>OJJV01000393.1_pt1 | contig 31386 bp, 28 predicted proteins | sample 1596391 | NCBI WGS metagenome assembly OJJV01 (sample SAMEA4350164, study PRJEB24818) | metagenome | biome: human; feature: gut; material: faeces | place: Denmark | collected 2013-09
TTTCTACGCTGCCTGTCAAAGCAATCGCACAACGGATACAAAGCGCCGGGCTGCCGGCGGTAGTTTCTAAAGCCGCCGGTCCATATGTGTGCAACAACCTCCTGTACACGCTGCTGCATACGGCGGCGCTCGAATATCCCGGTTTGCGCGGCGGCTTTCTCCATGTGCCCTATGCCATAGAGCAGCTTCCCGGTAAGCCGGGAGACACCTTTGGCATGAAACTGTGCGACATTGCCCGCGCTTTAACCTGTGCAGTTGAAGCGATTGCGGAGCATCTATTGGAACGCTGAAGTAATTGCTTGTGTTCCCGTTAAAACAGCGCGCATTCCCAAACAATATGGGATGCGCGCTGTTTTTTGCATTTCGCATAAACTAGGTCTTGGACGATGCAGGAAGTTGACCGCAGCAGGCATTACTCGAATATGTGAATATTACAAAAAATGAAAAAACTGCTTGCATATATATTATATATACTGTAATTTAACAAAGGAGATTATTCATGGTAAGAGTAACTGTATTTAATTGCAAGAGTTTTTTTAAATATATACGATTTGCTCTAATTGTTTTTATCTCCTTAGCTTGTTTATTTTTTTTATACAATTTTCGTGGTCTTGATTTAAAAATTATTGCCAATTCTAATTATTATGAATTGGCAAAACACTGTTTAAATGAAAATATCAGTAGCCTAAAAGTATCAAATGCATCTTCAAATAAATTTAATAATCAAAATATATTAGAATTTATTTTATATTCAGAATTACCAATTATAAATAAATCTTTTTTAATTGAATATGATGATACTGATAGTCCTGTTGAATCTCCTAATGATTTACAATCAATTATATATGCCAATGAAAATGCCAAAACCGAGGTTATAGAGAATAATGTTCCAAACAAATACACCGATGCTTTTAATGGAGTGGAGATAAAGAATGGAACAGATTATACTCTAACTGATGACATTTTAAATCCTTCTTCCTTAAATATAAATAAATCTGATATTTTAATTTTTCATACACATACTTGTGAAAGCTATACCCCTAGCGAAGCCTATCAATATGAAGAAACTGGTACTTTTAGGACTACCGATTTGGAACGTAATGTCGTGAAAGTCGGTTCAGAGCTTACTACATATTTACTCTCTTATGGATTTAATGCTTTTCATGATACTACTTATCACGATTATCCCGCTTATTCAGGTTCCTACGGTAGATCAATGGCAACTGTTGAAAATTTGTTGATTTCGCACCCAAATACAGATATAATAATTGATTTGCACCGTGATGCCATTGGTGATACATCATATGCTCCCTCTGTGAAAATAGATAATGACGTTGTAGCACAGCTTATGTTCGTAATTGGTACAGATGGCGGTGGTTTGGAACATCCTAATTGGCAAAACAATTTAAAATTTGCTATTACAGTTCAGCAAAAAGCTAATGAATTATATCCTGGATTATTCAGACCAATTCTTTTACGTAATAGCAGATATAACCAGCACCTTGGCAATGCTGCCTGTATAATAGAGGTTGGCGCCACAGGAAATACATTAGATCAATCTTTATTAAGTATGAAATATTTATCTTTAGTTTTAGATAAAGTATTAAAAAATTAGATGTACTTTACGCACATCTAATTTTTTATTATCCTGCTAATATCTGAAGCTTTTATTAAGCTTTCTACTTCTTCCCCTGTTTGCATATTTTTTACTTTTATTTTTCCTGATTGGATTTCATCATCGCCAATTACTATTACATAAGGTATTTCCAATTTATTAGCATATTTCATTTTTGCTTTTAATTTTTTATTATTTAAATATACTTCTGTATTTATTCCTATATTTCTTAGCTCTGTTGCTAATTCAAATGGAACTTCTAAATTTTCTGTCATTGGAATTATTATAATATCAGAGATAGATTTTTTATCTGCTTTTATTATATTTAGCTCATTTAATTTATAGAATAAACGTGTTAAGCCTATAGATATTCCTACTCCTGGAAGCTTTTTATCTGTGTAGTTTTCTGCTAAATTTTCATATCTTCCACCAGAGCAGATGCTTCCAAGTTCTCTATAATCATTTAAAAATGTTTCATATACAGTTCCAGTATAGTAATCCAAACCTCTAGCTATGGTTAAATCTACAGTAAAGTTATTTTCTGGAATTTTGAATTGTCGTATATATTTCACTACTTGCTCAAGCTCTTCTACTCCTTTTTCATAAACTTCATTTTCTATTCCAAGAGCTTTTAATTTTTGCAATTTTTCATCTGTAGTTCCATCTATTTTTATAAAATCTATTATCTGTTTTATACTTTCATCAGTTAATTCCAACTCTCTAAGTTCGGCTTTAACTCTCTCTTCACCTATTTTTTCTATTTTATCAATGATTCTCATTATTTCAACAGAGTTTTCTTTTTGCCCAATGCTTTCATATAATCCATTTAATATTTTTCTGTTATTTATCTTTATTGTAAAATCATCGAATCCTAAGCCTTTAAATGTAGAATAAATAACTGCTGGCAATTCTGCATCATTTATAACATCTAAAGTTTCATCACCTATAATATCTATATCGCATTGATAAAATTCTCTATATCTTCCCTTTTGAGCTTTTTCTCCTCTATATACTTTGCCTATTTGGTATCTTCTAAAAGGGAAGCTTATATTTCCATAATTCTTTGCTACGTATTTTGCAAGTGGAACTGTTAAATCAAATCTTAAAGATAAATCTGTATCTCCTCTGTTAAATCTGTATATTTGTTTTTCAGTCTCACCACCAGCTTTTGCCAATAACACTTCAGATAATTCTATTATTGGTGTATCTATTGGCAAAAATCCAAATTTTTTATATGAGCTTTCTATTTTTTCTCTCATCTGATTAAATAGAATTTGCTCATTTGGTAATAGTTCCATAAAGCCTGGCAATGTTCTTGGTTCTACTTTTCCCATATTGTTTCTCCTTTCTAAATTATATATCTGTTCGTGGTTTTAATTCTAAATAAATTGGTTTTTCTTCTTGTATTTCTGTTGATTTTCCGATGTCCTGGGTACACTATAGTTTTATCTGGTAATACTAATAATTTATTTGTAATTGATTTAATTATGCTTTCGAATGAGCTTGTTGGCAAATCCGTTCTTCCCCAAGTACCTCTAAATAAAGTATCACCTGAAAATACCAATCCTTCTTTTTCACAGTATAACGAAGTACTTCCTTTTGTGTGCCCTGGCGTATGAATAACTTTAAATTCCAATTCTCCTAAATGAATTAAATCTCCATCATCAACTCTGGAATCGGCTTCTAATTCTATCTCTCCCATATTTATGCACGAACTTAAATTTATTTTTTCATTATCTAATCCTTCTGCATCATCTCTATGGATTAATATCTTTCCACCTTTTTTCCTCTTAAGTTCACTAACGGCTCCAATGTGGTCCCCGTGGCAATGTGTTAGATAAATATATTTTAAATTTGATTGCAATATTTCTAGCATTTCTATTATCTTTTCAGCTTCTCCACCTGGATCTATAACCATTGTTTCTTTTGTATTTTCATCCATCACAACGTAACAATTTGTTGCTTCTCCTAAACTTGTTTCCACTTTTATACGTTTTAAAATCATTAGTTCGTTCCCTTCTTCATTTTATTTTCTATTTGTTCCTCTTTACATCATAAACACTATCTACTTTTCTTAAAGCTTTTATAGTATTATTTAATTGTGCTATATTTTGCACTTCTATTGTTAACTCTGTTAAAACAATTCTTTCTTTTGAAACCTTTGAAGTTACTGCCATTAATGGTGTTTTTTGGCTTGCTATTACTGCAATTATATCTGCTAATAATCCGTCTCTATCATTTGAAAATACTGCAATATCTACATTGTACGCTGAAGGTTTATCATTATACCATGATACATCAATCATCCTATTTTCTTCTGATAATAATTCTTTTACGTTCTTGCAATCTTTTCTGTGTACAGATACACCTCTTCCTTTTGTTATGTATCCAACAATTTCATCTCCTGGAACAGGGTTGCAGCATTTAGATAATTTTACCAAACAATTGTCAATTCCTTTTACAATTATTCCTGTATCAGGTGTTTTTCTTCTTACAGCTTTTTGCTTTGACAATTCTTCAATTTTTTCTTCTACGTCATCTTCTTTATGCGTTTTTCTATATTCTTCTAGCATTTTAGATATAATTTTATTTGGAGTTATTGCACCAAATCCTATACTTGCATACATATCATCTATTCCGTTAAATTTATATCTTTCTATAGCTGCATTAACGTATTCTGATTTAGATAATTCTGAATATGGTATTCCAATTTTCTTTATTTCTTTTTCTAGAATATCCTTACCTTTTTCGATGTTTTCTGCTCTTTCATTCTTTTTGAACCATTGCTGTATTCTGGTTTTAGCAGTTGAACTTTTTATAAATTTAAGCCAATCTCTGCTTGGTCCTTTTGACTTTTCTGATGTTATAATTTCTACTATATCGCCATTTTTTAATGTTGTTACAATTGGCATCATTTTGCTATTTATTTTGCAGCCTGTCATGTGGTTACCAATTTCTTCGTGAATGCTATATGCAAAATCTATTGGTGTCGCTCCTCTTGGTAATACTTGTATTTTTCCCTTTGGAGTAAACACATAAACTTCATCCTCAAACAACTCTGTTTTTAATGTATTTAAGAACTCTTGAGGGTCTTGCATATCTTTTTGCCATTCTAAAGTTTCTCTTAACCAAGATAATTTATCTTGGTCGACTGTTACATTAGCCTTTTTCCCTCCTAGGAAACTAGCCTCTTTATAAGCCCAATGAGCCGCGATTCCATATTCTGCAATTCTATGCATATCCCAGGTACGAATTTGAACCTCGAAAGGTGTTCCTTTTGGTCCAATAAGTGTTGTGTGTAAAGATTGGTACATATTTGGTTTTGGTACAGATATATAGTCTTTAAACCTTCCTGGCATTGGATTATATAATTCATGTACAACTCCTAAAGCAGCATAGCAGTCTTTTACAGAATTGACGATTATTCTTAAGGCAAATAAATCATATATTTGGTCTAATGATTTATTATCTCTTTGCATTTTTCTATAAATACTATATAAGTGCTTAGCTCTTCCTGTTATTTCCGCTTCAATCTTTTGCTTTTTCAATTGAGCTCTTATTTCATCCATAATTAACTCTATGAATTTTAGTCTTTCTTCTCTCTTTTTATCTATTCCTTCAACTAATTCTCTATATTCTTCTGGATATAAATATTTAAAAGATAAATCCTCTAGCTCCCATTTTAAAGAGTACACACCAAGCCTATTTGCAAGTGGCGCATATAAATCCATAGTTTCTCTTGCATTTGCTATTTGTCTATCTCTAGATAAATATTTTAGAGTTCTCATATTATGAAGTCTATCTGATAGTTTAATAAGTATTACTCTTATATCTTTTCCCATAGCCAAGAACATTTTTCTGTAGTTTTCTACTTGTTCTTCCTCTTTGCTACTATAATTCAATTGTCCAAGTTTTGTAACTCCATCTACCATTCCAGCTATTTCTTCTGAAAATTCTTTTGATAAATCTTGAAGAGTAACATCTGTATCCTCTATTACATCATGCAATAAAGCAGCTGAAATAGTACTAGCATCTAGTCCTAATGTTGCTAATATATATGCTACTTGCACTGGATGAATTATATATGGTTCTCCAGATTTTCTTAATTGTTCTCCATGTTTCTGTTTTGCAAAATCGTAAGCACGTTTTATAAGTTTTATATCCGCGTGTCTATTATTTTTTTTGGCTACTGCCATAACATCTTCAATTGTATAATTTACAACTTCTGACATAAAATCACCTTCTCTACACCGTATGCCTTATATCTTTTAAATTCATTTGAATTGTTTCAATTCCATTATAACTATTTATTTCCAAATTTCCAACAACATCTACTTTAGTACCTATCTGGTATTCCTGTGAGAGATTTCCCATATTGAATCCGATAACATCTAATATTTTATTGTTTTCATCTTTAAGCATCATCTTTAAATGTTTTCCATCAGATAATGCTCGTATAGCCTCTATTTTTAGTTCATTTATTTGGAATAATGGAACTGGATTTGCTTCTCCAAATGGTTCTAGAAATTTTAATTCTTTTATATCTTTAAGAGATACATCTTTAAGGCTTACTTTTTCATTTATATTAATTACTGGTATTATTTCTTCTACCTTTTTACTCTTAGCATATTCTTCAAATTCTTCTTTAAATTTGCTTACATTTTCCTTCTTCAATGTAATTCCTATAGCCATGCTATGCCCACCAAATTGTTCTATATGCTTATCACATTTTGATAAGGCTTCATGCAAATCAAAACCTTTTATGCTTCTGCCTGAACCTCTGACAATTTCTCCTTCATAACATAGTAATATGCTAGGCTTCGAATACATTTCTGTTATTTTTGATGCAACTATACCTATAACTCCATGATGCCATTGCTCTTTCCCTATAACAATGCATGGATCTTTCATATTTACATCTTGGACTGCCTCTTCAAAAATTCTTTTTTCTATTTCTTGTCTTTCAGCATTATATCTGTTCAATTCATTTGTTATTTTTTCCGCTTCTTCTTTTGAATCTGTTAAAAATAACTCTACAGCCTCTTCTTCGTGCCCCATTCTTCCACAAGCATTTATTCTAGGAGCAACACCAAATGAAACTGCACTTGAATCTATTTGTTTTACTTTTATGCTTTCTAACAATTCTTTTAATCCTATATTTCTTGTTTGTTTTACAAGTTTTAATCCCAATTTTGAGATAACTCTGTTTTCATCTTCTAATGGTACTATATCAGAAATAGTTCCTATACATACTATATCCAAATATTTCAAATATGTTTCAGCTGGTAATTCCAATCTTTTAGATATGGCTTGCATCGTTTTAAATGCTACTCCAACTCCAGCTAGGCCTCTAAATGGATACTCATTGTCTTTTCTTTTTGCATCTACCACAGCTATAGCATTTGGCAATATTTCTGTTGTTTCATGATGGTCTGTAATAATAACATTTATTCCTAAACTATTTGCTAAATCTACTTCTTTATTTCCAGTAATTCCACAATCGACTGTTATTATTAGGTTGTAACCTTGGTCTGCAATTTTTCTTATAGCATTTTCATTTAATCCATAGCCCTCTTCTAGTCTATTCGGAATATAAATATCTGTGTGCAATCCTCTTTCTTCTAAATACCTTTTTAGCACAGTGCTACTTGTGATTCCATCCACATCATAATCACCATAAATAATAGTTTTCTCTTTTTTATTTATTGCTTCTATTATTCTGTTTACCGCTTTTTCCATATCTGGCATTAAAAATGGATCGTGAAAGTCATTTCGTGTTGGATTTAAAAATATTTCTATATCTTTATTAGTAGTTAAATTTTTATTAGCTATTATCCTTGCCACTAATTTACTTATTTTAAATTTTTCTGAAATTTCTTCTACTATTTTTTCATCTACATTGCAGGCTTCCCATTGCTTGTTCAAAGTTTTTCTCCTTATTTCTATTTACTATAAAGATGCCATTTAATTTTACTATTCCATGGCATCTTACTTACAATATTTTATTCTTCTTCCATTGTTGCACGAGGTTTCATTAATGGATATAATACTACATCTCTTATGTTGTCACTATTTGTTAAGAATTGTAAGAATCTGTCGATTCCTAATCCCCAACCAGAAATAGGTGGCATTCCATATTCCATGGCTCTTATATACTCATTATCAATGCTCATTGCTTCTTCATCACCATTTGCTTTTAGTTTGCTTTGTTCTATTAATCTTCTTTCTTGCTCTCTAGCATCTACCAACTCTGAATATCCATTTATTATTTCTTGTCCATTTACTACTAATTGGAATCTATCTGTTAATGTTCGGTCTTCATCATTGCTTCTAGCTAGTGGTGATAAATCTATAGGATGTTCTGTTAAATATGTTGGATTAATTATTTTAGGTCTACTTACTTTCTTGTATAAAGTATCTATTAAGTTTCCTCTTCCTAATTGTTCCAAATTATCTGCTTCTAATTTTATCCCTTGAGCTTTAATCTCTGCAAGTAAGCTTTCTGCTGTAGGATATTTATTTATATCTATACCACAATCTTTTAGAATTAAATCTCTAAAAGATACTACATCCCACTCTCCTCCAAAGTTTATCTCTTGGTCTCCTATTTTTATATTCAAATTGCCATTATATAATTTTTCTAGTATATAAATAACCATTTCTCTTAAGAATTTCATATTATCTTTATAGCACCAGTAAGCACTATATCCTTCAACCATTGTGAAATCTTGTAGGTGGTTTGCATCCATTCCTTCATTTCTAAAATCTCTTGCTATTTCATATACATTTGTGAATCCACCTATTATCAACTTTTTCAAAGTTAATTCTGGTGAAATTCTTAAATATACATCCATATCTAAAGCATTGTGATGTGTGATAAATGGTTTTGCTGTAGCACCTGAAGCAGTATTTTGTAATACTGGTGTATCTACCTCTAAGAATCCATGATTATCTAAAAATTCTCTCATTAATCTAATAAATTTTGTTCTTAATATAAATCTTTTTTTAGTTTCATCATTCATTATTAAGTCAAGATGACGCTCTCTATATACAGCTTCTATATCTGTTAATCCATGAAATTTTTCTGGAAGTGGTCTTAATGCTTTTCCTAAAAATGTATATTCATATACTTGTAAGCTCTTTTCTCCTGCTTGTGTTGTAAATATATCACCTTTTACTCCAATAAAATCTCCTATATCTATTGTTTCATGTAAGAATTTGTATGTTTCTTCTCCTAAGTCATCTCTTTTAATACATAATTGAAGATGACCCTCTAGGTCTCTTAAGTCTATAAAGCTAATTTTTCCTAATTTTCTTTTAGACATTACCCTTCCTGCTATAGAAACATTTTTAGTTCCATCTTCTAAATTTCTTGCTTCTATGATTGTATGTGTTAATTCATATCTTTCTGGATGTACATTTATCCCAGCATCTATTAATTTTTGTTCTTTCTCTTTGCGAACTTGCATTAATTCTTTTATATCCGCCATTTTTATTCCCTCTTTTATAAAAATTTTATGTAACTATTAAAACACAAAAAGCCTTGAAAGTCAAGGCTTTGCATGTTATTTAGTTATCCATTTTACTAAATCTAAATTTGCCACATCAAGAATCTTATCACTCTTTGGCATTACTCTAAATGTATATCCATAATTTCCGCCAGATACCAATTCTATAGTTGCTTTATATTCATATTCTTTAGCCTCATCATTTGAATCAATCAATGTCATTGGGATTATTGAAATATCATCTACTACTCCATTATCTCCAATTTGGCCATAGTAAACTTGTGCTTCTATACTATCTACTGAAATATTCGGTAAGTACACTTTTGCTTTTACTTCTATCTTATTTCCAGCATCAATTGTAATATTATCTAGATTTCCTTTCTCTTGTTTTATTACAATATCATTCCAATTTCTATATAAATTATCTTTCCAATCATTGTATTCTGCTACAACTGATAAATCAGTATAGTATTTATTATATAAATTGCACAATGGCATGTAGAATTTATTTGTATAATCTATTAGCATTCTTGCTGTGCTGTATTTTCCACCTGTTGTTATAATAGATCTTTTCATTATTTCCATCCATTTTTTAGAAATTCCGTTTTTATCTTTCTCATAATATGTTGGAATAATTTTGTTCTCTAGAGTTTGGTATAAGCTTTCGCTATCTGCATTATCTTGTTCTTCATATGAAGAATATTCTGCATTTGTTCCTATTGTCCAACCATTCTTTTGGTCGTATCCTTCTGCCCACCAACCATCTAAAACACTAAAGTTTATAACACCGTTTACAGAAGCTTTTTGTCCGCTAGTACCAGATGCTTCCATTGGCCTTCTTGGATTATTTAGCCATACATCAACACCACTTACTAGGTATTTAGAAATTGCCATATTGTAATTTTCTAATAAAAACACTCTACCTTTGAATTGTGGTTTCATTGATATTTCATGTATGTATTTTATTAAATCTTTTCCGCCTTGGTCTGATGGATGTGCTTTACCTGCAAATATTATTTGTACCGGTCTATCTGTGTCGTTTAATATTTGCGTAATTCTTTCTAAATCTTTAAATATTAATGTTGCTCTTTTGTATGTTGCAAATCTTCTAGAAAATCCTATTGTTAACGCATTTGGATTTAACTGGCTTGTAATGCTATTGATTTCATCATACCTATATCCACATCTTTTTAATCTATTAGTGATATTTTCTTTTACTAATTTTAATAGCTTTGTTTTTCTTTCCATATGGGCGGCCCATAGTTCCTCATTTGGAATATCATTTATTTTCTTCCATGTTTCATCATTTTGTATATCATCTTGCCAATATGGTTTTAAATATCTATTGTACAATTTCTTCATATTTGGGGCAAGCCATGTGCATGTGTGAATTCCATTTGTTACATAATCAATTGGTGATTCATTTGCAGCAATATTAGGCCATACATCACCAAATAGTTCTCTTGAAACAGCTCCATGAAGCTTGCTAACACCATTCTTTTTACCTGAAAACCTTAATGCTAGTATTCCCATATTAAATCCTTCTTTTGAAATATCAGCATTTGGCTTCATTCCTAATCTAAAAAATTCTTCCTTTGTAATTCCTAATCTATCCCAGTATCCATTAAAATATTGCTCTACTAATCCAATTGGGAATATATCATTTCCAGCAGGAACTGGTGTGTGTGTTGTAAATACAGTTTTTGATGATACTATTTCTTCTGCCATATCCAAAGATAATTGCTTTTCTTTTATAACATTTTTCATCAATTCTAATATTAAAAAGGCAGAATGTCCCTCATTCATATGATATACAGTTGGGTTTAAACCTAGTACTTTTAGTAAGTTAGTTCCACCCATGCCTAAAACAATTTCTTGCTGTATTCTTGTTTCTTGGTTTCCTCCATATAATATTGAGGTTATACCTCTGTATTCTGGTATATTTGCATCTATATCAGAATCTAATAGATATAAATTAACTCTTCCAACCTCTATTTTCCACACTTTTAAATATAGCTTCTTCTTTGGCATTTTTACATATACCAACAAATCTTTTCCTTCTACATCTTTTACTGGTTGGATTGGTAGGTTATCTATGTCTATATCTATATACTCTTCTTCTTGAATTCCATATCCATTTATTCTTTGATGAAAGAATCCTTTTTTGTATAGTATCCCTATTGCTACCAAAGGTATTCCTAAATCACTAGCGGTTTTTAAATGGTCTGCTGAAAGTATTCCTAAACCTCCTGAATATATTGGTAAAATTCTATCCAATCCATATTCAGCAGAATAATATGCAATTAAATCACTTTTATTATCTGGATAATTTTTAGTAAACCATGTGCTTTTACTGTTTATATAATCTTCAAAGTTTTTTACTACTTTATCATAATCTTTTAGGAAATTAGTGTTTACTGATATTTCCTCCAACTTTTCTTGAGAAACTAACTTTAAGAACTTTACTGGGTTCTTGTCAACTCTTTCCCATAAATCTCCATCTATTTGTTTGAATAATTTAAGAAAATCTGTATTCCATGCCCACCATAAGTTATTCGCAATTTTAGATAATTTTTCTATTCTTTTTGGTAGTTGAGGAGTAACAGTTATTTTATTAAATACGTACATTTTTAATTCCTCCTTAGTTTTCTATCTGCATTTTTTCCTTTTTAAAGTATAACAATAAAAATTATATATTTCAAGGAAAATATATAAAAAATTGTCACTTATGTGTCACTTTTTTTATAAAATTATATGCTATAATATGAATGTAAATATTAATAAATGGAGATTTAAATATGAAATTTTTAAAAAAACTAATTGTGCTTTTATTAATTGCAATTTTATTGCTTGGTGGAGTTTGCTACATCAATGGAAAAAAATTGTATGATGAAAAAACTTCTGAAATAAGCTTATCCAATAAAGTAGCTGAGATAAAAAGCAGTGACTCTTTTGTATCACTAAATTCACTACCTGTTTATTACAAAAATGCCGTAATTGCAGTGGAAGATCACAGATTTTATAAACACGGAGCTATAGATCCTATTGCTATAGCAAGAGCTATTTATTCAAATATTAAAAGCTTAAAATTTCGCGAAGGTGGAAGTACTATAACCCAGCAAACCGCTAAGAATTTATACTTCATTTCTGAGGATGATGTTGTTAGTAGGAAAGTAGCTGAAATATTATTAGGAATGGATTTAGAAAAAAACTATTCAAAAAATGATATATTAGAACTTTATATTAATACAATTTATTTTGGAGATGGATATTATGGAATAAAGCAGGCATGCAATGGTTATTTGAATAAAGAACCACAAGATATGACTATTTCAGATGCTACTATGTTGGCAGGTATTCCAAATGCTCCAAGTGTATACGCTCCTACACAAAATCCAGATTTAACAATAAGTAGACAGCAAAAAGTAATTTCTTCTATGGTAAAATATAATTACCTTACACAGGCTGAAGCTGATGGAATAGTTTTATATAGAAAGAAATAGATGCTACATTTTGTAGCATTTTATTTCTGGTTTTAGATTACATTTCTTTATTATTTCTTCTTCTGATAGTTTTCCTTCTTTTCTGTAGTAGTCAGCTATTGCTGATTTTATTGCTTCCTCTGCTAAAACAGAACAATGCAATTTTACTGATGGCAATCCGCCTAATTCGTTTACTACTTCTTTATTTGTTAATTTTAATGCATCTTCTACAGTTTTTCCTTTTATCAATTCTGTAGATACACTGCTTGTAGCTATTGCTGCACCGCAGCCAAATGTTTTAAATTTAACATCTGTTATTATTCCATTTTCTATTTTAAGATACATTTTCATTATATCCCCACATACTGGGTTACCTACTTCTCCAACTCCACTTGCATCAGGTATTTCTCCTACATTTCTTGGATTTGAATAGTGTTCTATTACTTTTTCATTGTATGGTTCCATACATTCCTCCTTATTTATTACTTTTCAAAAAATCTTCATATAATGGTGACATATTTCTAAGTCTTGCTACTATTTCTTCTAGATTATCTAATAAATAATCTACTTCTTCCTTTGTATTATATTTTCCTATTGTTATTCTTAATGACCCATGAGCTATTTCATGTGGCAATCCTATTGCCAATAATACATGTGATGGATCTAATGAGCCAGAAGTACATGCACTACCGCTTGAAGCAGATATTCCTTTTAAATCTAAGTTCAAAAGCATTCCTTCTCCTTCAATATATCTGAATGATATATTGCTATTTCCTGGAAGTCTTTTTTCCATGCTACCATTTATTTTTATATATGGTATTCTTCTTTCTACTTCCTTTACATAATAGTCTCTTAATTCTTTTATTTTGCTTGTATGTTCATCTAATTCATTATATGCTTTTTCAATAGCCTCTCCTAATCCAACTATTGCTGGTACATTTTCTGTTCCTGCTCTTTTATTTCTTTCTTGATGTCCACCATTCATAAATTTTTGGAATTTTATGCCTTGTTTTACATATAAAGCTCCTATTCCTTTAGGTCCATAAAATTTGTGTGCTGATAGTGATAACATGTCTATATTAATAGCTTGTACATCTATTCTTACACTTCCTACTGCTTGTACAGCATCTGTGTGGAATAATATTCCATTTTCCTTTGCTATTTTTCCTATTTCTTCAACTGGCTCTATAGTTCCTATCTCGTTGTTTGCAAACATTACTGATATTAAAATAGTTTCTTTCTTTATTGCTTTTTTTAATTCATCTAATTTCACAAATCCTTCTGAATCAACATCTAGATATGTTACTTCAAATCCTTCTTTTTCTAGTTGTTTGCATGTTTCTAATACTGCAGGATGCTCTATTTTTGAAGTAATTATGTGATTTCCTTTATTTTTATATGCATATGCAATTCCTCTTATTGCAGTGTTATCGCTTTCACTTCCTCCTGAAGTAAAATATATCTCATTAGGCTTGCAATTAAGTATCTTTGCAACTTTCTCTCTTGCATCTTCTACTGCTTTTCTGCTCTCTCTTCCTATTTTATATATACTAGATGCATTTCCATATTCGGTGCAAAAATATGGCATCATTTTCTTAAATACATCTTCATCTAATTTTGTTGTTGCACTATTATCAAAATAAATATTTTCCATATACTTTTATGATTTTAAAATCATATCTCCTTTCTTTTTCATACTCCTATGGTAGGAATTATACGACTATATTCCTACTTTGTCAATAGGAATTAATAAAAAAATATATAGAAGGCTATTTATACGCCTCCTATTTTAATAAATCTGCTAATGTTTTGCTATCAACATAGTCTTCTATCGCTTCATCAAGACCTTTCCAAAACGAGAATGTTTTGCATTTTTCTTTCCTATCGCATCCCTGTTCTATACAGTCAATCGGTTTTAAACTTCCCTCAGCAGCTCTTAATATATCGCCAACTGTATATTTCTCTGGTTTCTTAGTTAATTTATAGCCTCCTGAATTTCCTCTACTGCTATTTACATAGCCAGCTTTATTTAGCAATGAAACTATTTTTTCTAAATATTTCATTGAAATTTGCTGCCTTTCAGAAATATCTTTTAACGATATATATTTTTCCGATTCATTTTGTGCTAAGTCTATCATTACTCTTAAAGCATATCTTCCTCTTGTTGATATTTTCATATTCTTTCCTTCTCTCAAAATCTATATTACTCTAGCTAAATGTACTCCAGAACAAGATGCCATCATTAACCCTCTTGTTAATCCGCCGCCATCTCCTATTGAGTACAACCCTTTTACACTAGTTTCAAAATTTTCATCTATATTTACTTGGTTACTATAAAATTTTATTTCTGGGGCATAAAGTAAATTATCTGGGTTTGCAAAACCTTCTACAACTTTATCCATTCTTCTTATGAATTCTAGTATATCAGTCATAGTTCTGTATCCTATAGCAAATGTTATATCTCCTGCTATTGCTGACTTTAGCGTTCCTTTAACACTATTATTTTTTAGCTCCTCTTCCCAAGTTCTTTTTCCTCTGTATATATCTCCAAGCCTTTGAACAAGTACATTTCCATTACCTAGTTCGTTCAAATTTTTAGCCACATTTCTTCCGTACTCTATTGGTTTATCGAATGGATAATTAAAATGATGCGATACTAATATCGCTAAGTTTGTATTTGTACTCTTCTTCTCTTTATATGAGTGGCCATTTACTAAATTCAAGTCATTATCATATACTTCTGAAGATACAAATCCGCTTGGATTTTGGCAGAACGTTCTTACTTTATCTCCGAAGGGTCCTGGCCTACCTACAAATTTTCCTTCATACATGTATCTATTTATATTTTTCATTATTTCATCTGGCAATTCGTATCTAACGCCTATATCAACTACTCCTGATTCTGTTTTAATATCGTGCTTAGCACACATATCTACCAACCAGTTAGCACCTTTTCTTCCAACAGCAATAACAACTTTATCTGCATATATTTTTTGCTCTTGCTTATCTTTTAATCTGTGAATTTTAACTCCTTTTGCTTCATTATCTTTTATGATTATATCTGTTACTTCTGTTTCAAACATCAGCTCTACATTATTTTTCTCCAAATAATCTTCTAGTTTTTTATAAAGTTCATGGGCCTTTTCTGTTCCTAAATGTCTAATTGGAATACTTATTAAATCTAAGCCTTCTTTCTTAGCTTTAGCCTTTATTTTTCCAACTTCTGTTTTATAATCTACACCTTCTAATTTTTTATCTGCACCAAATTCAAGATATATTTGATCTGTGTAATCTATTAATTTTTTAGTTTCTTCTACTCCCAAATATTCTTGTATATTGCCTCCCACATGGATTTCATTATCTTCTGGATCATATAAAGACAATTTTCCATCAGAAAATGCTCCCGCACCAGAAAATCCACTGGTTATATTGCAAAAAGGTTTGCATTTTATGCATTTTCCTATTTCTTCAAGCGGACAATTTCTATTTTCTACTCTTTTGCCCTGTTCTATTAATAAAACTTTTTTCAATTTTTTTAGCTTAATTAACTCATATGCTAAAAAAATTGAACTTGGTCCCATTCCAATAACTATTACATCATATTTGTTATAATCCATAGGCACTCTCCTTACATTCAACTCATATACAGATTATCAAATTAGCAAGTAAAAAACAAGTATTTTTTCAAAAAAAATAACGAAATTTTGTTTCTTTTATATTGTTTTATTTTCAAATATGTGTTATATTAATTAGCGTAGGAAGTGATAATAAGCAGATGTGGTTTTGCCACCAAACTTTACGAATCTTCGTAGGAGAGGTGGTGATGTTTATGGTTAAAGTGGTACTATTTTTTATAATATCATTTATGTTATCTTTAGCATTAAACGTTGCCTTAACAGCAGTTCTGTATAAGAACTGGGTTGATAAGCAACTACATAAATAAAAAAGCTCACATCTGTAACTTTGCAAGGTAGATGTGAGTTTTCTCAATATATCTGGCAAAACCACGTTTGTGGATTGTCATTTCCTATATTTATTATACACAGATAATATAAAAAAGTCAAACATCTTTTTCAATTTTTTTAATTTATCTTGATTCATATCAAACAAAATAAGCATAGCTTCTGCTATGCTTCTTCTGGTGGGCAGGGATGGATTCGAACCATCGTACTCAAATGAGAACAGATTTACAGTCTGCCGCCTTTAGCCACTCGGCCACCTGCCCGTATAATATTTAATATAAAAAAATGGTGCGCCCTCAAGGATTCGAACCTTGGACCCACCGGTTATGAGCCGGTTGCTCTGACCAACTGAGCTAAGGGCGCATTTCTTAATGCATTTATGAGTATATATTATTTTTCATCATATGTCAATACTTATCTTTAATTTTTTCAAAAATTTGCTAAATTTTATTATAAATATTCTAAAGCCATAAGAAATGAGCAGAATTTTCATTCTGCTCAAAGCTACTCTATTATCAAAATTGGTCGAGAGCCTGCCATTGCAAGTCTATCATTCGTAACTCCCCCGTATATATACAATGATTCAATTCTTATAATGCTAGATGCCGAATTTAATGAACTAAAAGACTCGTAATACCCTCCACCTCTGACACCACGGAAGTAAGTGCCACATGCCTCCTGACTCACTTCATAACAATTTCCTGCTAAATCATATATATTATTTGCCTTCCAATACTCACTAAAGCCAGTTACCTGCTTCCTGCCATACATTTTTGTTGTTCCATCCATTACAGCTGCATTTTCTGTACTATGACCATAATTTCCCCATGACGTGGAATTAGTTATACTTTTTTGTTCTCCTTTTTTAGATATAAAATCACATACTAGATCCCACTGGATTCCCCATATCATTCTACTTTCTATTTTTTCACTTGCATTTAATGTTGTACATTGTTTATATAATTTGTATCAATTTGCATTGGTTAATGTTGCTTTACCCTTTTGGACACCCTCATTTGATAATTCATATCTTCCGATATAAAATCTTCCATATTTTTTTATGCTATTTATCATATTTGCATAATCTGCTGTAAATGCTTCTGCCAATGCCTCAGGGGTGGGGTATCAAATCCTAATATTGTTTTATAATATGCTTCATCTTTATCGTAATCAGTTACTAAATCTGGCTCTCTGTGACCTTTTGTATTTGGTGTACTTCTTGATAAAGTTACTGTATCTTCTTCTCCTCCTATTGTTGCTGTTTTTGTATACATTTTTGTAGTTGCACCTGTTTCTCCCGTTAATGCTATATCTGCACTTGATGTTTCATACATATTTTTTATCATCTGAGTAGACACCGGTACCCATACCCACTCATTTCCTTCATCATCTTTTATTACTAGTCCGTGGTCTACCGAACTCTGAGCTGGTTTGCTTGAGCCATCTCCCCATTTTGCTTCTCCTGCATCTATTGGAGTATATCCCTCTGGGACTATTGGATTATTTGCGCTTGCCCTTTTTCCATTTATTGTTCTGTTTGATGGGCATTTTACATTAACTATTGCTTTTTCTAACACTTCTTCATCTGCATTTTCCTCCATTTGCTCTGCTGTTTCATTTAATTCTTTATCTACATTTGTGCTATGCTCATCATATTTATTTACAGCATATTTTGCTTTGCTAAATATGCCATTATTTCCAATCGTTCCACCTATTACTATTCCTGATAAAATTATCATAATTACTACTGTTATTATTAAAGCTACTAACGTTATACCTTTTTCCATTCTTATTTTCCCTCTTTTCATTGGTACTACTACTTTTCCATTCACTAAAAATACTTCCTTAAGTAACTAACTTAAGGAAGTATTTTTGAATATTTTCATCCTGTGATGTTGTTGGTATATAAGCTTTTTCACAATTCTATAAATTTAATATTTTTTATTTCTTTATAAATTTTTTCATTATCGTTTTTTCTCATTTTTCATTGACATATGTATACTTTGCTGCTATAATTTTTGTATAAAAATATTCGTTAAGTTAGTTACTTAACGAAAAATAAAACGCTTTGTTGTTGGCTTAATAGCTTTTATTATAACAAAGCGCTTTGTATTCCATAAGATTTATTTTGTGTTTTTATTAATTCAGGAGTAATAATTAAATTTTTCCTCCAATGAGCGTATTCCATTCGCTCATTGTTGGTTGTTATATTAATTTTTTGATTTACTCATTCAGTTTTATTAACTAACAGGGTCCAGTGCTACTTTATTATTAAAGTGGGACGAGAACCGTAAGTTGCCGTAGTTGCTGATGTCCGCACTGTAGCTGTTACGGTGAGACGCTGGACTGCTCGAGCCATCGCTGCCATAAAAGCCGCCTCTAATGACACGATATCTATTATCCGCAATAGATGTAGTACCACTACTACTACCACTGACTCTTCTTATGCTATATGCTTCTTGGGTCCATTCCAAGCAATTTCCTGCTAAATCATATATATTGTTTGCCTTCCAAGATTCACTATATCCTGTTTTTTGTTTTCCTACACTATTATTATAATTTCCCCAAAGATTTGAATTTCCTATATTTTTTTGCTCTCCTTTTTTAGAAATAAAATCACATGTTAGATCCCATTGTATTCCCCATATCATTTTACTTTCTACTTTTTCACTTGCATTTAATGTAGTGCATTTTTTGTATAAATTGTACCAATTTGTATTTGTTAGTGTTGCTTTGCCTTTTTGTACTCCTTCATTTGAAAGTTCATATCTTCCTATATAAAATCCTCCGTATTTTTTTATGCTATTTATCATATTTGCATAATCTGTTGTAAATGCTTCTGCCATCGCTTTTGGAGTATCATATCCTAATATTGTTTTATAGTAAGACTCATTTTTATCGTAACTTGTACCACCACTTCCCACTACTAAATCTGGTTCTCTATAACCTGTTGTATTGGGTGTACTTCTTGATATAGTTGTTGTATCTCCAGTTCTTCCTATCGTTACAGAGTTTGTATACATTTTTGTTGTTACACCAACATCTCCTGATAAGGCTATTCCATCATTTGAAGTTTCATACATACCTGAAAGCACACTTGCTTCCACTGGAATCCATACCCATTCGTTATTACTATCATCCTTTATTACTAATCCATTATCTATTGAACTTTGCGCTGGAGCAGAGCTTCCATTTCCCCATTTTGCATCTCCTGCGTCTATCGGTGTATATCCTTCTGGTATAATTGGATTATAACTATGTGGACTTCTTCCGTCTATTGTTGAATTATATTTTGCTTTTTCATCAACATTTGTTCTTTTTTTTACTAAAATCGTCTCGTTTCCGATTGTTAATCTATCTGTCTGATCTATTTCAGCTTTCTCATCTTCATTTATTAAGTTTTTTCTTAATAATACCTCTGCTATATCTTCAGCTGTTGGTCCTAATTTATTTTCTAAATTATAACTTTGTATTGCTTCATTTATCAATTTTATTCTCGAAGTATTTTTTTCATCCTTTGTTTTGTTTATTAATCCTCCATCTCCTAAGGCTTGATTTATTGCAACTCCAGATAAAATTGTTAGAATTACAATTGTTACAGCTAATACAATTAAAGTGACGCCATTGTTCTTTTTCATACTGTCTTTTCCTTTCTACCAAACAATAATATCCACACTTTATACTTATTGTGTGGATATTGTGTTTAATTTTATTTTAATTGTTTCTATCTTCGTCTCCACTTGGTAATGCTGGTACATCTAAAACAACTCTTATCCTTGCTATATATTTTATAGCTCTTACTATTTTGCTTTGTTTTATTCTTTGCCATAATGAAGGTTTTACTTTTACTCTTGTTGATTCGTAATACTGCTTATCTTCTTGTGATTGCTCTGTTTCCATTATTTGATTTTCCACAGTTTTTTCTTCTATTAATTCAACATTATCTTGTGGTGCTGGAATTAATTTCAATGCATCAGCGACCTCTATTCCTATATAGCTTAATGCCTTTGACCTATCCTCAATTCTTTCCATATCTATTTCTATATGAAGATTTGATTCTAGATTTGCAATTCTAGCATTTACTATTTTTAAAGCATCTTGATAATTTTGAGATTTTGTAGATTTTGCTCTTCCTATTACACCTAATGTTTCAACTATATCGTCGGAGAAATCTGGTGACATTTCTTTTATTGTATCTTTCCAGCCTTCTTCTTTGCTTAATACTACATTCAAAACATCTTTCAACTCTGCTGCTAAAGATATATTTTTTTCTCTATGCCTTATTAAACTTTCTATTTGTTTAGTGTTCTCTTCAAATTCATTTGTAGCAAACTCCACTAAACCATATGCTGCATTATATACACTTTTTGGAAAGTTTTTCTTTTTTGGATATTCTATTAAATAAGTTTTTATAGATTCTACTAGGTCTTTAAAGAATGCATCATCTTCTAGTTGTATAATCTGCTTTTTGCTAGTAGGGTCTATCATTTTTTGTACTTTTGCTATGTTTGATAAAATCTTTTCTTCGGTTATTACCATTCTAACATTTACTATGCCCGACTTTGACACTGTAAAATCCTCCTCTTCATACGTATAATTATCATTATTATGTTGCTATTATATCCTATCCTCCGTAAAAGCTCAAGGGAATTCGACTATTTTTTTGTTTCATTTTAGTTACAACTATTACAAAAGTGTTACATTGGTATCTGTAACACTTTTGCTTTTTAATATTAATTATTTTTCTTTATTTCTGCATATCTCTTTATTTTCATTGTTGTAGTTTTTTCGAATTCATCTTTTTTAATTTCTATTTTCTTTACGGCCTTATACGATGTAAGCTTTTTATTTACTTCTTTTACCTTTTCCCAGATAATTTTTTGTATTTCTTCATCCGATAAATCTTTGCCATGCAATTCTTCTATTTTTTCATAATTAGGAATTATTTTTGCAGTTATTATTAATTCCTTATCTCTAGCATCCTCAGATTCTTTCTTTCCATATACCATGCACTCTGAAATTTCTGGTACATTTCCAAGTAGCATCTCTATTTCTTCTGGATAAATATTTTTTCCATTTTGAGTTACTATTACATTCTTGCTTCTAGCTGTTATATATATGTATCCATCTTCATCTATTCTTCCAATATCTCCTGAGTAGAAAAATCCATCTTTCATTACACTTGCAGTTGCTTCATCATCTTCATAGTACCCAAGCATTACAGTTGGACCTTTTATTAAAATTTCTCCTTCTCCATTTTCATTAGGATCTTCTATTTTTATAATAGTATCTTTTACGGCTTTACCTGTAGAAGCATATCTTGATGGTTCATATTCAGGAGTTAAGGCTGCTATAGGAGCTGTTTCTGTTAAACCATATCCTTGTAAGAATTTAATTCCTATATCTTCAACCCATTTTCCAATTTTTCCATCTATTGGTGCTGCAGCAGAAACAATTATTCTTAAATTTCCACCTAAATTATCTAAAATTTCTTTGAATACCTTTCTTTTTATATCTATGTTAACAGCTTTTAACACATTTGTAACTCCTATCATAGAGTTTACTATTCCTTCTTTTTTACTCTTTTTTATTGTCTCATTTATTTTTTTGTATAGAGTTTCGATTAATAATGGAACTGCTAACAACGCTGTAGGCTTAGATTCCTGTAGGTTTGGTACTATGTATCTTAACCCTTCACATACCGCTACAGAAGAACCTGTTGCAAATGGTAGTAAAAATCCTATTGTAGATTCATATGTATGATGCAATGGAAGTACGGAAAATAGCCTATCATCTGTATTTAATTTTACATACCCTGATACCGCATTTATATTTGCAGCTAAATTTCTATTACAAATCATTACACCTTTAGAATTTGATGTTGTTCCTGAAGTAAATATCAATACTTTAAATGCTTCTGGATCTATTTCAATATTCTTATAAGAATTATCTCCATTATCTAATAATTCTTTTCCTTCTTTTATTAAATAATTTATTCCTACATGTTTATCTACTACATATTCATCTGAATCCATTTCTATAAAATATTTTACTGTTGGAATATTATTTTCTATCTTTTTTATAGCATCTTTCTTTTTAGCTGAATATATTACAGCTGTAGCTCTTGCCCTATTTATAACATTTTCTAATTCATTATCTGGCAATTCTTTATCTACTGGAACTGCAATTCCTGCACCACAAAGCATTGTCATATAAGATACATACCAATCATAAGTTGTTTCACTTACAATTATTACTTTCGAGTTTTCTGGAAGCATTTTTACTAATTTTGTACCTAATGCATTTACGTCTTCTCCAAACTCTTTGTAAGTAATTTCTTTGTATGGTTCCTTATGGTTTGGTTTTTGCAATATTAATGGTCTATCTGCATATTCCTTCATTGATCTATTAAATATTTCTTTTATTGTTTTATAGTTTGTTGCCTCATATGGTTTGTATTTTTTATTTTTCTTTTCTGTAGCTTCTTTTACTTTTTCATAATCTACATTTACATTATCTATTTCTGGTATTTCATCCATTTCTATTTTCTTAAATTTAAATTCTGGTATTTTAAAATCTCTTAAAATTCTCATATTCTTCTCCTATTTTTATTTCGTTTGCTTAAATATTATAAAACATTTACAATTTTATTTCAACTTTTTTCTATTATCAAATGTTTCTAATTCATTCAACGCCTTACCAGTTCCTAATGCAACGCATGATACAGCATCATCAGCTATCATAACATTAATTCCTGTTGCTTCTTGAATTAATTTATCCAAACCATTTATTAAGCAACCTCCACCAGTCATATATATACCTTTTTCACTTATGTCTGCTGCAAGCTCTGGTGGTGTTTTTTCTAAAATTGAATGCGCTGCCTCTATTATTTGGTTTGCACAACTTCCTAGTGCCTCAAGCATTTCACTTGAATATACTGTTATTGTTTTTGGAAGGCCTGTTGTTAAATCTCTTCCTCTTATTTGCATATCATTATCCTGTATTTTTGGATACACACAGCCTATATTTATTTTTAAATCTTCAGCAGTTCTTTCTCCTATTGCTATATTATGCTTTCTTTTTATATATCTCACTATTGCTTCATCGAACTTATCTCCTGCCACCTTTATTGATGTGCTAATAACTGTGCCATTCAATGATATTATTGCTATATCTGTAGTACCTCCTCCGATATCAACAACCATATTTCCACAAGGTTTTGAAATATCTAATCCTGCACCTATAGCAGCTGCCAACGGCTCTTCTATTAAATATACCTTTCTAGCTCCCGCTTGACCTGCAGCATCAATAACCGCCTTCTTTTCTACCTCAGTAACTAAAGATGGAACACATATCATCATTCTTGGAGCAAAAATATATTTTCCGCATACCTTATTTATAAAATATTTTAACATTTTTTCTGTTACTGTGTAATCTGAAATCACGCCATCTCTTAAAGGCCTAGTAGCAATTATATTTCCTGGGGTTCTTCCTAGCATTTTTCTAGCTTCTTTACCAACAGCTAATACTTCTCCAGTATTTTTATCTATTGCTACCACTGATGGCTCTCTTAAAACTACTCCTTTTCCCTTTACATATACAATTACAGTTGCTGTGCCTAAATCTATTCCTATATCCTGTCCAAAATCAAACATTTATATTTTCCTTTCACCTTTTTATTATTGCAAATTCGTTACAATTATATTACATTTCATGTCAAATATCAAACATTTTGTATAAAAAAATAGAACATATATATATTTATTTTGTATATTATATGCTCCATTTATTCTATCTAAACTTATATTTTTAGAAAGGCCATACAATAAGCCATATTAAGAATCCCCATATTGCTGTGTTAACCATTTCTTGGCTTACTATTTCTCCACTGCCTTCTTCTACATTCTCTACTTCATTTATGATTATTTTTTTAATATTCTCAGCTTTAAATCTTACACTAAATTCTTTTTCTTCGTTAGCCTGCAAGTTGCTTATATCTATATATTTTGTTGTTATTTTAGTTCCCTGCTCTGATATAAAATCTAATTTTATATATTTACTTTTTAAATCTTCAGAGTATGTATTCTTTACTTTTCCTCTTATTATTCCGCTTTCTCTAGCAGCCTTAGCTTCCGAAATACCTATTTCTAAATTATTCGTTTCGATTGTACATTCGATGTTTGCATATGAAGATTTTACTAATTCATATGACATAAAATTAACAAATATATAAAAGGCAACAAAAAGAATAAGGTATTTTCCAAACGTTTTCATTCTGTTCATTTTCTTTCTCCCCTTATCAACTATTAAATATCTTATTCCTTAGTTAAATTTATATTTTTCTAAATACTCCTGCAACTTTTCCTAAAATTTTGCAGTTAGGTACTATTATTGGATCCATTGTACTATTTTCTGGTTGTAATCTTATATAGTCTTTTTCTTTATAAAATGTTTTTACTGTTGCTTCATCTTCTATTAAAGCTACTACAATTTGACCATTTTCTGCTGTATCTTGCCTTTTTACAAGTATATAATCTCCATTAAAGATTCCTGCTTCTATCATGCTTTCTCCTCTTACTACAAGCATAAAGCAATCACTATTTCCTATAAAATCTAGTGGTATAGGGAATGTATCTGTAATATTTTCTACAGCTAATATTGGTGCTCCCGCAGTAATTCTTCCTACCACTGGTACATCAACCATTTCTTTTCCTGAAAACATATTCTTAAATGCAACTCCATCCATTCCTGGTCTATATGGTTTGCCACCTTTTATTAATTGCAACGTTCTACCCATTTTATCTTTTCTAGATATGTAACCATTATCTTCTAATCTTTCTAAATATCCATGTACTGTGGCTGTTGATTTTAATCCTACAGCCTTACATATTTCCCTTACTGATGGTGGATATCCGTTTTCGTTTACACCCTTTTCTATGCATTTAAGTATGGCTTTTTCTCTTTTATTTAACTCTAAAGGATTCCTTCTTCTCCCCATAAAATCACTCCTAATAAAATATTTACCAATATCCTATCATAAAAATAACAGTTTGTCAAACAAAAGTTTGTAATTTATAAATTTATTTTAGTCCTCCCATTCTAGTTCATAGTCATATACTTTTACAGTATCTCCTTCTTTTACTCCTGCCTCTTTTAATTTTTGGTTTACACCAAGAGCTTCCAAGTTTTTCTGGAAATAATATAAAGATTCATTATCCTCCATATTTACTTTTCTCATTAATTTTCTTATTTCTGGTCCGTCTACAACAAATATTCCATCTTCCTTTTTTATTGTATATGGTTCTTGCTCTTCTAGTTTGTATACTTTTCTGTGATGATTGATATCTATCAATTCTTCTTTTGGAAGTGTTTTTAATATTTTAGATACCTCTACCATCAATTCTTTTATTCCTTGTCCTGTAGCTGCTGATATCTTAAATATTTCCATATTATTTTCTTTGGCCAATTTTTCTAATCTTTTATAATTTTCCTCATCTTGCATTACATCAATTTTATTGGCTACTATCACTTGCTTTCTTTCAGATAATTTTTTACTATACTTTTCTAACTCTTTATTAATTGTATAAAAATCCTCAACAGGATCTCTTCCTTCTGAACCAGATACATCTATCACATGCAATAATAGTCTAGTTCTTTCAATATGCCTTAAAAACTGAATTCCTAATCCTGTTCCTTCACTTGCGCCTTCTATAAGCCCTGGAATATCAGCAATTACAAAGCTATCTCCATATTCGCTTTTCACAACTCCTAAATTAGGCTCCAATGTTGTGAAATGATAATCTGCAATTTTAGGTGTTGCTGATGTTACTACTGATAAAATTGTAGATTTACCTACACTTGGAAAACCAATTAATCCTACATCAGCTAACAATTTTAGCTCTAATATAATTTCTTTTTCTTCACCTGGTTCGCCTTCTTGCGCAAATCTTGGGGCTTGCCTTGTTGAAGTAGCAAAATGCGAATTTCCTTTTCCACCTCTTCCACCATGTAGCACTAATTCTTTTTGCCCTTGTTCCGATAAATCTGCTAGAATTTCGCCAGTAGTTGCATCTTTTACAACCGTTCCAATTGGCACTTTAACATAAAGATCCTCCCCACTTTTTCCGTATTTGTGGGCACCTTCTCCATTTTTACCATCTGTTGCTTTAAATTTCTTTTTATATCTAAAATCTATAAGAGTATTACTATCCGGATTAACTTCGAAATATATATCTCCGCCTTTTCCACCATCTCCACCATCTGGTCCACCTGCTGCTATATATTTCTCCCTTCTAAAAGAAACGGCTCCATTTCCACCTTTTCCCGCTATAGCATATATTTTTGCGTAATCTGTAAACATTTTAGTCTCCTCATTCTTTTATTTATCTAGAACCTCTTCGCTGAGATTCCCTTTCTTGCTCTTCTCTAAATTCTTCTTTCAATTTTGCAACTGTTGATTTTATTGGTTCTGTTGCATTATTTAAATCTGTATCTATCATGTTACTTCTATTTATTCTTCCTATATATTCTAGTGCTTCATTTTTTTCATTGCTTGGGAGTGATAGTGCAGTTAATAAAGTTTTTAAATCTCCAATATCATTTGATTGCAATATTTCTTCAATTTTTCTATCTGATGCAAAGCACACTGCTCTTCCCATTGGTCTAGCAGTTTTCGATAACACCTCAGGATCATATTCATTTGGTGTTGTACTTATATATCCCGTATACAAATATATGTTATTTGCATCTTTTCCAACCTTATTAAGTTTTCTTATTTTAAGTATGTCTCCATTAGTCATATCAATTCCATTATAATCACTATATGTTTTTCCATCAATAACATAATTTGGCTCAACTTGCCTTAAATATGGATTATCAATTCTAGCCATTTTTATTTCATCTTTTTGTGCTCGGTACATTTGTTGCTTAGTTTGCAGCCTTGCTACATACTTATCATGTTCTGATGCAACTCTTGACTCTACTGTTTGTTGTTCCATAATTTGTTTTTCTTGCTTTCTTCTTTTTTCTTCGTTCAATTTAGGAGCAACTTTCGTGTTAATATACTCTTCAATCACATCGCTTTTATTGTGCCAATTTATTTCTGCATATGGATTTTCTGATATTCTTCCCAAATACATACAATCAGTATTACGATCTTTATTTTTTAGTTCTCGTAAATAATAAGTACCTATTTTGCTTAATATAGCCTGGTCTATTGGCATACCTTGAGTAACTTCAAAAGCTATGTGAGTTTCTGAATTACGAGTTGCCTCGCTATTTTCTTGTATTTCAAGCATTTTAGCTACTATCACATCAGTTTTTTCACCATTGGCATGCATAATCACATTATTATAGTCTAGTGATGTAATCATTATAGATTTATTATCTGGAAGCATAATTATATATGGCAATTTCAGCTCCTTATTTTGTGGAGCACCATATTGGCTCTCATAATAATTTTCCTCATTTAGTCTTTTGGTTTTTGAACCCGCAAAAAGTTCCTTTATTCTTGAAAATAATCCCATTTTTTCCTCCTATGCGAAATAATCTAATTTCATCGCTTTTTTTACTTTTTTCATTGTTTTCTCTGCTTCTTTTTTAGCCTTTGCGGTTCCATCCATCAATATTTTATCTACTATCTCTGGGTGTTCTTCATAATATTTTCTTTTTTCTCTAATTGGTCTTAATGTTTCTATTATATTATGAGCTAATTGCTTCTTGCAAGCAACACATCCTCTGCTGCCAGCCCTGCATTCAGCACACACGTTTTCATATTCTTCTTTGCATGAGAATAAATTATGATAATATGCCACCATGCATACATCCGGATTTCCTAAATCATCTTTCTTTATTCTTTTTGGATCTGTTACTGCACTCATAACTTTTCTTGTTATTTCTTCTTCACTGTCAGACAAATAGATTGCATTTCCTAATGATTTTCCCATTTTTTCATTGCCATCTAAGCCTTTAATTCTTTTGCCAGATGATAAAACAGCTTGTGGTTCTATTAAAACATCACCATAAATTGAATTAAATTTTCTTACTATCTCTCTGCATTGTTCTATCAAAGGTAATTGGTCTTCACCTACAGGTACAAGTTCTCCACTAAAGCAAGTAATATCTGCAGCTTGGCTTACTGGATATCCCAAAAAGCCATATGTAACGCTCTCTCCAAAAATATCTCTTTTTTGAGCAATTTCAGTTTTTACGGTTGGGTTTCTTTCTAGCCTAGCAATAGTTACTAGATTAGAATAAAACACAGTAAGTTCTGCTGTTTCTGGTATCATTGATTGAATATATATTGTTGTTTTTTCTGGATCTATTCCACAAGATAAATAATCCATTGCAACTTCTCTTACATTTTTTCTTACTTTTTCTGGATTATTAAAATTATCTGTTAATGCTTGAACATCCGCAATTAATATGTATGGATCATATAATCCAGATTCTTGCATTTCTACTCTCTTTTTTATAGATCCAAAATAGTGGCCTATATGTAGCCTTCCGGTAGGCCTATCACCCGTTAAAATTCTTTTCTTCTCTGCCATTTTATTTCCTCCGTTTGCTATAAAATATTTTCAAAGCTTCTTTCTGTTAACCCAAATCTCATATTATTTACTCCTAAAATTTATGTATCTATTATATAGGATTTTATTATTTTTTACAATATAAACATGTGATTTTAGAAAAAACTTCCTACAACTCATAAGAGTGTAGGAAGTTTATTTTTATTTCTCTGCTACTTCTTTCTTTACAGTTTTTGTTGTTGCTTTTTTAGTTGTAGCTGTTTTTGTTGTTTTCTTTGTTGCTGCTTTTTTCTCTATTTTTTCAGCTTTTGGAGCTTCTTTTTTTGCAGCTATTGCTTTTAATTCTTCGTCAGTATAAACACTAACTTGTTTTTTATCTTTTCCTAGTCTTTCAAATTTAACCATACCAGTTACTTTTGCATATAGTGTATCATCGCTTCCGATTCCAACATTTTTACCTGGATGGAATTTTGTTCCTCTTTGTCTTACTAGTATATTTCCAGCTGGTACTATTTGTCCATCTGCTCTTTTTAGTCCAAGACGTTTAGATTCACTGTCTCTGCCGTTCTTAACACTACCTTGACCTTTTTTATGAGCCATTACGATTCACTCCCTTCGGTAATAATATATTTTATATATCAATTAATTTCTGATTAATAATTAAGCCTTAGCTTCTTTTTTAGCTTCTGTCTTTGTTTCTTTAGCTTCAGCTTTCTTTTCTGCTTTCTCAGCAGCTGTTTTTATAGATGTTATTTCAACCTTTGTATATGGTTGTCTATGTCCTTGGGTTCTTCTGTAGTTTTTCTTAGCTTTGTATTTGTAAACTATTATTTTTTTACCTTTACCATTAGCTACTACTTTTCCCTCAACTTTAACACCTTTAACATAAGGAACTCCGACTTCTACTTTCTTATCGTCAGATACTAAAACTACTTTATCAAAAGTAACTTTTTTACCTTCTTCTACATCTAATTTTTCGAAGAATACTACATCTCCTTCTGCTACTTTGTATTGTTTTCCACAGCTTTCGATTATTGCGTACATTATTTGTACACCTCCCTTTACACGTATACTCGCTAAGCATAAAATTCAAGGCAGTTACTTATTAATTTTCTATAAAAATTAATATTAACATTTAGTTGCCCGACCCAGGCGGCTTACAGATGCTTATTTTACCATATATTTTTATATTTGTCAAATAAAAACTTCTCTGATTTTTACACAAGCACAGATGAAATATGTAATACATTAATTTTCTCTTTAAACGTTTCACTTGCTCCTTTTAAAATCTTATGGTCATCATCTAAAAAGATAAAATGGTCATATTCATTCAACTTTTCTTTCATTTTTAAAGATTTTATAAAATCTCTATTTTCACTATTATATCCTCCGGTTTCTTTTGTAAGTACAATCCAATTTTCTCTTGGAATAAAACTTACATATTTTGAAAGCCACTTATATTTTTCTTCTGTAATTTTTACACTTTTAGATAAAGATAAAATATATAAACTTATATTTGGGATTTTAGATATTTCTTCTAATGTTTCTATTACACTTAAAATTGGCTCTGTACTACTATAATTATCACTCATTTGTTTTAATATTGTCGCATCAGAATATAATGTATACTCATTTATTGTTCCATCCATATCAATAAACATCCCTACTTTATTATTTTCTTCACATATTTTTTTTATTTTTTCTACAAATTTTTTCATATTATACTCTCCTATCTTATATTTAATTTATTATTTACAACCTATATATGGCATATTTCTATAAAATCCATTTTCATCATCAAACCCATATCCTACTACAAATTTATTTGGAATTTCAAATCCTAAGTAATCTATATTAACTTCAATTTCTCTTCTACTTGGCTTACTTAATAGCACACATAATTTTATATCTTTTGGTTTTTTTTCTTTTAAATGTTTTACTAGATAATCCATGCTTCTTCCTGTATCAACTATGTCTTCTATTATTAATATATTTTTACCAGAAATTTTTGATTCATCTATATCTAAATATTGATTTACATTTCCTGTACTTTCTGTTCCCTCATAACTTGATATTTTTACAAATTCCATTTGCATTTTTACATTCATATTTAATGTTAATTCTGTTGCAAAAAATACTGCACCATTTAGTACACATATTGCAAGAACTTCTTCACCTTTATAATTTTTTTCTATTTGATTTGCTAATTCTTTTATTCTTTTATTTAATTTTTCTTTTCCAATCAACTCTTTTAATTCCATTTTTTCTCCTTTTATTTTTGTTGACTGTCTC
>OJJV01000401.1_pt1 | contig 30959 bp, 28 predicted proteins | sample 1596391 | NCBI WGS metagenome assembly OJJV01 (sample SAMEA4350164, study PRJEB24818) | metagenome | biome: human; feature: gut; material: faeces | place: Denmark | collected 2013-09
CGAAATCAAGCGGCGCTGGGAGCCATATATCAACCAGCTGCCAGACTATGCGTATCTCTGCAAAGACCTGCTGAACGGAAAAATGTAATCTATCAAACGAGGTGTCAGGAGCCATACGGTGCTTCTGACACCTTTTTTGTGGATTTTTGTGAATTTGATTAAAAAGTCCTTGACAATTTGTCTCTGGCAAGACAGCAAAATCTATCCTTATTTCCTGCGGTGCCAGACTTGCCCCCTTCGACATTAAGGAAGTCCGGGAGATCACTATGTATGACGAGTTGGAGCTTGACTTGGTTGGAGATAGGAAAACGGCGCTGTTTTTTATTATCAGCGATACGGACGCGACCTTCAATTTCCTTGTCAGCATGGCCTATACGCAGTTGTTCAATCTGCTGTGCGAGCGTGCCGATGACAAGTACGGCGGCAGGCTGCCGGTACATGTGCGGTGCCTGATCGACGAGGCCGCCAACATCGGGCAGATTCCAAACCTGGAAAAGCTGATGGCAACGATCCGTTCCAGGGAGATTTCGGCCTGTCTGGTCCTGCAGGCGCAGAGCCAGCTAAAGGCGCTTTATAAGGACAACATGGACACCATCATCGGCAACTGTGACGCTTCCCTTTTCCTGGGAGGCAAGGAAGAAACCACGCTGAAAAGCTGGAACTCCCTGCTTGGGAAAGAGACCATCGACATGTATAACACCAGCGTCACGAAAGGCACCCAGGAATCCCACGGCCAGAATTTTCAGAAGCTGGGAAAGGATTTGATGTCGGTGGACGAGCTGGCCGTCATGGACGGTGGGAAATGTCTGCTGCAGATCAGAGGCGTGCGCCCTTTCCTCTCCCGGAAGTACGATATTACCAGACACCCAAATTACCGGCTGCTTTCCGATTTCAATGAGAAGAACGCTTTTGACATTGAGAAATTTTTATCTACAAAAATGCCGATGCGTCCCGGCGAGCTGTACCGTAATTATGAGGTCACAGCGGAGGATTTGGAGGCTCCGGCTATATGATGATGTAGCTGCCTGTTAAGGTTTCTGGCTTTGACGGGCTTTTTCTTTTCACCGGAAGGAGGTTTTATTGAGGATTCGTGCCCCTCCCTGACAACTGAATATTTTTTCAGGTATATCCTGAACTCTGCCGCCCCTGTGCTTTTTGTAAATGTTCTTGAAGCACAGGGGCGTTTTTTCGTTTCCGGCCTGATATGGCCACAACACAAAAACAATATTTCTTAAATTAAAGGAGGAACTTTATGGCTTTTTTTGCAAGTGCGATTGATACCCTGAAAATCCTGGTTATTGCTCTGGGCGCTGGCCTCGGCGCATGGGGCGTCATCAACCTTCTGGAAGGTTATGGCAATGACAACCCTGGTGCCAAATCCCAGGGCATGAAACAGCTTATGGCTGGCGGCGGCATTGCGCTGGTGGGTGCCACGCTGATCCCGCTGCTCTCCGGCCTGTTCGGTTAATAGCCAATGGGCAGTCTGTTTGAACGGATAACAGACTGGATTAAAGAGGGCTTAATCGAAGCGATTACAGGACAATACACCGGTATCTTTGAGTCCGTCAACAGCCAGGTCTCGGATGTGGCCTCACAGGTAGGACAGACACCGCAGGGCTGGAATGGCGGCGTGTTCAGCATGATCCAGAATCTTTCTGAAACCGTCGTCATTCCCATTGCGGGAATTATCCTGACTTTTGTCCTTGTCTATGAACTGATCCAGATGATCCTGGAAAAGAACAACATGCACGATTTTGATACGTTCAACATCTTCAAGTGGATTTTCAAAACCTTTGTTGCCACATACCTGCTCACCAACTGCTTTACTATCGTCATGGCGGTGTTTGACGTCGCCCAGAATGTGGTGAGCCAGAGCGCCGGCGTGATAAACGGGAACATGGACGTCACCGCTGCGCTGGCCGACCTGGAAACGCAGCTTGAAGCAATGGGGATGTGGGAGCTGATCGGCCTGTGGCTGGAGACCAACATTATCAACCTGTGCATGTGGGTGTTGTCCATCGTGATCTTTGTCATTGTGTATGGCCGTATGATTGAAATATATCGCGCGTCCAGAAGCGCCGCTTTTCATCCAAAGGCGGTGTGCGGGCATTTTGGGAACCCGGCTTTAGCAAGCCGGTAAAGAAAAGTATCAAAGACGTGAAAAGCGTCACTTTAGCGTCATCCGATTTACCTCGGAGGGAAACCACAAGGGGGACAATAGCGTATCGGAAAAATCGCAAGTTGGGAAAACCATCTACCCACGACTGAGCGGCAAGACGCAACATTGTGAATGAGGAGCAAGGCTAAACTGCTTTAAGGGCAGTCCGAGGCGGGATACTCGACCCGACGGCGCAGGATGGTTGTATTCGCCGTATGTCATAGCGGAATGTGACAGGTAAACACAGACCGCACGATACTTATGACAGCCAGCCGCAGTAAGCGGAAAAGGACGAAAACCCACTACCGACATCACAATACGCTTTTCCCAAAGTGTCTAACTGGAGATTGCCTAAACCGGAACGCCGGAACTATCCGGCTATGCGTAATGCCGCAAGGCGATAAATTTCAAGGGGTAAAAACCCAAGAAAGATGACGCTGAATATCCGGCATGGCAACGGAGCCTCCGTAGTAGTCCGAGGGCGGGAAAGCCGTCTACATGGCGAAGGGAGGCAGGATGTCAACCAATTCATAAAAAGGAAAGGTGCGTGAGGCATTATGAGAAGTCCTGAAAATGTGTTGGAAAGCCTAAAATCCAAGGCGTGTAACAAGAGTTACAAGTACGAGCGGTTATACCGCAACCTGTACAATCCACAATTCTATCTGCTGGCATATCAGCGGATACAGGCGAAACCAGGCAACATGACAGCCGGAACAGACGGCAAAACCATTGACGGAATGGGAATGGCAAGGATAAACGCCCTCATTGAAAAGATGCGGGATTTTAGTTATCAGCCTAACCCGGCAAGGAGAACGTATATCCCGAAATCCAATGGGAAAATGCGTCCTCTGGGGATACCGTCATTCGACGATAAACTGATACAGGAGGTGGTGCGGCTCATCTTAGAGAGTATTTATGAGCCAACCTTTAGCGACTATTCCCACGGTTTCCGTATAAACAGAAGCTGTCATACGGCACTCAAATATGTGCAGAAATATTTTACGGGGACAAAGTGGTTCGTTGAGGGAGATATAAAGGGCTGTTTTGACAACGTAGACCATCATGTGTTGATTGCTATTTTGCGAAAGCGGATTGCAGATGAACATTTCATCGGTCTGCTCTGGAAGTTCTTGAAAGCTGGATATATGGAGGATTGGAATTATCACAATACTTATTCCGGCACTCCGCAAGGCTCCATCATCAGCCCTATCCTTGCAAACATCTACATGAACGAACTGGATAGCTATATGGCAGAGTATGCAGAGAAATTCAACTGCGGAAACCGCCGTAAAATCAATCCTGCGTTCAAGAAGAAGCTGGATGTCTGCCGGGGGAAAGAACAAAGGCTTAAAAGAAATCTCTCTAAAATGAGCGAGGAAGAAAAAGAGGGCTTAATTGCAGAAATCCGGGAACTGCGGCGTAGTCTGAAATCTATGCCGTATAGCGACCAGATGGACGATAGCTATAAACGGATTTGCTATATCCGATATGCCGATGATTTCTTAATTGGAGTTATCGGCAGCAAAGAGGACGCAGAACAGATTAAACAAGATGTAGGCTGCTTTATCCGGGACAAACTCCATCTGGAAATGTCCGAGGAAAAGACATTGATTACTCATGGACACGACGCTGCGAAGTTCTTGGGATATGAGGTCACAATCGCCAAAGGCGAACACAACAAAAAGACCAAAACCGGGGCTACCAGACGGGTAAACAATGGAAAAGTCTTACTTTATGTTCCCCATGATAAGTGGGTAAAACGACTGTTCTCCTACAATGCCCTCAAGATTAAATACGACAAACAAAATGGAAACAAAGAGGTTTGGGAACCTGTCCGGCGCACTCGCCTGTTGCACTTGGACGATTTGGAAATCCTAAACCAATACAACGCAGAAATCCGTGGATTGTATAACTACTACCGACTTGCAAACAACGTGTCTGTACTCAATAACTTCTACTATGTAATGAGATACAGTATGCTCAAAACCTTTGCTGGAAAATATCGGACACGAATCAGCAGAATTATCCGCAAGTACCGTCAAGGGAAAGATTTTGTTGTGGAGTATCCGAAGAAAAACGGCAAGGTGGGAAAAGTGCTGTTCTACAATGACGGTTTCCGCCGGAATACCAAAGTAGAAAGCGGAAATCCCGATATAGTAGCACGAGCCGTTGAGAATTATGGACGCAACAGCCTGATTAAAAGACTGCAAGCGAACCAATGCGAGTGGTGCGGCGCAGAAAATGTGCCGCTTGAAATACACCATGTACGAAAACTCAAAGATTTAAGTGGCAGAAAACAATGGGAAATCGCCATGATTGGGCGTAAGCGCAAGACAATGGCACTCTGCGTCTACTGTCACGATAAGTTACACGCTGGGAAATTAGACTGACATCTGGAGAGCCGGATACGCTGAGAGGTGTAAGTCCGGTTCGGAGGGGAGTTCTCGGAAACCTACCATAGCAATATGGCAAGGCGCCGGGTTCTTACCCTACTTACAGTCAGCCTGGCACCCATACCCTTTTCCACAATGGCAAACCGTGAATGGGGGCAGATGGGGACAAATTACCTGCGCTCCCTGTTTGCTTTAGGTTTCCAGGGGTTTTTGATCCTGGTCTGCGTTGCAATTTATGCGGTGCTGGTCCAGTCAATCCCTTCTTCCGGCGACATTCACGGCGCAATCTGGGGCACGGCAGGCTATACGGTCCTGCTGGCCTTTGCCCTGTTTAAGACAGGCTCGCTATCCAAAAGTATTTTTAACTCGCATTAGCGTGTAACCAACCTATATTTTAACAAGAAGGAGGACTTTTCTATATGAGTAAGACAAACAACGAACCCATGCAGCCGGAGGCACAGACGGGTGAAAGCTTGAAGCTGGATGTAACTGTGCGCCCGATTGCCCCGATGGGGAACCTGCTGGCTTACGCCAATGTGACGATTGGGGACTGTTTCAAGATTGACGGCTTCCGCATCTGCTCCGGTGAAAACGGCCTGTATGTCAACATGCCTTCCACCCAGGATAAGCAGGGAAAATGGAGGGATGTCTGCTGGCCGGTGACGGCGGATTTCCGCAGGCAGCTTAACGACGCCCTGATCGAAGGGTACGGCCAGGCGATTGAAAATTTGCAGGCCACCCTTGAAGCGACAAAGGGAGCGGCGGAGAAACCTTCCTTGACCGGTGCCCTGAAGGATAATGCCGGCAAGGTCAAGACGCAGCCGGCAAAATCTGCTCCCGCCAAGAATGAGCAGGCCCGATAATGCCGGAGGCTGGAAAATATGGCATCGTGTACGCAGACCCGCCCTGGCGTTACGATATGAAACGCGGCAATGGGGTGGCGGAAAACCATTACCCCACCATGAGCATAGAAGAAATATGCGCACTGCCGGTTACAGACCTTGCGGCCAGAGACAGTGCGCTTTTTCTATGGGCCACCTTCCCACAGCTCAATGAAGCCTTCCGGGTGATCGAAGCATGGGGATTCAAATATAAGACGCTGGCCTTCCTCTGGCTGAAACAGAACCGGAAAGCGGATTCCTGGTTTTATGGGATGGGATTCTGGACCCGCTCTAATGCGGAGGTGTGCTTACTGGCGACCAGGGGGCACCCGAAACGCCAGTGCGCGGGAATCCATCAGTTTGTGATCTCCCATATCGAGCAGCACAGCAAAAAGCCGGACGAGGTACGGGATAAGATTGTGAAGCTCATGGGCGACCAGCCCAGGGTAGAGCTTTTTGCAAGACAGCAGACCCCCGGCTGGGATGTGTGGGGCAATGAAGTGGAATCCACGGTCACGATGCAGGAACGAAATCAGTAAGATACAGCATGAATGGAGGTGAATTTACATGCCCTATGTACCCGTACCCAAAGACTTAACAAAAGTCAAGACCAAGCTGGCGTTTAACCTGACGAAGCGCCAGCTCATTTGTTTCAGCCTGGCCGCACTGGTGGGGCTGCCGGTATATTTCCTTACCCGCGGCGCTATCGGCAACTCGGCGGCAGTGCTGTTGATGATCGGGCTTATGATGCCCTTTTTCTTTTTCGCCATGTATGAGCGGGACGGACAGCCGGCGGAGAAACTTCTGAAAAACAGGCTCCGCCATAAGCTCTGGCCGAAGAAACGGCCATACCGGACGGAAAACCTGTATAAATCCATGTCAAAGAAGGAGGTTACGAGGATTGCCAAAAACCAAACAGCAGGAGGCCCAGGAAAAACGTCTGCAAAGAAACATCAGGCAGGCAAAAAAGACCAGGGCCGACGCAAAGACAAGCGGAAATAAGACTGTCCGCACTAGGCCGCCTAAAAAGGGCGGCTTTTTTGCCGGGCTGAAAACGGACGCCCCGCAGACGGTCCAGCAGAGTATTCCCTATAAGGAAATGTACCGGGATGGAATCTGCCGGCTGACGGATAAGCTCTACACCAAGACGGTGCAGTTTTTTGATATTAACTACCAGCTTGCACAGGCGGATGACAAAGCGCAGATTTTTGAGGGCTACTGTGATTTCCTCAATTATTTTGACGCTTCGATCCATGTGCAGCTTACTTTCATCAACCAGCGGGCCAATATGCAGGATTTTGCCCGCAGTATCGACATTCCCATCCGCGGCGACGAATATGACGGAATCCGCAGAGAGTATGGGGATATGTTAAAGAGCCAGCTCCAAAAAGGCAACAACGGCCTTACAAAGCGGAAATATATCACCTTCGGCATTGAGGCTGACGACCTTCGCACCGCGAAGATGCGCCTGGAGCGGATCGAGGCCGACGTGCTGGCAAATTTCAAAGCCTTAGGAGCGCAGGCAAAGCCGTTAGACGGGCTGGAACGCCTGGAGCTCCTTCACAGCCAGCTACACCCGGACGGGCAGGAAAAGTTTCATTTTACCTGGGCGGACCTGCCGAAAACGGGGCTTTCCACAAAGGATTTTATTGCGCCCTCCGGCCTGTCGTTCTCGAATGACGGAAAGACCTTCCGGGTGGCCGACCATTCCGGGGCGGTGTCTTTTTTGCAGATTTTAGCGCCGGAACTGACGGACCGGCTGCTGGCGGAGCTTTTGGACCTGGACGACGCCGTGACGGTGAACCTGCATATCCAGTCCATTGACCAGACCCAGGCGATCAAGAACATCAAGCGCAAGATGTCCGATTTGCAGAAAATGACCATTGAGGAACAGAAGAAAGCGGTCCGTGCCGGGTATGACATGGACATCATACCTACCGACCTTGCCACCTACGGCGAAGAAGCAAAGAATCTCTTACAGGATTTGCAGAGCCGGAATGAGCGCATGTTTCTTGTGACGGTGCTGGTGGAGAATATCGCTTCCAAACGGCAAAAGCTGTTTAATGATATTCTGTCTGCCTCCGGTATTGCGCAGAAATATAACTGTGCCCTGAAACGTCTGGACTACCAGCAGGAACAGGGGCTTATGTCCTCTCTTGCCTTAGGGTTGAACCAGATTGAAATTGAGCGTGGGCTTACGACCAGCAGCACCGCCATTTTCGTGCCGTTTACGACCTGCGAGCTGTTCCAGGAGGGCGAGGCTCTTTATTATGGTCTGAACGCATTAAGTAATAACCTGATCATGGCGAACCGCAAGAACTTAAAGAATCCAAACGGCCTGTTCCTGGGAACGCCCGGCAGCGGCAAGTCCTTCTCTGCCAAGCGTGAGATCGTCAACGTGTTCCTTTTGACGGAGGATGACATCATTATTGCAGACCCGGAAAATGAGTACGGGCCTCTGGTACAGCAGTTTGGAGCCCAGGGGCAGGTCATTGACATTTCCCCGACTTCCACCAACTATATCAATCCGATGGACATTAACCTGGACTATTCGGACGATGAAAATCCCATCACACTGAAAAGCGATTTTATCCTGTCGCTGTGTGACCTGATTATCGGCGGCAAGGAAGGGCTTTCCCCGATTGAGAGGACCATCATTGACCGCTGCACGAGGCTTGTGTACCGGGATTACCTGCAGAACCCGCGCCCGGAGAATATGCCGGTCCTGGGCGACCTGTATGAGCTGCTTTTGAAACAGGCGGAGCCGGAGGCGCAGAATATCGCTACGGCGCTGGAAATCTACGTCAATGGCTCCCTGAATGTGTTCAATCACCGTTCCAACATTGACATGAACAACCACCGGGTACTCTGCTTCCAGCTCAAATCTCTGGGCAAGGCCCTGAAAGAGATCGGGCTTCTCATTATGCAGGATGCCGTGTGGAACCGTGTTACCGCCAACCGCTCGAAGCACAAGACGACCTGGTTCTATATCGACGAATTCCATCTCCTTTTGAAAGGGCAGACCGGAAGTTTCAGCGTGGAGATATGGAAACGGTTCAGGAAATGGGGCGGCATACCGAGCGGCCTGACGCAGAATGTGAAAGACCTGCTGGCCTCCCGTGAGATTGAGAATATCTTTGAGAACTCGGATTTTATCTACATGCTGAACCAAGCCCAGGGGGACCGGCAGATTTTGGCGAAACAGTTGGGAATTTCCCCGCACCAGCTTTCTTATGTAACCCATTCCGGTCCCGGCGAGGGGCTTCTGTTTTTCGGAAATGTGATTATCCCCTTTGTCGATCATTTTCCGAAAGACACCCTGTTATACAGCGTACTCACAACACGGCCTGATGAAGTGGCAGGTGTATAAATTCCCGAAAATAAAAATGACTGGAGGTGATAACAGTGCCGCGGGAAAAAGAATTTCAGAGGAAAAAGAAAGATACCCGGATGCCGGTCCGTGATTCCCATGCGGAGGAACGGATGGACACCCGGCAGAGCGAACAGGATTTTAACCTGCTGCGGGTCAGGGATGCCCCTTCTTCTTTGGGAACGGCCCGGAGCCGGAGGTATGAAACCGCAGCACAGCAGGCAGCGGATGATACACAGCCTTTCAAAGCGGATGTACCGCAGCAGGCGGATATTTCCATACCGGAACATTTGGAAAGCAGGGATATGGACCATGAGCCGGCACGGGCACCTGAAACACGGAACCCTCTGGAACCGGGAACTTCTGCACCGGAACCGCGCCGGAGGGATTTCAGATATGTGGATTCCCGGCGTGAGGATTCTGACAGCGGCAATTCTGATATAGGGCACTCCACGCAAGGAGAATCCATCCAGACAGATCGCCGTTCCCGGATGCACCAGCACGGCAACAAATACCAGCAGCGTTTCCAGGAGGCGGCAAAATCCGAGGAACCAAAGGAGAAACCACCGGAGGCAGCCGAAGGAGAGCCAAAACGGCCTTCCAAGCTGGAATTTACCGCTGACGAACTCCCACCAGAGGCAAAAGATACAAAGCTCACCAAAGCCCGGAGGAAAGCGGAACGGACAGCGGAAAAACTGGAGCAGGCGGAAAACCGTCTGCCTGCCCGCCGTAAGCTGCGGATGGAAACATCTTCTGATCCTGATACGGGTAAGGCCAAAAAACGCCTGAAATTTGAAAAGGAGGTTAAAACACAACGGGCCCATGTAAAGGGTTCTGTTCCGATGCGCCCGGTTAAGGCCGGCGCAAATATGGCGGTTGGCTACGCCCACAAAAAAATCTACCAGGCGGAGAATGAAAATGTCGGCATTAAAGCGGCCCACCGCACCGAGCTTGTAAGCGAGTCGGGGCTGCGCATGGCATATCACAGGCATAAGACCGCGCCATACCGCAGGGTGGCAAAATTACAGCAGAAATCAGCCAGGGCCAATGCCCGGCTTGCCTACCGGCAGGCATTACAGGACAACCCGGAGCTGAAGAAAAATCTTCTTGCCCGGATGTGGCAGAAACAAAAACTAAAACGCCAGTATGCCAAAGCAGCCAGGGAAGCGAAAAAAGCCGGAAAGCGGGCAAAGGACACCGCCGTTACCACGGAAAAGATTGCTGCAAGTGTGGTTCACGCTGTCAAGCGCCACCCGGTTCTATGCGGAATCGTGATCCTGCTCCTTTTGGTATTTTTCCTGATCGCTTCCTTGTTTTCTTCCTTTTCCAATATTGGAACCGGAGGGCTGGGGAGCCTTGCCGCCTCTACTTATCTGGCGGACGACGCGGACATCAACAATGCGGAGCTTATATATACCGAGTGGGAAACGGACCTGCAGATGCAGATCAACCGTGTGGAATCGGACCGGCCCGGTTATGACGAGTACCGCTATAATATCGGCCCCATTGAGCATGATCCTTATGTTTTAATGGGGTATCTCACCTCTGCGTATCAGGATTTCACCTATGCACAGATCGAGAGCGTCCTCCGGGAGCTTTTTAACGGGCAGTATTCCCTATCCTTCACGGAGGAAACGGAAATCCGCTACCGGACAGAAACAAGCATTGACCCGGAGACCGGCGAGGAAACAGAGGAAGAAGTGCCTTATGAGTGGCACATCTTAAATGTAACGCTTACTTCCATGCCGCTTGAAAACCTGGTGGTTTCACGCATGGACGCAGACCAGAAAGAAATCTGCGAGATTTTATTGCAGACCAAAGGAAACCGGCAGTATGTGAAAAATGTGTTTGGCACCAACTGGCTGCCCTATGTCACCAGCTACTACGGCTACCGGGTACACCCGATCAGCGGGGAAAAGAACTACCATACCGGCGTTGACATCGGGATGCCCCAGGGCACGGAAATTTTGGCCGGGCATGACGGCACGGTCACGCTGGCAGGAAATGCGGGCGGCTATGGTCTGTGCGTCGCCATTGAAGGCGAGGCTTACGAGGGGCACTCTCTTACCACCAAATACGGCCACTGTTCACAAATCTTAGTATCTGCCGGACAGGAGGTAAAGGCCGGGGATGTGATCGCAAAGGTCGGCAGCACCGGAAACTCCACCGGGCCGCACCTGCACCTGGAGGTATTGGTTGACGGACAGTATAGGAACCCGTTGTATTTTGCCGATACCGGCGATACCAGCGAGCGGCATCTGCCGGCAGCAGGCGCAGGCGGCGGGGGGAATTATTTCAATTATGATGTACCGCCGGAGGCCCTTGCGGATGAAAAATTTGCGGCTATGCTTGCGGAGGCTGAAAAGTATTTAGGCTATCCGTATGTGTGGGGAGGCGCAAGCCCTTCCACTTCCTTTGACTGTTCCGGGTATGTTTCCTGGGTAGTTAATCACTGTGGAGTGGGCTGGAATTTCGGACGCCTGACCGCAGACGGGCTTTTAGGCGTGTGTACGCCAGTATCAAGCGCCGATGCAAGGCCCGGCGACCTGATCTTCTTCCAGGGGACCTACAATACCAGCGGCGCAAGCCATGTGGGAATCTATGTGGGTAACGGGATGATGATCCATTGTGGGGACCCGATCTCCTACGCAAACATCAACACAAGCTACTGGCAGCAGCACTTTTATACATTTGGGCGTCTGCCCTGACAGATTGGAGGTAATAAATTGAACCCTAAGATTGAAAAACTGGAGAAAGAGATCGACAAGACAAAAAACAAGATTGCGGAGATGCAGGCCAGGCTCCGCGACCTGGAAAAACAGAAAACGGAGCTGGAGAACACCGACTATGTGGCGATTGCCCGCAGCTTCCATCTGACGCCCCAGCAGTTGGCCGAATTTCTGAAATCGCAGCAGGCCGCTCCGTCCGGAGATGGCCCGCTTAAGAAACAGGAGGACATGAATGAGGACTAAAAAAATCTCTCTGCTACTGGCGCTTGTGCTTGTCATAAGCGCCATCGCTTTGCCCCTGACGGCTTATGCTGCCGGGGACAAAGATACCACACCGCCGGAGCTTGCGGCTTCTCTGGACGGCGGTACGCTGAAAGTAGAAAGCAGCGACGACAATTCCGGCGTAGAAGCGGTCTTTGTGGACGGGAACCGTATCAACTCCCTGACCAATGGGGCGGCTACCGTCACCTTAAAGGATTATGCCGGCACAGGAAAACAGGTAAACGTGTATGCCCAGGATTATGCCGGGAACCGCTCAAAGACCGTGAAGTTTGAAAATCCCTATTATGAGGAACCGACGCCCACGGAAAAACCTGCGGAAACGGTGCAGCAGAACCAGAGCAGCAAGCCGGTAAAACCGGCACAGGTCCAGGCTGCTTCTTCCGGCAGTACCAATCATAACGCCCAAAGCAGCAATTCAGGCAGTAATGCTTCCGGGAATAGTTCTAATGCGGGTACCAATACCGGCAGCAATACAGCCTCCGGCACAAATGGCGGCAGCTCCAATTCCCAGGAAGAAACGGAAACCACTTCCTCTATCCCGGATGGCGCGTTTACCCCGGAGGGAACCGGCACAGTGCTGGATGAAGCTACTGGCGAGGGTGACGATAAGCAGTTTTACACGATCACCACCGAGGCCGGAAATGTGTTCTATCTTATCATTGACGGCAAGCGTGACGACAACAACGTCTACTTCCTGAATGGTGTTACCGAAGCTGACCTGATGGCTCTGGCGGAAAAGAACGAGGGCACCATGAGCGTGATTCCAACAGAGGACGTCTGCACCTGTACGGATAAATGCGAAGCCGGCGAAGTCAATACCGCCTGCTCGGTCTGCAAGAATGACCTCAAAGGCTGCACCGGAAAGGAAAGACCTGCAGAAACAGAGGAACTCGCACAGACCGAACCGCCGAAAAAGGACAACGGCAGCGCCGGCACGATTATCTTTATTATCGTTGCCTTGCTTGCGGTAGGCGGCGTTGGCTATTATGTAAAGATCGTCCGTCCGAAGCAGCAGGCAGAGGATGACGAAGATTTCGAGGATGACGGCTACGGCGAAGGCTTTGACCCGGATGAAGCCTATGGAGAGCCGGAATATCTCTCCGAAGATGATTTTGACGACAGGATCGATGATGAACAGGAGGACAGCGAGTAAAGCTGTCCTTTACTATTTTAAGAAAGCGAGGATTTTTCATGGAGAAAACAAATACCCATTACCGCAGCGGCGTAAAGCGGCTGCTGGCATTTCTGCTTTGCGCAGTATGCGTCTTTGGGATGATCCCTACCCAGGCGTTCGCATTTTCGCCGGGACAGAAAGCAAGCTCCTGGCTGGGCGATCAATATGTAGGGTCTGACGGACAGCATTATTATGCGCCGGCGCCTTACACCTACCTTGTTTACAATTCTGATGGAACGATGGATGTGCGCAGCAGTTCCGGGGGCAACGCTTATCGGCACTATATGCTGACAGCTTCGGACGGGAGCAGCCAGCAGGTATATTGCGTGGAAAGCGGCATTGCCTATAACACTTCCGACAATACCTATACATCGGAAAGCGGCACCAACAGCAATTACTTAAACCTGCTCCCTTCCGAGGCAAGACGGGGGATCACCCTCACGGCAATCTACGGCTGGAAACCCGGCGCCTCCCTCCCTGTGTCCGGCATTAACGAGGACGATTACAAAATGGCGACGCAGATCATCCTTTGGGAATACCAGCAGCAGCTTCGCAGCGACCCATACAGCCGGCACGGGAACGGCCATGCAGATGCCAACCAGTATTTCAGTGTGATTGCCGGACGTCCTGCGGAAAAAGCCTATAACTGGATTTTGTCACAGGTTGCCTCCCATTCCACGATCCCCTCTTTTACTTCCACGAAGAAAAGCGAGGCACCAGAGCTGGAACTGAAATGGGACACGGAAAAGAAGATTTATACCCTGACTGTCACGGACACCAATAACCTGAAAATCGACCTGGAGACTTTGAAAGGCAGCGGCGTTTCCGTCACAAGAAGCGGGAACAAGTACACGTTCACCAGTAAGAACATGATTATGGACCCCGTCACCTTTGAATTCCGAAAGAATATTCCGGTTGCCAATGACATGCTGATCTGGGGCAGACCCGGCTACCAGACTATGATGACCGGCGCCAGCGACCCGGTTTCCTTCTTTGTAAAGATCAAGACCGAAACCTACGGCACCGCAAAGATTGTCAAGACCAGTGAGGACGGTATTGTGTCCGGGATTCCTTTCCAAATTTCAGGCACGGACATTTTGGGAAATAAAGTGGATGAAACCGTCACTACCGGAGAAAACGGGCAGATTAAAGAAAAGCTGCTGCCCGGCACTTATCTGGTGAAAGAGCTGCCGGTGGACCGTTATGTGACCCCTTCCGCGCAGTATGTCACCATTGAAAGCGGCCAGACCTCCACGGTGCATTTCAGCAATATCCTGAAAAAGTTCCGCGTCCATGTGGTAAAGAGCGACGCTGATACCGGCACCGCCCAGGGCGACGCCACCCTTGCCGGTGCAACTTATGGCATTTATAACAATGGCGAGCTGGTAGACACCTACACCACCGGGCCGGACGGCAGCTTTATGACCCGCTACTATGTCTGCGGTGATAACTGGACGGTGAGGGAGATTGATCCCAGCACCGGCTACCTCTTAAACGATACGGTCTATGAGGTGGGCGCTTCCCCGACCCTGTATGAAGTGGAACTGAATACCACGGAAAACCAGGTTACGGAAACGGTCATTTATGGAAATATCCAGCTGGTGAAGCATACGGACGACCTGGACCCGGATGTGTCCGGGGATGAAAATACGGACGAACCCAATGAGGGCGTCATTGAACGCCCGGAGGCCGGTGCGGTCTTTGAGGTTTACCTGAAGGCGGCAGGCAACTATGATGCGGCAAAGGAAAGCGAGCGTGATCTGCTCACCACCGATGGAGACGGCTTCGCTTCCTCCAAAATGCTCCCTTACGGCCATTATACGATCCACCAGGTTTCCGGCGAGGAAGGAAAAGCGTTTATCCCGGATTTTACGGTCTTTATTTCCTCCAACGGACAGACTTACAGTTATATCCTGAATAACCGCACCATTACCGCAAGGCTGCGTGTGGAGAAATGCGACGCGGAGACCGGCAATATTATCCCCATGACGGGCACCGGTTTCCAGATCAAGGACCTGTCTACCGGGGAATTTGTCACCCAGGATATTTACTATCCGAACCCGGAAACCCTTGATACCTTCTATGTATCGGATGAAGGCTGGCTGATGCTGCCGGAGCCTCTGCACACCGGGGATTATGAGCTTTACGAGGTGGCGGCGCCTTACGGGTATGTACTTTCCAGCGAGCCGGTGCCGTTTACCATTGACGGCAGCGAGGCCGTTGTCACGGTTACGCAGTACAATATGCCGCAGAAGGGGCAGCTTACCATCACCAAGACCGGCGAGGTATTCGCTTCCGTCCAGGAAAACGATGGTCTGTACCAGCCGGTGTATGAGGTCATGGGGCTGCCGGGCGCAGTCTATGACGTGATCGCGGATGAAGATATTTATACCGGTGACGGAACGCTCAGGGCGGCAAAAGATACGGTTGTGGAAACCCTTACCACCGGGGAGGATGGAACCGCCCAGAGCGGGCTTCTCTATCTGGGCCGCTACCGTCTGGAGGAACGCCAGGCGCCGGAGGGGATGGTCTTAAATACCCAGCCGGAATATGCCGAGCTTACTTATGCGGGTGAAACTGTGGAAGTAACGCAGACCGCCATCGGACTTTATGACGAGCGTCAGAAGGTGGATGTGAGCCTGTTCAAAGCACTGGAAACGGACGATCTTTTTGGGCTTGGCATGAATGAGGAATACAAAGATATTTCTTTCGGCTTGTATGCTTCCGCAGACCTGACGGCTCTTGACGGCAGCGTAATTCCGGCTGGCGGGCTTTTAGAGGTGGTTTCCGTTGACCCGAATGAGGCGGGCGGCTATGACGCTTCCTTTGCTTCCGACCTGCCTTTTGGCAGCTACTATGTGAAGGAACGCACCACAAACAACGCCTATATCCTCTCTGATACCGAATATCCGGTTGTCTTTGAGTATGCCGGCCAGGAGGCGGCGCTGGTGCAGATTCTTGTAAATGAAGGCGAGGTTGTTTCCAACGACCTGCTGCGCGGGCGTGTGGACGGCGTGAAAGTCGGCGAAAACCCGGAGGGCGGCGAAGATGTGAAGCTGTCCGGGGCACTGATGGGATTATTCAGGCCGGACACGGAAGAATTTACCGAGGAAAATGCGCTGCTTACTGTCACCACTGCCGAGGATGGCAGCTTTGCCTTTGAGAATATCCCTTACGGCCACTGGATTGTAAAGGAAATTTCCTCTCCGGCACTTTATACGGTAAGCCCGCAGCAGCACCATATCTATATCGGTGTGGACGGCCAGCGCATTGAAATCAAAGTGGAAAATACCCTGATCCGCGGCAGCGTGCAGGTGATGAAAACCGAGGCAGTAGACGAGCCTTCTTCTGTGAAGAAAGAGGACAAAGATAACAACACCTTCCTGCGTTTCCTCTACGGCGCGGTATTCGATCTGTATGAGGACGCCAACGGCAATAAGGAATTTGATTCCGAAGATACGAAGATCGGCACACTGAAAGAATCGGATGCAGGCTACCATACCGCGGAGGGCCTTCTGGCAAAGGGCTACTTTGTGAAGGAAAGCAAGGCACCGGAGGGCTACCAGCTTGACGGGAACGCCTACTACTTTGCCATCACAGAGGACGGCCAGGTTGCGGTTGTGGAAAATGGTGAGGCCGGACGGGGCTTTACCAATGAGGCGTACCGCGGGAACCTGAAGATTACAAAGGATTCCAGTGACGGGCGCAAGGATGGGTTCGCTTTTGAGGTCAAGAGCGCAGACGGCTCCTACTGTGAGACCTTTACCAGCCCAAAATCCGGCGTGATCGAGGTCAAAGGGCTGCGTGTTGGCATTTATACCGTAACGGAAATCTCCAACCGGGCAAGCAGGGACTATATCATTCCTGACGCTGCCACCGTGGAGATCAAGGCAGACGAAACCGCAACGGTCCAGTTCTTCAATGAAAAGCCGGAGAAACCGACCACCCCGGATAACCCGGATAATCCGAAAACACCGTCCAATCCGTCCACACCATCTAACCCTGATAAAGCGGTACCGCAGACTGGGGATGACAATTTCATTTTCCTGTATGGCGGGCTCCTGGCGCTGGCTGTGATTGGCGGCGGGCTGTTTGCCGCAGCCTATTTCAAAAAGGGCAAGTACAGCAGAAATACCCCAAAGAGAAAAGTTGTTGGTATTGCGGTGGTTTCCCTCTGCGGGTTGTTGGCACTTGGCAGCGGGTTTCTGATGGTACGCGACCTTAACCAGTATTCCGAGAGCGCCGGGGCCTATGAGGACATTGCTTCCCATGTAGAGCTGCCAGAGCAGACCGAAGCGCCGGAGGACGATAATACGGAAACGGAACCTGCCGGGGAGGACCCTTCTGTGGTCCTCCCCACAGTGGATTTTGATGCGCTCCGGGAAACCGGGCCGGACATCATCGGGTGGCTTACCCTTCCTGATACGGCCATTAACTACCCGGTCACGCAGACAGACGACAACGAGTATTACCTGCACCACCTGTATGACGGTACCTATAATAAGACGGGCTGCCTGTTTGCGGATTATGAAAATCAGGAGGATTTTTCGGACCGCAATACCATTATCTACGGCCACAATATGCGGGACGGCTCCATGTTCGCCACGCTGAATGAGTATGACGAACAGAGCTATTATGACGGACACCCGCAGATGTATCTTGTCACCCCTGACGGCGGCTATGTCGTGGAAATTTTCACGGCGTTTGTAGCAAAACCCAGCGAGTCCGGCAGCGACACTTCCCCCTGGAGGCTTAGCTTCAAGGATGACGGGGCCTACACCACATGGCTTTCTGAAATGGCGGGCCGTTCTGTCATTGAAACCGATGTTACGGTGACTTCCAGTGACAAGGTGCTGACCCTTTCCACCTGTACGCCCGGAGGCGCGAGCCGCTTCATTGTCATGGGAAAACTGGCGGCTGTAAACGATTAACAAGAATATGGGAAACCGGTGCGGGGGCTGTCTGCTCCCGCACCTGCTATTTAGGAGGATTTTTCTATGGTGAATGCCATTATTCCAATACCCGGCTACGTCCATCTGTACCGCTCCCTTTTGCGGTTCTATGATATGCCGGAAAATGAGGTCCGGGAAATGCTCTATCTTTTGAACACGGCAAACCTGGACTGCTACGAGTATTACCACCCGGAGCGTGATGTGATCCAGAGCGGGCCGGTAGCCTTTAGCAACTGGCTGGAACATATGAACTGCCGCCCTTACCGGACAGAGGTACAGCTTTATAAATCCCTGCTGTTCTTAAAGCGCAGCATTGACCGGGATTTGATCGTGACCTCACAGCGGGAGGCGCTGCAGACGCTCCGCTGTATCATTTCCAACCTGGAATACCGCTTCTATAAGGCGTATGGCATGGAGATTGAGGACAAACGGACCGTGTACGGGGAATGTACCTACCGCCTGGTTCCCAGGGAGGACGAACCCAGCGTGTGCCTGATGCACGACTGGATCTACCTTCCCAGCGCATAATGCCGGGAACTTTATATAAATTTGTCCCGAATAATAGACAAAATTCGGGACAGTTCATTTTCAAAGGAGGGATGCCATATCACACAAAAGGAAGTCAATGCCGTATTTGACGAGCAGGTGCAGCTCTGCGCTGACACTCTGCAAAAGAAAACCAAAGAATACACCGGGGACGATACGGACCGGCTGGGGGCTTTTAAGGCGGCGGCAGCTTTACAGCACACCACGCCGGAGCGTGCCCTTGCCGGGATGCTGGCGAAGCATATCGTTTCCCTGTATGACATGTGCTTTGACGATGATACGGATTACGATTTAAGTACATGGAATGAAAAGATCACAGACAGTCTCAACTATCTGTTCTTACTGAAAGCTATTGTAAAGGAGGGACATACCAATCAAACGGATTGAAGTAAAAATATTAAACTGTCAGGCGATTGCAGAGGCCGAGAAAAACATGGTCTTTGCCGCCCGGCTCACGCAAAGGGGCCACCGGATTGCCACAATGGATGATCTGATGGCTCTTTATGAAAAATCATTCAGCGAAAATACCGTGGCGGCAATCAGCGGCCTTCCGCACCCCACGGTTCAGAAATTTGCGGTGATCACCGTTGCTGTTGTGGGGGCAAGCAGGCGGTTCCTGTCGCAGATCACGCGCCATCAGAACGAAGTAAAGTTTATGAGCGCGTCCTTACAGTACAGCAATTATGCGGGGCAGGCGGATTTTGCCGTACCCTATGAGATTCTGGCCGCCCCGGCTGCGGTCCGGGAACTGTACTTAAAAAGCTGTCACGAAGGTATGGACTGTTACGAAAAGCTGTGTGCCGAGGGAATCGGCCATGACGCGGCGGGCTATGCCACACCCCAGGGGCTTCGGAATGTGCTGATTATCAGCGCCACGCCCTATCAGTGGAAACACATCATCGGCCAGCGGGTATGCCGGCGCAATACGGACGAAACCCGGATCGTACTTTTGAAAATCTGGCAGGAGCTTTATACCTTAAGCCCGGCGCTGTTTGCCCCTGGCCTTACAGGATCGTTCTGCCAACGGGACAAATGCCTGGAGGGGAAAATGGCCTGCGGCAGAAAAATAGACGCGGATATAACGCCGGAGGATCTTCTGAAAGCGGACTATCCGGCACTTTCGGAAGGAGGCGCGCATGAAGATCAAATTGATTGACTTTGGCGTGCCGGAGGGCCGCCGCCCTTTCCGTCCGCATGGGAACGATGCCGGCGCGGATGTTTACATGCCCTATGACTGTACTTTGCAGCCGGGAGAGATCGCAAAGGTTCCTCTTGGATTCGGGATTGAAGTGCCGGACGGCTATGCGGGCTATGTGTTCCCACGTACCAGCATGGCGGTAAAAGGGCTGGTCTGTGAACTGCCTCCTGTGGATTCCGGCTACCGTGGGGAAATCCATGCGATCATCAGTAATGTAAGCAATCAGACGCAGGAGCTTTCCAAAGGCTCCCGCGTGGGCCAGCTTGTGATCACCCCGGTTGTGATCGCGGATTTTGTTACCGAACTTGGCGAGCAGCGCGGCACAGGCGGATTTGGAAGTACAGGAAAATAAAAAAGTGACTTTTAGAGAGTAATTAGGGAATTATCGCCGGTAGTGAGATTGGGCATATCAGGAAGATTGCAGGGTACAATAAAAGAAAGGCAGAAGGCAGCAAAAGGCGGTACACTGTCATAGCGTACCGCCCTGCTGCTTAAAACTGCTTTAATATGTCGTGGTGCCCTACGTCCACCAGGATAATCATTTTGTCGCCTTCGTAATACCAGATAATGCGGATGTCCATGTTGACGCTGCACTCAAAAAGATCCGTGGTTCCCTGGATGCGTTTAGTGCGCAGCGACGGATGGGAAGGATTTTCGGCCAAAAGTTCCAGCTTGTTTTTAAGCTGCTTCTTCTCCTGTACGGTCAGACCCTTAAAATGCTTTTGGAAACGGGGCGTAAAGGTAAACTCATACGCCATCATTCCGCCTCCAATTTGTCAAACAGGGCGTCCACGCTGTCAAAGACAGGCTGCTCCCCGGATGCGATTTTTGCTTTTACATCCCCGATTTCTTCTTTAAGCTCGCTTAAATATTTTTTGGGGTAGACAACCACCGGCATGATGCAGATGGAACCGTCCTTCTCGAAGATGTCCAGTTTATCGCCTTCGGACAGACCGAGTTTGACAATGATTTCTCTTGGAATTGTGACCTGGGCTTTTTGACGCAATTCGGCCAGCATACGATCATCTCCTTTGCTTTAAGTTTGAAAGTAAGAAATTCTTACTTTCTTACTTATAGTATATCCACTTTGAGGGATTTATGCAAGGGGTACGAAAAAAATTTACAAATAAAGCGGCCAGCACCGTGACCGCTTACTTTCTGCTATTGAGTTCTTTCATAATACCGAGGATATACTGCATGGATTTGGAGTCGAGCTGTTTCGCCTCTGCGATAAATTCCCGCAAGGCTTCGGGGCAGGTGTTACCCTCATCAAAGAATTCCTGCGGTGTTACACCCAGGTATTCACAGATATAGAAAAAAGACTGCATGGCGGGAAGTGACTTTTTGTTTTCAATGTTGTTGATGTAGTTGTTTGCCTGTCCTAACGATAGAGACATATCGCGCGCAGATACGCCTTTCTGTGTCCGCAGCTTTGCCAGCCGTTCCGGGACAAAATCTTCATACATCGCCTTCACCTCCCATTCTGTAATAGATTGTACCTCACGCCCTTGTATTATTCGCAAAGGGAAAAAGGGTGTTTTCGTTGACTTGCTAAATTAAATCTATTACAATATGGAAAGTGAAGAATAATACCTATCGGACGGAGGAATAAAAATGGAAGGAAAGACCTGCTGTGTCACCGGACACAGGGATTTACCCCAGAAAGAGATTAACCATGTAAAGACCGCCCTGCGGCGTGAAATTGATTCAGCGGTTGCAGACGGGTTTACCCGCTTTATGAGCGGTTTCGCAGACGGCGTGGACCAGTATTTTGCCGAGATTGTGCTGGAGAAAAAAAGACAAATCCGGCGCTGGAGCTGATTGCTGTCATTCCCTATCAAAAGCGTCTGGACAGCCTGATGGCAAAGGGCCGGACTTATGAAATGCTGGAGGCTTGCGCGGATGTTGTTGTCATGCAGGAGGAATACCACCCCAGCGTCTATTCCCACCGGAACCGCTACATGGTGGAACACTCAGACCGGGTGATCGCTGTGTATGACGGGAGGGAAAAAGGCGGCACGGTGAGGACAATCCGGTTTGCCCACCAGATGAAAAAGGTACTGCGGGAAATCCCTGTCGGGGAGATTGTTCTGCCAGGCCAACCCATTGCGAAAAGAAAATGAAAAAATGGATAACTGATACTTGATGATGCGCTCACTTTTCGGTGGGCGTTTTTCTTTACCTATTTTTTAGGAGGATTTTTTATGTGGAACATGATTACACACTTTCTTACATTCACCGGGGGAATGTCTGCCGGCGTTGTGCTGATGTGTCTTTTGCAGACGGGAAAGCAGGAAGATGAATGGTTAGAAAACAGGAAACGGGAGGAAAACGAATGAACCAGGAATTTGCAGAAAATATCAAAAACCATATCCGGGAATATCTGCCGGTGGACTATCAGGATGCAAAGATAACCCTTGAAAAAGTCACCAAAGGAAATGACCGGATTCTTACAGGGCTTATCATCCGAAAGGATGATGAAACGGCTGTACCGTCCATTTATCTGGAACACTATGAGGAACAGTTTGGCAAAGGCCGCCCGATGGACGACATTATGAAGGAAATTGCACAGATAAAAATGGAAAACAGCCTGGAACTTCCTATTGATGTGAAAGGACTTCAGGATTATGAAACAGCCAGGCCGCTGCTTGCGATCCGTCTGTGCGACCCGGAAAAGAATCAGGAATATTTGAAAGATAAACCCCATACCGCATGTGGGGAACTGGCGGCAACCTACCGTATTCAGATCATGGAGGACAGCAGCGGAACGGCTTCCGCTGTTGTTACAAATGATATGTTGAATCTTTGGGGAATTACACCAGAGCAGCTTCACCACGATACGGTGTCAGCAGAAAACGCCCGGAATCCTGTCTGTTTATACACAATGGATGATGTGATGTCAGAAATAATGCTGTCCGTAAAGCCTGAGAATCTTTTTGAACAGACGGAACCATTAGAATCTGAAATGATACCTATGTATATCCTGACAAACCAGAATAAAGTAAATGGCGCCGGGGTTCTGGCAAGAGACGGCGTACTGGATAAAATCGGCGAGCTGCTTGGTTCTGATTTTTATGTCCTCCCATCATCGACCCATGAAGTTATCCTTGTGCCGGATAACGGGAATATGCAGACTAAAGAACTGGAGGATATGGTAAAAGAAGTGAATGCTACCCAGGTGCCGCCAGAGGATTTACTTTCTGATAAGGTGCAGTATTATGACCGGGCAGCAAAAACCCTGGGACGAAAACAGGAAAAAGGACTATTGGAACGTCTTTCCGAAAATAAAGCACAGGTACAGGAAAGAGAGGCAAAAGCACCAAAAGAAAGACAGAAAACCAAACAGGAACCGAGCTTATAAGGGGCAGCGGCTATGCTGCCTTTTCTAATTCAAAGAAATGGAGGTTACAGGAATGAAGTTAGTAATTGCGGAAAAGCCCTCCGTCGCCATGTCGCTGGCGGCGGTTCTGGGTGCGAATGAGAAAAAAGACGGCTACATGGAGGGCGGGGGTTATCTGGTAAGCTGGTGCGTGGGACACCTTCTGGAACTGGCGCAGCCGGAGGCTTATGGGGAACGGTATGCCAGATGGCGTTATGGTGATCTGCCGATTCTGCCGGAAACATGGAAATATGAAGTGCCGAAGGATAAGAAAAAGCAGCTTGACCTTCTTTGCCGGCTGATGAAAGACAAACGGGTGGATTCCGTGGTATGCGCTACGGACGCCGGACGGGAGGGCGAACTGATCTTCCGTCTGGTCTATGAACACGCCGGATGTAAGAAACCGATGGAACGTCTCTGGATTTCCAGTATGGAGGATGCGGCAATCCGTGACGGGTTTGAGCACCTGCGTCCTGGCAGCGACTACGATAAGCTCTATGACGCGGCGGTCTGCCGGGCCGGGGCTGACTGGCTGATCGGTATTAACGCCACCCGGCTTTTCTCTGTCCTGTATGGCGTCACGCTGAATGTGGGGCGCGTCATGTCGCCCACGCTGGCCCTTCTGGTACAGCGGGAGGCAGATATTCGGGCATTTACGAGCAAGCCCTTCTATGTGCCGGAGATCACCTGCGGCGGCTTTACTGCCTCTGGGGAAAAGCTGTCCGGGAAAAATGAAGCTGAAAAAATCTGTATGGACTGTGACGGGCAGGGTGCTTTAGTGCTATCCGTGGAGAAGCAGGTCAAGACGGTGCAGCCGCCCCGCCTGTATGACCTGACAACCTTGCAGCGGGAATGTAACCGCATCTATGGCTATACGGCCCAGCAGACCCTTGATTATGTACAATCCCTCTATGAGAAAAAGCTGGCGACCTATCCCCGGACGGACAGCCAGTATCTGACCGAGGACATGCAGGCAACCGCCGCTTCCCTGGTTCTCTGGCTGCGGGAACATATGCCCTTTGGAAAAGGCTGTACCAGGGAACCGGATATTGACCGCGTAACGGACGGCAGCAAAGTCACCGACCACCATGCCATTATCCCTACGGTGGAGATTGCCCGGACGGATTTATCGGAGCTTCCCTCCGGGGAACGGGATGTACTGACGCTGATCGCCGCAAGGCTGCTTTCTGCCACGGTCCAGGCGCACCGGTTCGAGGCGGTGACGGCGGTTCTGGACTGCCAGGGCAATTCCTTTACAGCAAAGGGAAAGACGGTATTGCAGGCTGGATGGAAGGAAGTGGAACGCCTCTACCGCATGGGATTGAAAGAATCCAAACCGGAGGATGACGAGAATATGGATGCTTCTCTCCCCATGCTACAGGAGGGGCAGATATTTGAAACGGTCTCTGCCAGCGTCCGGGAGGGCAAAACCTCCCCGCCGAAGCATTATACGGAAGACACGCTCCTGTCTGCGATGGAGACTGCCGGAAACGATCAGTTCGACGATGACACCGAGAAGAAAGGTCTCGGCACTCCTGCGACCCGCGCCGGTATCATTGAAAAGCTGGTGAAATCCGGCTTTGCAGAGCGCAAAGGCAAATCCCTCATTCCCACAAAGGACGGCTGCAACCTCGTCTGTGTTCTGCCGGAACAGATCACATCTCCCGCAATGACGGCGGAATGGGAAAACACGCTCATGGAGATTGAACGCGGCAATGCGGATGCGGACGCCTTCCTCAGCGGTATTGTTCGGATGACCGGGGATCTTGTAAAAGCCTACCCGTTTCTCTCCGACGCCGAAGCCCAGCGTTTCGGCACGGGCAAAGAGGAAATCGGCAAATGTCCCCGCTGCGGCTCTCCGGTCTATGTCGGCAAGGGCAACTTCTACTGCTCGAACAAGGGCTGCTCCTTCTGCCTGTGGGAAGACAACAAGTTCTTTTCCAGCAAGAAAAAGAAGCTGACCAAGAAGATTGCAAAGGAGCTGCTGGACAAGGGCTGGTGCCGCGTGACCGGGCTTTACACGCCGAAGAAGCCTCAGCTCTACGATGCGGTGATCCGGCTGGATGACAGCGGCGGCAAATACGTCAGCTTCAAGATGGAGTTCGACCGATGAGCCGCCCGAAGTATATTGCCTCTTGCAGCGGAGGCAAAGACAGCGTAGCGACGCTCCTGCTGGCGGCACAGCACAATGAGCCGCTGGACGAGGCGGTTTTCAGCGAGGTCATGTTTGATAAGGACACAAGCGGTGAAATCCCGGAACATCGGGACTTCATCTATGACCGGCTCAAGCCCTTCTGTGAAAAGGAGCTGGGCATCAAGTTCACCATTCTCCATGCAGACAAGACCTACGATGATGTGTTCCATCACGTCATCACCCGCGGACCGCACAAGGGTGAGGTTCGCGGCTTTGCATGGGCTGGTATGTGCGCGGTCAATCGAGACTGCAAAATCCCGCCCGTCCGCAAGTACAGTGCCGCGCTTTCTCCGGACACCGTGAGCTATGTCGGCATCGCGGCGGATGAGCCAAAACGCATTGCTCGGCTGGATGGAATAACGAAGGTCAGTCTGCTTGCCAAATACGGCATGACCGAGGCGGACGCCTACAAGCTCTGTCAGGAACACGGGCTGCTTTCCCCAATCTATGCTCACTGCCGAAGAAACGGCTGCTGGTTCTGTCCCAACGCCAGTGACTCGGAGCTGCTGCACATGGTCACAAAGCACCCGGATATGTTTGACCGGCTGATTGAATGGGAGAACGAGGATAACATCTTCCATCGTCGGATGACGCGCAGAGAAACCCCGTCTGAGGTAAAGGCTCGTTTACTGAGCAAATCCCAGACGGGGTTTTCTTCGCCCAAAAGCAAATAAGAAATGGAGGTTTGATATGGCTGAAAACAAAAATGCACAGCAAGTCCGCGAAATCACGGACAAGCTGGAACAGGGCATCAAGGAGCTTTTTGAATCCGAGCGGTTCAAGGAATATCTCCGCACGATGTCCAAGTTCTACAACTATTCCTTCAACAACACGCTGCTCATTGCGATGCAGAAGCCGGAGGCAACCTATGTTGCCGGTTATACCTCGTGGCAGCGTAACTTTGACCGTCAGGTCATGAAGGGCGAAAAGGGTATCAAGATTCTTGCACCCGCGCCGTACAAGACGCAGGAAGAGCGTGAAAAGGTTGACCCCGTAACCCAGAAGCCGGTGATCGGCGCAGACGGAAAGGCTGTCACGGAGACGGTCGAGGTTCTGCGTCCTGCCTTCAAGGTGGTAAGTGTCTTCGATGTTTCTCAGACGGACGGCAAGGAGCTTCCAGACATCATCGTCGATGAGCTGAAAGGCACGGTTGAAAACTACGAGGCGTTCTTCGATGCGCTCAAGCAGGAGTCTCCCGTCCCCATTTGCTTTGAGGATATTCCGGGCGGCGCAAAGGGATTCTTCTCGCCGGTTGAAAGCCGCATTGCAATTCAGGAAGGCATGAGCGAAATCCAGACGGTCAAAACCGCCATTCACGAGATCGCCCACGCAAAGCTCCACGCTTTCAAGCCGGACGAGAAAGCCGCTCCCGAAGATAAGAAGGATCGGCACACCAAGGAGGTTGAGGCGGAAAGCGTTGCCTACACCGTCTGCCAGCGTTACGGCATTGAAACCTCGGACTACTCCTTCGGCTACATCGCTGGTTGGTCATCCGGTAAGGAAACCAAGGAACTGAAAAGCTCTCTGGACACCATCCGCAAGACGGCGGCTGAGATGATCGAGGGCATTGACGCCAAGCTCAAGGTGCTGCTGGCAGAGAAAGCACAGTCCGCAGAGAAGGAAAGCGAAATGCCCGCAGAGCCGATGCAGGAAGCCGCTATTTACCGCGAGACAGCGAATTACGCCTATGAAGCCGGTGAGCTGGAGTCATATCGTGCTTCTCTCGCCGCAAACGTGGAATGCCGCAAAGCGATTGAAGCGGCGATCAGCTCCAACTACGGAGATAACCGGCTGGATGCGGATGCTGCCGTGAAGAGCGTCCTTGAGCAGTTCTCTCCGGAGCGCGTCCGATATGTCCTTGCAAACACCATTCAGCAGAAAGACTTTGACGGGCGTATTCCGCAGCCCCTCAAGGAATGGGCAAAGAGCATTGATGTCTGCCCGGAGAATGCCTCCCGCTTCCTTGTGGATAAACCCAATCCCGGACTGACAGCACTTTTCGTCGATGCGTTCCGTCAGCAGACCGAACCCCAGAAGGAAGCCACTTCTGAGAAAACAGAGGAAAGAGACCCGGAGGTCGTTGCATGGGAGAACGATGAAATTGCCTCTATTGAGGTAAAAACCGTGGAGGTCAAGTCTCCCTTTGCTCCCTTGCCGGAGGAAGCAGCGAAAGCGCCGAAGGCACACCGTCTGACTGCCGAAGAGAAGGAAATCAAAGCCGCCGTCATGGACACGCTCAAGGGGCAGATTGCCTATAACAATGACGGTATGCGGGCGTCCTATCGCGCCTCCAACCATTCCTTCAATCTGCTGGCACGAAACGGCGTCAGGATCGAGGGTAACACGGTCATGCAGAACGGTGAGCCGCTGTTCAAAATCCATCGCCGTCATGCGGCGCGAAAAACTCAGGGCTGCTATCGTGAGCTGATGCCGACGCTGGAATACGTCAAGCAGGAGCAGAAGCAGGAAAAGCCCTCTATCCGCGATCAGCTCAAAGCTGCCGCGAAAACGCAGCCGGAGAAGAAGTCCCCGGTCAAATCCAAAACGCACGACATGGAGTTGTGAGAAAGGAGACGCATGAAGAAATACACAGACGTTGACATCGTTGCGGAGCTGCAGAAGCTCGTGGACGATCATGTAGACAGCTACAAGGAAGACTTCGACATCGACAAGCGTATCATCCGCCGCGCTGCCGAAAGCCGGAGTCCCGAAGACAAAACACTGATGTGGTTCTGCCGTCCGCATGGAACGCACTGCCTCAATGAAAATCAGGTCTTTATTCAGGGAACGCGGGATCACAACACCTTCCGTTTCTATGCGGAACAGACCTACGACGAGTGCATTGCCCGCGTCATCATCCCGAAAGCCGTTAAGCGCGGCAAGGTCTTCGGAGATGTATTTGAGATCAACTACCGGGAACAGGCGGCAAATGTGGCGCAGAACGCGGTTGCGCCAGATCATGACCGGTTGACCTTCGCAGACGGCTATGTGCTGGACGCACCCTGCCGCAGCAGCTTCGATGCAGCAATGGCTCTGGTCGGTGAGCATGGCGGCGTAAAAACCCACCAGACGCTCCCAAAGGATGCGGAGGCTCTGGCGGAAGTGCTGTCCAAGCAGAAAACCCGCCGTGACAGACTGCCGGATGCAGGAAGGACAGAGACGCTTTCGCCTCTGCCCGTTGCAGAACTTCGGAAGTACGAGGCGGTCAAAAAGGCTCACCCTGACGCGCTGGTCTGCTTTGCCCAGAATGGCTATTTTGAGCTGTACGGCAAGGACGCGGAAAAAGCCGCGCCCCTGCTCGGCACAAAGCTCATTGAGAAGAAGGTACGCGGCAAGCCCTCCATGCCAGTGACCGGCTTCCGTGAAAGCGCATGGGTAGCCGGTTCTCACAAGCTCTGGAAGTCCGGCGCAGATGTCTTTCTCAGCAAGGACGGCGAGACCTTCAAGGAACTCAAAGCCGCAGATTACATTCCTGTCGGCGCGACGCTGAATGTGGACGGGATCAAGTGCAGAATCGACGCGGTTGATTTTGCCGCTGATGAAGTCCGGCTGACCAACATCGAGGACAAGAACCGCCCCATTCGCTTTTCTGAGAGCATCCAGTATGTCCGCGCCTATGTGGAGGATGCCGGAACTGCCATCTACGACACTACCCCGAAGAAGCCCGCTGCCCGTGAATCCATCCGTGGCAAACTGAAATCCGCACAGAAGGCACAGCCGACCCACACACCGAAACCACAGAAATCAAAAGGAAAGGATATGGAACTCTGATATGAAAAACTTTACCGTGGAAGAAACCAACCTGATGTGCTGCTTCAACACGTCCAGCCGGAAGCGACTGATCGACGATATGAAGAGCGTCACCCTGAACGACATGGACGGTGAGATTGCGGAGCTGATGTATAAGACCGTCCGGAAGCTCGAAGCCATGACCGACGCGGAGTTTGAGGAACTGTATATCATGCCGGACGGCATGGTGGATGACTGAAAGGAGGATGCCTATGCCCGTATTAGACGGTAATTTTGAAGCCTTCGTCACAAACCTTGGCAAGTACAACGAGGGTATGCTGGTCGGTGAGTGGGTGAAGCTGCCCACCACCGAAGAAGAGATGCAGAAGGTTTTTGAGCGTATCGGGATCGGCAAGCAGGATGAGTTCGGTCAGCCCTATGAAGAGTGGTTTATTACCGACTACGAATGCCCGATCTACGGCGTCCAGAAGATGCTTGGCGAGTACGAGAGCCTTGATAAGCTCAACTACCTCGCCGCCTTGATTGACGAGCTTTCCCTGAGCGATCAGGAAAAGCTCGTTGCCGTTATGGAGGCTGGCTGCGATGAGGTCAGCAACATCGACGATCTCATCAACCTGACATTCAATCTGGACTGCTACGACATCATGCCCGGTATCAACGACGAATCCGATCTCGGCTACTATTACGCCCACGAAGCCGGTATCTACTCTGAAAAGGATCTCGGACCTCTGGCAAATTACATCGACTATGAACGCTATGGGCGCGACATTGCGATGGATGAGCAGGGACGTTTCACCGATGAGGGCTATGTCCGCGTTGCAAGCGAGAGGTGGGACAGGCAGTTTGACGGGGAGCTTGATGATATTCCCGACGAATACCGGATCACCGGCTCAGGGGAAGCCGCCGAGCGTGACAGCACTATTGCAGTTCTCGTTGTTGAGCCGGGAAAGGAGCCTTACGTGAAGGAGATTGACTCAGATCTCAAGTCCTTGCAGCATGAGGTCGGCGGCTGCATCGAGGCGATTTATCCCTACGAAGACCCTGTTGCCTTAGTCTGTAATGAGGAAGGCAAGCTGGAAGGTCTGCCACTGAACCGCGCTCTGCGTGATGAGGACGGTGACATCTACGACGTTGTTGCCGGAACATTCATGGTAGTTGGCTTGACGGATGACAGCTTCGGCTCTCTGACCGTAGAGCAAATGCAGAAGTTCTCTGACCACTTCAAGGTGCCGGAGCAGTTTGTTAAGTTGGGCGATAAGATTGTTGCGATCCCCATGATCTCGAAGGAACAGCAGAAGCAGGAAACCGTCGAGCAGAAGGACTTTGAAATGAACGCCGATACCTCCGGGCTGACGGTTGCCGGTCACATCGGGACTTGGCACACCATTGACCAGCACGAAGTCGGCGGTCACAGCTTTTACCTGATGGAGCATGACACCTACGGCGATGAGGCGGCTTGCATCATTGTCGATGAGCGCGGCAAGCTCGTCCTTGATGATGTCTACAACGGCTTTGACGATGACACGCTCCGCCTTCTCGACCTTGAGGTCAAGGAAGTGCCGGAAATGCCCGATTCCGCGCTCTCCGTTCAGGATATGAAGGACTACGGCTACGCATGGGCTGGCGTTCTTCCCGCCGGTCAGGAGGCGGCTGAGAAGGCTTTGGAGAAGGGCTGCGAGGTTTACCGTCTCTATTCCGATAACACCGAGGGCTTGTGCGTGGATGCCAAAGAGATTGCCGATCATGCGGCAAAGGGCGGAATGCTCGGTATCAGCAAGGAAAGCTGGATGGCGGCACTTGAGAAGGAAAACTATCTCAAGGCAGCAGAGATGTCGATGGAGGATGACTACGGCATGATTGATGGGATCATCAACAACGGTCCGAAGGAGGACAAGACCGCAGAGGTCAAAGCCCCCGAAAGGGGCGAAAAGTCCTCCATCATGGACAGGCTCA
>OJJV01000403.1_pt1 | contig 30893 bp, 56 predicted proteins | sample 1596391 | NCBI WGS metagenome assembly OJJV01 (sample SAMEA4350164, study PRJEB24818) | metagenome | biome: human; feature: gut; material: faeces | place: Denmark | collected 2013-09
TGTGAAACTGTACAGACGGCTGCAAGAGTGGAGAGAAGTCGACCATAGTGAGCGCGTGGAAGTTCTAAGACAGCAAAGCCAGGTAAGGAATGCGCTGCGGGAACTGTACAAGCATGCGCAAAGAGCATGTGAGATCCGCAGCAACATGCTGCAAAAAATCACCGATCTGGAACGATGTGCGCAGGCGCACGAGGCATGGATCACAGAACAGGAGGAAAAACAATGGAAAGATTAACACGGAGCGCAAACGATGGAGCATACACATACACGGCATGTGAGGCTACCATTGGCGAAATACTAGGCCGGCTGACAGAATACGAAGACACTGGCATGACACCGGAAGAAGTCGATGACCTGTTATGGGAAAACGAGTGGCACGATGCCAGAGAATGCACGCCAATCGAGTGCGGGACATACTGGGTGACCATCAACGAAGATGGGATGCGCAGCGTAGGGACTGCAGAGTTCAGGGCTGACTGGGTGGTCAGTGACCTGGAAACGATCGAAGCCTGGATGCCGATGCAGAAGCAGCCAGAGCTCTACGAAAGGAGGGAGTAGGATGACCAACGATCAGAGAGACATCGAAGTCATGAAACGAGTGGCGGATGCATTGCCATACATGACCGAGGGGAAAAAGGGAGAGCTGATCGGCTACGGCAAAGCCATGGTCGATCTGAATAGGAGGAAAGAAGATGGCGAGAAAGCGGAAAGAAATCAAAGTCGTGGTTGAATTCACTCCCGGATACCGGGAGAGATTCACGAAAGCCTGCGTGGAAGTAGCGACGGCATACGTCGAAAGAAAGTGGGCGGAAGAAAAAGCCCAGAAAGAGAAAGAGGGGGCGACAGCATGAGAGCCTTTGCAGCAATCGTTGCTCTAACAGTGACAACAATCATAACCATAGGCGGGGCATGGATCTGCCGCGGAGAATTCGGGATAGGCCCGGAGTGGGTGCTCCCGATCCTGCTGGCATTCGTGCTCCCGATTCAGGAAAAGGAACAGGACGATGAACTGGCGAGCAGAAGAGGACTTCCTGGCGCAGCGGGAAGAAGAACGCAACGCCAGGATCACCAGAGCGCTCATCGGGAGCATGAAACCGCCCGATGATGGAATTATAAAAAACCTACAAGAGAGGAGAGTGAAAGAGATCGGGTACTTTTACTGGGAAATGCAAGTACTGCGGAAACGAGATAAATATCATCGCAGAAGACCAAGAAGACGCAGATAGACAGGCATCAAGAGACTGCAGCTGCGGAGGCTATCAGAGAGAACAACAGATAGCAGAGCGAAAAGAGCACATGACAGGCGCACTGATGGCACTGATCGCGCCGGGATGCGAGCGGCAGAACTTTCGCCCGCTGCGGGATGAGACGTGCAATATGATCCTGCACATCGGGCAGATGGTCGTAGACGGCGAAATCCAGCAGGCACGGATATCCGTGGACGGGACCGTGATCGCGATCAAAGGCGGAGAAAAAATCAAAGTAACAAGGAGCATGAAGTATGAGCAAGGGGAGAACATCTGATGATTTGGATGGATATTATCGAAACTGTCCATTCCCAAAACCGAAAACGACCAAAAAGAAGCTGTTATCTAACGGTTGGAAGGATAAACAGAAAAGGAGATGTTGGTATACTGACCGTCCCGGTGCCGAGCGCCATGAGATTTTTGGCGGACCGAACCGCCAAAAAAGCATAGAGCTGGGATTCCAGGTGGACGTCTGCCCGGAGATCCACGCGAGACTGCACGCAAACTGCGATGAATGGGCACGCATCGAAAACCGGAAGTGGAGGATGTTCTATCAGACAAAATTCGAGGAAGAGCAGATCACTGCCGGGGCGACCGAAGAAGCACGCACCGCCTGGATGGCGCTGATCGGACGGAATTATTTATAACAGGGGGAGAGAAGGGAGGAGCAGATAAAGCGAAAAGATGAAGAAGCGCGTGCAGCCTACCGGGCGAACTACCCGAAAGAGGGCGATCGGATCATCAACGAGGTGATCCGCCTGCGGGGGCTGCTGCGACAGGAGAAAGAACATGGTAGACGAAAAAAAGATGATAAGAAGGCTGCAAAAGATAATCGATGAAACTGAAGGACCAATCTCAAAACGAAGCGCAGCATTTCGCGAAGTTATTAAAATGATGCAAGAGGAGGGCGTAAACGAAGAAATCCGCCAGCGGATCCAGCGAGCTATCGGACCGCAGGACGATACGAGAGCCAAACGGATATACATATCCGGTAAGATGACCGGACTGGAAGAGCGGGAGATCGCGGAGAACTTCAGGGAAGCAAAACGGCAGCTGTGCCGTCCGGACGTGATCCCGATCTCGCCGAGCGGCATCGACTACGGCGACAAACTTGCCTGGGCAGAGTACATGCGCCTGGATGAGGTGCCGATCCAGATCTGCGATGCCATTTACATGCTATCGAACTGGCAGGACAGCCCGGGAGCATGCCACGAACTGGAGTACGCCCGGAGTCTGGGAAAGCCGGTGATCTACCAGGAGGGCGAGGAAAATGTCGAGTAAGTACTGCTGCACCCGCACCGACTGCGTCTATCATCCGCATAAAGGGCCGGACAAAGGCACGTGCGACTATATGGTGATCACGAGAAAGCGCAGAGGCTGTCCGATCGTAGGATGCACCCGGTACCGTTCCGGAAAACGGCAGCGAACCGGCACAGGGATCCAGCCGATACTGGATCCAGTAGAAAAGAAGGCTGCGGAAGAAGCAAAGAAAAAAGCGCAGGCGATCTTCGGGGAAAATTTGAAGGCTGCGATAGCTAAAAAATACAGAAGCCAGCGGCAGTTTGCCATGGCCGCAGGGATAGATTCGACGAACATAAACTATTATTGCAGAGGGAAAGTGATCCCTAAGAAAAAGCGGATGGCGAAACTGTGTGAACTGCTGGATGTGACCGAAGAAGAACTGAGAGGAGAAAAGTGACAGAAATAGAAGGTGAGGTATGGAATGAGAGCACATTTATTATTTGAGCAATCGGGGACGTTCAAAAATGCATTCATAAAAAATGGCGTTCCGGCACTGGATTATGACATTTCAAATACCTGGGGGCAAACCGATGTTGTGTGTGATCTGTTCAAGGAGATTGAGAGGGGATATCAAAATGAACCATGCGTGTTTGATGATATCAAGAAAGAGGATGTAACCATGGCGTTCTTTCCGTGCACTCGATTCGAAGTACAGATTCCTTTGCTCTTTCGTGGCGAAGGATACCAGCAAAAGAAGTGGTCGGATGTACAAAAACTGGAATATGGGATGGGGATGCATAAAGAACTGCATGAGCTTTACGAAAAAATATCCCAGCTCGCCGTTATTTTCATGAACAGAGGTCTCAAGCTCATTATAGAAAATCCATATGCGGCGGATCATTATCTGACAAAATACTGGAGCTTGAAGCCGTGTGTAATAGATTACGACAGGAGAGAGGATGGAGATTATTTTAAAAAGCCGACCCAGTATTGGTTTGTGAACTGCGAACCGAAAACGAATCTGAATTTTGAAGCGATTGAATGGGTGGAGACCCGGAAGATTTGCCAGGTGAGGGGAAAGGATAAAACCACGGCGAAAGAGGAAAGAAGTTTAATGCATCCGCAGTATGCGGACAGATTTATAAGGAGATATATCTTAGGGTAAATAAGGCGGACAAAGAATAAATTGGAGTGATGAAGAATGACATTGAGGGAGATAATGATAATGACAACGAATGCTTGCGTAAAATGCTTTGGAAACACTAGCGGGTGCCGAGAAGCTATAATTCAGTGTGCCACACAGATCTATATAGCACAAATGAATAAAAACGAGGAGCGCGCAGAATGAACTGGAAGCGTAAGCAAAAACGTAAAGAACTACACAAAACACACTGCTGTGGTCGGCAAATGACATGGAAATATGGTTATGGGTACGTATGCGAAGAATGCGGGAAAAGAAAGGAGATACGGAATGAAGCGAGCCATTCTGCTTATAGCAGCTGCAGTGGCAGCACTGACGATCCTGTGGATCGGAATAGGAATCGGGGCTGCATCTGCAGTCCCGGCAGAATGTAGCAGCGCAGCCGGAAGGGTAGAGTGCTGGGAAGGTGGTGGCGTGGTGATCTACACAGACCAGGAGCACGTAACAGAATGGGGCGACTATATCATAGTGAGGAGGAAGTAGGATGAATGGAACATTGAGAGTAAGATGCGGCCAAAAATGGGAGCCATATAACAGAAAATATAGGCTCTATATTCTCCCGGAAGATGAACTGAAGTGTTCAGTCGGAGAGGACGGGACGGACAAAGTTATTGCTTGTGCCGGATGCGGAAAACCGGTGAAATTCGGGGACGCTTACACGTCGCTTGAAATTCATACAGAGGCAGGAATCGGGTTTTCGGTCTGTCCAAGATGCTATATAGCAGAGATCGAGCGCGCCAAAGATGCGGAAGAGATGCAACGGGAGGAAGAAAGATGAAAGTGGACTGGATACCAGTAGCAGAGAGACTGCCGGACGAAATAGAAGACGTACTGGTAACTGTACAGATACCGGACGAAGGAGATGACATGTTCGTGCTGGTGGGATGGTGGAACGCAATATTTAAAAGCTGGGCGGTGTACGACGAGCCGGGGTCGAAAATGGAACACAACGTCATCGCCTGGGCGCCGTTGCCGGAGCCGTATGAAGGAAACGTGAGGGAGGTACAAGATGAGCAAGCAGACCGTGAAATGGATACCGGCGGAAAAAGAACTGCCGGAAGATAATGAAGACGTGCTACTGACAATACAAGAAAAAGGAAGATTTTACGATAAACCGGTTATAGCAATGGGATATTGCGACGAGAGCGGTTGGTGGGTGCGCAGTGAAGATGGCGGTATCAACTGGCCGAGCGAGATGAAGGTAATCGCCTGGGCATCGCTGCCGGAACCATATCTGGGAGATGTGAAAGATGAGTGCGACGCCCAAATGGTACAGCCGGAATCATGCTTTAAAGTTTGGGCGCCGCTACCAGCACCACACGAAGGAGGAAAGAAAAATGCTAACAGCGAAATATAACTATAGCAAGCAGGGAGTAGACTGCGAGGTAGAAGGCACTACGATGGAAATTGTAGGAGAACTCGTCGCAATGATCAGGGGTGTAAGAGAAGCGCTGATCAAGAAATATGATGGCGACGCAGTAGACGAAACAATCGTGAATATTGGCCGGGCTGCATACAGCCAAAAGCCGCAGGACGTGGTGAACATATGCAGACCACTACTCGAAAAAAAGAAAATGGGGGGGGGAGCAAAAGCATGGGTGAATACAAAGAATCCAAGACCACGATCGCAAACATGTGTCCGATATGTGCAAGATGTGGCCATGTGTTTGAATCGCTGAAAATGATACGCAAACCAGAGGAAACGAAAATTATTGACAACGAAACGATATTGCACAAATTCCCGCCGATTAGATGGGAACCGGCGGCATGCCCAAATTGCGGAGCACACATCGAAGGGCTGCGATGGCGAGGGCGCGAAGCAGAAATAGATTGGCAGGGATTAGAAAACATAGAACTCTCTGCGGGATTCAAGGAGTGGAAATATGAGAAATAACGAATTTACATTTAACATCATCGAGCACTATGGCGTGTTCGATCAGACCGAATCCGGATGGACGAAAGAGGTCAACTTGGTGTCCTGGAATGGCCAGGACCCGAAGATAGACATCAGGACCTGGGATCCTGATCATGTCAGATCTGCCAAGATCGGAACTCTGGACAGGGACGCCGCCAAAGAACTGGGCCGGATTCTGTCGATGTTGTAGGAGGTACAGAATGAAAAGAATCGTGATAGATATAGATGATGCATATGCAACAGTTCTAACTGTGACGGCAATCGGGTGGACCCGGCACAAGGTCAATGTGTCGACAGCTGCAATGGATCTGGAAAAGGCGGATTACGCAGTCATAGACGCCGATGGAAAATTCAAACCACACAAAGGAGAAGTGGAAAAATGAACGATACAATAGAACTCACAATCGCGCCCAAGGATCCGCAGACAAGCTCGGAACTGGCTGCATATTTCAAGGGGTACAAAAACGGAGCAGAGATGGCGATCAAAATAATAATGAACGAGATGGCGGGGAAGAAATATCGCAAGCTGCTGGGAAAAAGACGACCGCTGAAATAAACCCTACATTATATATAAAGGAAACACCGGCGGCCGGGTGGCCGCCTTAGAACTTGATTAGAGTATTAACAATGGAGCATCATCATGTTTTACCGCGACACGATCATAGCAGGAAGAACGAAACTGGTCAGCCTTCGGGCTGTGACCAGAACATACGAAAAAGGGCAGAAGAGAAAGCCAAAGTCAAACCCGACCCCGGAAGCTGTGGCTAAACTGAATTTTAGAAATTCCGTCAAAGCTCTGACGGCGAAGCTGAATCATAACTTTCAACCAGGAGATTATCTGCTGACCTTGACCTACCAGGATGCTCCGACCGAAAAAGAAGCAAGGAAGGATCTGGAGAGATTCCTGCGGAATTTGCATAATCATTGCAAAAAAAGAAATATGAGATACAAATGGATCGCAGTTACCGAGTACAAGCACCACCGGATCCATCACCACGTAGTGATGAGCAGACTGGACGTGGAACTGATCGCCGAAAAATGGAAGTATGGATATGTGGACGTGAAGCCGCTAGATGATACCGGCAACTACTACAAGCTGGCAGAGTACATACTGAAAGAAACCGAAAGGACGTTCCGCGAAGCCGGAAGCCCAAGCAAGAGAAGATACAACTGCAGCCGCAGCATCGTCACGCCGGAGACACGCCGGGAAAAGATCAGCAGCCGGAAAGTAACTGACGAGATCCAGGTGCCGAAAGGATATTACCTGGACGAGGACACTGTCCGGGTATACGATCACGCCATCCTGGATGTAGAGTGCAAGGAGTACATACTGGTCAGCCTGGACGGACCAGCGAAGGGACGGCGAGGGAAACGAGTCAGACCAGAAAAGATCTACCGCACCGATCAGCAGTTGGAAATGGATATGGAACACTGGAGGGGATGGAGTGAATAAGAAACGACTGGAAGAGTACCGCAGTATGACTGTGGCGTTGGAGAGTATCCGGAAAGACCTAAAGAAATACGCAGGCAGAGTCGAGCGATCAGAAGGACATGTGATGACCGACGTGGCAAAAGGATCCTCGCCAGAGTTCCCGTACCTGCCGTCACGCATGAAGATCGAAAGCATCGACAACACGACGGGAGACAAATGGGCGAGACTGCTGCGGGAGCGTGAAGCGGAATACGAGAAGGCGATCGAGGAAGTAGAAGAGTGGGTGGATCACATCGATGACCCACTGCTTTATCATATCTTTCGGCAGAAACTCCGCCACGGCAAGACCAACGCAGAGATCGGAGAAGAACTGAACTATTCACGCCAGCGCATCGATCAGCTGATCAACGGATACCTCCAAGAAGACTAGCACAATTAGCATGCGCAAGATGTTAAAATGGTATTGAGCAAATAAGGATTGCGCAAGATCATACACGAGCAAGGATCACACCTCTATAGGGTAGGCGTGATCCTTGTCTTTTATTTTTTGAAAATGGCAAAAGAATTCGCGAAACAATTTTACAACTCAACAGCCTGGAAGAAGACCAGAACTGCATACATCGCAGAGCGCACAGCGACAGACGGCGGACTGTGCGAGACATGCCGCAGAAACCTGGGCGTGATCGTGCATCACATCAAGCCGCTGACACCTGCGAACATATCGGACGCGAACATTAGTTTGAATCAAGAGAACTTAAAGCTAGAGTGCAAGCCTTGCCACGACGCAGAAGAAGAACACTTCAACGAGGCAAGGGGCGAACGAAAGCTTTTTGTTTTTTTTGACCGGAACGGGATGCCAGTCCCTAAACCAGACTCCCCCCTTCCGAAAAAGGGCACCCATCCAAAAAGAGACCGATGAGTGCACCTCATTTTTCACGCGTGACGCGCATATGAAAGGGGTCCTTTATGGAAAATAAAACAAATAAAACAAAAGAAGAGAGGATCGCCACGGAGCTGCGCAAATTCAAAGGTTTTTGCAGAAATCTAAGCAGAGACCGCAAAAATATTGCAGTAAAACTGTGCCAAAAAGCTGCATTCATGGAGGTGACGCTGGAAGACCTGCAGGATCAGATCAACAAAGAGGGAGCGATCGTTGAAGCGGTAAATGGAAACGGATTCGAAGTGAGGTCCGAAAATCCCGCGCAGAAGACATACAACACAATGATCAAAAACTATAATGCGACCATCAAAGCGCTGGTGGATTTGATGCCAGAAGGAGCATCGGCGAACGATGAACTGATCGGATTCGTCAAAAAGAAACGATGAGCGAATTTGCAGAATATTTCACAGGAATATACGACGGGAAGATCCTGGCATGTGAAAAAATGAAGCGGATTTCGGAAATGCTTTTGGAAAACGCAGCGAATCCGGACGAGTTTCATTTTGACCTGGAGCTGGCGAACAGGCACATCGAATTCATTGAAAAGTTTTGCAAAGTCCCGGCCGGAAAAGTTGGCCAGCCGTTAAAACTGGAACTTTTCCAGAAAGCGCGCTGGCAGGCGGTATTCGGATTCGTGGACGACGATGATCTGAGACAGTACCAGGAAGTTTTTATCGTAGAGGGAAGAAAAAACGGAAAGACCACCGAAGCCGCAGCAATCGAGTTAGATCTGTGCATGAACGACGGCGAAGGCGCACCGGAAATCTATAATCTAGCCACAAAGTACGAGCAGGCGATGAAAGGCTGGACGGCGGTAAACAATATGCGCCGCCAGAGTTCAGCGATCGCTGCGCACCTGCACAAGCGGGCGTCAGATCTATACTGCGACTACAACATGGGCACCATCAAAGCGATGGCATCGAACGTCAAAGATCTGGACTCCCTGGACGCACATGCGGCCGTAGTCGATGAGCTGGGCGCCATGGTGAAGCGGAAGATCTACGACGACATGAAGCAGTCGATGGGAGCACGTAGCCAGCCGCTGCTGATCGCCATCACAACCATGGGGTTCGTCAGAAACGGAATCTTCGACAGTCAGTATGAATATGCAGACAAACTGCTCCACGGAAAGCTGACCACGCCGAACAAGCGGTTTCTACCGTTCATCTACGAACTGGACGAGATGTCGCAATGGAAAGATCCAAAATACTGGATCCTGGCAAACCCTGGGCTGGGGACGATCAAAAGCGAAAGCTATTTGCAGGACATCGTGGACAAAGCGAAAGACGATCCGTCGTTCCTGCCAACCGTGCTGACCAAGGATTTCAACGTCAGACAGAACGCAGCATCTGCGTTCCTAAAATACGAGAGCATTATAAACGACAAAAAGATCCCAGACGGAAATTTCCGAGACGGGATCGCCAGCCTGGACGCAGCCGACTCCGTAGACCTGAACTCCGCCCGCGTGATGTTCATGCAACGAGACGACGAAAACATATACACAAAGTCCATGTACTGGATCCCAGAGTCGGTCATTGAAGCGGTTTATAAAAACGGCAACGAAAAAGAACGAGACGATGCGCCGTACCGGCTGTGGATCCAGCAAGACTACATGAGAACCTACGAAGGGAACCGGGTAAACAAACGGGTGATGCTGGACTGGCTCCTGGAGTTCCAGGAAAAAGAGGACATATACATTTACAAAGTGGCATATGATCCATGGCACATGGATGATTCGCTGCTGTTGCTGTTTGAACAGGCATTCGGGCGAGATGCGATGGTACCGGTAAGACAAGGACCATACACACTATCTCAGCCGATGAAGAATTTTAAGGCGGATCTGGAAGCTGGGAAGATCGTTCACGAAAACAACCCGGTGGACGTGTGGAATCTGATAAACCTGCACGCGAAGGAAGACATCAACGGGAATGTGCAGCCGGTGAAGTCGACCGACCGCCGCCAGAGGATCGACGGAGCCGTGACACTGATCAACGGATACACCGTCCTGGAAAATAACATGGAGGAGTATTTAACACTGATTTAGGAGGAATAATGAGACTGCCTAATATTTTCAAAAGTCGAAAACAAAATAAAACAAAATTCCAGATGGTCACCGTCGGACAAAACGGATTCTATTCCTACGACGGCGTGCTGTACCGGAGCGAACTGGTGCGGGCGACCATCCGGCCGGAAGTGACCGCCATCGGAAAACTATGGGCAAAGCACATCCGGGAATCGGAGAAAAACGGCGAGAAACAGATCGAGGTAAATCCGGAAGTATACATGCGATTCCTGCTGGAAGAACCGAACCAGTATATGACAGGGCAGGACATGCAGGAAAAACTGGCGACGCAGCTGGCATTGAACGGGAACGCATTCGCTATGATCACGCGAGACGAAAACGGGATCCCTGCAGGGATCTACCCGGTACCGTGCTACGGAGCAGAAGCCGTAACGAAAAACGGAACGCTGTGGCTGGATTTCACCTTGAAATACGGCGACCGCATGACAGTGAAATACGAGGACGTGATCCACATCCGCAGAGACTACGGCGAAAATTATATTTTCGGAACATCTCCGGCGCCAACGCTCGTGGGTCTGATGGAACTAGTGACAGTCATGGATCAGGGCCTGATCAAAGCCATCAAGAACAGCGGCGTGATCCGCTGGATGTTAAAATTCAACACATCGCTCCGGCCAGAAGATACCAAGGTCAAAGTAAAAGAATTCGTGGAGAATTATCTGGATTACGAGTCGGACACCTTCGGGGCAGCTGGCGTTGACGCCAAGACGGACGCTATCAGGATAGAACCAAAAGATTATGTACCAAACGCATCAGTTCAGGACCGCATCTATGAGCGGATCTTGAACTTTTTTAATACAAACAAAAAAATCGTGCAATCGATCGCTAACGAAGAGGAATGGGACGCCTATTTCGAGCAGGTGATCGAGCCGGTAGCGATGAAACTGGGAAACGAATTCACCAGGAAATTGTTCAACCGCCGTCAGCGCGGTTACGGCAATAAGATATTTTTTGAGTCTGCAAACCTGCAGCACGCGTCCATCACAACCAAGCTGAATATGCGGGAAATGGTGGACCGCGGAGCACTCACGCCGAACGAATGGCGAGAAGCGTTCAATCTCGCGCCGGTTCCAGGCGGAGACAAGCCGCTGCGCAGAAAAGATACTGGACTGGCGACCGAGGGGGAAGGAGGTGAGGAATGATGAAACGGATCGGAATCAAAGGAACGATCATCCCGAATGATTATAAAGACTTTTACGATTGGTTCGGGATAGAAAGCACCTGCCCGAACGACGTCAAAGCAGGGATCACTGAAGCGGACGGAGATGACATCGTCTTCGAGATCAATTCCGGCGGCGGATCTATATTCGCAGGGTCGGAGATATACCACGCGATCCTAACGATGACCGGAAGCAAAAAAATCGAAATCGTGGGATTCGCCGGATCTGCGGCATCAGTGATTGCCTGCGCTGCTGAGTCGTGCATCGCGCCGACCGGTATGCTGATGATCCACAATGTCAGCTCCGGGGTGAGAGGAGATCACCAGGCGTTCGAGCATGAAGCGGCCGTCTTGCGGGAATGCGATCAGGCGATCGCCGCTGCATACGTCGCAAAAACCGGCATGGAGCGGGACGCGCTTTTGCAGATGATGAACGAGGAAACGTGGATCAACGCAGAGCGAGCGGTCGAGCTGGGATTCGTGGACGAGATCGCCCAGGCTCCGGGACTGTATAACGGATTTTGCGAGATCCTAACAACAGAACAAATCAACAGAGCACGAAACGCTCTCGGCGGAAAAGCCGTTGAAGCGGAAAGATTAAAAATTTTAAGATTGGAGGGAAAACATGAATAGAAAAGAATACATGGACAAAAGAAACGCATTGATCGCAGAAGCACAGGAGCTTCTGGATGCTGGAAAGGTGGCGGAAGCCGCAGAAAAAAGAGCGCAGGTGGAAAGGCTCGACGAAGAATTTGAAGTTGCAGCAGTCGAAACTGCTAACTTAAACGCGCTGGCAAACATCCAGCCGCCAGCACCATTCTCCACACGCGAGAACATGGCGGGAGATCCGGAAAACAAGGAAGCTATCTACAGGGTAGCTTTTTTCAAGCGCCTGCAGGGTAAGGAACTTTCCCCAGAAGAGCTGACGGCATACTCGTCCGGAGCATCTTCTGCCGGAGCAGTGATCCCGACGCAGACTGCGGAAGAGATTATCACCAAGCTGAAAGAAAGAGCACCGCTGCTGCAGGAGATCACGCTGCTGCAGGTCCAGGGAAATGTAACATTTGCAGTTGAGGGAACGAATAACGCTGCGGCTATCCATACGGAGAATGCCAGCATCACACCGGCAGCAGATACACTGGTAAAGGTAAGCCTGTCCGGCTGGGAAGTAACTAAACTGATCCAGGTTTCCGACACAGTAAAAACGATGTCCATCAACGCGTTCGAGGGATGGCTGGTTGACATGCTGGTTGAATCTATCGCGGACAAGATTTCCGACATGATCATCAACGGAACCGGATCCAGCCAGGCAAAGGGTATCGAAAAAGCGAATACCTGGGGAGATACAAACAGCGTAAGCGTAGCCAAGGCAGGAAGCCTGACGGCTGCAAACGTGCAGACATTGATCGGACTGCTGGGCGGCGGATATGATGCAAATGCAAAATTCATCATGTCGAAAAAGACACTGTACACGGACTTTATGCCGCTGCAGGACAACTCTAAAAATGACATCGTGACACGCGAAGGAAGAAGCTACTACGTTTATGGGTACCCAGTGCTGATCGATTCCAGAGTAACGGAACACGAGGCATACCTGGGAGATCTGAAGAAGTACGTTGCAAACCTGGCTGAATCCGTAAACGTAAAAGCGGATTTCGATATCGACACCAACTCCAACAAGTACCTGGGTGTTGCAATCTTCGACGGCGCCCCGGCATTAGGAGAGGCGTTCGTGAAACTGGTCAAAGCAACTAGCTAGAGTATGAAGAGGGGGCGGCAAAAGCTGCCCTCTTAAATTTGTTTTTTGGAGGGGCACATGGACGAGTACGTACAGGAGATGATGAAGCGGATTCGAATCAAAAGCGATACGCTGAAAGCAGAGGTGCAAAGCTACATCAAAGCGGCACTGCTGGATCTGAAACGATCCGGCGCTAACGTGACGGACGCAGACCTGGTAAATCCGTTGGTTTTCAATGCAGCAGAATTCTACTGCAAATGGATGATGAATTTCGAAGGCGATGGCGAAAAATACGAGGCTGCATACAACAGAGCAAGCGCGGCGCTGGCATTGAGCCAAAAGGAGAGTTATGAAAATTAGCACAAAAAAACAGGCGGCACTGAACGATGAGTGTACGCTGATCCGCCGCCAGTTCGATCCGGATGCAGCGGACAACGATGTGCCTGAGACTGAAATCAGAACAGAGGTTTTCTGCGGCATATTTTCGATCAACGAAAACGAATACTACGAAGCGGCCAGAGAAGGACTGCGAATGGTATGCGGGATCGTCGTCAGGACCGACGAAGAAAACGGAGCTGACGAGGTAGAACTGTACGGAAAAGTCTATGCGGTAGAGCGAAAGTACAGGAGAGTCGACGGATACACAGAGATCTATCTGAGGGAGAAGCCATGAGCACAATAAAGCCGAGCCAGCTGGCGAACGAGATCATGCGATGTCTGAATGAATACACCGAAGAAGTGACGGAAGCCCTGGAAGATACCAAGAAGGAACTGGCAAAAGAAGGCGTCAGAACGCTGAAGCAAACGTCGCCAAGGCGGCCGCGCGGTGGGAAATATGCCAAAGGCTGGAAAGTAACAAAACAAGGAACAAAATACATAGTACACAATCGACACTACCAACTGCCGCACCTTTTGGAAAAAGGACATGCCAAAAGAGGCGGAGGAACTGTCGGTGCCATCGTGCATATCAAACCAGTGGAAGAACGGATCGCCAGGGAAGCGCCGGAAAGATTCCGGAGGATATTAAAATGATTGACACGATTATCAAACAGATCAAGGAAGTGGTTCCTATCAGGTACCGGGTGTACAGGAGCAAACCGCCGATACCGTTTGCCGTGTACTACGAAGACATGACGGAGAATTTTGCAGCAGATAACATTGTGTACCTGGAAAGAACGGACTACATCCTGGAGCTGTACACAGAAAAGAAAGACCACGAGATCGAAAGCAAGATCGAACAGATCTTCGCAGCAAACGATACCCCGTGGGAAAAAGAAGAAAGCTACATCGAACAAGAAAGGCTGATCATGACAGCCTACTATTTCACACTATAAGGAGGTAAAAATGGCAAAAGTAAAATTTGGACTGAAAAACGTGCACATTGCGGTGATGTCTGACAGCACATCGGCACCGTACGCAACACCGATCAAATTCCCGGGCGCAAAATCTTTGTCCCTGGAAGCGCAGGGCGATATTAGCAAATTCTACGCTGACGACATCGTCTACTATCAGACTGCAGCTAACAACGGATATGAGGGAGATCTGGAAATGGCACTGTTTACGGACGAGATCAGAACAGCGGTTCTGCAGGAAATCGAAGACGCAAAGAAAGTCCTGTTTGAAGATGCGTCCAAAACATCCAAAGCGTTCGCGCTGCTGTTTGAAATCACGACAGACACCAAGGCAACGCGGTTCTGTTTCTACAATTGCACCATGACGCGCCCGTCTATCGGATCCGACACTAAGGAAGAGTCCGTAGAGCCGGGAACGGATACAGTGACGATTTCCTGCGCACCGAACGCAGATGGAATCATCCGGTGCAAAACAACAGAAGACACAGACCCTACCGTATACAGCAAGTGGTATGAATCCGTATACCAGAAAAGTGAGGCTGCATAATGTGCAAGATTTTCGGAACTGATCACAAGTTAAAGATGTCGGCAGCCACGCCACGGATCTACCGTGCGAAATTCGGCAAAGACGTTATTGTGCAAATGGATGCCATGTATGAACGGCTGAGCAACGAGGGAAAAAAGAAAGACGAAGAAAAGAAGGACGATTCGGTTTCATTCACACCGGAAGAACTGGAAATGATGGAAAATCTGATTTTCGTCTGCAACCGCCAGGCAGAGCCAGAACAGCCAGAAGACATCTTCGAGTGGCTGGCAAGCTACGAGATCGGAGCGATCACAGGCACTTATGGCACAATCATGAAAATGTGGGAGGATAACCTGCATCAGACGTCGACATCAAAAAAAAAGGCCGTAGGTCAGTAAGGAAGATCAATACCGCACTGTTCATGCTTAGATGCGTGCAGTGCGGTATTTCTATATCTGACCTGGACGACCTGACTATCGGGATGGTGAATGATATGTTTGTCGAATTAAAAAACGACGACTACAAATACCCACTGATAGCCACCCAGGCAGATATAGACGCGCTATAGGAAGGAGGAACAATGGCATCGAGAATCAAAGGGATCACCATCGAGATAGATGGAAAAACCAAACCGCTCGAAAGTGCCCTGAAACATGTAAACAGCGACCTGAGCAAAACACAGTCCTCTTTGCGCGATGTGGAAAGGCTGCTGAAGCTTGATCCGGGAAACACTGATCTGCTGGCGCAAAAACAAAGACTTTTGCAAGACGCCATCGACGGCACCGAAAAAAAACTGTCGAGCCTGAAAGAAGCGCAAGCCCAGGCAAAGCAGCAGCTTGAAGCTGGCACACTTGGCCAGGAGAAGTACGACGCTCTGCAGCGAGAGATCGTTGCGACGGAAAAACAGCTGGACAGTTTTAAGAGCAAGGCATCAGAAACCAGCGCGGCGCTGAAAAGTTCATCGAGTGGGCTGGATTCGTTCGCATCGTCCGCCGATTCGCTCTCCGGAAAACTCTCTGGAGTCAGCAAAGCGGCAGGAGGACTTGCCGCCGGAGCGGCTGCAGCTGTACCAGCCACCCAGGAACTGCGCCGGGATCTGTCGTTTTTATACCAAAACGCCAGAGACGCAGGCGTAGGGATCGGCGAAACAGAGAAAGCATTCAAGACATTCAATGCCGTTTCCGGAGAGACCGATTCATCCGTTGAAGCGGTTTCCAACCTGCTGCAGGCAGGATTCACAACGTCGAATCTGCAGATCGCAGTTGAAGGACTGGCAGGAGCTGCATCCAGATTTCCGGACACGTTAAAAATCGAAGGGCTGGCAGACGGACTGCAGGAAACCCTGGCAACGGGGAAAGCCGTGGGACCGTTTGGCGAACTGCTCGACCGTCTGGGGATCGGGGCGGACAATTTTTCCAACGGACTGGCAAACTGCACGACTGAAGCGGAAAAACAGAATTATGCACTGCAGATCCTGGCAAAAGCCGGGCTCATGGATTCATACAAGGGCTGGCGCGACAACAACGAAGCACTGGCGGAGTACGAAGACTCTACGCTGGAAATGCAAATGGCACTGGGCGATCTAGCGGAAGCAATCTCACCGATCGTTACAGGACTGGCGAAACTGGCGACCGCCGGACTTGAAGCATTCAATGGACTGCCGAAGCCGATGCAAGCCGTTGCTGGCGGACTGGTAGGGATCACTGCCGCCGCAGGTCCGACGATCTCGGCCGCCGGAAAAGTAGCCGGAGGGATCAGCAAATTAAAAACTGCAGCCGAAGAAGGTTCGACCGCAGCCAAAGCGTTGACAAGAGCAGGAAAAGGCGTCGCATCGGCGCTGTCGGTCATTCCGGCACCTGCCGCAGCCGCAGCCGCAGCCGCCGTCGTTGTTGGCGGTGCGATCTATTCGGCATACGAAAGCACACACAAGTATACCAATGCCGCCAAAGAGATGAGTGAGGCAAACGCCGAAAGCGTTTCGTCGATAAACAGCCAGGCAGAAACGGCGCAGTTTTACGCCCAGCAGCTGGACACGCTGAGCCAGAAAGAAAATAAGACGGCACAGGACAAGCAGCTGATCCAGGCGTACGTGGACAAACTGAACGGATCTGTGGAAGGTCTGGGACTGTCGTATGATGCCGAGACCGACAAACTGAATCAGTCCACCGATGCAGTTTACAAAAAGATCGACGCGATGAAACAGGAGGCGCTGCAGAGCGCATACCTGGAACATTCCAAAAAAGCGCTGGAGTCCTACACGGAAAGTCAGATCAAAATGGCGGAAGCGCAGGAGAAAGTCAAGACGGCGCAGGAAGCATATGACAAAGCAGCCGAATCCGGCTACGTGAGTCAGCAGCTATCCACAGATCTGGCGCAAGCAAAGGCAGAGTACAACGATCTAAAATCCGCCACGTCGACGTACTGGACAGAGTATTTGAAACAATCGAATGCTGCAGCCATGGCATCCGGCCAGTGGGACAAACTGGTAAGCGATGCAAAGTCGGCCGGGATCAAAATTCCGGAGAGCCTGACGCAGGGCATCAAGTCCGGGCAGTATGCGATCCCGACTACGGTGGAAGAACTGAAAGCACTGATCCAGTTCGATGACATGGTAAATCGCGCCGGAGTTTCCGGAACAAAAACAGCGAAAGAACTGTCGGCGAAGCTGGCAGCCGGACAGATCGACGCCCAGACTGCAGCGCAAATGCTGTCGTCTGCAATCGACAACGGACTGGGAGCAGAAGTTCCGAAAGCCGGAGCAAAGGGAAGCTCTGCCGGAAAGTCATTCGCATCCGGGGCAAAGGGGACGAGCGGACAGGCTAGATCTGCCGGTACATCCCTGGGACAGGCCGCACAAAGCGGAGCCGGAAGCGTGTCGCTGTATAGCACTGGATATAATATCGGGCACGGACTGGCGCAAGGGATGCGCAATGCGCTGACTGTCGTCAAAAATGCTGCGCATGCACTGGCGGCGGCAGCAGACGAAGCAATCCGTAAGAAGCAAGAAGTGGCATCGCCGTCCAGACTGCAGATGCGAAATGGTCAATACATCGCCGAAGGTCTCGCCATCGGTATGCTAAACAGGCGCGCCATGGTGCGAACGGCAGGCGCAGAACTGGCCGGAGCAGCTGACGCGGGCATCGATGCAGGATTCAATCCAAACGTAACTGCGCAAAGATCTTTGCAGGCCACGACATCCGCAAAGGCTACGAAGTTTGATTATAACCAGCTGGCGCAGATCGTAAAATCTGCCGCATCCGGGATCACATTCACCATCGTGATGGATCAGAGAGAACTTGGACGCGGACTGCGGGGAATGGGGGTGCAATTCGCATGAAACAACTAAAATATGTGAATTCCCAAAACGAAACGATCGATTTCCGGGCGTTCGAGACCCAGATTTTCGAGGGAAATTTTCATACATACGAATGGAAATACGAAGGCACATCCCAGGACTACGGCATGGACATCGAAGAGTACACGAAGGATCCACTGGAGCTGAATATGATCGTAGCGGCTAGATCTGCAGACCGTGCGCAGCAGCTGAATCGAATCCTGGAAATCACCGAATACGACATCGTGAATAAGGCCAGAGGCAAGCTGTACTGGGGCGACTACTACATTCAGTGCAACATCATTTCGGCAACTACCACGCCAAGCGAAGAGTTTTTCGGAGCACAGCGAGAGATGAAGATTGTAGCATCGAGAGCCTTTTGGATCAAGGAAGCGTTCCGGCAGTTCTTTGCAGGCGGATCGGAAACGGAAGAAGGCGGGCTGAACTACCCGTATGATTACCCGCACAATTACGCCGGAAGATCCAAGGGGGCCGCCAGGTGGAGCACCGGGAATTTTGCACCCTCTGAATTTAAACTGACCATATACGGGCCCTGCGTAAATCCGCGGATCAACATCGCAGGACATCCGTACCAGATCCTGGACACGGTAGAAACTGGCGAATACGCCACGATCAACTCGCGGGATCTGACCATCACAAAAAACAGAAGTAACGGCACCGTCGGAAACATCTGGGACAAACAGGCAAAAGAAAATTCCGTGTTCCAAAAAATCCCCGGCGGAACCATAGACATTGGATGGAACGGAAATTTCGGATTCGACCTGACGCTATACCAAGAAAGGAGTGAACCGGCATGGTGATCGTAACTGATTCGGTCGGCAACGAACTGGGACCGGCACGGAATCTGAAAAAGCTGGACGTCGATCTGAACGAAACGCAAGATTTTGAGCTGACTATCCCGGCAGCCGCATGGGATCCGCAGCTGTTTGCAGATGAAAATCGGATTTTCGTAACAGGCGAAGAATTTGGCGGGATCATCGGCAGAAAAAAGACGAACACGTCGGACGGGACGATCATCCTGAAAGGCAGGAGCTGGCGCGGAATTTTAAGCAAGAAGATCATCGAGCCACCAGCCGGAGAAGACTACAAGATCGTTTCTGGCGAACTGAACTACATCCTGCGCACGCTGATCACAGCTGCAGGACTGGGGAAACTGATCACCGTCCCGGAGAGATCTACGGAAACGACCGTCACAGGTTTTCAGTTTGATCGTTACATCACCCTGCTGGATGGCATCGACAAATTGCTGGCGTCAAAAGATTACCGCCTGCAGATCGATTACATCCGCCAGGAACTGGCGCCGGGATACGTGCAGATGCAGGCGGTGCCCGTGACGGACTACTCCGATCAGGTGGAATTGTCGCAGAACAATCGCCTGCAGTTCACATTCGAAGAAACAAAGAATGGAGTAAACCACCTGATCTGTTTAGGAAAAGGCGAACTGAAGAATCGCGTAGTGCTACATCTTTACATTCAAAAAGATGGAACCGTCGGAACGACAAAATACTACACCGGACTGCAGGAAGTGGTCGAGGTGTACGATTTTTCGTCTGCTGAATCCGAAGAACTGACCGAAAAAGGCACGGAGAAGCTGCTGGAACTGGCAAATCAAAAACAGTTCACGATGGACATCACGAAAACGGACATCAACATGCAAATCGGGGACATCATCGGCGGCAGGGACTACATCACCGGGATGAGCATCAAAAAACCGATAAAAAACAAGATCTACACACTGCAGAACGGAAGAGCCGGGATCGAGTACCGGCTGAAAGGAGATGATTGAGTGAAAATCGTATTTTCGGACCTGTCGGAGCTAACCATCCAGCAGATCGCGAGTGAAGCGGAAGACTATCTGACGATCAAAACGATCAGCGCCGCGCCGGAAGATCTTCGGGCGATGTTTTCCGACAACGTCAAAACTAGGAGCATGACGGTGAAAGGCGACGACGGCGAGACCATTGCCATGTATGACGGCTACACAGAATTCTACAGAACAGAAGAATACACCGGCAAGATCTACGGCGTCACGAACTACAAACCGGATCGCACACCGGAAGCGCAGGAGGAGATCATAGCAGCGTCGTTGCAGGTGGCAAAGATCCAGGCACAGACACTGGATGACGAAGATGCCATGACGGTACAGTCATTGTACCCGGAATGGTCGGCGGATTCCGTGGAGTACCCTAAGGACTACAAAGTCAACAGAAATGGGACACTGTACAAGTGCCTGCAAGCACACACATCACAGGCGTCCTGGACACCTGAAGACGCGCCGAGCCTGTGGGCGAAAGTGCTGAATCCGGATCCGGAAGTCATCCCGGACTGGGAGCAGCCGGGAAACGCCAACGGATACGCCAAGGGCGACAAAGTAAAGCGCAGCGGAAAGACGTGGGAGTCCCAGGTTGACAACAACGTATGGGAACCTGGAGTCGTCGGCACCGAGGCACTGTGGAAGGAGGTTAGCGCATGATTTCAATAACAAATGCTGCAAAAGAACCCCACATCACGCCGCTCCAGGATTCCATGTGGCACCGGGGGATGGCAGGAATAGATTCCTGCGTTTTCAATTTTTTTGAGAACTTCGCAGCCGAGGTGAGTTCCAACAATTCTGTAAAGATCCGATCCGGGATCGGCATGATCCAGGGACGATATTTTTGTGTGGAGCCCAGCACGTACGACGAGGTGACTATCGCAAACGGCACCCAGGGTGAAAAACGAAAAGACCTGATCGTCTGCCGCTGGACGGTAGACGAAGAGCAGAAAATCCAAAGCGGAGAATGGGTTGTGATCCAGGGCACCCCGACGACCGGCACACCTGCTGCACCATCCTATACCACCGGAGACCTGGATGCCGGAGACCTGATCGCTGACATGCCGTTCTACGAGGTAACGCTAGACGGGATCAACGTGACCGGGGTAACGCAGAAGTTCACCAGCTTGGGAGGGATAAAAAAAGTGATGAACATTCCAAGCAATGCGTTAAAGTTTCTGACTGGAAACGGAGCCGGTGACACGCCAACTAATTGGGGAAAAGCAGGACCTGGAATGGCGCACATCAGCACGGAGGGCATACTGACAAATCAGCCTATGAAATACGGATGGCTGATGAACTACACAGCAGGCGGCTCCGTCGTGGCGCAACAATTCGTTGGTCTTGACGGAAACAGCCCGGTATGGTATCGGTCCGGAAATTCTAGCGGATGGTATCCGGGATCAAATGGCTGGATCAGAAGTCAGGACGACAACTGGGGCGCAGGCGGCCTGTGTGTACTCCAGCTGACAAGCAATACGGGAACGTGGGGCACATCAGGCGGTACGGTGACGCCTGTAAAAATCGCATATCAATCAGGAGGGATTCTGAAAGATAATGGTGATTCTACGTTCACAACAAAAAAAGCCTGCAAGGTCAAAGTATCGGGGAGCATGATAATTCTCCCAGCTGATTCTAACGCGTGGTGTACGCTACGCTGTGAGCTGCGAAAAGGAGGCACACAGTTAGCGATAGCATCTAGTGCTAACTATGTCGGTAACACTGACATAGTCCCATTTTCGGAAGATATAGTTAACCTTTCGGCCGGCGATACAATACGCTTGCACGCCTACGCAACTGCGGCCAATAAATTACGGCTAGGAGCGCCCACGACGGTATCGCTGCAAATTCTATAATAGAAAGTAAAAGGAGCAAATCATGATCAACTTAAACGAAATCATCACACAGATTCCGGTCAACAGCTACGTGATCGTAGGCTGTTTGATCCTGGGGTACATTATCAAGAAATGGCTGCCGACCGATAACCGGATCATTCCGACGGTGCTGCCGATCATAGGCGCAGTCGCGGAGGCATGCCTGGAAGGACCGGCGATCACGGCGATCATTGGCGGCGCACTGGGTGGCTGCATCGCAGTAGGTCTGCACCAGGCATTCAAACAGATGATCGAAGGCAAAGATCTGGCCGCCACCAACGGCGACGGATCCAAAGCCGAAGAATACGAAAGCGAGGTGGATGAGAAGTGAGCACAGCAAGCACATTAGCGATCATATTCGGGGGTGCATCATACCGGAAAACATCCGGATACGGTTACCGGATCCATCCGAGAACAAAAAAGAAAAAATTCCATTACGGCGTAGACTACAGGTGCGGGAGAGTAGCTGTTCACGCCATCGAATCGGGAGTCGTTTATAAACGCGGCCGGGACAGCTCGGCTGGAAATTACGTATACGTAAAATATCCGCGCCTGGGCGTAGCCGTTGCATATTTCCATCTGAACAGCATAGCTGTTAGGCAGGGACAGAGCGTCAGCAAAGGAACCAAAGTCGGCGTAGCCGGAACCACCGGATCCAGCACTGGCGTGCACCTGCACATTGGCGTCCGCAACCTGTCCACCTGGAAATGGCAGAATCCGGAGACATGGCTGGCAAATTATAAACCGGCTGGATCTACTAGTTCGTCTGGCTACCGCGTGGGCAGCACATACACGCTAAAAGCAAATATGAAAGTCCGCACGGGTCCGGGAACCGGATATCGCCAGAAAAAACGGAGCGAGCTGACGGCTGGCGGCAAAGCGCATGCGTTAAATCAGACATATGCCGTTTTGAAATCTGGAACGCGCGTGACCTGCCAGAGGGTAGTTACATCCGGATCCAGCATATGGCTGCAGATCCCGTCCGGATACGTGTGCGCTGTGCAGAACGGCAGAAAGTACATCGGATAGCAGGAGGGCGCCATGGGAATCACGGAAACAATACTAACAATCAGCGGAGTGATCGTCGCAGTGGGCGGCGCCGCCGTCTACATCGCAAAAGCAATCGGAGCAGCAATGAAGCCAACGAACGAACTAAAAAAAGAAATGCAAAAGCACACCAAGTACCTGGAGAACGACGAGCGGCGCCTGAATGAGCATGATCAAATATCAAGAGAGATCAAAGAAGATCAGAAAATGATGCTGAAGAGCCTTCACCTGCTGCTGACGCACGCCGAGACCGGAAACAACACCGGCGAAGTGAAAAAAGGCAAAGAGGAACTGGAACAGTACATTTTCAAAAAATAGGAGAACACCATGACAGACCACATCGAGGCACGCAGGAAACTGCAGCAGATATGTGGGGTGCAAGAGTTCGAGCAAATTTTGCAAAAATGCATACTAACAGAGGACGAAAAAACGATCCTGAGACTGCACTATCTGGACGGAAAGAATTTAGCCTATATCGGCGACGTACTGGGCTGGTCAGAATCGACTGTAAAAGCCAAGCACCGAAAAATTTTGAAAAAATTAAATCACTTTTTGTAAACTTTAAGCGACCTTTTCGTGAACAACGAGGGTCGCTTTTTTATTTACACTAAACATAGGAAAGGGGTGTAAATAAATGTTCCAAAACCCATATTATCCACCATACCAGCCGCCAGCACAGCGGCTGCAGCAGTATGAGCAATTTCGCAATCCGCAGAACATGCTAAAGTGCATGGCGGTCACATCTATCGACGAGGCGCAGGGGACAATGATCGACTTGGACGGATCCGTCACCGTATTCGCAGATTTATCTAACGGGAAAATTTACACAAAACAAATAGGAATTGACGGTAAAGCGATCCTGAATACATATGAACTGCAAAGGCCTAAGCCTCCGGCTGCCGATGCGACCGAGGAACGGTTCCAGAGAATTGAATCTGCCATTGTGGCGCTGAAAGGAGAGATCGACAGTGTTAAATCCAATGCAAATGATGCAGGCGTTCGGCCAGCTAAAAGCCGCGCAAAACCCGCTGCAAATGATGCAGCAAATGTTTAGCGGCGATCCTACGTTCAACCGCGCCATGCAGATGGCACAGGGAAAAAATCCGCGGCAGGTCGAACAGATCGTGCGGAATCTGTGCCAGGAACGCGGGTTAGATTTTGAACAATTAAAACAGAATTTCAGCCAGTTCGGCGTGAAATAAATCTCGAAGAAAGGGGGATAAGATCATGGGAATGGAAACAATGAGCCCGGCAGCACAGCCAGTCTATAGTGTAGGCGGCGGCGATAGCGACAACGGCGGTGCCTGGATGTGGGTAATGATGCTGTTCTTCCTGCTCGCCTGGGGCGGCGGTGGCGGCGGCTTTGGATTCGGAAACCAGGGCGCAGCCGAAGGGGCGCTGACTAGAGCAGATCTGTGTAATGAATTCAATTTTAACAATCTAAACAGATCCGTGCTGGGAATTCAGGACGGTCTGTGCGATGGATTCTATGCGATGAACAACGGGATCCTGAACGGCTTTTTCGGCACCGAAAGAGCAATAGCAGAAAACCGTTTTGCACAGCAGAACTGCTGCTGCGAAACAAATCGCAACATCGATGCTGTTCGCTACGAAAATTCGCAGCAGACCTGCGAGATCGCCAACGCGATCCACGCAGAAGGCGAAGCCACCAGGGCACTGATCAATGCCAATGTGATGCAGGATCTGCGGGATCGTCTGCAGGACGAAAAACTGGCAAACAGTCAGTGCGCGCAGAACGCATACCTGATCAATCAGCTGCAGCCTGTTGCCAAACCGGCATACATCACATGCAGCCCATACGCTGCAAGCAGCGGATGCTGTGGCGGCTACTAGTGTATGGCTACACCCCGAAAAGAGCGGTGCATGCCGCTCTTTTTTCATAGAAAGGAAAGAAAATGAATAATATTTACAAAAAGAGCACGCTGCAGGCGTGGAACCTGTCTGCCCAGGCAGCTGCAGTAAATGACGTTTTAAAATTTAACGATTCGCAGAAAACCGGATGCGCCGTGGAATTTGCAAACGGCACCGGATCCGTGACGATCAGAAAACCGGGACCGTATCAGATAGCGTTTAACGGCATCGCCGTCGAGAGCGGCACCGCGGGAGACGTGGCAGTACAGCTGCAAAAAAACGGCGCAGACGTGCCCGGGGCTATCGCCCAGGCGACGAGCGCCAATGCTACCGCAGTAGTAAATCCAGCGTTCGAAACAATCATCGAAGTGCCGCAGTCCTGCGCCTGCGTGAACAACATCGCAGTTCTGACGGTGAAAAATATCGGCGTCGCTGCAAATTTTGCAAACGCGAATCTGTCTGTCGTGAAATTGTGCTAGGAGGTCGTCATGGATCTGAGGGAAATATCCGACGCCGTCTACCAGGGCGAAAACACGGAGAAAAAACAGGAAATGGACGCCGTCTACTATGGGATCGCAGATTTTTTGAAAGAAAATTTTCCGGAAAAATACCGGGAATTTCTGAAAAGGGCGGAGCAGATCGCTTACCAGATCGAACCGGAAGAGGCTGCCCAGATTGTGCGCAGCATGATCCCGTATGGGCAGCGCTGGAGCCGGGAAGACATCGCCGAATACCTGCAGGAAAAAGGGATCAACGATCATGTAACAGACTACTACCTGGTGATGAATATGGTGGTAAACGACTACAGCCGCACCGCCAAGATCATTGGACAGGACGATGCAGATTTCTATTTCAATCTGGCATATGATTTCATAAACGACGAAGACGCCAAACCGGACAAGATCGCCAAGTACTTCATGTACTGAAAAAAATACAAAGAAAATGTTAAAAAGGTATGTACAAAGTACATACCTTTTGATATAATATAATCAAGATAAAGATAAGGAACACGGAGGGCGAAACGATGAGAAACTACGGTGCAAACAAAGCAACAGAATTCACAAAGAAACAGATCGGAGTGATCTACCGGATGGCAAAAAACGGAGAGCTGAAAGTGGAAAAATGGGTGATCTCAGACTTCTACGATCTGGCAGACTACTACGGATATGATGACAACGGAAGCGTAGAAGCATCCGAAAGAAAGATCAAAAAGATTCTGGATGCCGTGTTTGAAGAAAACAACGAAAAAGCCCAGGAACTCATCGACGACTACACGGAAAAAACTTTCGAGCTTTTATCGAAAAAAAGCCAGAAAAACGCCGATAGAACAATGCTGTAAAAGAAGGGAGAAAAAAGTGGAAAACAGAACTGCGAGAATCAATATGAAAGTACGGCCGTCATGGAAGGCGGCTGCAGAAACAAGAGCGGAAGAGCTGGGCTACAGCCTTTCGAGATATATTGAGATGGTGATAAAAAAAGAAATGGAGGATCACATGAGAACAGGTGAAGAAAAAAGGTTTGTATTCGAGGAATACCGCGAAAAATGGGGAAACGGAGATGTAAAGATCTTTCCTCGAAACACTACAGAAGAAAAGGCGACCAAGATCGTGATGGATGAATGGGATCATTTAGTTCGCGCCGATCAGCAGAGCTATTTGAATGATGCGCTGGGGGTGTTTCGGCTGTTCGAAATCGAGATCACGCCAGAAGAGGCGGAGATGTGGGAAGATGGCGAAGACATAGGGGGTGCGCTGACAGAATTTGAAACACGCGAAATCTGGAGTGCAGTATAGGCAAAAAACGAAAAAGCCCCATGGTAGTCGGGGCTTTTTCGCTCTTTATTTACCTGTAGTTCCGTTGTCAAATGTTTACAACATTCTGGAACAGTTTCAGTATAGCAAAAAAGAATAAACAAGTAAAGAGGTTTATTTTTTACATATTTTTGAGTCTGTTGCAGTCCCAACAGTAACAAAAATACACAAATTAAAATTCTAAAAAAAGAGTCTCTCCGTCCCATACGCATTTGCGCAGCACACTGCGGGCGATCCTGTTCTGTTCTTCTGGCGGCAGGTCGTCCAGATTCTGCACTAGTCGGGCGATCTCTTTTTGTTTCTCGAACAGTTCCTTTTCTGCCTGCGCTGCCGTCAGCCTGTTCGCTTGTAGTCCGGCCAGCTCCATCTGTTTTTTTTGGATCTGTGAATCCAGGGATTCCATGTCCGCGATGATGTACTTCGCAGCTGTCGATTCCGGATTGATAGCTAGAGCGGACGACAGATTGCCGATCTTTTTCTGCAGTGATTCGATGTCCTTTTCTTTTTTGTGGAGCGCATCCTGATCGGTAGCCGGCGCCGCAGGAGAATATTTTTTTATAACCTCCGGATCTCTTTCGATTTCCCGAAAAACGGACAAAACTTTTTCGTCCAAGACATAGTCCCGGCAGGCGGAAACGCAGTCAGGAGACTTTCGACCGACTTCACCGGTACGAGTGCACCGGTATGAGATGTACACCTTGTCTTTGTACCGTGAGCGGACCGGAGACATCATGCGGCCGCATTTGCAGCGAAGGATTCCCTTTAAGAGCACTGGGGGATGCTTAGCTTGCTTGCAAAACATATTTGACTTCACCTGATCTTGCGCAGCGAGCCAGAGATCTGCTGGCAGAATAGGCTCGTGCCGTCCGGGGCACACGATCCATGCCGTGCGGGGATTCGTGGCATTTCCATTTCGCTGATCAGTCACCCCGTACCGCATCACACCGTGGGTGCCATCCCAGTCGGACTCCGTCCCGATCACGTTCGCTCCGATCGAAAGATAGTAGTCACGCAAATCTTTATTAGCCGGAGCGCCATAAGGGGACGTGATCACACGTCGAACCTGAGAAGCTGATGGAATTCCGAACACATCAAAGCAATTATTCGTCTGCGCAAATGATGCGAACGAACAAAAAGACGAACCACGTTCCACAAATAGATTGAAAACGGTGACTAACTGCTCTGCCTTTTCTGGATCCGGAACGAGAAGAGTGTGAGGCTTGCCGTTCTCTACGACTCTCCGGGTAGTGTAGCCGCAGGGAAGATTCCCGCCTGTCCACCATCCGGCACGCGCCAAGCCCATCATGTTATCGTAAACACGGTTTGAAAGCGTCTTACGCTCCATCTGCGCAAAAACAGCAGAAAGAGTCGATAATGCCTCGCCGATCGGGGTGGATGTATCAACAGCTTCTTTCACCGATGTGAAATGAACGCCGCAATCATTCAGTTCGGCGGATAGATTACAGTAGTCCCGCACGTCACGGGTAAGCCGATCCAACTGGTACACGACCAAAAGATCGATGATCCCGGAGTGAACGTCTCGCATCATCTTCTGTAGCGCTGGCCGGTTCGTGTTCGCCCCGGTCTTGTCCTCGTCAGCATAATTCACAAAAACGTGTTCTCCTGGAAAGTGAAGAGCACAGTATTCGCGGCACATCCGATCCTGGTTGTGCACGCTTTCGCTTTTATCGGAAAAAGCACTTTTTCGAGCGTAGATTGCGATTCTCATAAGCTGCCTACTTCCCAGAATCCACGCCCATGATTTCATAGAACGCTTTTTCATAGGCTGCAGCCTGGTCCGGCGTGATCTGATAAGTCACGCGCAGCAGAGCCGTCCCGGCGCGGTAGATATACTGATCCTGATGCAGTGAGCCGCCCTTATCCCATACGCTCTCGATGTATTCCTGCCGTTCTCTGGCGTCGGACTTGTTCTCGAACACCTCCAAGGTGCAATATCTGAAATCTTCGTCCGGATAGTCGTTACACATCTGTACATCGTCAGAATCGTTTTCGTCATTCCAGCTCGTCTTGCTGGTGTACTGATCTGGACGGCCCAGCAGTCCGTTACCGTCCGTTTCTTCGGTGTAGGTCAGTTCCTGGGTGATTGGCAGTGAATAATCATCTTTTAATTTCTGGACGATTTGCTCCGAGGTGAGAGGCTTGTCTTTTTTAGCAGTATCCCCGCCGCTGCCGCAAGCGCATAAACCTAAAATAAGAAATGATAACAGAATAACAGATAGGATTTTTTTCATCTTCTTCTCCCTTCGCCGCCAAAAGTGTCGAAAATGCGGATAAATTAAAAGACGAGTGCACTTCCGAATGGCGGACTTTAGTACTAAAATTTTAACTAAGAGGAGGATTCTATCATGAAAGCGAATCGAGAGGGAAAAAGATTTTATGAAGAACAGATCAAGGGCATGCTGAAGCGGCTAAACTTCGAGCAGCTGAAACTACTTTACCAGTTCATCCGGGGGATGATAGAGTAGGCGATTGCCTGCTCTATTTTTTTATATTCGCCAGTCTTTCTGCAAAGTCCGCCAGGGCGTCCCATTGTTCGTCGTTCAGATCTGCCAGGATCTCGACCAGCTGCCGCCGAAAGTCCGGCGTCTCGTCCTTCATCAGTTCTCCTGCAAACCGGGCGATCTTCTCGTTTCTAGTTGCTGGCACAAACATCTCACCATCGCCGTCACGCAGCCATTCTTCGGACACGCCGTATTCACGACAGATAGCCAGAAGAGTCCGGTCGCTTACTCCGCTTTTATCGTTTTCGATTGCGGACAATGAACCTCTGTGAATACCAATAGGATTCGCAAATTTCTCAAGTGTCAGCCCCAATTCTTTTCTTAATGTTTTTACTCTTTCTCCGATCGTCATTGTTTTCCGTTCCTCCCTTGTACGCCCATTATAACCCGACTAGTGAAGCGGGTCAATAAAAAGTTGGGTAAGCAAACAAAAAGAACTTGACATTGCTGGCTCACCATATTATTATGTTTATAAACCCAACAAAAAGGAAAAAACAGGGAGGAAAGAAAAATGTACAAATCTCCAAAATTAAAAAATAACATCGTCACAGTGGAACAGCTGGTGGCGGCAGTCGAAAAATGGGATGACTGGACCATGCCGATCTACTGGGCATATTCCAGAAAACACCGCATCGCAGAACGGTATCGCAAGATGCCGAGAAGATAGGGGGCGGAGAGATGAAACTGCTAAAAAGACGCGGAGACACCAGCACGATCCGCAAAGTGGTCAGCGACGACCACAAGGTACTGCTGGGAATCGTAGGACAGGTACAGGACTTTATAGCCGTCGGGATCATTGCATGGGATCCAGGAACGGAGCCGACCAAAGAGGAAGCAGAGAGGTGGCTGTTCCTGGATGATGACGGGAGCCACTACGGAGCAGACACCCGGGAGGGGGCTTTGCAGATAGGCGTCCCGGAATGCTGGAGGGAAGAATCATGAAAACGAAACCGGAAAAAGTCTACCAACTGGTAGATCCGGACACGTGGGAAGTGGTCGGAGAAATAACCAGAAAAGAACTGGTGAAAAAATACGGCGCAGGAAATCAGGGTACGATCACAAAGGTCGGCCGCCTGCTGCTGGCGGATAAGGAGGGAATAAAACTATGAACATTTACGAAGCGATAGTCGTGGCTGGAATTGAAAACTGTCAGATACGCAGAAGTGGCTGGTGCGAAGGCTATGCGATCATGCCGACCGACAGCCAGAAGACGGCGATGGTCATGATTACGCCGACCAGGGTGCAGCCCCGGTGGGATCTTCGCGCCAGCGACCTGCTGGCGACCGACTGGGAAGTAGTAGAGACGGAGTACAGGGCGACGGAGGTAAAAAAATGATAAAAACAGAAAAAGGGATCACAGAAATAGAAGGAGGTCTGGTTGAGACCATGGCGGATACTGCACTGGCTCTGACGAACCTGTATGTGATAGCAAAAGACAAACTGGGAGAAGCCGGTGCCAGGAAGCTAATCGAGGACGTCGGACGTGTAGCGATGGCGGACGAAATGATCGCCAGGATCGAAAAGAAAAGGACAGCACTGGGAAGTAGTAGAGACGGAGTACAGATGGAGGGGAAACGATGAATGAATTTGCAATAGCGATAGTGATTCTGCTAGTGGTGGCCGTCATGGAAGCGGTGCTGAATGTGAAACTGTACAGACGGCTGCAAGAGTGGAGAGAAGTCGACCATAGTGAGCGCGTGGAAGTTCTAAGACAGCAAAGCCAGGTAAGGAATGCGCTGCGGGAACTGTACAAGCATGCGCAAA
>OJJV01000406.1_pt1 | contig 30754 bp, 22 predicted proteins | sample 1596391 | NCBI WGS metagenome assembly OJJV01 (sample SAMEA4350164, study PRJEB24818) | metagenome | biome: human; feature: gut; material: faeces | place: Denmark | collected 2013-09
ACCGCTTATTTCAAGAGGAAGATATAGGAGGCTCCCATCGCGTTTGTATATTCAAGTCGCTTTTGGCAGTTCTGCGACCTGCGATTTGGTTTGGCGATTGGACCGAGGTTTGTCCGGGGAAATGCTTGCTAACCGGACAAACTGGCAGCGAAATGAGTTTTGTCCGGTGTAAGTGGGGATTTTTACGTGATTATCGCTGCATGGTAGAGGGCTTGATGTCAATTAATTATCTTAAACTTTGCGATTTTGTAAAATATGTTTTATAAATTTGTAAAACACAATTTGTAAAACACAATTTGTAAAACACAATTTGTAAAACACAATTTGTAAAACACAATTTGTAAAACACAATTTGTAAAATCACTATGTATCAAAGGCGACATCTGAATATTCTTAAATTACGAATGGCTGAGCCACGGCGTAGAATGCAGATAGTAATGGGGCCGCGTCAGGTCGGAAAATCCACATTGGTCGGACAGTTTACGGAAGGGATTTCGGTTCCGTTTGATTTTTTCGCTGCGGATGGTGTCAATCGTTTTGACTCTTCGTGGATACCAAACAAATGGCAGCAGGTGCGTATGCGGATGGATATTCATTCGGAGCAAGAACATATCCTGATCATTGATGAAGTCCAGAAAATCAGAGGTTGGAGCGAGCAGGTTAAGAAGGAATGGGACGAGGATTCCAGAAGTCACCGTAATCTGAAAGTGATTTTACTCGGTTCTCCCCGCCTTCTGTTGCAGAAAGGACTTGAAGAATCCCTTGAGGGGCGCTTTGAGACCATAAAAATGGGCTATTGGGATTGGCAGGAAATGCACGAGGCCTTTGGTTTTTCGATGGATGAATATGTTTACTTCGGTGGATTTCCGGGACTTGCACCTGATATTCAGGATGAAGATAGGTGGCGTAACCTTATGGAGGATTCCATAATATCGCCGATTCTGACACGGGATATTCTTGAGATAGAAGAGATCCGTAATCCGGCTCTTCTAAGGCAAGTGTTTGAACTCGCCTGCATTGAATCTGCCAAGGAATTGTCTCTTACAAAGATGCAAGGAACGATGAACAGCGGTACCGTTCCGACAATCAAAAATTATCTTGACATACTCAACAAGTCGATGATAGTACAACCTCTTCAGAACTACTCTTCATCGAGAGTAAAAGAGAAACAGTCTGTCCCCAAAATGCAGGTGTTCAACAATGCGTTCCGCAACAGGTTCGGAACATTCTCTTTTGACGAAGCACGTGTGGATCCGGCAGAGTGGGGACGTCTGGTTGAGTCGGCGGTCGGTGCGCATTTGGCCAACAGGGCGATGACCGATGACTATGAGTTGTTTTATTGGAGAAATGAAAGAAGGCAGGAGTGCGATTATGTTCTGAGAAAAGGGCAGGCACTGGTTGCCATAGAGGTCAAAAGTGGCAGCGTTGACAAGACCGTAGGTTTTGAAAAATTCAAAGAACAATTTGCGGATAATGTCACTGCCGCATTCATTGTTGGCCGCCATGCCCTGCCTCTGGACGATTTCTTCATAATGGATCTGAAGTCACTGTTCAAAAAGGGTTAGCTCAAGCCATTGCTGTAATTAGTATTGCGGTTATCATCCTATCTATGGATTGTCCTTCTGTGACAAATCATCCGGAATCGATGACCTCTTTGTTACAATGTCTGTCCTGAGCGGTGATGCTCGGCGACGCTTGAGGCCTTTTTCGTTGCCGAAGAGTGTCAAATGACACCCTCAAGCGACATTTTAAGCCATTTTTGTCGCTTGAGAGTGCTATCAAGTCAATAAGAAAGGCTCTAGCCAAGTCCCACTGGTCAAGAATGGTATAGAAGCTTGATCCATGAAATCAACGTGACCGTCGCCCGAGACCATTGCCGAGACAATCTCCACAAAAAGTGCTATCGAATCCGGAAATATTCTTACCTTTGTAACGTTTTGGTGCAGATGCCCAAAACATACATATTGATGAAAGTGTTTTCGCACTATCCTTCAAAGAAAATCTGGCAGTTTTCAAAGACAGAAGGGAAGACGACAGCACCGTCATCTGTATCCGATTGCGTGTACTCTACACCCAACGATACAGGTGTGGGGATTGTTTCAGTCTATTTTCTGTCAGGTTTTGCCAGAACCTTCTTTGAGATAGACGGAATCGGCTCCACACTTTCTTATATTTATGAAAAAACATCCTGGCGGGAGTCGGACAGGAACGGAACCAATAGCAGAACGAAATGAAAAAAGTATTTTCATTGGGAACGTTGCTTGTTCTGGCCATGTTTGTGACGGGCTGCCACAAAGGTCTCAAGAGAGACATCCGCAACATCAACGGAAGGCTTGACCAGATTGAGAACGTTGAGATCAAGAGCATCAACCAGCAGATCACTCAGATCAACTCGTCAATCCCGAAACTTGAGCAGACGGACAAGGAGCTGAGAGGCTACATTGATGCGCTGCAGAAATCAGCTGGTGACCTGAAAACGACCATCGAGGAGATTGACGGTAAAATCAAGACCTTGAAAGAGGAACTAAGTTCATCAAACGCCGAGATCTTGTCAAAATTGGAGTCCGTCAAGTCTGATCTTGAGGGACGACTTGACAAGATCAACCAAACCATCGCTACCCTGAAATCCAAGGACACCGAACTGGAGGGCAAGATTAACGATCTGAAGTCTTATGTTGATGAGAAGGACTCCGGCACTAGAGACTGGGCATTGACGACTTTCGCCACCATCGACCAGTACAATGCTGTCGTGCAGAACATCAGCTCCATCCAAAAGAGCATCGAGAGCCTCAATTCATCCGTGGAAACCCTGGAGAAAGATCTTAAAGAAAGGGTAAGTCAGGAGATAGAGAAGGCCCTTGAGCCTATCCGTGACCAGATCGCCGCTGACGTTGTCAAAACCATAACAGAGTCTATTAACACGACCATCACAAAGGTCAGGACTGAGATCGAGGTTGCCTACAAGGCTGAGATAAAAGCCTCAATAGAAGGACTTGAGAAGTCACTAAAAGAGTGGGTGAACAGTGCGCTGACCGGTTACTATACAATCTCCCAGACGGACGCGAAACTTGAGGCCTTGAAGGCCGAACTCGAAGGACGCTTGTCTTCACAGAAAACCTATCTCGAAGGACTCATCAGCGCGTTGTCCACAGACCTCACGACGAAGATCACGAACAACACGACCCTCATCACCAACCTCAGCAATGAGCTGACCACCGTCAACGAGGAGGTCAAGAAATATTCGCAGACCGTGATCGAGAACACTGACAGGATCTCCGAGATCTCACAGACAATCGTAAAGAACACTACCCAGATCACCGACAACACAAAGATTGTCGAGGAACTGAAGAACCAGATCAGCATCCTCCAGACAGAACTGACCATAAAGGTGAGTGAATTGGAGAGCAAAATATCCACATCCACTGTCGAGAAGGAGACTATAGTCAAGGAGATAGAGACCGTCAAGACAGAATATTCAGAGAAGATCTCCAATCTTCAGACCGTGCTCGAAGGGAAAATAGCAGAGAACAAGGTCCAGATTGACAACAACAAGGCTCAGATCGAGGCCAACAGGAAGGCCATCGAAGAGAACGCAAAAGCGATCGCTGAGATGAAGGCGAATGCCGCCGGCGTCGAGGCCGTAGCCAAGAATACGGAAAGAATTGCGGAGAACGCCAAGGCCATCGCTGAGCAGGCCGAGTTGATTGCTGGGAATGCGTCCGCCATCACGGACAACGCCGCTGCCATTGCCGAGAACACGAGGCGCATCACCGCCCTTGAGAAAGGACTCATGGACACCAAGTCCGAGATCACCAACGCCTACAAGGACGCCATCAAGGTAGCGATAGATGAACTTGACGGCAAACTGACCGATGAGGTGGCCGAGAGGGTCCTTGAGATCAACGGGCGCATCACCGACGAGGTCAATGCCATCAACGACGCGATGGAGGCCCTGACGAAAAGGGTCAAGACATTGGAGGACGAGGTGGCGGCCTTGAAGGAGAGGATTTCCGGCTACGACATCTCAATCAAGGACCTCGGCGACAGGATAACCACCGTCACCGAGCAGATAACCGCCATCAACGCCACGATAGAGAACCTCCAGAAGGCCAATGAGGAACTCAAGGAATATATAAAGAATATCCAGTCCCCGTCGGAGGAGTTGAAGGAGTCCATCGCCGCCGCCGACAAGAAGATCGACGATGTGAAGGCCGCCCTTGACAAGGCGGTCGAGGACGCCAAGGCGAGTGACAGCGCGATGAAGGAGGAACTCGTGAAGTCCATCTATGATGCCAAGGCCGATGTCGTCTCACAACTCACCTCGCTGCGCACAGAGATGACAGAGAAGCTCACCCTGCTCAACGAGACGGTCACCACCTTGGAGACCAAGAGCAAAGAGATCGAATCCAAGGTCACCGAGCTGAGGACATTCGTCACCGAGCAGATCTCCTCCACAAAAGATTGGGCATCAACTACTTTTGCGACCCTTGAAGAATATTCAAAGGTGGTCTCCGACGTGACCTCTATAAAGGAGACCATCGCCAACCTGACGACCTCCCTCTCCGAGATGGAAACTAAACTCAAGACGCAGTGGCAGTCCGACATCGAGACCGCCATCGCTCCCGTCAAGAAGCAGGTCGAGGACGCCATAACATCCATCACCAATGAATATACCAACGCCATCTCCGCCGCGAAGACCGAAGTGACCGAGGCCTACCGTGCCGAGATGAGGGTGGAGATCGGCAAACTGGAGGAATCCCTCAAGGCGTGGGTGAACTCCAGGTTCGACTCCTACTGGACCATCGCCGAGACGCAGGCCAAGCTCGACGCGCAGAAGTCCGACCTCGAGGCCCAACTGAAAGCCCAGAAGGAATACCTCGAAGGCCTCATCAACAACCTAAAGCCCGGCTCATCCGAAAGCGAGAACCGCACCCTGATCGACAACCTGACCAAGGAATTGGAGACTGTCAAGAAGACCGCCTCCGACAACGCCGCCGCCATCGAGGCCCTACGCTCCAACCTCGCCAAGGCGACCGAGGACATCACCAAGGCCTACAAGGAAGCCATAACCTCCGCCATCAATGAATATGACGGCACGATTACCGGCAAGATCGACTCCAAGATCACCGAGCTTAACTCCGCCATCAACACCAAGATCTCCGAGATCAACACCCGAATCGACGCCCTCGACACCCGCGTTAAGACCCTTGAGGACTCCCTCTCCACCATCAAGTCCCAGATCAGCGCCCTCCAGGACGAGATCAACACCCTGAAAGCCAAGCTCTCCAACATCATCGGCCGCATGGTCTCCATCTCCCACATCCCGACCTACGCCGACGGAATAGAGAATGTCTCCTACACGATGTCCGGCACCACCATCACTCCAGTTTCCTTCACCCTGCGCTTCGAGATCCAACCCGCCAGCCTCGCCGAAGACCTCGCCGCCAACTGGAACACCGCACTCTCCGTCAAGGCCGTCTACACAATGACCCGCGCCTCCGCCGGTGACTTCGCCCCGCTGACCATCGAGTCCGCCACCGCCTCCGACGGCATCTTGTCTGTCGCTGTCTCCGCTGACGGTCTTGATGACGCCTTCTTCCAAGGCGAGTTGACCGCCAGGGCGCGGCTCAAGATCTCTGATGGATCGAGCAATATTGTTTCAGAATACATTCGACTAACACCAATTAAAACTATGGACAGTCCGACAGAGAATGATTATGTTGATGAAGCAGGCTTGAATTTTGGGCCAGGTGTAAATATTGATGGAATTACTTGGGCCCCAGTGAATTGCGGTTCAACAGAAAATGATTTCTATGGGGATTACTACTATTATTATGGTAATGGAGGCGTTGATGACAGCATTTGCCCTGATGGCTGGAGATGGCCGACAAAGAGTGAGTTGGAGTTGTTAGCTGCTAATTGTTCTGAATTTCTTACATATAAAGGGATGAGGGGACGGTGGTTTTCTGGAAGTACACCATACTCCGAGGGTGTCCTCGCTATATTCCTTCCTGCATGTGGATTTATCAACAAAAAGGGGTATGCTGAACAAATGCTAATATATGGGCATTATATGTGTAAAAAACCAGTTGGCAATTATGTTTATGTATTACAGTTTGGACCTAGTAGTACCCCTAAAGGCTCTCTCGCTTATGGTGAAACTAGTGATAATTATGATTCGAAGTGTTCTTTACGTTGCGTAAAGGAATAATATAGCCTAAATAGGCCTTTCATACAATTATTGTTTAACTTAAAAACCGTTTTGTTATGGTAGTTATCACTAACAACAAAGACAAAAGTCAGTCTTTCAAGGTCATCCAGTTTAATTATGACGGTGACGGAACAGCTCTGGTTATTATGGATGATGGCAAGAGCATCGACACTCTGGGTAAATCCGCAATAAAGGATTATATCTTAGGAGCGAAAGGCAAAGAGAAAGAATGGACCGTGTCCGTTGAAGACTAATCACGACATATCTGGTCTGGCAACAACTCTCGCCAGACCAGATATACTAAACAATGTGAGAATTATAAAATTAACTATAGAGATGAAAACTAAACAAACATTTGTAGTCTTGATCATTTTGGCGGTCATTATCATAGGATGCCAATTTATTTGCAGAAAGTATTCCGCAGAAATTTCTTCAGTTGCTTCAGCATTGTCACTTATAGTGAGTGCCTTTGCTTATCGAAAATCAGAACGGAACTCAGCAGGACTAGATGAAGCGCTTAAAATTAAAAGAGGGCGAAAAGGTGAGGTGGATGATCTTACCGTGGATGGCGGAACTTTCTAGTATTGCTAGATGGCGTTGCTCTTTTTCCATTATAGTGAAATAAAATGATGAAACGTATCAAACTCTTAGCGGTCATCGCAGCGATGACCATCTGCGGGACGGTGTCCGCACAGGAAAACTTTTTCAAGGTGTCATATTCAAATGTCGAGATCAAGGCGAGAGCGGGAGGAATTTCCCTCTCACAGAACCTGAACGGCCTCTCGGTAGGAGTCTCACAGGCGAGAGCACTTCCGGGTGAGCTGCCTTTTCTCTACGAATATGGCGCTGACCTGCTAATGGCGTTCGGGGACAATAATTCCACCCTCGTCTCGGCGGTGGTGCCGGTCAACCTGATGTGCAGGCTTGACCTTGGGCAGATCCAGTTGATTCCGTTCGTCGGCCTCAACCTGACCGCGCACATCATCGGCCAAAGCAAGTATGATGGATACACCTTCAACTGGTTCAAGAAGGACAAGGACGGCAATGCCAGCAACCGCTTTCAACTCTGCGCCCAGTTCGGAGCTAAGGCACTCTATGGCAAATATTTCCTTGGAATATCCTACCAGCCGTCCCTTACCAACTTCGATGACAATACCAGCCTCAACATTCTCAACGTCTCCGTCGGACTGACATTCTAACAATTCAAAATATGATAAGACGAATATATATTGTAGTTGTGGCCGCTCTTGCAGCCTTCGCCCTATTTTCCTGCGGCAAGGAGAATCCAGAGAACACCAACGGTCTCATTGGCTCTTGGCAGAACCTCAAGATTGACTATGTATTTAATGGTGATGTGATTGGCACAGAAGATTATTCTGAAGTTGACAACGCAGTCCTTACGTTTGGAAAGGACGGACACATCGAATCTATGGCAGGAATCGAAGGTGGAGACGCTGAATTCCCGATTGCGGTTCCGTACTATTATTCTCCTAAGGATAAGACGGTGGAGATCACACTTCTGTATTTCAAGTTTGTGTTGAATGTCGATAAACTGACATCCTCGGAACTTGTCCTTAGTAATGAGGATATGATTAACATAAAGCTCAATGGCGGCACAGACTCTTTAGGAGAAGTTGTGGACACTTACAAAGGTGTCAAAATTTATGAATATGAAGATGACCTTATCTACACTTTGTGCTATGTGGCGAATGGCAAGGTAATCCCGTGCGACAAGTTGTCCGAAGACGACATTGAAGGCACTTTCACTGGAGACATAAACGGCTATTACGACAAGACCACCGCTTATTTCAAGAGGATGAGATCGGAGGCTCCTATCGCGTTTGTATATTCAAGTCGCTTTTGGCAGTTCTGCGACCTGCGATTTGGTTTGCCGATTGGCCGAGGTTTGTCAGGTGAAACGCTTGTATCGCCGGACAAAACCGGCAACGATATGTGTTTGTCCGGTGAAACACTAGTATCGCCAGACAAACCGGCAATGATATGAGTTTTGTCCGGTGAGGGTGGGGATTTAACGGACAAGGCGATTTTGAAAAGGATAACTTGGATTGGCCGGGGGTGGCGTGTTTGAGGCACGTGAGGAGTTCTGTTATTTTACAAATCGCTTTCAGAGTAATGTGCCACAGAACAGTGTAGAATGACGTTATGCCTGAAAAAGTCGTGCGATCGGGGGCGAGATATTCATGACAAAGTGGCCTGTGGGCGGTTCTGTGGCCGATCGCCCTGAAGGTGTTTTGTAAAATGTGAGGGATAACTTGGGATGGCCGGGGGTGGCGTGTTTGAGGCACGTGAGGAATTCTGTTATTTTACAAATCGCTTTCAGAGTAATGTGCCACAGAACAGTGTAGAATGACGATAAGCCTGAAAAAGTCGTGCGATCGGGGGCGAGATATTCATGACAAAGTGGTCTGTGGGCGGTTCTGTGGCCGATCGCCCTGAAGGTGTTTTGCAAAATGGGAGGGATAACTTAGGATTGACAACGGTTATACCGGGAGCAGGCCACGGTGTAGAGTCTCTGCTGACACTCTGAATGAAAAACGACTGACCGGAAACGGTCAGCCGTTGTAATATTCATAGAAAAGGAATTCGCTATTTGCCCTGCGCCTCGTAGTCGGCCTTGACCTGTTCCAGAAGCTTGTCGGCTTTGGCGTAGCCGTCGGCTGGGGCTTTCCAGATGATGGCGAAGAGGATCACGCCGACGATGCCCAGGGCTATGGCCACCTCGAAGACGGAGTTCCAGCCGAACTTGTCGGCAAGGGCTCCGAAGACCAGACCGGAGATCGCTGTGCTGGCGTAGCCGAGGATGCCGGCCATGCCGTTGGCGGAGGAGGCGACACGCTTCGTGGCCTGGTTGGACAGGCATATTCCTATAAGAGCCTGAGGCATATAGATGAAGAAGCTGGCCATGATGATCAGGGCCACTGAAAGGCCGCCCATCTCCTTAGGGGTGAGCCAGAAGAGGATGAAGCAGGCTGTGGCGCTGGCCAGGCCGATGAGACAGGTTCTGTGGGCCTTGCTGCCGAAGAACTTGTCTGTGGCCCAGCCGGCGAGAAGTGTTCCCACGATGCCGAGCACTTCAGTGATGCCCACCACCGTCGAGGCGGTCTGGATGCTCAGGCCTCTGTCCTGGGTGAGGAATGTCGCGCCCCAGTCCAGGATGGTGAAGCGGATGATGTAGATGAAGAAGTTGGATGTCGCGAGGATCCAGACGATAGGGTTCTTGAACACCATCTCCTTGACGAATCTCTTGTAAGCGAAGTCGGTGAACTCCTTAGGCTCTGTGACGACTTCCTTGACTGGAGCGTTGTCGTCAATCTCCTCAGGATCAGGCAGTCCTACGGAAGCAGGGGTGTCCTTGAGGCCGAAGAGAACCAGAACGGCACCGGCTATTGCGAGGAGTGCCGGGACGAAGAAGCACCATTGCCACGCTGAATATGAGAAGTGGTTCAGAATGAAGGTTCCGCAAAGGAATGCCACGAGGCTGGCTCCGATGGAGTGCGAGCTGTTCCAGATGGCCTGCTTGGTGGCAAGCTCCGAAGGCTTGATCCAATGGGCCATAAGGCTACCGCAGGGAGGAAATCCCATTCCCTGGGTGTAACCGTTTATGAGCCAAAGGCTTCCGATGAAAGCGACCATCCCCATAGTGGCCTTGCCCTCACCGTCCATGAAGTTGAACAGGCCGTTCATCTCAGGGCTGAGTCCTATGAATATATTCACGAGCGCGGAGAGGAAAAGTCCCGTGGCCATCATCTTCTTGCGGCTGACACGGTCGGCGATGAAGCCGTTGATGAACCTTGAGAGGCCGTAGATGATGCCGTGCAGGGTCAGGAAAAGGCCGAGCTTGACCTTGCTGATACCCAGCTCGGCCTCAAGGGCCGGCATCGTGATGCTGAAGTTCTTCCTTACAAAATAGAAAAGGGCGTACCCGATCATCAGGATGATGAGGGTTCTCCACTGCCAGTAGTTGTACTTTTTCTTTACTGATTGATCCATTCTTTTAGCGTTTTAGAAACGGGGGACACAAAGATACAAAAAACGGCATTCTTAATGAAGAAATTGTTATTTTTGTAAGATGTGAATATATCGGACGGTCGCTGAGCCTGCCGAAGCGACAAAACATAGAAGTAATTAATTAATTAAAGAAATATGAATATGACAGAAAACTATAACAAGTCTCTCACCGCAGAGCAGAAAGCCAAGCTTCGCCGGATCAAGCATCTGGCCCTGGATATGGACGGCACCATCTACATGGAGAACAACATTTTCCCTTTCACCGTCGAGGTGCTCGACACGATGAAAAGGAACGGGGTGGGATATTCATTCTTGACGAACAATCCGACGAAGTCGGTGGAGGATTACCTCAAGAAACTCGCCGGAATGGGGATTCCCGCCGATGAAGGGAATATGTACACGACCCCTATCGCCACGATTGATTATATCAAGAAAAATTTCCCTAATGTTAAGAAACTCTTTATGTTGGGAACTCCGAGTATGATCGGCCAGTTCGAGAAGGCCGGGTTCATCTCCTGCACCGACGATCCTGATGACGTTCCGGACATGCTGATTGTGGCCTTCGACACCACGCTTGTATATTCACGCCTCTGCCGCGCCACCTGGTGGGCCAAGCAAGGCATTCCGTATATGGCGACGAACCCGGATTGGGTCTGCCCGACAGATGCCAGAACCATCCTTGTGGACTGTGGCTCGCTTCAGAAGTGCATCGAGGCGGCTTCAGGCAGAAGGCCGGACAAGGTGATGGGCAAACCGGATCCTACGATGCTTGACGGAATCCGTGACCGTAACGGTCTGCAGGCCGACGAGATAGCGATGGTCGGAGACAGAATCTACACGGACATCGCTATGGGCCACAACGCCGGAGCAGTCAGCGTGCTGGTGCTTTCTGGTGAGACTACCCTTGAGACCGCTCTGAAAGTGGCCGAGGACGCCCGCGCGAACCCTCATCCCGAGCACTACCCGGCGGATTTCATCGTCCGCGACCTCAAGGAACTCGGAGATCTGATCCTCGAGAGCCACAAGGACTAAATTCCCGATGAAAGTCCTTTTCATCCACGGGCTTGCGTCTTCCGGTGCCTACAAGATGGCCTCCTCCCTGCGGATTCTTCTGAAGGGCAGCGAAGTCATCGCTCCGGACGTGCCCATCGAACCCGGCGAGGCTTTGAACCTTCTTGAAGGAATATGCCGGGACGAGCGTCCTGACCTCATCGTCGGCCTGTCCCTCGGCGGATTCTGGGCGCAGAAACTCCGCGGCCACCGGAAGATCCTCGTCAACCCTGACTTCCACATCTCCCGTCTCATGCGCACGATGACAGGGGAGCGTGAATATCTTTCCCCGCGCCGCGACGGAGCCTTGACGTTCACCGTCACCGATGCTCTATGCGATGAATATGCTCGTTTGGAAAGCGTTGAGTTTGATGGACTTGCCTCCGAGGAAGTCGCATTGACCACCGGAATGTTCGCCGATCGTGACGAGATGGTCAACTGCAAGGACGAGTTTGAGGCTTATTATCCAGGTCGGTCGCATTCCTACCCTGGAACCCACCTGCCCAATTACCCCGAAATCAAGAAATATATCCTACCTGTAATCGAATATGAAGTATCTGATAAATAACTCCACCGACCCGTATTTCAACCTTGCGTTTGATGAATATTGCCTTGAGAACATCCAGTCCGAGGAACCTTATTTCTTCCTCTGGAGGAACCGTCCGTCCGTGATCATCGGCCTGAACCAGAACGCCTACAGCGAGGTGAATCTGGACTATCTCAATTCGCACGGCATCACGCTGGCTCGCCGGGTAACCGGTGGCGGGGCCGTCTATCACGATCTCCAGAACATGAACTACACGATCATCGGCAGGAATCCGTCCCCGCAACCAATGGTGGACGCTCTGCGCAGCCTTGGCGTACCCGCCGAGCTGACAGGCCGCAACGACATATTCGTGGAAGGAAGAAAGGTCTCCGGCTATGCCCGCCGTGTCTCCCACAATCAGGAGATCATCCACGGCACGCTGATGTATGACGTTGATCTTGACACTCTTATCAAGGTGCTCGACACTCCGACCTCGAAGATGCAGGCCAAGGGAATATCCTCGGTCAAGAGCCGTGTGGCCAACCTGAAGGAATATCTTCCTCAGTTCAGTTCCTTGGATGAGCTCCAGGCCAAGCTTCAGGAGATTCTTTCAGCAGGTGACGGCCAGATGCCCCTTTCCGCCGAGCAGATCGCCGAGGTCCGGAAGCAAGCCGACGAGAAGTTCTCCACCTGGGATTTCATCTATGGTCACTCCCACGAAGCCGATTTCCGCTGCAAGGCCAAACTCTCCTGCGGCAACGTCGAAGCCAATCTTCGCATAGACCACGGCCTCATCGACCGCCTCGATTTCACCGGCGATTTCCTTTTCGACACCCCCGCCGAAGAGTTGTCCGTCAAGATGATCGGCCTCCGCTACGATCCCGCTGACATAAAGGCCTTCCTTGCGTCCCAGCCCGTCGCCTCCTATTTCCGTGGCGCCACCCCCGACGACCTCGCCGCCCTCCTCTTCAAGCCTTCCTCCGAGTAGCCGAGTAGCCGAGTAGCCGAGTAGCCGCGGAGCCACTGCCACCGCCACCCTCCTCTTCAAGCCTCAAACAAGCCTTCCGCCGAGTGTCCGTGGAGTCACCGCCTCCGCCACCCTCCTCTTCAAGTCTTCCGCCGAGTAGTCGTGGAGTCTAAGGTCTTAATAATGAGCGAAATCAATGAACCTTCTCCTACCTCGAAGCGATAGGACAAGGTTATTTTTACTGTCTGATTTTCAATCGAATGCCCTCCACGGCGACATAAATGAAACTCTCAAAAACGCTCCTGCCACCCTTCTTTTTAACCTCGACGGCGGCAAAACCGCTCAATAATGCCGCCGTTCCCCTCCGCACCTTCCTCTCCGGAAACGAATATCCCTCAAAACGTCTCCGCAGGCCCCCTCTGATCCCTCTCCGGCAACGAATACCCCTCAAAACGTCGCCGCAGGCCCCCTCTGATCCCTCTCCGGCGACAAAAACCCCTCAAAACGTCGCCGCAGGCCCCCTCTGATCCCTCTCCGGCGACAAAAACCCCTCAAAACGTTGCCGCAGGCCCCCTCTAATCCCTCTCCGGCGACAAATAACCCTCAAAACGTCGCCGCAGAGCGCGGAGGGAACAGCGATCCGTCAGTGCGACATTTATTTTGATTTTATTTTAAATTGTTTTTAATTTAGGGGTCGATGGATAAAACTTATACAGACATGATTATGATGAATCGAATCACCGTTGCCTGCGTTGTTTTAGTCGGGTGCGTCACAATGTTTTCAGGCTGCCGAAAAGACAAGATTGAGCCTCCGGTTCCTCTTGACCCCGACAACATTGCTGTCAGGGAAGACAGGAAGCCGTTCCACAAGTCCGACCCCATGACGGGGAAAACGCCTTCCGCCGAGTATTCATCATCATCGTCTGCGAAACCTCCCGGAAACGCTCCCGTCGCCGTCCAATTGATCCTTGACGGGTCACATGCAAATATCTGTGTCTGATATGATATAAAAAACCATCCATGGAGGAACATGAAAATAATAAGTTGCCTCAGATTAAGAGAATACCTTCGAGGATAGTTCTTTTTTCGAAGAAGGAGTGTGCCGGTGACACATGACTGATGAGATATAGACCGAAAAGATTCCTTAAGATGATGCAGCTTATTTTTGAAGGTTACTAAGGTAGATTCCGTGAAAGGAAGTACCTTTGTAGTCATGGATAAGAACTCTGCACAAGCAAAGCTCTACGTGCACTACCCCGGTTTCATTCTTCCCGATGGTATGTTGGATTTTTCGAACTGGTCTGGATGGAGACGATGTCTCTCACGGCCATGGAGGCGAAGAAGGAAGTTGCGCACACCGGCATACTGCACATACATCTTATTGATGGAGAATTATATAGGTAGCGCTATGGCCGGCGTCCGTTTGCGCCCCACCGGTGGCAAAAAGGATTAAAGGCACCGCGCTGCCAATTGTGGGTGTTGGAAAAAGGGAAGTACTTGTCGTTGATGCTAAAAATATTGAATATGAGGAAAATAACCTTTTTGATGGCGCTGATGCTGTCCGTGTGTCCGCTCGGCGCCGGGATGTGGGTCTCTGCGCGGGAACTGACTCCGCGCTGGACTTTGGAATATTCACGGAAAGACACTTCGGCGCTTTTCATGGACATCTACTCTCCGGCAGAGGGGAGCGTGACGGAGATTGACGGCCGCAGGAAGCCGACGATCCTCTATGTGTTCGGAGGCGGGTTCATGGAGGGCAACAGGCGTGACGGGACGGCTATGGAGTGGTTCCGGGATATGACCGCTGATGGCTATGGGGTGGTGGCGATTGACTACCGCCTTGGCTTGAAGGGGGTCAGGGGCGTTACCGCCTCGGAGTTCGTCGTGCTGTTGGAAAGGGCTATAAACCTTGCGGTTGAGGATCTGTTCAGCGCGACATCCTATCTGATCGAGCATCGGGATGAACTGGGCATAGATCCGTCCGTCCTTGTGGTCGCGGGATCCTCCGCCGGCGCGATAACCGCGTTACAGGCTGAATATGAGATCTGTAACGGAACGCCCGTCGCGTCAGTGTTGCCGGAGGACTTCAACTATGCCGGCGTGATGTCCTTCGCCGGAGCCATCCTGGTCAAGGGAGGGTCTATTGAATATGCCCGCAGACATCCCTGCCCGACAATGATGCTGCATGGCACCGATGACGACCTCGTGCCATATTCCCGGATCGACAGTGACGGCTATTCCTTCTGTGGCGTGGATGCCATCGCCAAAGTGTTCTCCGGCAACGGCTTTGACTACCGTGCCTACCGCTATCTGTCCAACAACCACTCCGTCGCCGGATTCATGCACTTCACCCTCGACCTCCAAAAGTCCTTCCTTGAGCGCAACGTAATGGCCCGTCACAAGCTTAACGTGGATGCCCTGATCGAAGACCCCTCTCTCCCGTACTACCCCTCCGGCAACTCCAACCTCTACGACATAAGGTAGAAGTAGCCCAGCCCCCCAGGCGACGGAAAGTATGGGTTTCGTTGCCGAAGAGTACCGTGCGGCACCTTTGAGCGACGAAAATGCTCGGAAGTGTTGCCTGAAAGTGTCGTGCTGCACTCTCGGGCGACGAAAATGCTCGGAAGTGTCACCCAAGCGTACCGTATTTTACTCTTGGGCGACGAAAAGTATGGGTTTCGTTGCCGAAGAGTCCCATTCATCATTACGTCATTCTGCCTTGCACCTTTCGGCAACGAAAATGGGCTGAAGTGTCGCCTGAAAGTGTCGTACTGCACCCTCGAGCGACGAAAATGCGCGACAGTGTTGCCCAAGCGTGTCGTGCTGCACTCTCGGGCGACGAATAGTGTGGGTTTCGTTGCCGAAGAGTCCCATTCATCCTTACGTCATTCTGCCCTACACCCACGGGCAACAAAAATGGACGGAAGTGTCGCCTGAAAGTGTCGTACTGCACTCTCGGGCGACGAAAATGTACGGAAGTGTTGCCTAAGCGTGTCGTACTTTACTCTCGGGCGACGAAAAGTATGGGTTTCGTTGCCGAAGAGTCCCATTCATCCTTACGTCATTCTGTCTTGCACCTTTGGGCATCGATAATGGATAGAAGTGTCACTCAAGCGTGCCGTGCTGCACTCTCGGGTGACGAAAATGCTCGGAAGTGTCACTCAAGCGTGTCGTGCCGCACTTTCGGGCGACGAAGAAGCGCTGAAGTGTCGCTCAAGCGTGCCGTGCCGCACTCTCGGGCGACGAAAATGTACGAAAGTGTTGCCTAAGCGTGTCGTGCCGCACTCTCGGGCGACGAAAATGTACGAAAGTGTTGCCTAAGCGTGCCGCGCTACACCCTCGGGCGACGAAAAGTGTGGGTTTCGTTGCCGAAGAGTCCCATTCATCCTTACGTCATTCTGCCCTACACCCTAGGGCGACGAAAATGCGTGACAGTGTTGCCCAAGCGTGCCGTGCTGCACTCTCGGGCGACGAAAATGCTCGGAAGTGTCACCCAAGCGTGCCGTATTTTACTCTTGGGCGACGAAAAGTATGGGTTTCGTTGCCGAAGAGTCCCATTCATCCTTACGTCATTCTGCCCTACACCCTAGGGCGACGAAAATGCGCGACAGTGTTGCCCAAGCGTGTCGTGCTGCACCCTCGGGCGACGAAGAAGCGCTGAAGTGTCACTCAAGCGTGCCGTGCTGCACTCTCGGGTGACGATATTGGGTTAAAATGTTGCCTGAGGTGGGGTGTGGGATCACATCGTAGTACATCACCGTTGTGACGCACCGTGGAACTGCACCGGGGCTGGCTATACTGGCTATACCATGTTGAGGGCGGTGAAGAGGCGGCGGTAAGCGGCGGCTTTCTGTTCCAGGGGGAGGGGGTAGGCTCTGGAGGAGGAGGGCATGCGGTAGAGACGCATGGGGCGATTCTCAAAATTGAATTCGGAATATTCCCCGGTGGCCGGTGGGGTGGCGCCGAAGGTTTGGCAGAGGGTGTCGGTGGCTTTTTCTCCGGTGGTGACAATGGCTTGGCACTGAGGGATCTGCCTTAGCAGGGCGGGGATGTCGGTCGGGGTCACTACCTCCAGGAACTTGTCGGAGGCGTTGTCTTTCAGGCGGCGGACGGAGGTGGCGGTGTCGTACATCGCTATGCCGGTTCCGGTGCAGAAATCCACTATGTCCTCCAGTCTGAATTTCTTGGCGGCAACGTCCACGAAACGGTTCTTGTCGTTGAAAAATATCAGGCCCAGAATCCGCCACATGTCGTTGATGAAATTCGGGTAGTAAAAATCTATGCTCCAGCGCTTGGATTGGGGCGGGAAACTGCCCAGCATCAGCACCTTGGCATTAGCCGGCAGGAATGGCTCGAAAGGATGCCGCTCAACGGGAATTGGATTGCGGTCTGGAAACGACTCGTATGTGTTTAATCTTTCGATGGTTGAGCCTACATTTTCGGCCTCAGGGCTTGCGGTTTGACAAAGTCCGCCAACCACCGAAGCGCCCGAAACAATGGTGTTGCTACGGCAAGTCGCTTTTTCGGCCTCTGGGCTTGCGGTTTGACAAAGTCCGCCAACCACCGAAGCGCCCGAAACAATGGTGTTGTTACGGCAAGTCGCTTTTTCGGCCTCAGGGCTTGCGGTTTGACAAAGTACGCCAATCACCGAAGCGCCCGAAACAATGGTGTTGTTACGGCAAGTCGCTTTTTCGGCCTCTGAACTTGTCGAAGCGATTAAAGTTTCTCCGGTCACTGAGTCTGCTGAAGTGACCGGAGAGACAGTTTTCAATCCTTTTTGAATATTCATTACTTGGCGGCTGAGCCAGCGGAACCGGCTGTACCTGCATCGTCGGCTGCGCCAGCGGAACCGGCTGCGCCTGCATCCCCGGCTGCGCCAGCGGAACCGGCTGCACCGGCATCATCTGCTGCACCGGCATCATCCGCTGCACTGGCATCATCCGCTGCACCGGCGGCGTCGGCGGAACCTTCGACAAAGGCGACGATCTCACCTTTGGCGACCTTGTCACCCTGCTTGCCGAGGGTGGCCACTATGCGGCCGTCAACGGCGGGAACCAGTTCCTCCATTCCGTAATATGTCTGCACGAAACCTATGCCTTTTCCGGCCTTGACCTCTGTGCCGGCGATAGGCGCTACGGAATCGTCCTCCACATCGACCTGCCAGAGAAGCTGACCCTTGGCCGGAGCCTGGACGGGAACGGCGTGAGGATAGCGCCTGGCATATTCATCCACATCGAACTTCGGCATCTCGACCACAGGACGCACCACCTCGATCGGGGCGTTCGCCTTGGCCTTGAGGTCGGCCAGCTCGGCGTTGAAACGCTCTTTGGCCACGCCGCTCCGATAGTCCCTGTACTGGCGCTCGTGCATCGCGAACTCGAAGAGTTCCTCCTCGTCCTGACCTTCGTCCCAGCCCTCTTCCTTCATCATCTGACGGAATTTCGGAAGCTCGTCCGGGTACATCTCCTGAGGGTCGCCGGTGTAGAACTCCATGCCTTTCTCCTTGGCGAGCTGTACGATTTCCGGAGCGAGCTCTCCAGGGAGGCGGCCCATCTTGCCGAGGATCATGTTCCAGGTGTCCTTGTCGATCGTGGTCCAGCGAGGCTTGCCGTTCAGAAGGTTCAGGAGGTTCATCAGCGCGGTGTTCTTCGTGTACTGGCTGAACGGAGTCACAAGTGGCGGGAATCCGAGACGCGGCCAGACATATTCAACCTCCTGGAACAGCTTGACCATCAGGGTGTCGAGGCTGATCTCAGGACGGCCGTGAGCCCTTTCGGCGGCGTTGATCGCGCCTTGGAAGCCCTTGAGGTCGGCCATCATCGAGCCCATCATTCCGCCAGGAAGGCCGCAGCCCACGAGCAGCGAGCTCATCTTGGCGTTGGAAGGGTTGATCCAGTAGCCGAGGAAGTCGTCGATAAACTTCTGCGTGAGGCGGCGCACCTCCATGTATGCGTCCATATTCAGATCCTTCACAAGGAATCCGTCGGCCTTCAGCATCTCCCTGATGGTGATCACGTCCGGATGGACCTTGCCCCAGGAGAGCGGCTCCACGGCCACGTCCAGGACATCAGCGCCGGCGCGGGCCACCTCAAGCATCGAGGCAGGGGAGAAGCCCGGTCCCGAGTGGCCGTGGTACTGGACAAGAATATGAGGGTATTTCTTCTTGATGTCGCGTGTGAGCTGGCCGAGGAAGGTCGGACGGCCGATTCCCGCCATATCCTTGAGGCAGATCTCGTCGGCCCCATATTCAACGACCTTGTCGACGATGCCCATGTAATATTCAACAGTGTGGACAGGGGAGTTGGTGATGGAGAGGGCAACCTGCGAGATCATTCCGCCTTTCTTGGCGAATTCGACTGAGCGGCGCAGGTTCCTGTGGTCGTTGAGGCCGCAGAACGAGCGGGAGATGTCGGTGCCTTGCTTTTTCTTGACTTTGAACATCAGTTCCCTGACATCGGCCGGAACCGGGTTCATTCTGAGGGCGTTGAGGCCTCTTTCAAGCATATGCGTCTGGATGCCGGCCTTGTGGAAAGGGGCGGTCCAGCGGCGGACGGCCACGTTAGGGTTTTCGCCGAAAAGGAGGTTCACCTGCTCGAACGCGCCGCCGTTGGTCTCGACGCGGTCGAAGCAGCCCATATCAATGATGGCCGGTGCCACTTCGACAAGTTGGTCCACGCGGGGAACGTACTTGCCGGACGACTGCCACATATCCCTGTAAACGAGGGAAAATTTGATCTCTCTTGCCATAATGTTCTTGCTTATCTGATTTACAAATATACTTATAATTTTATATTTTTGCTTAGGGTGGAATTTTGACTAACTTTGTAAATTATGAAAAATGCGTTTCTGACAATAGCGGTTATGACACTCATCGCCACTGCGGTGACGGGCTGCGACTTCTTCCGAAGGCTCGCCGGACGGCCTGACTCTGAATGGATTGAGGCTAAGGCTGAGGCCATTCGTCAGGAAGAGGAGGCGCTGCGGATCCGTCAGGACTCGCTGGAGAGGGCCCGAAAGGCCGAGGCGGACTCGCTTGCCGCCGCCGATTCTGTGCGTCTTGCCAACCATCGCTATCGTTTTTGTGTGATTCTGGGCTCGTTCTCCAGCAAAGAGAATGCCGAGCGGTATGTCGAGGAGATAGCGGCGAAGGGGTATAAGGGCGAGCTGCTCACTTTCAGGAACAGCACGGCTGTGGGGGTGTGCCCGACAGATGACGAGGAGCAAGCCAAGAAGTCGCTGAGCGAACTGCAAAGGCAGGATTTTTGCCCTAACGGCGCGTGGATTTTAGAAAGGAAACAATGATGAAAGGAAAAATCACGATCATTTCGGCCATCTGCGCCATCTTCATCGGGATGATCCCGGTCAACGCACAATTCAAAAACGGAGCGTCCTACGCCGATCTGAATGACAGCGAGACAATCCGGGCATTCAAGGAACACGTATCGACCATCTCGGCGGCCGTTATGGAGGGGCGCAAGGCCGGCTCCGAAGGCGAGAGAATGACCGCTGAATATGTCACCGGAATATTCAAGAAATATGGAGTTGACGTGCTGTCCGGAGAGGACGGCGATGTGTTCGGCATCCGTCAGGAAAACGGCGACACGCTTACTTCGCGCAACGTCTGCGCGTTCATCCAAGGCGGGGACAAGACTCTGAGGAATAAATACATAGTGATCGGCGCGAGGATGGACAATCTCGGCATGGACACGATGACGATAGACGGACGTACTGTCGAGCGGACATATTACGGAGCCAACGGCAACGCTTCGGGGCTTGCGATGATGCTGGAACTGGCGCGGATGCTCCAGACCAACAGCCCGCTGCTGGGGCGGTCGGTGCTGTTCGTGGCGTTCGGTGCCTCCGGGCAGACTTACGCCGGTTCGTGGTATTTCCTGAACAGGGCGTTCTCGGATGTGGCTGACATCGATGCGATGATCAACCTGGATATGGTGGGCACCGGCGGTGACGGATTCTACGCCTACACCTCCTCCAACGCAGATATGAACGAGGTCGTCAAGTCGATGGCCGGGCAGCTTCAGCCGATCCTGCCGACCCTCACGGCGCAGGAGCCTTACCCTTCCGACCACAGGGCTTTCTACGACAAGGAGATCCCTTCAATCCTCTTCACCACAGGACATTACCCTGAATATGGCACCGAACGTGACACGCAATCAATAATCGACTACGACACGATGGAGAGGGAACTTGAATATGTCTATAACTATTCAGTGGCTCTCATCAACGGTCCCAAGCCGATATTCAACCCTTCGGATCTGTCGGGATTGACGAGCGCGAACAAGGGTGATGATGCCGTTGTGCCGTATTATGATTGCGACTACAGACCGTCATTCCTTGGCAGCCGTGACCCGAGGGTCTTCCTTGAGAAATGGGTATATACCTATATGAAATACCCTAAGGAGGCCGTCAAGAACGGAATCCAGGGCCGTGTGCTTGTGGATTTTGTGATCGATGAGAAGGGCAAGGTCCGTGATGTCAAGGTGCTCAAGGGTGTTGATCCGCTTCTTGACGAGGAAGCCGTGCGGATCATCAGCGCGTCTCCGGACTGGAAGCCTGGTTGGCTGCGTGGCAAGAAAGTGAAGTCCAGAATGTCGCTCTACGTCGAGTTCCGGCTTGAGAAGAAAGGCAGTTTCGGACTGAAAAGACACGATAATTAATAAACAACAGTAATAAAATGGACTACGATTTCAGGAAAATTGAGAAAAAGTGGCAGGCCTACTGGGCCCAGAACGGCACTTTCAAGACGAAGGAGGATCCTTCCAAGCCGAAGTTCTATGTTCTGGATATGTTCCCTTATCCGTCCGGAGCAGGTCTGCACGTCGGCCATCCGCTGGGCTACATCGCCAGCGACATATATTCCCGCTACAAGAGACTCAAGGGCTTCAATGTGCTTCACCCGATGGGGTACGACGCTTTCGGCCTTCCTGCCGAGCAGTACGCCATTCAGACCGGGCAGCATCCGGAGGTGACGACGGTCAACAACATCAACCGTTACCGTCAGCAGATGGACAGGATCGGTTTCTCCTACGATTGGAGCCGTGAGCTTCGCACCTGCGATCCGGCCTACTACAAGTGGACCCAGTGGGCTTTCCTGAAGATGTTCGGCTCTTGGTACGACAATGACGCTCAGAAGGCTCGCCCGATCGAGGATTTGATAGCCGCGTTCGAGAAAGGCGGAAGCACTGCCGTAAACGCCGCCTGCACGGAGCACGAACCGTTCACGGCGGAGCAGTGGCAGGCATATTCCGAAAAAGAGAAGTCGGACGCGCTGATGAACTACCGCATCGCCTATCAGGGAGAGACGGCGGTGAACTGGTGCGCCGGACTCGGAACTGTGCTCGCCAACGACGAGGTGAAGGATGGCCTTTCAGTCCGCGGAGGCTTCCCTGTGGAGCAGAAGAAGATGAAGCAGTGGCAGCTCAGGGTTTCGGCTTATGCCGGAAGGCTTCTCGAAGGTCTGGACAAGATAGACTGGACCGACTCCCTCAAGGAGATGCAGCGCAACTGGATCGGAAAGTCCAACGGCTGCGAGGCTGTGTTCAAGTGCTACAACGGTGAGACAGAGCACGATGTGACCATATTCACGACTCGCGCGGACACGATGTTCGGAGTGACCTTTATGGTGCTTGCGCCAGAGAGCGACCTCGTGCCGCTTCTGACCGCTCCGGATCAGAAAGAGGCTGTGGATGAATATCTTGCCGCTGTGAAAAAGAAGACCGAGCGCGAAAGGATAGCCCAGACCAAGACCGTCACCGGCGTGTTCAGCGGCTCTTATGGAGTGAACCCGATGACCGGCGACAAAGTTCCGATCTGGATCTCTGAATATGTCCTTGCGGGTTACGGCACAGGCGCCATTATGGCCGTTCCTGCCCACGACAGCCGCGACTATGCGTTCGCCAAGAAGTTCGGTCTGCCGATCATCCCTCTGATCGAGGGCTGCGATGTCAGCGATGAAAGCTTCGACGCGAAGGAAGGCAAGATGATCAACTCCGGATTCCTTAACGGATTGGATGTCAAGGAGGCCATTCCAGCCGCCATCGACTACGTTGAGAAGCACGGAATCGGTCACAGGAAGGTCAACTACCGTCTCCGTGACGCGATTTTCAGCCGCCAGAGGTACTGGGGCGAGCCGTTCCCGATCTACTACAAGGACGGCATCCCGACACCGGTTCCGTTCGAGAAACTGCCTCTCCAGCTGCCTGAGATCACGGAGTTCAAACCTACCGAGAACGGTGAGCCGCCTCTCGCGAGGGCGAAGGACTGGACCTACGAGGGTTATCCTCTGGAGACCAGCACGATGCCGGGCTTCGCCGGATCAAGCGCCTACTACCTCCGCTATATGGATCCTCACAACAACGAGGCTCTCGTCGATAGGAAGGTTGATGAATATTGGCGTGATGTGGATCTGTACATCGGTGGTACAGAGCACGCTACGGGACACCTTATATATTCCCGCTTCTGGGACAAGTTCCTCTTTGACCTTGGTTATGTCTGCGAGGACGAGCCGTTCCGCAAGCTGGTCAACCAGGGTATGATCCAGGGACGCTCCAACTTCGTTTACAGGATCGTGGGCACCAACACGTTCGTCTCACTTGGTCTGAAGGATCAGTACGAGACCACCGAGATCCACGTGGACATCAACATCGTCCGCAACGACAAGCTCGACCTTGAAGCCTTCAAGAAATGGAGACCTGAGTTCGCCGACGCGGAGTTCATCCTTGAGAACGGTGAATATGTCTGCGGATGGGCCGTGGAGAAGATGAGCAAGTCGATGTACAACGTTGTCAATCCGGACAAGATCTGTGACGACTACGGTGCCGACACCCTCCGTCTCTACGAGATGTTCCTCGGACCTCTTGAGCAGTCAAAGCCTTGGGACACAAAGGGTATCGATGGCGTGAACAGATTCCTGCGCAAGTTCTGGAGGCTCTTCTACGATGGTGACAACTTCATCGTGACCGACGAGAAGGCCACTCCGGCCGAGCTGAAGGTCCTCCATAAGCTGATCACCAAGGAGCAGGACGACATCGAGCACTTCTCCTACAACACGACGGTCAGCGCGTTTATGATCGCCCTGAATGAACTGTCCGGTCTCAAGTGCCACAAGCGTGAGATCCTTGAGCCGCTGACAGTTATGCTCTCTCCGTTCACCCCTCACATCGCTGAGGAACTTTGGGAGGCCCTTGGACACAACGAGAGCATCACATTCGCTCATTTCCCTGAGTTCAACGCCGCTCTCGCCGCTGAGGACAACGTGACATATCCGGTTTCCTTCAACGGCAAGATGCGCTTCACCGTGGATCTCCCTAAATCCCTTTCACCTAAGGAGGTAGAGGCACAGATCCGTGAGATGGAGCAGACGTCCAAGTATGTTGGCGGACAGAACGTCGTCAAGGTTATCGTCGTTCCGGGCAAGATTGTGAACTTTGTTTTGAAATAGTCTATGGCGGTTTCTTCTTCCACAATCCTAAGAGGAGTCAAGGAATATCTCCTCATCACTCTTGGTATAGTCATCTATACCGTAGGCTGGGCGATATTCCTGACTCCGAACAACCTTATCGGCGGCGGAGTCTCCGGTATAAGCGCCATCATCCAGTATGCCACCGGTCTCAAGATGGGATATTCCTATTTTGTGATAAACACTGTGCTTTTGATTATCTCGGTGATCATCATCGGGCCCGCGTTCGGCGTGAAGACGGTGTATGCCATAATACTTGCCTCCGTCTGTCTGAATGTGTTCCAGTCCATTATCCCTGAGACGATCATCCAGGATTTCGCGTTGTCGAACGGTAAACTGATGTGCTCGATAATCGGAGGTTCGATGGCCGGTCTCGGCATCGGAATGTCGATTTCCCAAGGCGGAAGCACGGGGGGGACGGACATAGTCGCCTTGATCATCACGAAATTCAGGAATATATCTCCAGGACGCATTATCCTCACTATGGATGTGTTCATCATCGCTTCGTCGCTGTTGTTCCCGTCCTTCGGTGCTGACGGACAAAGGATTCCGTTTGACAGTAAGTTCTCTATCGCTGTTTATGGCATGATCATCGTGACTGTCTGCGGCCACGTGGTGGATCTCTATCTGGCCGGCTCCAAGCAGAGTGTCCAGCTGTTTATTCTTTCAAGACACTATGAGGAGATCGCCGACATGGTCTCCAAGGATTTCCACAGAGGTGTGACCGTTTTGAACGGGGAAGGCTGGTACACCAAACAGCCCGCTTCAGTCCTTATGGTCATCACCAGAAAGACGGATCTGAATCTTCTTTTGAGATCGATCAAGCGTGTGGATCCTGACGCCTTTCTCTCCATCTCCTCTGTCAGCGGAGTCTATGGACAAGGCTTCGACTCCATAAAAGGTGCAAAGAAAAGTTAGTTTTTCATAAAGAAAACACGATTTTTACTTCATACCCCCTGGCAAACCACCGTCCGGGGGCTTTTTCTTGTTATCTTGCCGGAACTAACTATTGATCCAATGACGATTTTCATCACATTTCTGACTCTTCTGGAGTTGTCCATATTCTTGGTCTATGACCTAAGAATCAACAGGGGCGACCGTTCCGCAAGGTATGCCATCCGCCTTATGTCCTCCATCGGAGGACTTGTCCTGATTCTGGCTGAGATTCTCCTTCCCGGCCGGCTTGACACTCCTGAACTGGAGGTTGATCTTTCATTCATCACGGCAATGCTTGTGATGTATCCGTGTTCGTTCGAGAAGCCGGACACATCGTTCAAGGCGGCGCTATGCCTGCTGATTTTCGGTTTCGTCACGCTGTTGTATTTCAGGTGCAAGTCTTCCGGCACATTTGATTTCAAGTGCCAGCGCATTGTGTATTCGTTCGCTCCGATGCTTCTGTTCGTGCTGTCGTATTTTCTTTACATAGCCTATCGCCGTTTCTCAGGGATAAGAGCCATGTTCAGAAACACGGCGGTATGGCACAATGTGGAGGAATATTCACGGTTCCTCTACTCCATAGCGTTTATGGTCGCCGGAATGATTTTCCTATGCGCCGGCACATCCGCCGGACATCTGAAAGGTTTTCTCACAGCCGTGTCTGCGGTAATGTATCTTGCGCTTTACGCCATACTCTATCTGCGAGCCATGACAGGCAGAACCTACGTCATTAACCGTGCCACGGAGAAAAGGATCAAGGACATCATAAAGGGTAATCTGAGAACGTCATACATTGAGAAGGCTGATGAGGACAAGAAGATGAACAACCTTTACAGACGGGTTGTGATGTACATGGAGGAGAAAAGGCCTTATCTTGACCAGACCTTTGACATGGCAAGCCTTGCTGATCTGATGTTCACGAACAAGCTGTACCTGTCGAAGACGATAAATGTCCTTTCCGGTCGCAATTTCAGGCAGTTTGTGAACTATTACAGGGTGCAGAGGGCGATCGAACTGTTCAAACAGGATCCCAGACTGAAAATCTGCGAGGTCTCGGAGATGTCAGGATTCCATACAGCGGTGTCCTTCAACATGTCGTTCAAGGTGAACACCGGAAAGACTCCTACTGAATGGCTTAACGCCTACACGTCCGAACTGGAAAAGTAAAAGAGAAGGCGGGGAAACTCGTTTCTCCGCCTTCTCTATATTCTTTATCCGAGTTTCCAGGAAACCGGTGGGGGTGCTATGATATCCATCTCCTCTTTCTTGACAGGGTGAACGAATTTGATCTCGTGGGAGTGCAGGCATATCCCTCCGTCAGGATTGGATCGCGGAGCACCGTATTTCAGGTCTCCTTTGATGACACATCCGATGCCCGCCAACTGACAGCGGATCTGGTGATGCCTTCCTGTAAGCAATTGAACCTCAATCAAGGAGTATCTTTCCGTGTCTTTCAGATGTGTGTAGATCAGTTTGGCGAGTTTGGCTCCGGGAGTCTTCTCGCCACCCCTTGCAATGAAACTTTTGTTCATCTTTTCGTTGCGGACCAGCCAGTCGTCCAGTTCCGCCGATTCTTTCTCAGGCGCGGCGCAGCACAATGCCCAGTACGTCTTGTGAATATTCCCGGACCGGAACATCTCGGAGAGTCTGGAAAGGGCTTTCGAGGTCTTGGCGAGGATTGTTATACCACTGACAGGCCGGTCAAGGCGATGCGGAATTCCCACATACACCTTGCCCGGCTTGTCATCTCTTTGGGCGATGAACGCTTTCAGCGTCTCGGCCAGACACTCGTCCCCGGTCTTGTCTGCCTGGACGATCTCTCCAGGTCTTTTGTTGAAGACAAGAATATGATTGTCCTCGTAAAGAATCCGTGACTCCAGATCCCGGAACTCGTCCTCTCCCAAACGTCTGTACTCCATCTATTCTATAGGTACAAGGGCGAAACTCAATGTGCCTCTGCAGCAAAGTTTGCCGCCGACTTCCAGTTTGGCGGAGCAGAAGAACAGGTTGCCTCTTCTCTCGTCCAGCGTGGCCGTCACCTCACAAAGGTCTCCAGGCTTTACGGGATTCTTGAAGCGGACCTTGTCCAGTCCTGCATAGAGAGTGATGTGTCCCGGAATCTCATCCTTGACGAGAATGGCGCAGCTCTGGGCCATGATCTCGCATTGGATCACACCCGGAACTATCGGATTGCCAGGGAAATGCCCTCTTGTGAAGAACTCGTCTTCCTTGATTCTGTATTGGGAGTGCGCGACACCGTTCTCGTCAATGTGAGCCTCTTCTATAAGAAGCATAGGCTCACGGTGCGGCATGAATTGTTTGATTTCTTCGATATTCATAACTCTTGGACTTTTAATGGACTTATCCTTCGTATTTTCTGAAGGCGACGCAGGCGTCGTGTCCACCGAATCCGAACGAGTCGGAGATTCCGAGCGTCAGGTCTGTCTTGACAGCCTTGTTAGGAGTATAGTCAAGATCGCATTCCGGATCCGGAGTGTCCAGATTGATTGTTGGAGGGCAGATTCCGTCACGAAGGGCGAGCACCGTGGCGATTGCCTCGGCCGCTCCCGCCGCTCCGAACATGTGTCCGGTCATGGACTTGATGGAACTGATGTGAGCCTTGTAGGCAAAGTCTCCGAGTGCGTTCTTGTAAGCGAGTGTCTCGGCGACATCGTTTAACTTTGTGCCAGTTCCGTGAGCGTTGATGTAGAGGTTGTCCTTCTCCTTGTCGAATCCTGCTTCCTCAAGGGCGAGTTCGATGCACTTCGCCTGGGTTGTTCCGTCCGGTCTCGGTGCGGTCGAGTGGTAGGCATCGCAGGTGTTGCCGTAACCGACCATCTCACCGAGAATCTGTGCTCCACGGGCCTTGGCGTGCTCATATTCCTCAAGCACAAGGGCGGCTGATCCGTCGGCCATCACGAATCCGGCGCGGTTGGCGTTGAACGGAAGGGATGCGTATTTTGGATCAGTGGCTCTTGAGAGGGCCTTTGCGTTGGCGAATCCTACGATTCCGATCGGGATTGTGGCGTTCTCGCATCCTCCTGTGATGATGGCATCGGCATAACCGTTCCTGATGGCGCGGAAAGCCTCTCCCATGGCGTTTGTGGATGTGGCGCAGGCCGTCACGATGTCAAGGCAAGGGCCTTCGGCGTGGTGCATGATCGCGATGTGGCCGGCGGCGATGTTGGAGATCATCGTAGGGATGAACAACGGTGAGATCCACTGGCCGGAAGGATCCTCGATCATCTTGGCGATCTCCCTGTACTGGGTGGCGAATCCGCCGATTCCGGAACCGAAATAAACGCCGAGTCTGAACGGGTCGATGTTCTGGCCTTCACCCTGTGAGGCGAGGCCGGACTGCTTAATGGCCTGGTAAGCCGCGGCTACTCCGTACTGGGTGAACAGATCCTGCTTTCTGATGAAAGGTTTGTCCATGCCGTATTCCTCAGCCTTGAAGCCCTTGATGATTCCGGCGATTCCAACCGGCAGATTGTCGGTCGGGAAAGCCTTGATGGCCTCGATTCCGCACACTCCGTCGCACAGATTGCTCCAGAATGTGTTCACATCATTTCCTACAGGGGAGATGACTCCCATTCCAGTTATAACTACTCTTTTATTCATGTTTTATCCTTTATAATCATTGATTTAAGCCAGAAATCCAGGGGCCCCGGCGAGCAGTTTCTCCGCTCCGTCCATCAGGTCTTCGACGATCTCCCTGGCGGTCTCTTTCTTCTTGATCATTCCGGCAACCTCACCGGCGAGGAAGCTTCCTCCAGCAAGGTCTCCGTTAAAGACTGCCTTGCGCATAGATCCGGTGCCGAACTTCAGAACCTCTTCCTTAGGCACCGCAGGGTCATATTCCATCTTGAAGAATTTCTTCGCGAACGGGGTCTTGAGGCCACGGACAGCGTCTCCGAGTGACTTGCCGGTCACCATTGTGCTGACATCGGACGCGGCGATCAGTCTGGCCTTGTAATTCTCGTGAATATGGCACTCGTCGGCGATGAGGAACCTCGTCCCGACCTGAACGCCCTTGGCTCCGAGCATGAAAGCGGCCGCAACCCCTCTGCCATCGAATATTCCACCCGCGGCAAGGACTGGAATATCCAAGGCATCAACCACTTGCGGTACAAGCGCCATTGTATGGATATCCCCGATATGTCCTCCGGATTCCGCTCCTTCGGCGACAACGGCAGTGGCTCCGAGTTCCTGCATCTTGAGGGCGTAGGCTACGGAGGCCACGACAGGGATGACCTTGATTCCGGCGGCCTTCCATTTCTCCATATAGGCGGCAGGGGAGCCGGCTCCGGTCGTCACGATCTTCACGCCTTCCTCGATGATCATGTCCGCCACTTCTCCGGCGTTAGGAGCCTGGAGCATGATGTTGACACCGAATGGCTTATCTGTCAAAGTCTTGCATTTGCGGATCTCTTCCCTGACGGCTTCCGTGCCGAAGTTGATTGAAGAGATCAGTCCAAGTCCACCGGCGTTTGAGACGGCGGCTGCCAGTTTCGCATCAGCGATCCAGGCCATACCTCCCTGGAACAGAGGACGCTCGATTCCGAGCAAGTCACATATAATACTTTTTATCATATAGTTGCAAATATAATAATTAATGTTCGGATTACCACTCAACTATGGCCGCTCCTGAGAGAAGTCCGGCTCCAAATGCGCTAAAGACTAAAATATCCCCCTTTTTGAACATCCCCTTCCGGTTACATTCGTCCAAAAGGATAGGGCAGGAGGCTGACGAGGAATTTCCGTGATCGGTGATGTTGACGGGGAACTTCTCCGCAGGCTGACCCATATAGTTGATGATCGAGTCGATTATTCTCTGGTTGGCCTGATGAATCATGAAGTATGCCACCTCGCTCTTGTCGATTCCCACTTCGTCCAGAAGACTTTGCACACCTTCCGTGCACGCCTTGACCGCGAACTTGAACACCTCCCGGCCTTTCATCTGCATCGGGACGTCCTCTTCCTTTTTTGTGATGTAAGGCGTGTCAACAAGTGTCCTGAACTGCCAGATCTCATCCTTGGATGGCTCTGCATGCAGTTTTGTGCCTTTGATGTTGTCCCCTTCGGTCAGCACTACGGCTCCGGCCCCGTCTCCGAACAGGACACATGTTCCTCTGTCTTTCCAACTGGCCATTCTGGTCGGCTCCTCGACGCACGCCACGATGGCGTTCCTGATCTTTCCGGCCTTGTAGTATGTCTCCGCCATATCCAAGGCATAGACGAATCCCGGACAAGCGCAGTTGATGTCGAACATCGGGCATTTGAGTCCGAGTTTTTCACCGATGATGCAGCTCATTCCCGGGGTGATATATTCGGAAACGACATTGGAGACTATGAAGAGGTCGATGTCTTCGGCTTTCAGTCCGGACATCTCAAGAGCCTTTCGTACGGCTTCGGTTCCGAGATCCTCCAGATTCTCGTCTGTGATCACGTGTCTTGTCTTGATTCCGGTGCGAGGGTAGATCCACTCGTCGCTGGTGTCCAGAAATCCCGCAAGCATATCATTGGTCACGACCTTTTTTGGAAGCGCGCTTCCTGTAC
>OJJV01000413.1_pt1 | contig 30143 bp, 31 predicted proteins | sample 1596391 | NCBI WGS metagenome assembly OJJV01 (sample SAMEA4350164, study PRJEB24818) | metagenome | biome: human; feature: gut; material: faeces | place: Denmark | collected 2013-09
AAAGATTACTCGCAGCAGGGTCCATGATGTGCTTTCCAATTCACAAAGGTTACTACGGCAAGCCCACACATCACAAAGGTGCATCATACCTTTTTAGCGGCTCTAAAATAAAAACTGCTAAACCCCCAGCAGTTGCCGGGACGCTCTGGGCCTAATTACTATTTACCCTCGCCCAGACGAGCCTATTTGTTTGCACTTTCAGTATGGCATAAAAGTAAATCTTTGTCAATATAAACAGAGTATATTCAAATATAACGGTTTACCCGTTCACGCCATTGCGCAAACGGGTAAACCGTTATATGACCTTTAATGTGTTATTTTTCCCTAAATTTCCCCGTCCTAGAAACATCGACCGCTTCCATTACTTTTTTCTTTTGAACTTTGCTCAAAAATCCATTCTATAATATTCGTTTCCAGCGCTAAATCCTACGCTTCAGTATTTTACTCTCTTTTCTCTATATCTTTAATAATTGCGCCGCTCTCGCCAAGGGACTAGGCTGTCCCCTTGTCTCTCATCCGTTATGTTGCATATCTCCGTTTCATTGTAAAAAAAAACGAATATATGCACAATCAAAGTGATAGCTCAACTACGAACTTGTTTTTATCTCCACGATATTTTGCTACAGAATATTCAATTGGCTCATTATTTGCAGAGCGCCCAATTGTTGTTGTCATTTGGATAGGAGATCCAACATCAATATGCAACAATTCACTCTCATATTTCCCTGCTGCCACCGCCTCAATCTGTCTTGTCGCAATGCAGACCCGTGTTCTCTCATCTCTGCTCAGGAACTCGTATAGACCGAGCCTCTCCATATCCTGATGAAGGATATCCTTACATGTCATTGGTAAATATGTAGACAATACTACTATTGGCTCAAAATCTGCATACCTTAATCGATTCAGTCGAATTACTGGCTCCTTAGACCCAAACACTTCTGTTACTTCCTGGGGAGCTTCCACGCAACTCATATCTAGCACTTTAGTAGAAGGCACAAGGCCAAGTCGACCGATCTGGACAGAAAAAGGCTCCAGTTTTCTCATAAAATCCTGTACAATTTTTGGTTTTGCCACAAACGTCCCCTTTCCCTTGACGCGATGCAATTTCCCTTCCATCACCAATCCCATAATTGCTTGTCGAACTGTTGTTCGACTAAGTTGGTACATCTGTCCTAGTTCACTTTCTGTTGGAATGTAGTCCCCAGGTTGCAATTCACCGGAGTTGATCATATCCAAAATAATATTCTGGAGCTGGTAATATAGCGGAATTGGAATCTCTCGATTAATGCGCTGATTCGAATCAAACATATAAGTCAACCCTATTCTTTCTTTTTTAGTATGATAATCTGTCTAGACAAACAAGATACAAGAAATTGTATTATTATATATTTTTATTATAACATTACGTGATTGTTCAATCAATGATTTCTATCTATTTATATCTTATCTTATTCGTTATTTTTATTAGGTAATAGAAATATATTGACAATCCTATTGTTTTTTTGTATATTATGTTATGACATTAATACATTAAGAATTGGTGGTGATGATAACCCCGCTATCGAATCTTTCATGAAACATGAAAATAGACCCGCCAACGATTATTTTACAAGGAGGCCTTTTATCATGCAGCAAAAAATCAGAGCTATACTTTTTTCTTTCTTAATTTGTATTTGTCCTCTTACCTTTTCCGGCTGTTCAAATGCTCCAGCAGCCCCTGCCGATTCACTGATTTCTTCTTCCTCGGAAGCAGAAACAGCAACAACTCAACCAGACACTAACAGCCATGATGCCGTAAACTTGGCTATTGTTCTTCCAGGCCTTGATTCCGCCAACTGGCAAAAAATCGCTACTGCCGCCCGCAACGCCTGTAAAGACGCTGAAGAGGAATTTGGATGTCCTATCAATCTGATCGTACAAGGTCCTGCCGGCGAATCTGATGCGGAAGGCTATATTGCCTGTTTGGAGAATGTCATCGCTTCCGAGGATCTTGATGGGTTGATTGTAGCATCTCTCTATCCAGACCCGGTTGTCCCTATTGTGGCAGAAGCATCTTCTATGGGTATCTGGGTAAACCTTTATGCATTTACAATTTCCGGATCAGAGGACAACTGGCATTCCATTTATCTCGCTGGCAGTTATGATGCGGGTGTTTTCGCTGCAGATGCAATAAAAAGCTCTATTGATGCTGAAAATTTAGATCCTAGCGGTAAAATCGCTCTTTTTATGTCTGTAATCAACACATCTGGCGAGGAAATGTTCCAAGGGCTGTATGACCGACTTAGTGAAGTCCTTCCCACTGCGGAAGTTCTGGAAATTCAATACAACGAAAATGATATTGATAAAGGCATCGGTCAAATTGAAGCAACTTTGGCCACCTACGGAGACGAAATATCCGGAATCTTTGCCGGAAACAACACCACCGGCACAGCTCTTGCCCGTGCTATTTCTGAAGGAGGTTTTGGTGATCGCGTAGCCGCCGTTGCTATTGACGCAGACACAGACGAGGTAGAGGCCGTTATAGACGGTAGTTTGGATGCTCTTATTATGCGCCCGGATTACTGGACGGTTTATAACATGATGTTCGACACCATCGACAGTATTTTGAATGGGACTGAATATGACAAATATATCTATTGCGAGTATAGTACCGTGACCAAAGAAGAGATTGACTCAGGTAACGAACTACTTACCGCCGATCTTTATCCAGAGACCATGGTTCGGGACTGACAGTCCTGCAGCAGCGGTGGCAGTCCATAGTTCTGGGCTGCCACCACCAACTACTAAAGGAGGCGGGCCTATGTATGATTTTATTCTGCAAGTTACGAATATCGACAAACAGTTTCCTGGTGTACACGCACTAAAAGACGTTTCTTTCTCGGTTCTCCGCGGAGAGGTTCATGGTTTAATTGGAGAAAATGGTGCTGGAAAATCGACCTTGATTAAGTCCATTACTGGCGCGTATTCTTACGACTCTGGTAGCATTATCTTTATTGACGAAACAGGCACGCAATTTAAAATTCATAACCCATCCGATGCCAAGGCCGCTGGCATCGCCGCCGCATATCAGGATTTATTGGCTGCACCCGAACTGACAGTTGGGGAAAACTTTTTCTTGGGTCGCATTCCAAAAACTTCACTTGGGGCCGTGGATTGGTCTTATATCTACCAGTATTCTTCCAAGATTTTGAGAGAATATGGAATTTCAGTAGACCCAAGAAAGAAAATGAGACAACTGACCGTCAGCCAGCAGATGATGGTCACAATTGCAAAACTCTCCAGTGAACATGCCAAACTGATTATCTTCGACGAACCAACAGCTCTTCTTCCGAATCAAGAAGTCCAAACATTTTATAAAATCCTCCGCAAATTGAGGGCCAACGGCGTCTCTATGATTTATGTCTCTCATCGCTTGGAAGAAATTCTTGAAGTCTGTGATCGCGTTACTGTTCTGAAAGATGGTGCTATTGTTGGGACCAAAGAAACATCCAGCGTCACGGAAGGAATGTTGATTTCCATGATGGTTGGGCGGAGCATGAGCGACATATACCAGATCAATAAAGGGGTTCCGGGAGCAGAAGTTCTCCGCGTAGAGCACCTCACACGGAAGAATTCCTTTTCAGACATTTCTTTTTCTCTGCACAAGGGAGAGGTCCTTGGCTTTTTCGGCTTGATTGGCTCTGGTCGCACAGAGGTCATGCGTTGCTTGTACGGTGCGGACCATTACGATTCCGGAAAGATTTTTTTCCATGGCCAAGAACGCCCCATTCATAGTGTCCAGGATGCTCTAGCCGCAGGGATTGGCCTGATTCCAGAAGATCGCCGTGCTCAGGCTTTGGCTCTAGGCATGGACGTTGCTCACAATATCAATATGGCAGATATGAGGGGCGTCAGTAGGCTAGGAATTATTCAGTTTTCCAAGTACCGATCTCGCAGCAAAATGTTCATGTCTAAGCTGAAAATCAAGGCATATTCAGACAAACAGATAGTCCAAACTCTTAGCGGAGGGAACCAACAGAAAGTAGTAATTTCTAAGGTTTTGTCTACGGCCAGCGATATTCTGATTATGGACGAGCCGACCATCGGTATAGACATTGGGGCAAAACGCGAAATCTACCAGCTTGTTGGAAGCCTAGTCCAAGATGGACATTCTGTCATTTTTATCAGCTCATATTTGCCAGAACTAATGGGTGTTGCCGACAGAGTAATCGTATTTCACGAGGGACGACTAATGAAGGAATTGTCCGGCGAGGACCTCCGAGCAATGCCGTCTTCAAAAACAGAGGAGTTGATTTTATCCTATGCGTCAGGATATCACGAAGGGATTGGTGGGTAACTATGAATCATAATCCATTACGAGGACGGCCTCATCTACCAAGCATCAGCACAGAACTTGCTATTTCTATTTTAGTTGTTTGTTTTTATGTCGTCTTTTCTCTTATAACGCCTACCTTCTCTTCAGAGTATAATCTTATCAATCTTCTAAAGCAGGCTTCTGTAAAGGGCATCGTTACAATTGCTGTGACCTTCGTTTTCATTGCCGGACAGTGTGACCTTACTGTCGGTGCTTCAACTGCTCTGAGTGCCATGATTTGTGCGCTTTTAATGAGCGATCATGGCTGGTCTCCTTGGTCCGCCATTGCCGTTTCCGTTCTCTGCACATTGCTTGTTGGCGTCATCAATGGATTTATTGTATATGAATTGAAAGTTGTGCCCTTTATTGCAACTTTAGGTATGTCTAGCGTTATTCGCGGGTTAATCAAATATATGTGCAACGCTAGAACAATTGCCGATCTTCCCCCTTCCTTTAACAATTTTGCTATTTTGAAACTCGGAAAACTTCCATTGATGGTTTGTGTTTGGGTGTTCGTTGTAGTTCTAGCGTATCTTGTACTTCGCTATACGGTTTTCGGTCGAAATCTGTACACCATTGGAAGCAGCCAGACCGTTGCTACTCTCAGCGGAATCAATGTGCGAAAATACATATACATCACATACATGCTCAGTGCGTTTCTATGCGCCATTGCAGGAATTGTTATGACCACCCGTCTGAACAGTGCGTCTAGCAGCGGCGCAACAGGCTTCGATATGGATGCCATTGCCTCAGCGGTGGTTGGTGGCGTGAGTATGAGTGGCGCTACGGGAACTCCTCTTGGCGCAGCGCTAGGGACGCTCCTCATTATGATGATTCAAAACGGCGGCATTCACTTAGGCATCAACACCTTTATTATGGAATCCATCAGTGGATTGCTTGTAATTTTTGCAGTCTATTTTAATTATATCAGCAACAAAAAACGATAAAATTGAAGGAGGGCTTTCAGTTGAAATCATTTCAGTCAATATACGGGCGTGCCACACCACCGATTGTCACACAGCCTGCAAACTTCACAGACTTAACAGTGGAAGAATTTGCGTCCATGTTCCATACTGCCGCACTTGGTGTGCGTACCGGTGAAGAACTAGTTCGATTTGAAGCAGAGCGTGTAAAAAACTCCGGTTTTCGTTTTCAGGCATTCAATGTAGAAAGCCCTTACTTGGAGCTAGCCGACGACATCCTAGAGGGAACACATCAGCTAATGGTTCCCATCGGGTATCCCATTGGCGGTCAGACGTTGAAAAAGCGGCTATGCGACATGGACTATGTTGTAAAACACCGCTCTGATCAATGTTGTGTTACCATCAACTATCCGGCAGCGCTTTCTGGGAGATATGACATCGTCGAATCCGAGTGTCGCGCTATGCACACGGAATTTGATGCCGCTTTGCACATCATTGATATTGTGCCAGCGACGCTGTTCTCTGCTAAAGAACTAATCGCTGTCGGTCAAGCGATAGCCGCTGGTGGCGGATATCATTTAAAAGTGAACCCTGGTTATGGGTTAGGATCTACGTTTGAGGAGCTTTCTCTTCTTAAAAGAGTTTTCGGCGAACAATTTATCCTCGATCCTTCTGGTGGCATCCGTGAATTAAAGGATGTGGCCGAATATGTGCGCCGGGGCTTTACTGTGATTCATTCTCAAAAAACCTTTCCGTTTATTGAAGAATTCCGCGTCCTGAAAGAGAGAGGAGGGCATTTAAATGTCTGATTTTGGATCTCGATGCATCCAGATGCTTGCCTGTGAATACAACCTACGTTATGATGACCTTCGTTTGGCATACTACGACGCACAGAAAAAAGGAATCTCGTCTTTAATGCTAATGCCAAATCACCTCCCTGTCCTCAGCGCAGAAAAAGAAACTAGTTCTGATCCGCTTCATCTAATTGCCGTTAGCGCCTATCCGGCCGGTTGCCAACCTTTGTCTTCTAAAATCACAGAAATTCAAGAAGCGATTTCCATGGGTGCAGATGAAATCTTTTTGGTGCCTATGAATGGACTGATTTTAGACAATCAGTGGGAGAAGGTAGAAGCTGAGCTTCGTGGGTGCAAAGAAGCTGCTGGTCAGATTCCGATCACACTTATAATGGAACTACAGGTGTTTGACGCAGAACATGCCAAAAAATTATGTTCTCTCGCAATATCGTGCGGTTACTACGGGCTTGCAACTTCTGCAGGATTTGCTCATAATAGCATTTTTTCTGTCACAGATCCACTTGCCTTGGCTTCTCTGGTTTGCTCAACTGAACCAGAACAGGTTCGCGATGTACGCAACTGGATTGGTGACTCCATCAATCTTGTTGCTGTTGACGCAACCATGAGCAAGGAAAAGGCCAAACAGCTTTTGACTGCCGGCGCAGATCGGATCGCTGCGCCAACCGTTCTGGGGTGGCTGTGATGAATCGTCAACACTGTTATCTATGTGTAGACATAGGTACACAAAGCATTCGGACCGCCTTGGTCGATCAAAATCTTCAGATAATTGCTGTCCATAGTGATCCACAGCAAATTATGACGGACCCGGTTAACAACCAAATAGAGGTAAACATCGAACATGTCTGGGAAAGCGTCGCAGCTGGTAGCCGCGACGTCCTGCAGAAATCCAATCTTTCTCCTAGCACAATTGCTGGGGTATGCGTAGGTGCAATTATGCATGTTCCAGTTCCTATTGACGAAAACGGAACCTTGCTGCTCAGACAGGTGCAAATCTATTCTGATAAACGCTGTAAAGACTACGTCCGTGCCTTCCAAAGCACGCCTGAGGCGCTACGGGCTTACAAAATGACAGGCAGTATTGCTACTGCCAGTTGGCTTGGCTTCAAGCTTCGCTGGATCAAGGAGCATCAACCCGACATTTACAAAAAATCTTGGAAATTTCTTACTGCCAGCGCATATATCAACTTTCGCCTAACCGGCAATATTTGCATCGACTATTCTGAAGCTTCGGGTTCCTATCTCATGGATCAAACATGTCAATGGAATTCCTGGTTGGCCACACAAGTTGGTGTAGATATTGAAAAGCTTCCGGAAATCCGTAACTCTTGGGAGGTCTTAGGCGGCATTACCGAGGCTGCTGCTAGTGCCACTGGCCTTACCCCCGGGACTCCCGTGGTTGTCGGCGGAGGAGATATGGGCTGTGCAGCGCTTGCCGTTGGAAGCCTATCCCCCGGAGACTGTGTGGTAACAACGGGTACTTCTTCTGGTGCGGATCTTTTTTGCCAACATCCCGTGTGGAATCCATCTGTCATCAATCTGCGTCATGTTGTCGACGGTTGGCTTGCTTTCGGTAGCGTAGAGTGCTGTGGTGGATCGATGACTTGGCTGCGGAAGCATTTTTTCCCTGATGAACCCTCTGACTGCGCATATCAGAAAATCAATCAAATGGCAAGTTCCGTTCCGGCAGGATCTGATGGCGTACTTTTTCTTCCACAGCTACTCGGAGAACGTGAGAACCTAGGCTCTCCAGATGCAAAAGGGGCTTTCATCGGACTTTCTTTTGATACCGATTTAGCTCATCTGTGCCGTTCACTCATGGAAGGGGTATGCTATGCCGAGCGCCGTATTCTTGACGCGTTCACGCAGTCTGGTATGCATTTCAATGCTTTATATAGCCGCGGAGGCGGCGTCAACAGTCGAATTTGGAATCAGATCCGCTGCGATATCTACCAGCACCCTATCCATGTCTTAGAGGACGCCGACAACTCCGGACTGATTGGAGCTGCTCTCCTCGCAGGGAAAGGAGTCGGTCTCATCCAAAACATGGAGCAAGTTGCAAAAGAAAATATCCACGTTCGAGAAACGTACTACCCAAACACATCATCACAAGCAACCTATGCTGAAATGCAAAAAGCATATATGGCTGCACACAATGCACTTCTTCCAACTTTTGAGTTTCTTAAACACGCTAATATAGTCACTCGCAATGAGGATGCTTCCTTTTCAACTTCATCTACATTCGAAAATAATTGACATTATTACACTTTTCTCGCATTTCTTGCGCCTGTAATAAAAAGGGAGGAATATTATGAATCAAACGTTAACTCCGGAACGATTGGCAGGTTTCTTTGATCACACCTTGTTAAAGCCCTATGCAACAAAAAAAGATTTTGAAAACTTTTGCAATAACTGCAAGCAATACCGCTTTGCCATGGCTGCCGTTAACCCTTCTGCCGTTCAATTCTGTAAGCAATATCTGAATGATACCACGGTTCATGTCGGTGCAGCAATTGGTTTTCCTCTTGGTCAAAACACTCTAGAAACCAAACGCTTTGAAACTTTAGATGCTATTCAAAATGGTGCAGATGAAATCGACTACGTTATCAACATCACGCAGTTGAAGGAGAAAAATTACACGTACATTGCAGATGAAATGCATGCAGTCGTAGATCTCTGCCAAGAAAACAAGAAAATCTCAAAAGTAATTTTTGAAACCTGCTATCTAAGCGATGCTGAAAAGCGTGAATTATGCCGTATTGTCCGTGATGTTCGTCCTGATTACGTCAAAACTTCCACTGGTTTCGGCAGCGGCGGTGCTACGCTGGAAGACGTCGCATTGTTATTGGAATGTGTTGGAGATATTGCTAAAGTCAAAGCATCTGGTGGCATTCGCACGTTAGATTTTGTTCTGCAGTTGATCGATATGGGTGTTTCTCGTATTGGGTCTTCCAATAGCGTTAATCTCGTTGAAGAATACAGGTCTTCTCTCCATTAACTTTTTCTGCACACCCCAGATCGCGTTGCCTTATCATCTACGCTGAATGCACGGGAACGATTCCATAGAAACTTCTCCATCTTTTTAAGGTTCTCCTGTGGATGTATAAATTCAAGACATGCCAGATATCGCACAATAACACCTTGCCGAAGACTCATATCTAGTGGGTCTTCGGCATGTTGCAAAGGCGCGCACATGAACCATCTTCCCCATTAGTCCGTCGCGCTATTTATAATAATCCCTGGTCTTTTCCATTTCAAAGCACCCGCTTCCATCTGAGCGGATTTCAGCTATCCCCAATCATGTAGGATTTTTCCTCAATAAATAGCATTCCAAATAAATTTAATGTGAAAAGGGAAATAATATGCTAGATTTTTTATACTATGCTCCCACTATGATATACTTCGGTCGCAACGCCGAGATTGATGTTGCCAAAGCGATACAGAATGAAAACGTTCAAAAAGTCATGATCGTGTACGGCGGAGAAAGCGTTATAAAATCCGGTCTTCTGGAAAGAGTCTGCGCAACACTTGATGCTGCAGGCATTGAACATGTGCGCCTTGGCGGCGTTAAACCTAACCCCCGTCTATCGAAAGTTTATGAGGGAATTAATATTGCAAAAAAAGAAGGGGTGGAACTGCTACTTGCCGTTGGCGGTGGTAGCGTTATCGACACTTGTAAAGCCATCGGTGCTGGACTCTATTATGGCGGCGATGTGTGGGATCTCTACACCGGAAAATCGTTATGCCAAGGCAGCTATCCTGTGGGTTGTATTCTGACCATCGCAGCAGCTGGTAGCGAAATGAGCAATGGTTCCGTCATTACGAATGACCAAAATACGCTCAAGCGCTCATTCAATAGTAATTTTTGTCCCTGCAAGTTTGCAATTATGAATCCAGAACTCACTTATTCTCTCCCCCCATATCAAACCTCCAGTGGATGCGTTGATATCATTATGCACACACTTGAGAGATACTTTTCCCACAAATATATGGCTCTTACAGACAGCATCGCTGCCTCTATCATCCACACCATCATGAAATACGCCAAGGTCGCTCTTGAAAAGCCAGATGACTATGAAGCTCGTGCCAATATTATGTGGGCTGGCAGCCTATCTCACAATGGTATTACAGGCTGTGGAACTCGCGGTGACTGGGCTACTCATATGATTGAGCACGAACTGAGTGGTATGTTCGACGTAGCCCATGGTGCAGGGCTTTCAGCAATTTGGGGTAGTTGGGCAAGATACGTCCTTGATACCAATGTGAATCGCTTTGTGATGTTTGCGATGGATATCATGAATATCACACCAGATGCGTGTATTACAAAGCGCGAGTATGCGCTTTTGGGTATAAAAAAGATGGAAGCATTCTTTTCCTCTCTAAATATGCCAACTTCCTTGCATGACTTGGGCATAGACGCGACAGACAATGCCATCCAACTCATGGCTGCTAATTGCACCAATGGCAACTCTCATCCCGTTGGAAGCTTTAGACCACTTGACTCGGAAGACATCAAGAAAATCCTTATAGCCGCTAAATAAACAAGTAGGACGCTACTCCGAAATTCCAGTTCAATTCCATTCATCTTCTTGATGTGCTACACAGATCCATGGATGTATGGATAAGAAACATCTAAAATGATGCTGTAACCAAAATATTTTGGCCGCAGCATCATTTTTCGCTTACGTTTCCGTTTCTATTTCCTTACTTTTTCATACTCCGAAAGCGCTGATTTCTGCTGATCTCGATACTGTACCATCAGATCACTAAGCAGCTCACTGACGCTGCGCCTTTCCACGTAAGCAATTTTTTGAATGTCTTCATACAAGCTCGGAAGAACAGACAGACTCACCCGTTTCCGTAGCTCTCGATCCTCCTTCGGCCGACCGCGACCGGCACTACGCTGCTTCGTTTCATCTGCCGGCTGCTGCTCAATGATGCTGCCAACAACAGACGCTCTACGCCGGCTCTCACGCTCTTTCAAATTACCCATTTTCAATATCCTCCCGGTCGAAATTTCCGTTTATAATCATCTTCGCAATTGCCGTGTATTCTTTCGCAATTTCGCTGCTCGGTGCCTGCTCCACAACCGCCAGCCCGTCATAAATTCCTTTCTTCGCCACTGCCAGCCGCTTCACAACGCCAACGAGGTTATACTCTTCCTTCAGCAGCGCCAGAATATCTTTATCGTCCGATACCCGTGCATCGTAGAGTGTTGCAATCACACCCAGCACTTTCAGCTCCGGGTTAATCAGCTCCTGGATTTCCCGGATGCTGTCCTGCAGCTGCGTCAGTCCACGGTATGCCAGGTAGTCCGTCTTGACAGGGATCAGAACGCCGTCTGCGCAGGAAAGCGCATTGATTGTGAGAATCGAAAGCTGCGGCGGGCAATCGATCAGAATGTAATCATAGCCGTCCTTGATTGGCTTTAGCGCCCGGTCGAGGATCTTCTCCCGGCTCGCCCGCGAAAGCATCTCCATCTCCATCGGAGCCAAGTCAATGATCGACGTCACTATGTGCAGCCGGTCATTGATTTTCTGTACGCACTCGTGGATCGGCGCGCCGTCTTTCTTCAGAACGTCTACAATCGTCTTCGGAACCTCCAGCGGCTCCATGCCGACGCTGATCGTCAAGCTGGCCTGGCTGTCCAGATCGATCAGCAGCACGTTTTTTCCCTCAGCAGCCAGCGCAGCGCCCAAATTGTGCGTCGTGGTCGTCTTCGCCACGCCGCCTTTTTGATTTGCTATTGCGATTACTTTCATTGCAGCATCTCCTTTATTTAATTTATATACTTTATTTATCGTATATGTTTTATGTACATTTGTCAAGTCTTTCCTGGCATGCTTGCACCTGAATTTGCATTCTTTTTTGTATTGCATTTTGGCTTACTTTTCGATATACTATAAATGAACGGAGGATTACAAAATGCTATTTGAATGGGACGATGTAAAAGAGAAAATCAATATCGCCAAGCATGGCATAGATTTTGGAACCGCTGCACTGGTATTTCGAGACGAAAACCGGATAGAGTTTTACGATGAAGCGCACTCTACAGATGAGGATCGCTACATCACCATCGGTCAAATCAACGGCATCGCCGTCACTGTAATTGTCATGGTAGTCTATACGGAACGTGAAAGAGCCATTAGGCTGATCTCTGCTCGTAAGGCTACAACGCAAGAAGGGAGGATGTATTATGATTACACGCAAGGAAATTAACTTGAATACGCCTCTGACAAAGGCACAAATAGAAATGCTAAACACGTTGGCTGCTACACCGGCAGTCCCAGACGAAGATTGCCCCGAACTTACGCTGGAACAATTAGCAAAATTCAAAAGAATATCAGAAGCAAACCGGGAATCCCGCTGCAAGCAAACTGTTACGCTGCGGCTGTCCCCTCAAGCCATGCGCCGAGCAAAGTCCCTCGGTAAAGGATATACCTCCGTTCTTAGTCGAATCGTCGAGAACGCATTATTAGACCCGGCAACCATTCAGAAAAACCTGTAAAAATCACGCACCAGAGGAATCCCTCTGGTGCATCTTATTTATTATGCATACAGTATTTACGATATATATGATAAATAATATGTGCAGGATATTTCAAGTATCCCACCACTTTCGGATTGTCTTTGGATCAAGTCCTGTATCTCTATTGCAGTCCGCTTTTCGTCCGGTTGGATGCTGTTCGCGCCACGTCAGGACTTTTTCCTGCGCCGTGCCGCTTCCGCACGGTCGGCCTTCCGCAGCCTTCATTGGAATTCCAATCGCCTTCATATCTTCCTTACGCCTTCGCGCCAAATAGAGATGCTTTTCCTGCGTCAACCCGTTTCTTCTATTCCGCTCTATATGAACGTCCGTCAGAGCCTCTATATCGGAAATCGTAAAGTTGTAATATTCTCGGTCATATGCCTCCAGTGCGCTCTTGATATCATCCTCAGTCAGCGCATTTTCGTGCTGCACCATCTGAAGATCTTCAAACGCTGTCTGCATATCCTTCCGAAGCTGCGCCTTTGAAACGTCGCATTTGTAGGCATAGATCGCCATGCACATCAGGAAAAAGTAGCGATGCCCGCCTCGAATGGATAAGATCTGCCGCATCCACCAGTGATAAAGCGCATGGGGATCATCCCCATGAACCTTTCCTGCAATATCCCACTTCTTTGGATGCTTTTCACCTCGGACGATAACACGTTCATACCACTCCGGGTACGCTTCTCTGGCTTCAGCTCTCGTTATCTTGGAAGGTCGAAATGGTCTATTGACGTCTACACGATTTTCCGGTTTTGCGTAAGCATTCAAGTACTCCAGCGTCACCGGCTCGCCGGTCCGGAACGCCACAATCTGATTGCCATGCTTTTCATTGATGCTGCCGACCATGCGGAAGCTCTGGTTGATTGACTGATACTGAATCTCTTTATTTTGCGACGTCGCACCATACTCCCACATCCGGAATGTAAGATCATACTTTAGGCTCTTCAGCTGGATTTTAATATTCGGGTATAGATCTATTGGCTCTCGGAAAAAATAGCAAACGTGCAGGCCGGTTCCGGACAGCACAATGTACGTTGGCATCGGCAAGCGACGGATCCGCGTCGGATCACCGCCAAAACGTAAAAATAGATTCCGCAGCTCCTTCAGGCCAACACCATCCAAATCGAAGATCATCGCGTTCATCCGCTGCGCGTGCTCCAGCTTATTGGATCTTCCACGATAAGACAGCCCGCTGCACAACGTCAGCGGATTTTGTTCGATAAATTCCATGTAATCATTTTCCCACTGATCGGAGAACATGATTCTTCGACGCATTCGCTTAAAACCATCGGACGTTTGCTCCCGATACAGATAAATTGCGTTGGGGTGAGAATAATCCATATGCTGCTCGTCAGATCGCTCGTTATTCGGGAACATTTCCCGGTAAAAATCACACCCGCTGACCTCTGGAAACTGAGAACTCAAATACTCATAGCCTTCAGTATAATTCTGTGTCATACAGAATCCTCCTAGCAAAAGAAAAAGAAGCAAAAAGAAAAATCCGCTGCGGCGGGGACACCAAACCATCCGGTTTTGCCCACCGCCTTTCCCACAGGCTTACGCCTGCCGGTACGCCCACAGGATTCCCCACACCATAAAGGCGTGGAGAATCCTGATGGACGACCTTGGAAAAGACCGTGGACAAAACCTACCGCGCTGTCGGATGGGCTGCGCCCCCCGATCTAGCACCCAACAAATCGCTACAAATTGCAGCCCCCTGCTTGCTTCCGAAAAAGAGAAATTTTTATATTTTCGCAATAAAAATCCCAGCTCTGCCCTAGCCCTAGAACTCCTATACGGGGGCTTAGATTATCAATAGGTTTATTCCCTATTTTCAACTGTTATTATAGCCTGTCCGGTCCGCACTTTCAAGCCACCCGGACAGGCTATTTTACTATCCATTTTTCGTTCCAGCCCGCATATCTGCGGGGACGATTCCAATCGGTTTTGTGTGCTGAATGATATATTCCCAATAGCCAACTCTATAGTTTGCCCGAAGCTGCCGTGAGAATAGCGTATTGTGCGCTGCTTTGATTTCTTTCCAGTTTTCCGTTTCGATTAAATTCTCATAGCTGCTCCCGCTGCAAATCATCGTAATACCCACGTCGGCAAGCAAGCCATTTTTTCTGGCCAGAAGATCTTCCTCGATCAGCTGCCTTGCCTGGCTCTCTGTAAAATCGACCGAGTAAGGACTCTGAAGTACCGTCTCCCATACCTTTGCCGTCAGCAGCTTATTCCTGCCGGTTTTATACCGTATTTCTTTTTCGGAGGACATCACGACAACATACCCTGTATGTATCTTTTTCGGCCGCAGCCCTCTATCCGCATTTGCTCTTTCCCGCGAAATCCTGAGAAGGTTCGCATTGAGGGCGCGCTGGTCGGCGATTTCAGCCGTTTTCCGCTCCACCTGCTGTAGAAGGTCGTCTATCTGCGCTTGCACCCTCTGTGCGGCTCTGTCGGCCTCGTGTGCCGCCTCCTGTTTTACTCTGGATATCTCCCGCGCAGCGGCTCTTTCTGCTTCCTCTTTTTCGCGCTTGGCTCTATCGCGCTGATTTAGAAGCATCTCATATTCCTGCCTTGTTTGAATTACATGGGTACACTCACCATCAAGGCTATCCAATGTTTTATAGCCTCCCATTCGTTTCCTTACGTACTCGATGCCTCATTCGCCTCCCATCAAAGGCCGCGGATATAGTTGTCCGCTACAACACTGATTCTATTATGCCCCAGCGCCTTGCTGCAGACCAGCATAGCGGCCTTGTCCAGCTTCTTGCCCGCTTCATCCTTGCGGCAAGTGTAGACGTCGCTCTGATATCTTTTTCCGGTTCCCTTATTCGCCCTGTCAAATGGAATTTCGCTGATCTTTCTCGCATGAGCTTTGTAGATGGCAACTGCATAATCCGAGCGGTAACTGTGAATGTCCGCGCATTGGTGAATGAACTGCCAAACCTTTTCATCGGGCGGCGTGTTCTTCATCCGGTCAATGATCTGCGTTTGATTCTTCCCTATAATGGGGCTTACACGCTCCCTGCCGCCTTTTCCGTTCCGCACATGGATGAAATACTCACCGTCAAACATTCGCGTGTCCTGCAGCATCTGAAGCCGCTTCGTGTCGCCCGGCGTTCGCTGCTGCTCTGGAATTTTCTCAAGTGTCGTGATCTGCGCTTCGATCTGTTCCCGTGTCACCAGATCCGTTCCCTTCAGATCTGCCAGCTCACTGCGCCGCAGTCCGGTTCCCCGGCAGAATTTTATCAGCTCATCGTTGTTAGCTTCCGAGAAGTGCAGATCCCGCTTGGCGTCTCCCCGGCTCCGTTTGATTTCTGACCGGTTCCGCTTCGGCGGCTTGAAGTAGTCTTCATCGTCTGGCTTTATGCCATACAACTTCCCCAAGGCTTTCGCCTCGGCCTGAATCGTCCAAGCAGATAGATCCTGGTCAACTCGTACCTGCAGCCACTCGTTGACATACCTTTTTGCTTTCTTCAGCGTCGTACATTCCGGGTATTTTTCCTTGACATACTTCAAGAAGTACTTTATGTGCTTCCAGTAGGTCTTATATGTGTTGACCGAGAAGATCTTATCATCGGCTGTCCCGTTCAAGACTGCCTCGCGCTTACTTTCGCCCAGCGCCAGCATAGACGTCAATTTTTCATACGCCTGCTGGTGCAGGTCCTTCGAGTATGACTTGTTTTTTCGCCCCAAATGGTAGCCCCCTTTTCATTACGATATATAAATTATATATCGTATATACTTTATTTCAATTATATCAATTATTTACATTATATCATCGTTCAAGCTAAGCCGCTTCACGTCAGTTTCCGAAGAAACCTCGACGATCAGCAAAGTACACTTTTTTAAGTCTTATGTGTGACTGTTTTGAAGATTTCTCTTCTACACTTTTTTCTTGCTTATGTGTGCAGCCTATTTATTAGCGTCTACGGCAGTTGAGGTTCTGTCGAATCCTTTTCCGAGGGATCAGCTCTCCAGTGCTTTCTACAGTACACTGGCAACATTCAGTAGGTGGACAGCAAACAGATGCGTTCTGCTTACCTGTGCTTTCACAAAGATTACTCGCAGCAGGGTCCATGATGTGCTTTCCAATTCACAAAGGTTACTACGGCAAGCCCACACATCACAAAGGTGCATCATACCTTTTTAGCGGCTCTAAAATAAAAACTGCTAAACCCCCGGCAGCTGCCGGGACGCTCTGGGCCTAATTACTATTTACCCTCGCCCAGACGAGTTTTCTGTAAAATTCACTGAGCCTTTCCAGCCGCTCAGTATTTGCAGTAAATATCCGCTGCCTCATCAACGGAAGTTCCATCAAAAGCCGTATTGAACGCCTCCACGACCTTTCTAGTGTCTGCCTGATCCAGGCCAACGATCTGTGCCGCCCGTAGAAAATAGCCCACGCAAGCATCGTTACTCCAGATTTCAGTTGTTTCCATCATCGCATCGGTGAAACTGGCTCCAGCCGAATCTTTCGGCGTCATTTTTCCTGATTCAACCTTTCGCATATAGTCCTTAATTGTCATTTGTTTTCCCTCCCAGCCAGTCCTAATTTACCGTCCTTTTCTATTCAAGCCCATCTTACCATACTATGCTGATAAAGTCAACATAAACTGAGTATATACGGATATAACGGTTTACCCGTTCACGCATTCGCGCAAACGGGTAAACCGTTATTAGGCATCCAAGATGCCCGGAGTTCCCCGGCGCAGCAGCACCGGGCGGGGTAAACCCCAGGCGTCTGCGGACGCCTCCCCTGCTCGGTGCGACAACGAACCGCCTTTCCTGTCGGCTGTCCGTTGTCGCCACCGAGCAATGCGCTCATCGAGTATTCGCCGTGCCAGCGAGAAAACTTCAGTATCGCCGCTGCCTATACAACCAATCGCGCAGGTTTTGTATCTCCGTTTAGTTGCCTTGACAATAATTATTTTGTATGTATAATATAATTATGGACACACTAAGATTTGAATGGGACCCCAACAAGAATGAGATCAACAAAAAGAAGCACGGCTTATCTTTCGAGGCAGCAAAGGAGGTCTTTTACGACGAGTTTGCCATTCTATTTGACGATCCGGATCATTCCATTGAAGAAGATCGCTTCCTCATTATCGGATCGATCAAATCGCAGAAAATTTGCATTGTGAGCCATTGCTACCGTGACAACGAAAACTGCATCCGTATTATCTCGGCAAGGCAGGCAACCAAAACCGAGCAACGCATTTATCTTGATGGAATTTGAGGTGATAGTATGAGAGATGAATATAACATCAGCGAACTGAATCCAAGAAAAAATCCATACGCGAACCGGCTGAAAAAGCAGATCACCATCAACATCGACGGCAGCACCATCGACTACTTCAAGTCTCTGGCCGACGCAAAAGGCATCCCCTATCAGACTCTGATCAACCTCTATTTGAGAGACTGTGCCGATAACCACCGGCAGCTCCAATTGTCCTGGCAGTAATGCTTCTGCACGAATTTTTTCGGTCAATAAAACCACGCAGCATTGTACAACAGGATACGGCGAGATCCGATCCTACCTACAGAACAGAGGAACGCCGATCGGTCCATTAGATATGCTGATCGCCGCGCACGCCAGATCTGAAGATATGATCCTGGTCACAAACAACGTCCGAGAGTTCGAGCGTGTGCATGGCTTGGTTGTTGAAAATTGGGTGGAGTAACCACCGTGCATTTGCGGATTTCTCCCCCATTGCGTGCCCCGCATAGTTCCAATTACAGTCACAGGGTCTAAACGCAAGATGGCTGTACTTTTTGTTAAAAAGCACAGCCATCTTGCGTTCAAGTATCATCACGAAAATTCTGTAGTACAAGGTATCAAAGATGCGTCTTGTATCCGATGCACCGTATCGCACAGAAGCCGAATATCTTCCATACTGTGAGAGGCAAGAATTACCGTAACCCCTGTCTCTTTCTGCTTCTGTAAAAGCTCTCGTACGTCCTCCATTCCCTGCGTATCCAGCCCATTCATTGGCTCGTCCAGAATGAGGTATCTGGGACGCTCCATGATGGCCTGAGCAATCCCAAGCCGCTGACGCATCCCCAGTGAATACTTTCCAACGTGCTTTCGACTGGACGGATCAAGCTTTACCTGCTCCATTGCCTCAGCAATTTCTTCTTTAGATATAATATTACGAATAGACGCTAATTCCTTGAGGTTCTGAAATCCAGAAAGGTACGGTAAAAAACACGGCGTTTCAATGATGATACCTGCATCTGGTGCGAAGTCTACGTCTTTTCCCAATTGCTTCCCATCCACTATTACTTGCCCCTTTGAAGGGTGCATCAAGCCGCACAATAACCGAAGCAAAACTGTCTTTCCAGCTCCATTCTTTCCAATTACTCCATGGATGAGACCTGCATCAAAAGTAGCATTGATGTTTTGCAATACTGTCTGCTCTTGAAAGACTTTAGTCAAATTTTGAATTTCAATCATAACCGTTCCCTTTTCTCCGATATTATGGCTCACATCTACCCCGATCTCATTTTGTTGCTACAAGTCCACCTGCTCCATCTGGCGCCTGGCTGCACGCCATAGTATCCAATCTGCTACTAAGAAAAACAGTACAGTGTATATCACATTTACCGCAGTTATCGGTCGTGCAGAAATACTTGCCACGTCGCAAGGGGATATGTACTTCAAAAGTGATACTTCCGGTACATACTCCAGAAATCGCTTAAAGATCAAACAGAGTACTACGAGCATATATCCGACATTTGTATGAAATTTCAAGTTGCTTACAATCAAAATCAAGCAGAAAAATCCATATAAGAGCCACGCATACAGCCATGCTACACCAAAAACTGCCCACGCCGATTTATTCATTAATACACTCATAGGAAATCGAACAGCTGTCTCAATCCCAATAGCTGTACATTTCCCAAGACGAGCAGCCAGAATCACCGGCTGGCTCCACTCGTCGGAAAAAGATAGATTTCGAACAGTGGTTACTACAAACAACAGTTCCACCAATATCAGATACACGGCTGCTGTAGAAAAGCCAGACAGGGTTTGTCCCAATAGCCAGCGACTTCGGCTGCTGCGGATAAGTTGCAGTTGTGCGCCGCTCTTCCCAAATGGGATATCGTTAACCAAAATCAGGAACGCCACTGTTATAATCAGTTGAGGAATCCAGCTATCCATTCCAAAAACAAACAATTCTCCCGCCTGAACTGTTTGTCCCTGTCGCATCAGATATCCATTGATTCCGCCAAAGCCCGTGTAAATGCACGAAAACAGGATCACCGCTGTAATATACAATTTTGAAGAACACAGCAGTTTCCTGAATCCATTGAATACAGCTCTACCCACCGCGCACCTCCCTACGAAGTCGGAGTACCCAGCTTCCAATACACACACACCACACCAGAACCACATACCCAAGCAAATATATAAATCCGCCCCATGGCAGCTGCGCGGCAGATGTAGAAATCAGCCGCGTCATGACAGGGGAAAGCATTGTCAATTCCAGCATTTGTGCTAAATAGTTTAGAATTGTTCGCAGTGTAAATGGAATAGCCACAGACATATATGTATTTTCTGTAAATCCAAAGCAGCTCAGCGACACCATCGGCCACAGTCCGCCTTGGATCATATAGATACCGCACATTGCAGCGTAGCGCAGCTCTGGATGTTTTGTCAGCCATCCCCATACACCGTCCTCCTGTGCGCCCATCCCCACTCCAAAGAAAGGTGTCATATCACTACTCCATATACCGCAGATGATTGTAAAAAGCAGGCAAGCGCCAACGGCTACCGCCATACCAGAAAGAACCGCGTTCAGTGCAGATGCTCTTACATAGGTACGGTAAGTGCTGCGGGAAACAGCCATATAAATCTCCTGCCGTCTGCCACCGAAGTGAAGGAAAAAGCAAAGCGGCACAACTGATGTGACTGAGATAAACAGCCATCCATAGCCCAGTGTCATTGATTGCTGCAAATTATATACCATATCAGCGTTCGCCTTTGGATATAGTCCTACCATCATAAAGAAGCACTGAACAAGTATAGCAGCAGCCATAGCAGGCGTATAGATCGTGTTTTTTAATTGATAGCGAAGCATATGGCCTCCTACTGACGCAGATATTCTCCTGTTTGTCCATCTAGCATCTGACTTGTAATATGCCCATTCTCCGACGGATACCAAGTTTCTTCCAAACTCCATGCCGGACGCAGCTCCCCATCAGAGCTATAATAGACCAGTCCGCCCCCCGTCACAACCGTAACGCAAGGCAGTCCACAGTTTTCATAGTAAATTCTACAAAGATCTTGAACCTCTTCTATATCCATTAAATCAGCTTTGCTCAATGTCCGGGTCTTCTGCCCCACGCGCAATGGATTTTGGATAGAAACACGTCCATCTTGGTACACGTCAACTCGTGTACCAGGAATCACCTCTGAGCCTCCACCCGGCGTATATCCCTCTGTATCCAAAACAATGCCATCTACAGCTTGCGCATAGCTGCACTGAATTGTTGTATCTTCTTCCGCTACACTCACCTCGACAAATGCCGTGCCGGTTACCCTGCTCAGTTCTTCTAAAACGGGTTGTATCTGTTCCGCCCCATTAAAAATCGACAATGTGCCGCTCTCTATCGCACCTTTGCCATTTTGCAGTTTTTCTTTCAGGGTGTCCCAAAACATTTCCATATCCAATGCATCAACGGTATAGCAGTTCATCTGCTCAGGAATCTGAATTGCATTCGCAAGCCAATAGACCTCCGTCTGTTCTGCTGCAATGGTCGTTCTGATTTCCTCCGCAGTTGGCCACTCTGTAGCTTCATTTTCTACAGGTGTTTTGAGGGAATCCCCCTGCACAACACCTGCTGCATTTGCATCCGCTTGACTTTCTTCATCTGTGCGCCGTATCTCGCCTGCGGTTCTTGGCGTACAACCACACACGCACAGAAGGAAGCACAATGTACACGTAAAAATAACCTTTCGTTTCATGTAAATACCTCGTCTTATACGTCCGTCCATTGTTACACTAACATATCAGGGAGGAGATTGCTCTCCTCCCTGATATCACTTTTTACGGGCGCCACTTTCCCTCAATGTAAACAGGTTTTGTAGCATCGTTGTCCGTCTGTGCAGATGGACGATAGTATTCATTTAAAATGCCGTATCCAGGTCGGTAATTCACAAAGAACGCACCTTCCCCAGTCCGTTCTTCTGCATACCCAACAATTGTCGCTCCGTTTTGAGATCTTACATTAACATAGAAGGACAAGCCAGTGGTGTTTGTCACCGGTTTCAGATCATAATACGCATAGCTTGTGTCAATCTCTTTTTTTTGCTCTGTAGCAAGATCAGTGGTTCCCCCAGCAGGACACATAAGCCAAAAGTTGTGGTACAAGTCATCGGATGTTGCGGCAACTTCTTCCATACCATGCGCGCTTACATAGCCAACACACATAGTCGCTACCATTGCGACCAGCAGGAGAAACGTTACAATCGATCTTTTCTTAATTTTCATCGGTTACATCCTTTCTCATTTGTATTATTGGGCAAAATAAACGGTTTGTCAGCAGGTTCCTATATCTAAAAAAGCGGCCGCTTTTAAGATATCGTATAATAGTTTAGTAGTTCACATACCCAGAAACTTCAATATCTACGCTACCATTATTCCTAATGGCAAAAGTATAGTTACCTCTCTCTGTAACAGCAATTTTTTCGTCAATAATCCCGTCACTGACAGTTATGAAATGAAAAATTCCATCCGAATCAATTAAGCCAACATCTACGCTCACCGAATACGGTGAATACGTTGCCTTAATTGTTACTTCTTCGCCCGCCTCCAAAGGAAGCTTCGTCGTCCGCTTCGCAATCACCCCTGGCTTTACCGTAGTCTTAAAGCTCCCGGTTGCTCGTTCCACAGCAGCAACCTTCGGCACATCTTCCGCCGCCACCATTCCAACACAGCCAAAAACAATGGAAATCGCCACTACAAAACACAACGTTCTTCTTAATTTCATCATTCATTCCCCCTGCCAGTCAAATTCAAAACCACTTTCTGGTGCGTTCTCTACATTCTCTTCTTCTAAATCATCTATTTGTTTTGCCGTACTCAAAAACGATCCTGCTTTTTTACTCAATACAACATAAGCAGAAAGAAGCACACCCACTATAATTACCCCGATGATAATCGCCCATTTTTTGCGTTTTTTAGGCTTATCTTCTGTAGGTAACTCGCTGTTGCATACTGGATCGCGCTCGTCTAGGTTCTTTTCCTGTACCAACGCGCCAGCATCGGAAGCATCACTGCACAGCCAATCCAACGATACGCCGTAGATCTTCGCCAGCGCCTTCAGCTTGTCCATTGATGGCGTTGCATCCCCGCTTTCCCAGCGAGAAACCGCCTGCCTGGACACACCGAGCTGATGAGCCAGCGTCATTTGTGAGATTCCAGCTTTATCTCTTAATACGATCAGTTTTTCTCTAAGGGTCATGTGCTTTACACTCCTGATTCTATATTCAAACCCCATCAGATGTAAACCACAAGTGGTTTACATCTAGGCAACTCTGAGTTGCCTCTTTCATTTTCTGACCTTTTCATACTCCGAAAGCACCGATTTCTGCTGATCTCGATACTGCACCATCAGATCACTAAGCAGCTCACTGACGCTGCGCCTTTCGACATAGGCAATTTTCTGAATATCTTCATACAGGCTCGGCAGCACAGACAAGCTCACCCGCTTCCGCAGTTCCCGATCCTCCTTCGGTCGACCGCGGCCGGCACTACGCTGCGTCGTTTCCTCTGCCGGCTGCTGCTCAATGATACTTCCAACAACAGACGCTCTGCGCCGGCTCTCACGATCTTTCAAATTACCCATTTTCAATATCCTCCCGGTCGAAATTTCCGTTTATGATCATCTTCGCAATTGCCGTGTATTCTTTCGCAATTTCGCTGCTCGGTGCCTGCTCCACGACCGCCAGACCATCATAAATCCCTTTCTTCGCCACCGCCAGCCGCTTCACAACACCGACGAGATTATACTCTTCCTTCAGCAATGCAAGAATATCTTTATCGTCCGATACCCGCGCATCGTAGAGTGTCGCAATCACGCCCAGCACCTTCAGATCCGGGTTAATCAGCTCCTGGATCTCCCGGATGCTGTCCTGCAGCTGCGTCAGTCCACGGTATGCCAGGTAGTCCGTCTTGACAGGGATCAGAACGCCGTCCGCGCAGGAAAGCGCATTGATTGTGAGAATCGAGAGCTGCGGCGGGCAATCGATCAGAATGTAATCATAGCTGTCCTTGATCGGCTTCAGCGCCCGGTCGAGGATCTTCTCCCGGCTCGCCCGCGAAAGCATCTCCATCTCCATCGGAGCCAGGTCAATAATCGACGTCACTATGTGCAGCCGGTCATTGATTTTCTGTACGCACTCGCGGATCGGTGCGCCGTCCTTCTTTAGAACGTCTACAATCGTCTTCGGAACCTCCAGCGGCTCCATGCCGACGCTGATCGTCAAGCTGGCCTGACTGTCCAGATCGATCAGCAGCACGTTCTTTCCAGCAGCAGCCAGCGCAGCACCCAAATTGTGCGTCGTGGTCGTCTTCGCCACGCCGCCCTTTTGATTTGCTATTGCGATTACTTTCATTGCAGCATCTCCTTTTATTTAATTTGCATATTTTATATATATTATATATTTTATATAACCAAATTATATTGTCAAGTATAAAAAAAGACCGACGGTTTTCCCGCCGGTCTTTTTCTCTATTATCTCTTACTCATACTTTGATATCACATTTCCCAAAATTTCACGCTCTTCTTCTGTCGTCTGTTTCGTATAATTACTATACTCATCATCACTTTCGCCTTTTCCAACCGCTTCTATTTTCATCAAATCCTGCGTTATTCCATAATAGTTATTCTCATTTACAAATTCATACGCACAGAACGACTCACTTGTTTCGTCGGCTCCAGCCTTCTCCATATTATCTAAGTCTAATATTCTTTTTACTTTTTCTGCGTCCTCTGCTTCCAAACTATATTCTTTGTCATTCATCCGCAAAGTGATCGCATTCGAATATTCTGGTTGATTCTGTTTTTCTTCGACTTTTGGCTCACCTATTTCCATCTGATTTTCTTCGTTTTTCGTTTCACTATTATCTGTCTCAAGCTGCGGAATATCCAGCGGTCTTTGTTGGTTTTCTTGTGTGGGAATGCTGCTCTCATTATCATAGTCCTTACTTGTTTCTGGAGCTATTTTACTGCACGCAGCCAAACATACCACCATACACAGAATTACCGCTAAAACAATTCTCCTTGATATTCTCATAATTATCCTACTACTCCAGTATAGCTCGTATCGCCCCAAAAGCGGATTGGTGTTGTTCCTTGCCCCGGAACAGAATTTGCTGCATCTAGTGCCAATGCCTGAATCGCTTTATTTCCGACTCTCGGCCAAAAATAGTCTTGAAATTGATGTGTATATACAAGTTGGACAGTATCAAACCACCCCAAATACGCCCGTCCAGATCGGCCATAGATGTTGAATTGTTCTGCCCATCCAGTATCTACAGCCGTCTCGCAGCCATCAAGAAAAACAAATCTCCAGTTGCCAGAAACATTCGTTCTTCTTAAGATGGTATTATACTTAAATGCAAGCACATTACTATTTGCATGTCCACAAAAATAGAATCCGTACGAACTGTCGCCATCAAGGAATGTCGCTACATCTTCATTAATTGTAGCATCTTCATATGGATTATCTTGATCTACAGTAGTGTAACCAAGTCGTGCAAATCCACTTTCAGAGAGTTCGATATTTTCAACCCGATACGCATTAAGTTCGCTGCACATTTGGGGGGTACTCGGTCTTCTATTATAGGCATTTGGATTTGTTGTTGCGCTAACTTCTTTAATTGTAAAACTTGCAGAGTTATATGCCATAATTTCATCTACAGCTATCGGCTCTGCATCCATCGCATCAACGTAAATTATATATCCACCATCATATACAATTTTATAACAGAGGATTGCCTGATCACCGCTGCCATATCTCGCAACCTTTTCGTTTGAAAACATACTAGGCAAAATAAATGTTAAAACGCAAGACGATACTGTGCTTTCTGCTGCATAATACTCCGACTGTGCCGCTGCAGTAATTGCCTCGTTCTCATCGATCTGAGCCATTGTGCTGTTCGGTGCATGGTCAAACTTCGTAGCAATAACAACATCACCCGTATGTGTGTTATATGTGACTTTTACAGATTCAAACGGATTTTGAAGTCCATTTTGATACTCCTTGATATACGAATAGCCACCATACTCACCGTAGTTCTCCAGACTCGTCACTTCATAAGTTTGATCTATCGAAAAAAGATCTGCAATATTTTCTTTCACCACAGCAGCATTCTTTTTTTCCCTTACCGGCATATTATTTTCCGTCTTTTTTGCATATATGGAATTGAATCGAACAAGATTACCGCTCTGATCTACAGTAATTTTAACATCGTTTTGATCTGTCATCTCGGTGTACTCACAACCGGCAAGGCGCACACTTTCTGCCGTAACGCTTGTACGGTCAAAAGAAAATCCCATTAAATCTTCTGCCTTAACAAGAGCAGAATTTTCTGCGAAGTCGGCTTGACTTTCCCAAATATTTTCCCCATGAGCCATTGCTGGAATCTGCATCGTGAATAGCATAAGAACCGCCAATACAACGCAAAACACCTTTTTCATTCTAATCGCGCTCCTTTCGTTTCATCAATAATTTTGTTTATTGGCTTTTTGCCACCATAATTTTAATTAACACTTCACTTTCAGTAAACCACATTTAGTTTACTAGCAAGCAACTGCCAGTTGCCTTTTCTATATTTTCGCTCCACCCTTTAATTTTTCGCCTATTTTTGATATAATTCTCACGCTGCGACTCCTTCCAGCGGAAGGAGGTGAACGCCTTGTCGTACTTAACCGCCTTTGCTATCTCCGTACTGGCAGGAGTAGTTTCATACTACATCTGCAAGTGGCTGGATGGAGATAGTTGACTCCGCAGCACCCGGCCCAACGGTCTGGTCCACCGATAACGGACAAGAAGCCCTCCAGAAGCTGCAACTTCTGGAGGGCTTCGCTACGCCTTGTGTAGTTTTCTTAACCGCCTTTGCTCGGTCAACTGTAGTTTAGCAGATTCCGCTGATTTTGTCAACGGATGATCCTGTCGATTGGCGGCGTTCCCGCATTACATTACATATTTTATATATTATATATACAGTATATAAATTACATAACATTTGCCGTTGTTTCTTCAAAACAGATCGCTATGCGTTCCTGTTCTGGTTAAGCAAAGAACAAGCTCATCGTTCTTGATCTCATAAATCAAGAGCCAGTCTGGGGTTATATGGCACTCCCGGCATCCAATATAGTCACCGGACAGGTTATGATCCCGATAGCTTTCTGGCAGCGGCTTCTGTTCAGCCAAAATAGTGATTACTTCCTCCAGCAGCCGCACATCATAGCCTCTCCGAACAATCCGCTTGTAGTCTTTCTTGAAGGCCGTCTGATACCTAATCGTCAGCATTCAGATCCTCCATCAGGTCTTTTACGGAGGAAAAAGACCTGCTCATTCCAATCCCATTCTCTGCATCCTCGATTGCTTTCCTTGTTACAGCGTTCGGTATTTCTCCGCCGATTTCAAAAGGAATGCGATACTCACGGACCGCCTTCTTCGCAAAAATATTAAATGCGGCTGTCATTGTCATTCCCATATCTGCGCAAAATGCCTCAAACTGCATTTTTAAGTCGCTGTCCATCCGGATATTGATGTTTGTGCTTGCCATTATCGCAGCTCCTTTCTGTTCTTAACATTTTTATTGTATTCTATTTTATTTACATTGTCAATACATCTGTTCCATTGCCTCCAACTCGGTCATAGACTTCACGACACCATGCCCGGCACGAACCTGAGTAAGACCGCGATCCAGCTTCCGCAGATACACGGAGTTTCTTTCAGCCTTCTCCTTTTCACCGTACCGTTCCTCGCTGATGATTACCACGTTCTTATCTTTCTTCCGCGTGTCAATTACAGTTTCGTCAATCATATTGTCTCACTCCTTGCATTGTTTCTTGTACTTTTCATTGTGCCACTTATTATGAAGACGCTGCACAGTCTCATCTCCATTTTTTGGGCAAATATGCCCCGCAAAAGCAATCAATAATTGATATAAAGTATATAAATTAAATAATATATATACTTTATATCACATAAATCCGCTATTTCTTTTTGGCTCAGTACTTGTTATACTATTTCCGTGCAAAGAAGAAGGATTGCGCTCCATGAGGATGTAATAGGAGGGAATCTGCATTTATGATTACACGCAAAGAAATTGACTTGGCTGCACCGCTAACAACGCCACAAATAGAAATGCTAACGGCTCTCGCAGCCTCTCCATCGACCGCGGATGTAGACTGTCCGGAATTAATGGCAGCACAACAAAACAGCTTCCATCGGATCATCCGCAAAACGGAATCCCGCTTTGTCTCAGGTGACACAGATACATCGAAAAAGTAGCGTTATTTTCTGAGACAATCATCAGGCAACCTTGTCATAAATCTATATATCGTAAATATTTTATATAACGTATATACTTTACGCAAAGTATATACGTTATTTTGTTTCCCACCACTTTCGGATCGTCTTTGGATCCAGCCCAGTGTCTTTATGGCAATCAGCTTTTTTACCAGACGGATTTGCCTTTCTCCATTCGTAGACTTTCATCTGTGCCGTTGGGCGACCATCCGCAGCCTTCATTGGTATCCCTATTGCTTTCATATCCTCTTTTCGCCTCCGCGCCAAATAGAGATGCTTTTCCTGCGTTAGCCCGTTTCTTCTGTTCCGCTCTATATGAACGTCCGTCAGCGCCTCTATATCGGAAATCGTAAAGTTGTAATATTCCCGGTCATACGCCTCCAGCGCACTCTTAATATCATCCTCAGTCAACGCATTCTCATGTTGCACCATCTGGAGATCCTCAAATGCAATCTGCATATCCTTCCGAAGCTGCGCCTTCGGAACATCGCATTTATAGGCGTAAATTGCCATACACATCAAAAAGAAATACCGGTGTCCGCCCCGGATTGATAATATCTGCCGCAGCCACCAATGGTAAAGTGCATACGGATCGTCGCCATGTACCTTTCCTGCAATGTCCCATTTTTTCGGGTACTTTTCGCCCTTGACAATAACTCGCTCATACCACTCCGGATACGCTTCCCGCGCTGCCGCTCTCGTTATCTTCGACGGTCTAAACGGCTTATTGACATCCACCCGATTTTCCGGTCTGGCATAAGCGTTCAAATATTCCAACGTCACCGGTTCGCCGGTCCGAAACGCCACAATCTGATTGCCATGCTTTTCGTTGATGCTGCCAACCATGCGGAAGCTCTGGTTGATGGACTGATACTGAATCTCTTTGTTTTGCGACGTCGCCTTGTATTCCCACATCCGAAACGTAAGATCATACTTTAGGCTTTTCAACTGGATTTTAATATTCGGGTATAGATCGATCGGCTCCCGGAAAAAATAGCAAACGTGCAGACCGGTCCCTGACAGAACGAGATACGTCGGCATCGGCAAGCGGCGAAGCCGCGTCGGATCGCCGCCAAATCGCAAAAATAAATTTCGCAACTCTTTCAGACCAACACCATCCAAATCGAAGATCAGTGCGTTCATCCGCTGCGCGTGCTCCAGCTTATTGGATTTCCCGCGATAGGACAGTCCGCTGCACAGCGTCAGCGGATTTTGTTCGATAAATTCCATGTAATCATTTTCCCACTGATCGGAGAACATGATTCTTCGACGCATTCGCTTAAAACCATCGGACGTTTGCTCCCGATACAGATAAATTGCATTAGGGTGGGAATAATCCATATGCCGCTCGTCAGAACGCTCGTTATTCGGGAACATCTCTCTGTAAAAATCATAGCCGCTGACCTCCGGAAATTGAGAACTCAAATACTCATAGCCTTCAGTGTAATTCTGTGTCATACACAAAGTCCTCCCAGTAAAAGAAAAAGAAGCAAAAAGAAAAGTCCGCTGCGGCGGGGATTCCAAACCATCCGGATTTGCCCACCGCCTTTCCCACAGGCTTACGCCTGCCGGTACGCCCACAGGATTCCCCACACCATAAAGGCGTGGAGAATCCTGATGGACGACCTTGGAAAAGACCGTGGACAAATCCTACCCTGCTATCGGATGGGCTGCGCCCCCCGATCCAGCACCCAGCAAATCGCTACAAACTGCTGACCCCTGCTCGCTTCCTAAAAAGAGAAATTTTTTATTTTTTCGCAACAAAAATCCAGCCCCTGTTCTAGCCTTAGACCCCTATACGGGGGCTTAGATTATCAATAGCTTTTTCCCTATTTTTTGACCGTTATTATAGCCTGTCCAAAACGCGATTTCAAGGGTTGCAGACAGGCTATTTTGCTATCCATTTTTCGTTCCAGCCCGCATATCTGCGGGCTGGAACGAAAAATGGATAGCAAAATAGCCT
>OJJV01000417.1_pt1 | contig 29979 bp, 14 predicted proteins | sample 1596391 | NCBI WGS metagenome assembly OJJV01 (sample SAMEA4350164, study PRJEB24818) | metagenome | biome: human; feature: gut; material: faeces | place: Denmark | collected 2013-09
TCTTTTTCATATTGTTTGATGTGACTGTATTTTTTTGACATACAAATTCCCCCTTACGGTAGTTGCTTTTATTCTACCATAAGGGGGTGTTTTTTTCTATTGTCCGTTTTTACTGGACTTGTGCAGTTAGATTATCGGTCTTTTTTTATTGCCTAAATTTATTACATAGCCGTAACCCATTCCGTACATAAACTTTTAATAAATTCAATGGGTTTACTTTCATAAATTTGTGTTTAAAGAGTGTAAGTACTTTTTTTAGGACTGTAAAAGGCCGAGTTTGATTATTTATAATTGAAATACAGGTAACACTGTGATATTATAATTTTGATAATAATACATTTGGAGATTGCAAAACAAATGAATTTTTGATACTTCGTGGCGATTATTGGTTACTTAGAAAATTTAAAAATAAGGAAGATGATCTTATGTTTGGCAAAGGGCTTTTCGGAAGTTTTTTTGATTGGAATTTTGACGGTAAGCTTGATTCGTTTGAGCAGGCAACAGATATGGCTGCATTTATGCTCCTTATGGATGATATTAAAAAGTCCGACGGTGAAGATTTTGAAGATGAAAGTTTAGATGATAATTTATTTGATGATTCGGATGATGACGAATTATATTAAGAGTGCTGACAAGAGATAGAATATTATTTATAAAATAAAACATTTCGCAGAATAATCTCTTCTGCGAAATGTTTTTTATTTTAAAAATTATATCATATATTTTTCATAAAATCAATAAATCACAGGTCGGTTTATAAGGCTTTGCATAGTTTTAAAAACGATTCTGTATTTAGATAATATTAAACATAAAGGAGTAATGACTATGTCAGCAATCATTTCATGGAATTCAGAAAAAAGCAACTGCCGTGTTAAAAAAAACAGGTTTTATGTCCAAAAATTTTACAATTATCATAAGTATATAAAAATATCAATGTCCGATTTAATGGGCAAATGGTTAGGAAATGTGGGAAACAATCTAAAGCTTTCGACTCTTGAAAAATACAAGTGCATTGTACGTAATCATATTGTTCCGATACTCGGTAATATACAAATCAAAGATATTTCTTCCGAAGATATTCAAATGTTTATAAACGGGTTGTTAGATAACGGATTAGCAAGATCAACAATCAATGATATTATTGTCGTACTAAATATGGGACTTACCTTCGCCGAAAAAGAATATGATATTTTATGTCCAAAAGCCGAGTTTCTAAAAATTCAGAAAAAAGAGATGAGAATTCTTTCTGCAGGAGAGCAAACCAGATTTGTAAAGCATTTAATAGACAAAAATGACATATTTGGATTCGGCATGCTGCTCGCATTGTTTACCGGAATGAGAATCGGTGAACTGTGCGCATTAAAATGGGAAGATGTAAGTGAGCAAACAATTAAAATAAATAAAACCATGCAGAGAATAAATAAAAAAATATTAATACTTCCTCCTAAAACAGAATCCTCTGTTAGAACTATTCCGATTCCTCGTTATATAAGTGAAACTGTTGAAAAAAATCGCAAGGAAAGCGGCTACGTCCTTCAAAGAGAAAACGCCGAATTTACCGAGCCGAGACTTTTACAATTGAAATTCAAAAAATACACAGAGGAATGTGAAATAAACAATGTCCATTTTCACGTTTTAAGACACACTTTTTCAACCAAGTGCGTTGAATCGGGGTTTGATACAAAAACATTATCAGAAATTTTAGGACATAGCGATGTGAAAATAACTTTAAACAAATATGTTCATTCAACAATGGAACAAAAAATTAGAAATATGGAAAAAATCAGGTACGAAATTTGAAAAAAGCTTTTGTGGGTTTGGCGTTTTGCCGAACCCATTTTTTCGCAGAAGAGATTATTCTGCGAAAAAACAGAGGCAGAGGTTTTTATGGAACGAAAGTATAATGGCGGGTTGACGAGGGAACAGTTCCTCTTTTTTGAAACTAAAATTCTGGCAGAGCTGCTGACACAGGGCTATTCTCAAACAGAGGCAATAGATAGAATTGTCGCAGAAAATCTTTTTCAGTTTCCAACGGAAAGAATGATAAAGACGATTGCAAATGCCTGTCTGAGAAGATTGAATTTGCTTGAGAGCGATGAGCTGATCCGATGCTTGGCAAGGTCATCGTCAGATGTCGGAAAGCAGATAAATTTATATGCCATGGCTCGGCAAAACGGAATTGTTTACGATTTTTTGCTGACGGTTGTCGGTGAAAAATTTCAGACCTTGGATTTTTCGTTTTCACGAACTGATATTGACAGATTTATGCTTCGCTTACAAGAGCAAAACGACGCCGTGGCAAGCTGGAGTGAGGGCACAATTCAAAAAATCAAGCAGGTTTTAAGGAAATGTCTCGTTGAATGTGACTATCTGGACTCGGTTAATTCGGATAAATTGAACCCGGTTTATTTATATCCTGAATTGGAAAATGCAATCAGAGCAAACGGTGACACCGCGCTATTTCCGGCATTTAATTATTTTGAGTAAAGGGGAATGACAATGAATAACGAGAACAAATTTAACAGAATAATTGAGCGCCTATCCGATGAAAAATTTTTAGGAAACAGGGGACTGTCAAATGAAGTCGGACTTCATGTCTATTGCTATTCACCGAAAGACGAGCGAAAGGTTATGACCTTTTTCGACAGATTGGTTGAGGACAAAAATCAGCCGTTTCATCTGATCAAATGTGATCTGTATAAAATACTTCTTTCTATTTTTGAGGACAAACGCATACTTGACAGGATTCCGAAGCAGGAGGAGCAGAGAGGAAAACAGTTCCTTTTGCAGCAGCTTCAAAAGATTGCTACGCCGGAGGCTTTTGTTGAGCACATGAAATATGAGCCGCATGAATTCGGCGATGTGCTGCTTATTACCGGTGTCGGGGCTGTCTTTCCCTATATGAGGTCTCATAAAATTTTGGATAACATTCAGCATATTTTTTCGGATATACCCGTGGTTATGCTTTATCCGGGCGAATACAACGGGAATGAGCTTACTCTTTTCGGCCAATTCCTTGACGGTAATTATTATAGAGCGTTCAATTTGTTATAATTTGGAGGAATACAAATGAAATTACAGCAGATTTATAAATCGGACATAAACAGAAATATTAACGGCGTTATTCAGGTTGATCAGGATGACAATGAAGTAATCAAGCAGGAGCTTTCGGAATATATTATTACCAAAGAGCTTCGCGGTCATTATAATGCATTTTTTAATAATTACGAAAAGTCGTTTGATTACCGGACCAATAAAATCGGTGTCTGGATATCGGGCTTTTTCGGAAGCGGTAAATCGCACTTTCTGAAAATGCTTTCATATCTGCTTTCCAACAAAGTTGTTGACGGAAAGACTGCATTTGAATATTTTAAAGACAAGTTTGACGATCCTATGTTTCTTGCGCAGATCGAGCGTTGCATTTCCGTACCGACCGAAACGATACTTTTCAACGTTGATAAGAAAAGCGGAATAAATAAGGACAAGACCGCAATTTTGAAGGTTTTTGCAAAGGTTTTTTATCAGCATATGGGCTTTGAGGGAAATGATCTCAAGGTGGCTAAGCTTGAGCAGTTTATTACAAATTCGGGTAAAATGGAAGAGTTCGCCGCCAAGTTTGAGGAAGTTAACGGCGGAACATGGCTCGACTCAAGGGATTCGTACATATTCTTTGAAGATGACATAGTTGAATGTCTTGTTGATGTTCTCGGAATGAGCGAAACTGCGGCGCACAACTGGTTCAACGGCACAGAAACGGCTGATATCAGTATTGGTCAGCTCGTTGCGGAGATAAAGAAATATATTGACAGCAAGGGCAGTGATAACCGCCTGATTTTCATGGTCGATGAGGTCGGACAGTACATCGGCTCCGACGGTGACCTCATGCTTAATCTTCAAAACATTGTTGAAGAAATCGGCTCGAAATGCGGCGGCAGAGTATGGGTAATGGTTACAAGCCAGGAGGCAATCGACTCTGTTACAAAAATTGTCGGTGATGATTTTTCAAAAATTCAGGGACGGTTTGATACAAGACTCAGCTTGTCGTCATCGTCTGTTGACGAGGTCATCAAGAAGCGTATTCTTGAGAAGAACGACGCCGCAAAAGAAATGCTCAAGATGAATTATGAAAAGAACAGCGGTGTATTAAAAAATCTCTTCACATTCAATTCACCGTATAAAATGGACTTGAAGGGCTATTCGGGCGAAAACGAATTTGTCGAAACCTATCCGTTCGTTCCTTATCAGTTCAAGCTGATGCAGAATGTATTTTTGCAGGTGCGCAGGCACGGCAATGCAGGAAAGAGCATGTCGGGCGGCGAGCGATCCATGCTTTCGGGCTTCCAGGAGGCGGCGCAAAGCTTAGCGGATAAGGACGAGAACTCGCTTGTATCATTCAATCTTTTCTATGATACGCTGAACGCCTTCCTTGAAAGCTCCATAAGAAGGGTAATTGACCGTTGCCGCAGAGCTGCGGAAAATAACGACGGGCTTGAGCTGTACGATGTCGAGGTGCTGAAGCTTCTTTATCTTATCCGCTATGTCGATGAAGAAATCAAAGCGAATATTGATAACATCACAACCTTGATGGTTGACAGAATTGACGCAGACAAAATCAATATGAGACAGAATATCCGTGAGTCGCTGGATAGGCTTCTGCGTCAGAATTATATTGCAAGAAACGGCGATACATATTCATTCCTGACCGATGACGAGCAGGATATCGCACGTGAAATAAATCAGATAAACATTGAAGGCTCGGCGGTTGTGCGTGAGATTGCAAATGTTGCTTTCGGCAGTATTTTTATGATGAAAAAGTTCCGCCTTAACAACAACGATTTTGCTTTCGATCAGATGGTTGACGACCTTTGCATCGGCGTGCCCGGAAATCCGATAAAGCTTCGTTTGGTGACCGATGTGAACGACAATTATCGCAATTCCGAGCAAAATTGGATAATGAAATCGAATGTCGATAACGAGGCGATCGTTGTTATGTCGGATAAATACCCGTACTATAACGAGATTGAAAGCGCAATGAAGATCCGCAGGTTTGCCAAAAGCCGAAACATTTCGCTTCTTCCGGAAACGATTCAGTCGATTATCCGCGGCAGAACTCAGCAGGCGGCGGTGTTCGAGTCGAGGGCAAAGGATTATATTACCAAGGCGATTGAAGAAGCGACATTCTATGTTGACGGCGAAAGGCTCGGTAATCTCGCAGGAAGTGCAAAGGACAAGCTTGAGGAAGCGATGAAATACCTTGTTGAGGGCGTGTACGAAAAGCTTCACCTTGTTCGCAAAAGTGCCGAGTCCGATGCGGATATTCTCGCTATTCTCAATAATGATCAGCTCTCTTTCGGTACGGAGAATTACAATCTCGAAGCCATTGTCGAGGTTGAGCAGTTTATGGATCTTCAGTATTCAAAGCTCAGAACAGTGACAATGGGCGATATTCAGCGCAGATTCCAGGGCGTTCCTTACGGCTGGAGAGAGATTGATATTGCCACACTGGTTGCCGAGCTTGTTGTTGCGCAGAAAATTACGGTCAATTATGCAGGCAACACCGTCCAGCCGAGCGACAGAAGTATGCCGGATTATCTTCGCAGAAAGTCGGAGATAGACAAGACAGTCATCAGACGTAGAATAACTCCGCCTGAGAAGCTGATGAAGCAGGCGAGGGATATTCTCCGTGAATATTTCAATGTGATGGATGTTCCGAGTGATGAGGACAGGCTTATTGAATTCATCATCGACTCGTTCACTAAAGAGGGAGACGATTATTCAAGGCTTCTTTCGGAGAAATACAGAACCGAGCTCTATCCGGACAAGGCTATTGTCGAAAACGGATTGAAGCTTTGTAATGACGTACTATCGCAGAAAAAAGATAATATCGCTTTGCTGAAAAGGCTTGTTCAAAGGGAGGACGATCTGCTCGACCAGAGCGAGAATATGGTTGACGTCAACTCGTTTTTTAAGAATCAGCAGAGTGTTTTTGACATGGCTAACGGAGTTCTCGGAGCGTTGCAGAGCGAAAAGGATTATTTCCAGGCAAACGACACGATGCAAAAAGATCTTTCGACCGTGTCCGAAATTTTGAAGCTTGCGAAACCGTATAAAAGAATAAGCGAGCTGCCGGGCTTGATTCAGTCATTGCAGTCGACATACGACGAAATGCTGAATGGCAAAAGGGAAGAGGTCTATGCCGAAATTCAGTCGGCAATGGGCGAAATTCACCAAACGGCAAAGGTTGAGCAGGGCGATATTGTTGAAAGAGCGGATTCGGCTTTTGCACAAAAAAAGCAAGCTGCGGCAAACGCAAAAACGCTCACTCAGCTTGACGCAATGATTATTCAGTTGTCAAATCTCCGTCAGCAGTATCTCAGGGCACTGATGGTTGAAAAAACGCCGCAGAGCAAAACTGTAACGGTCGGCAGAGGCACGCTTTGCTACACGGGCACCTTGAAAAATGAAAATGATATCGACGAATATCTTGCCGAGGTCAAGACCAAGCTCTTGAAAATTCTCGAAGGTAATGACGCAGTTCATATTATTTAGTGATTAGCGGACAGTGATCAGTGATTCCATTTTAACCAATTACAATGATCACGAAAACGAGAAGCCGACCTTGGGTCGATGTAGGCATCGGCCTCTACGGATTGTTCGTTAATTTCACCAAATCGTAGGGTGCGATGCCCACATCGCACCGAGAAAATCTGATGAATATTGCCTAAAGCAGGAGCCTACCCTTACAATAAGGGTAGGCTTGGAGAGTCTTAGTAATTTGTTTGGAAAACAGTAAATTTATATGCTGAATAACTTTAACCACTAACAACCAAAAAAGTGAGGAAGTTTGTAATGGATAAAAATGCTATAAAAAAGTTTGCGATACAGTCGAGAGTGGAGCTTATTAAAGCGGTCAGGCAGAAGGCTTTTGAATATAAAATCGAGGAGCAGAGCGACAACGACGATTCGAACGTGACCGCAGGCGGAAGGTTGCTGACCGATGCGGAGCAAAAACAGCGTGTGTCGCTGATTTCGCAGATTCGTCAAAAGGGTTATGAGCAGGTGATGGAGGAGGTTGCCTACACATGGTTCAATCGCTTTATCGCCCTGCGCTATATGGAGGTCAATAATTTTCTGCCGTCGAGAGTGCGAGTTTTCAGCGACGAAAATGACGAATTTAATCCCGAAATTCTGAAAGAAGCGATGACGATCGAGCTTGACGGGATCGACAAAGAAAAGATATATGATTTTATCGAGAAGCAGGATAATGAGAATTTGTATAAGTATCTCATCATCACGCAGTGCAACGCACTCGGCGAATGTCTGCCGGGAATGTTTGAAAAAATCGAGGATTACACGGAGCTTTTGTTCCCGAATAATCTTTTGAAGCCCGGCAACGTGCTTGAAAGAATGGTTAATGATATCCCGACAGAGGATTGGGAGGACGCCGTCCAGATAATCGGCTGGATGTATCAGTATTATAATGTCGAGCTTAAGGATGATACATTTGCGAAGCTGAAAAAGAATATCAAAATCAGCAAGGAGAGAATTCCGGCGGCAACGCAGCTTTTCACTCCCGATTGGATAGTTCGCTATATGGTTGAAAACAGCCTTGGCAGAATTTATATTGACAAGCGCAAGAACGAGGGCGTCTATGCGGACGGTCGTGGCTTGGACGAAATGACTTGGCATGAAGCGGAGTCGGAGCGTATTAAAGCGGAAAAAGAGATTGCCGAAAAAATGGGCTGGAAATATTATTTGCCCGAAGCCGAGCAGGAGCCGGAGGTCAGAGAGCAGCTCAATAAAATAAGCACCGAAGCGTCGGAGAATTTTGACATAACAAAAATTAAGGTTCTTGACCCCTGTATGGGATCGGGACATATTCTCGTTTACGCTTTTGATGTGCTTATGCAGATGTACGTCGAGTTCGGCTATTCCGAGAGAGAAGCGGCAAAGAGCATTGTCGAAAACAATCTTTACGGACTTGATATTGATAACCGTGCAGGACAGCTTGCTTATTTTGCCGTAATGATGAAAGCGAGAAAATATAATCGCAGAATTTTGAACGTTGAAACGAAGCCGAATGTTATGGCGATTCAGGAGAGCAATTCTATCAATCCCGACTATCTTTCGCTTTTCGGCGATTTGGAGAGCAAGGCTCGTGAGCTTCTTGAAAACATGAAGGACGCAAAAGACCTCGGAAGCATTATTCGTGTCAAGCTGACTGTCGAAGAACTGACGGAGCTTAAAGATAAGGCGGAAGAAATCGAGAACAGCTTTTACGATAATTTCTTTGATAAGGCAAGGCAGTCGGGAATCGCAACGGAATTTATTCCGCTGATTGAGCAGGCAATAATACTTGCACAAAAATATGAGGTCGTCGCCACCAATCCACCGTATATGGGCGCAAGCGGAATGAACGACAAACTTGCTAAATATGTAAAGAAAAATTCCCCGGACAGTAAGAGTGATTTGTTTGCATGTTTTATTGAACATGGGAACGATATGGTAGAGAAAGACGGATATAATTGCATGGTTACAATGCAAAGCTGGATGTTTTTATCAAGCTTTGAAAAAATGCGTACAAAAATTTTACAGACCAAAACTATAACGAACTTGATGCACATGGAAAATATGGTTATGGGAATTGCATTTGGAACGGCTGTAACAGTTATACGCAACAACCGCTTTATAAATTATAAAGGTACATATAATCAGATAAAATTACAAGATATTGAAAATGAAAGACCAAAGGAGTTCCCTGTGAGGGGCAATCGCTTCTCTCAGACGAGTACCGACAACTTCTCCAAAATCCCCGGTTCGCCCGTAGCGTATTGGGTGAGTGAGGTATTGCTTAGTTCGTTTGCAACAGGAAAATCACTTGGCGATATTGCACTTGTACGCAATGGAATGAAAACTGGAGAAAACGGACGGTTTGTTCGCCTTTGGTGGGAAGTAGCCATTCAAGAATTTAATTCAACTGCGACTGATTGGAAAGAAGCCTCGGCATCAGGAACAAAATGGTTTCCATATAATAAAGGTGGAGAATTTAGAAAATGGTATGGAAATAACGACTGCATCGTAAACTGGAAAAATGAAGGTGATGAAATCTTTAGCCAAGCAAAAGTCGATAAACGCAATGTGCAAGATTATCCGTTTGAGCTGAAATTTAAACCATCGGCTTCATGGTCACTTGTTACTTCTGGGCAACCTGCGTTCAGATATAAAGAGAGTAATCTTTCTGATATAGCGGGCATGTCTTTTTTTACTCAAAAGCCAGAGTTACTTATTCTTCTCGGATTTTGCAATTCCAAGATAGCTCTTGAAATTCTCAAGATTTTAGCACCGACAATCAACTTCCAAGCTGGTGATATTGGAAGACTCCCAATTGTTGACTACGGAGTAAAAACTGATATTATCCGAGAGATTGTTTCTTTGAATATTGAAGAGTCGTCAAAAGATTGGAATTACTACGAAATATCATGGGATTTTAAGGGTAATCCGTTGGTGTGAGGATAAAAATATGGATTTTAGAGAAGAAATAAAAGAGTTGTTTGATGACCCAAAAGAAGATATTTATGATTGTGAACTAAAATCATATTCAGAGGATTTTATTGTTGGAAATAAAGGTAAGTTACCGCCTCTATTCAGATATTCCGATGCAGATTATTATAGCATTAGAGGGCTTGAAACGCAGAGCTTATATTTAAGTGAAAATGGTGTAATGAATGATTCGTTTGAAGGGTTAACTTGTAATATCAATGATAAGATTGTTGCACATATAGATGATATGAATGATTTGGCATTTATAAAATCATTTTCTGAAATAAAAAGTAGCAATCTTATGTGGGCTCATTACGCTAACAAGTATAAAGGGATTTGTATAGAATATGATTTCAGTAAACTAAATAATGATATTTTATTTCATTTATTCCCGGTATTTTACACGAATTCTAAAAAAGAAGATATGGGATTACAATACACGATTGAGGAACATCTCGATTTAAAACAAATGAATTATGAAAGATGTTTTCCAAATGATGTTGATTATTTAAAGGACATTATGCATTTGTTTTTGATTAAATCTAAGGATTGGGAATATGAAAAAGAATGGCGGCTTCTGTTTACATATCCTCAATTATATAATTCAGCTGATGATGTTGGCGACGAGGATTGCCCGGAATTTTATAATGTTCATTCACAAGCAATCAGCGTAGAAAACTGTATTAAGTCTGTTTATTTGGGAACAAGGATAGAAAAAATAAAAAAAGATCATATTGTTGAAATCTGCAAAAAATTGGGAATTAAAGTGTATTCATCAGTCTTAGCAAAAGAAAAATATGAATTGATATTTAATGAAATTGATTAAATATTTACATGTTTGCAAATGTTAAGTAAGTTTAACTACGGCCTCCCCACTCGGGCGCCGAGGATTGGTCTTTGCTGACCTTGGGTCGATGTAGGCATCGACCCCTACGGATTATGCTCTGACCGTACCTCTGTGTAGCATTACTTTTCTGCACTTATCGTAGGGTGCGATGCCCACATCGCACCAAGAAAATCTGATGAATATCGCCTAAGGGGAGGCTTGGCAGGTTTCCGCTGAAGCAGTCCATTCTAACAACCAAAAAAGAAAGGAAGATAAAATGTCAAAACTGATTTCGGATAAATACAAGGCATGGCAAGCGGAATGTGAGGAAAGATTCTTACAGCTGAAAAAGAACGAGGAAGAGCTGAACAGAATTTTTATCGACATTTACGGCTTGCAGGACGAGCTCACGCCCGATGTTGCCGACAAGGATATCACGGTCCACAGGGTGTATGACACAAAGGACGATGTGCCCGATTCGATGAAGGGCAGCAACTATGTCCGAACAATGCGTGATGAGATCGTCTCGCTTATTTCCTATGCCGTCGGCTGTATGTTCGGCCGTTACTCTCTCGATGTGGACGGACTTGCCTATGCCGGAGGTGAGTGGGACGCCGGCAAGTATAAAACTTATATCCCGGATAGCGATAATATCATACCTATCTGTGATGATGATTACTTTGATGACGATATGACAGACCGCTTTGTAAAATGGGTTGAAACCGTCTATGGAAGTGACACGCTTGAACAAAATCTTCAATTCATTGCCGACGCTCTCGGCGGAAAGGGTTCTGCCCGCGAGACGATACGAAAATATTTTATAAGCGATTTTTATTCCGACCATCTCAAAACATATCAGAAACGCCCGATTTATTGGCTCTTTGACAGCGGCAAAAAGAACGGCTTCAAGGCACTCATTTATATGCATCGCTATCAGCCCGATCTGCTCGCCCGTATGCGAACGGATTACGTCCATGAACAGCAGGAAAGATATCGCACTCAGCTTTCGATTCTTGAGGAAAACGTGCAGTCCGCCGAGCCTTCGGAAAGAGTCAAGCTGAATAAGCAAATTTCGAAGCTCAGAGATCAGGCGCTTGAAATTCAAAAATTTGAGGAAAAAATACATCACCTTGCCGATCAGATGATTTCAATTGACCTTGACGACGGCGTAAAGGTGAACTATGCAAAATTTCAGGATGTTTTGCAGAAAATCAAATAAGATTTTTGCAGAAAATAAAAATTCAAAGGAGAAAAAACTATGAATGCAGAAGAAACAAAATCACTTATCCCCTATGCCGAGGCAGCAGAAAAAAAGTGGTTTCTAAACCACAAGCCGGCAAAACCTGTGAAAGAGGTAAATGTAAGATTCACCAACGGAAAGTCGTATCGGTATTTATCAAGAACAGAATGTACTCCCGATGACGTGTTTACAATCGACTACGGCGGAGCAACAAGCTGTTGCATGGGTCAGGTCGAAGAAGTAGGCAGAATTGAGCACCTGAAACCTTTTTCTGCAATGAACCCGTTGTTCGTTTTTTCAACCGATCCCGGCAAAAGAGAAATCAAAAGGAATGTCAGTGCTGACAAAACCATAGACCCGGAAATAATAATTGCTGATCACAATTATTGGGGATGCTGTATGGTCGACCGTTATATAGCAAATATTTTGGACTCGATCACGGTTCTTGCTTTCTCAAAATTTGTTGACGATGAGGCAATCGCGGAAGCAGAGAAATATTTGAAAACGAAGTGCTTCGTTCCTGCTGAGCTTTTTAGCAAGAATATACAAAGTATGTTGGATTACAGCATAGCTTACGGAACCGGCAACATTGTCTTTTCAGGATATTATCCGGGATGGCTTGAGGATTTCAAGTCATTGGGTTTTTGGAATAAAGACTGTATCAAAAAAACTATTGATAGTACACACGAAAAATATAATTGCTATATAATCGAGTATCACGTTAAAGATGAAGTAACCGGGGATTTATTTGAAAAAGACCCGGAATTCTTGGAGGCATTCAATGAGCTGGTTTATCGCTCGGCACTTTCAATACTCATCAGAGGCGGATTTGTCAATCTCTTGGAAGCCGCTCTCACGGCAGAAATGCCGATTGACGCTTACTATGATAAGCTGATTGACTATGCAAATGAAATCGGTTCGACCTACTGCTGCAAGGTTTTGAAAGAAGCGAGAAAATAAAAAAATCGTTAACGCAGACTGAAATTAACTAAAAGGGACAAGGCTATGGATATTAAAAAAATACTTGAAGATAGGTTCAATGCGGAGCTTGAGGATTTTTACGACAGAAGAATAATTTTTTGGCAGGATCCCGAAAAGGAGTTTTCGGATTTTGTCGACGAATTAAGTCTTGACAATGCGAAAATTCTGAGGTTCACGGAGTCAAACAACTTTGCCGCAAAAAAATTGCTTCTCAATGACGATACACAAAGCAATTATCTTGTTTATAACCCGATTTCTTACTCGGATATTCGTGATAATTGGCTGCTCGATATTGAGCTTTACAGCGAGGAGTTTCGTGCGGATCTGCTTTCGATCCGTATGCAGGAGCTGAATATGCCTGCCGTGGCTCCGCTTCGCAAAGCGATGAAAACTTACACAAAGTTCTTTGAAAATAAAGACCGTGTCGCAAAGCTTATGGCGTTTAAGAGCGACTACAACACCGTCGGTCAGCTGCATATTGATATCCTTGCCGTCCTCTCGGGAACAAGCATCAACACGGCTCCGGGCGTGATTCGGACCGTGTTGATGAGCGGACTCGATATTGAAAATAACGAAGCGATAGCGAACATAAAAAGGTTCGGCAGTGAAGATGCTTTTTGGGAGCTTGTGAACCGTTATACCGGCTATAGCCGTGATGAGAGCACATCGCTTGTTCCGCTGGCGTCGCATATTTTGCTGACGGCTCTTTCGGTCACGATGAAGCCGTCCTGCCTGCACGGGTTGGATAAGTATATTTCTGAGCCGCACCGTCAGCTTTGTTATTCGCTTGTGAATGAATGGATACATTCCGAGGATGACGACAAGCTTTATGAAATCGCCCGAGTCGTCGAAGAACGGCATAATCTTGAAAAGCTTTTTGACAGCCTTGAGCTTTCCGATTTGATGAACAGCGAGTGTTTCCCGTGCATTAACGAGTGCATTCTCAGAAGATATATGTCCGAAATTTCCGACAGTATTATCAAGGCGGAGGATATAATGTCGGCGGTCGAAAAGCGACGGACGCTTAAATGGTACAAGCGTGTCAGATATTATTTTGACGGCTTATTGCAGGTCGCTTTGATGCAGCAATTCTATCAGAACAACAGCGAAAGCTTCTATATTGCGGAATATTCGACGTTTTGGAAGGAGTATACGGGCAAATTCTATAAGATGGATTATTACTATCGTCAGTTCCACACGTCGTTCGGAAAGAGCTTGAAGGAGTCAACGACCGTCCTTGAGGATCTTTATAAAAACGTTGCGGATTATGTAGAAAATCTTTATAAAAACTGGTTCCTGTCCTCGCTCGAAAAGCAATGGATGAGCCTGATAAAAGAACCGCTGAGCAAATGCTCCGAGCTTGTCGGAATTCCGCAGCAATCGAATTTTTACAGAGACCGTGTTAAGCCGATTGCGTCATCCGGAAGCAGGGTATATGTAATAATTTCCGATGCGCTGAGGTATGAGGTTGCCGCAGAGCTTGCCGATAAGCTGATAAAAGAAACCAAGGGCACTGCGAAAATTTCCGCTGTGCAATCTGTTTTTCCGTCGGCGACAAAATTCGGCATGGCTGCACTTCTGCCGCATAAAGAGCTGCAGCTCACGGACGACATGAAGGTTTTATGTGACGGCGAGCGTACAGACTCAACAGCCGACAGAGAAAAAATTCTTAAAGCAGAAAGCTCGGGCAATGTTGCCTTGACGTACAATTCATTTATAAAAATGAAGCAGGCGGAACGCCGCTCAAAGGTAAGCGGTGCCGAGACGGTTTATATTTATCATAATGCCATTGACGCCGCAGGAGATAAGCAAATAACCGAGGATCAGGTTTTCAAATCGTGCGAGCAGACGGTTTCGGAAATAAAAAATCTTGTACGACTGATCGTAAACGATTTGAGCGGTTCAAATATTTTAATCACGGCGGATCACGGCTTTATCTACTCATACAAGCCTTTGAACGAATACGATAAGCTCGATAAACTCAGTATTTCCGGCAATATACTTGAATTTGACCGCAGATATATAATTGCCGACAGCGAATGCTCGGCGGATCAAATGCTCAGTGTTTCAATGAGCAGCTTAGAGAGTGAAACCGTCGGACTGACGCCTTTTGAAAATATAAGAATTAAAAAGTCGGGCGGCGGACAGAATTATGTTCACGGCGGCGTTTCGTTGCAGGAATGTGTTGTTCCCGTCATTGAATTTAAAAATATGAGGTCAACATCAAAGAATTTTGTTGATGTTAAAAAAGCCGAGCTTCAACTGATAAGTCAGAGCCGCAAGGTGTCTAACAGTATTTTCTCGTTGGATTTTTATCAGACACAGGCGGTCGGCGGAAAAATCGCCCCGAATACTTATGAAATATTCATGGCAGATTCAATGGGTAAGCCCGTCTCGGACAGCAAGATGATTATTGCCGATAAGACGAGCGGTAACGGTTCGGAACGCCTTTTCAGAACGAGATTTACGCTCAAAAGCTTTGAGTTCAAAAAGACCGATACATACTACTTGACCGTTGTGGAAAAAGACAGCGGAAATGTAGCCGAAAAGATTGAATTTACAATTGATATCGCATTTGTAAATGACTTTGATTTCTGATTATAGGAGGATAAAAATGACAGAGCTTGATATGAAATTCCTGGAGAATTTTCCGGGAAAGGTTGTCAGAAAGGATCTCACCTCATTGATGAAAAAAGGTGCTAATGTCCCGACCTATGTTTTAGAGTATCTTTTGGGAATGTATTGCGCCACGGACGATGAGGAGGCAATAGAAATCGGCCTGAGCAAAATAAAAAGAATCCTTAGCGAGAATTATGTTCGCCCGGATCAGAGCGAATACGTTAAGTCGAAAATAAAGGAGAACGGTCAGTACACGATTATTGATAAAATTACTGTCGTTTTCGATGACCGTGAGGATAAATATGTTGCGCGTTTTACAAATCTCAGAATGGATCCGTTTGAGGTGTCGTCAGATCTCGTAATACATAACGAAAAACTCCTTGTCGGCGGAATTTGGTGCATATTGAAGATTGAGTATGTCGGTCTTGATCGTGAGAGGGAAGAGAACGAACAGGAAACGTTTGAAGAAGATATTTTCGGCAATCACAAGAAAAAGAAGAAGATAAAGAAAAAGAAATCGAAATACGATTCACCATTTGAAATCGCTTCGCTTAAACCCATTCAGATGCCGAATCTTGATCTTGATGAGATTAAGCAGGCACGCTCTAACTTTTCCAAGGAAGAATGGATGACATTGCTTCTTCGCAGTGCGGGATATGAGCCGGAGGAGCTGACCGAGAAAGAGAAGCTGCACTATCTCCTTAGATTTGTGCCGTTCATTCAGAAAAATTATAACCTTGTTGAGCTCGGTCCCCGAGGAACGGGTAAATCTCATGCTTACAGCGAACTTTCGCCGTATTCAATTCTCATGAGTAGCGGCACAACAACGGTTTCAAATATGTTCTATAACATGGCTTCGCACAGAGTAGGTCTCGTCGGCAATTGGGATTGTATTGCCTTTGATGAGGTTGCGGGCATTACACAGGCATCTGCCGACATGGTTCAGATCATGAAGAACTATATGGCAAACGGAAGCTTTGCAAGAGGTGCCGACTCGATAAGCTCCGATGCGTCGATAGCCTTTGAAGGAAATACATTCAGAAGCGTTGCCGATATGATGCGTACGACAAATTTGTTTGAACCGTTCCCGGAGGAATTTAATAACGATTCGGCATTCTTTGACAGGATTCATGCCTATTTACCGGGTTGGGAAACTCCGAAGCTCAGGTCAAGTCTTTTTACCAAGAGATACGGTTTGATTTCGGATTGTTTCTCTGAATTTTGTCATGCTATGCGAAAATATGATTTTACAAATTCTTTCAGCCAATATTTTGAGCTGAACAATCAATTTAACACACGAGATACCATTGCCGTCGGAAGAACTTTTTCGGGTATGGCTAAGCTGATTTATCCCGATGAAAATATGACTAAGGAAGAAACACGAGAGATTCTTGAATATGCAATTGAATGTCGCCGCAGGGTCAAGGAGCAGCTTAGAAAAATGACTCCCGGTGAATTCAGTGATGTCAATCTCGGCTATATTGACAACGATACGGGCGAAGAATTTGTCGTATCGCTTCCCGAAACAGCGAACGGTACTCTTATTTTTGGAGGCATTGAAGCCCCCGGCTACGTTTACGGTGTCGGACGCTCCGTTACCGATGTCCTCGGTATTTACAGGCTTGAAAACAAGCTGATAGACGGTACGGGTGTGTTCAGCTTTAAAAATGTTGAAGGTCTTGCCCGCGCACCCAAGAGCGTTAAGGACAGTATAACGGCGGCATTTAATTACTTCGGCGAAAACTACAAGAAGATTATTACCGGAGCGTACGAAAACTTTGATTACAGTCTGTATTTCAACGACTTACAGAGCAGGGGAGTCAGCGACGAAATATCAGTCGCCGAGGTTGTCGGCCTTTTCTCGGGGCTTGCAAACCGTCCCGTACTGCCGTCATTGGTTATCTGCGGCAGAGTTGTTATGTCAGGCAGTATGATGCCGATTACATCCGAGCTTGACGAAATTTTTGTAGCCGCAATAAACGCAGGAGCCAAAAGAATAATGCTTCCTGTTGAAAGCTCGGATAAATACGACAAACTTAAACCCGAATTAAAGAATGCAATTTCGGCAATTTTTTATTCCACCCCGTTGGATGCCGCAAAGAAAGCGCTGGGAGTTGACTGATTATGACCGAATTCAAGTGTATCAACTGCGGCGAAATAAAAGACAGTGAAAAGATTTGCAGTTGCCCGAAGTGCGGCTACCGAATGTTTGAGCTTCCGTATGAGCGCAGGGATAAAATAATTGAAGAAATCAAAAGATTTATTTCCGCACTTGAGGTGACGGAGGTTAAAAGAGAGGACTTGGATTTTAAAGGAAAGGGCAAGGATGATAACCGCTTTCCGGATTATGACAAGATTCTTAAATACGTTTCAAGCAGAGATCGCACCGAAGATTTTTTGAATAATTTACTTGAAACAACGGAACAGCTGAAGCTTCATTTTACCTCTGAGTTTTCAAAAGATTATTCTGTTTCATTTGAAAGGCTTGAGGATAAAATAGCTTCGTTTGAGCCTACGCTTTATAATGCCGAAAAAATTTTGTCACCTGATAAGTCAGTTGAATTTCCAAAATTTAATTGGGAAAAAGTTACGCTGTTATATACAGAATGTCAAAATAAGTTTTTATGGTTTTCAGCGAACGAACTTATCAATTTGATTGAAAAGTTGGCGAAAAAAATCGTCAAATTTATCAAGGCTAATAATCTGTACGGAAATGCACATAAGTACTATCCCGCAAAGATTAGATTTAAAGAAAAAAATATTGATTTTAAGGATAAGCTTGAGAATGCAATATCCGAAACCGAAGCGGTTCTTGCAAAAAAGTTTTATGTCGATATTATGGACGACGGAACAAAAGAGCTGAAAGAAATGCTCACATGCTTGTGGCATGATATTGAGCTGATTATGCGGTCACCGCTCTTTGTTAAAAACTATGATTACTTTTTAAACTCGGTTAAATTTTCCGAGGACAAGCTGCTGAATTATATTTCCGACAAAATCTCACAAAGATACAACGAATACAATCAAACGGTTGATGCTTCGGTATGGTCGAATAACAAAACAGATGATGAGCTGTTTGAAGTTTATAAAAAGCTGATTGCCGTCGATAAATTCGGAATACTTGTTCCCGACGGAGCCAATTTAATAAATATCGGCGAAAGCGAAAAGAAACTTGACGGACTGGTTGGACTGAGTGAAATTAAGGAAAGCATAAAGAAGATAAAAGCATATGCACTTGCCAATAAAAACAGCAGGGATTTAAATATACATATGTGCTTTTTGGGAAATCCCGGCTCGGGCAAGACCGAGGTGGCACGATATATTGCCGATATACTTTATGAGAACGGGATTCTTCCGACAAACAGAATGATTGAGGTTGACCGCAACGGACTTGTCAGCCAGTATTACGGTGCAACTGCCGAGAAAGCAAGCCGGGTAATTGAAAGCGCATGGGGCGGTGTTCTGTTCATTGATGAGGCTTACTCGTTGATAAATCCGGATGCTTCTCAATCTGACTACGGCAAGGAGGCTGTGGACACGCTTGTTAAAGCGATGGAGGATTACCGCGGAAAATTCTGCGTAATCCTTGCAGGATATAAAAACGAAATGCTTAAAATGCTTTCCTCAAATCCCGGATTTAATTCGAGAATACAGTTTATGCTTGACTTCCCAAACTATTCGAGGGACGAGTTGAAAAAAATTGCAAATCTCATGCTCGGACAAAGGCAGTATTCTATCGGAGACGAGGCGATGAACCGAATTCTTGATATCACGGACATTAAGAGAAAAGAGCCGAACTTTGCCAACGCAAGGGAATTGAGAAATATCCTCGACCAGGTAATCATGTGTCAGAATTTGCGCTGTCTCGGTTCGGATGACCATGAAATAGGACTTGTTGATGTCAATAAATATATAGGTGATGCAAAGTTGAATTTGCCGACCTCCGACGGTAAAAAGGAAGGTTCGGTTTTGACGGGTGAGGAAGAGCTTGACCGACTTATCGGACTTGCAACCGTAAAAAGAATGATCAAAAAAATCAAAGCATATGCCAAAAGAAACAAGGACAGCGACGGCTTCAATTTGCATATGTGCTTTTACGGTAACCCCGGAACAGGAAAAACCGAGGTTGCAAGAATTTTATCGAGAATTCTTTATGATGCAGGTGTGCTCGGCGAGGCGAAGCTTGTTGAAACGGATGCTCACGGATTGCTCGGCAGATGCGTCGGAGAAACAGCACCCAAGACAGAAGCGAAAATAAATGAAGCGGTGAACGGCGTTTTGTTTATTGACGAAGCCTACAGGCTTTCGGGCTTGGCCGAGAGCGGCTCGTCGGCAAATTACGGCGAGGAAGCTATCTCTGTTCTGCTGAAAGAAATGGAGGACCATCGAGGTCAATTCTGCGCCATTCTTGCAGGCTACAGGGATGAGATGAGAGATATGCTTAAACTGAATCCGGGATTTGAGTCAAGAATTCAGTTCAATCTTGAATTTCCCGATTACAATCGTGATGAACTCAGAGAAATTTCAAAGTGTTTTCTTTCAAAGAGAAAATATGAAATCAAAGAAAATGCGCTTGAATTGCTTCTGGATATTACCGAGTATTACAGAAACAAGCCCAACTTTGCAAATGCTCGAACTGTCAGAAACATAGTCGATCAGGTTATTATGAATCAAAACCTGAGAACAGAGGATAGCGCCGGCGACAATACTATAATTGTTGATGACGTTGAGGACTACCTGATTGATGAAAACATTGATCTTGAAAATAAAAAACACACCGACAACAGAATAGGGTTTGTGTGATTAAAAAGTGAAAATTTGAAAGGGGATAGAATTATGGCAATGTTTGAATTAAATAATTCAATAAAATTTCTGATTCCGGCAGGATTTAATTTTTCAAAAGATATAAACAAGGACGGAAATGAATATCTTCGCGTTGAATTTTCTACATCCGGCAATGGCTTTACCGGAGTTAACAGCGGCTATAATGTAATAAATGCTGAATACGATTATTTCGGATACGGTGAATTGGCTCCCGATGTTAATGCGGATAATTTATTGGACAGCGTAAAGGGTTCTTTTTATGGCAACGGCGGGGCAATTCAAATAAACGAAAATTTCAAAACATTGTTATTTGGCAATACATTTAAACATGACTTCGGAGTTACTTCAATGTATGCGAAAAAAATAATTTCTCTCATTCAAATTACCGACAGGTCGGTGCTGACATTTTGGAATGTCGTCAGTTATGATACAGAACAAGAAAAAGAAGATTTTGTCACGGCCTGCAAAAGCATGTACAAATTATTGCAATCTGTACGAATTTTTGGACGCAAATTAAACCTCGGAACATTATCGCTTCAGGAATATGTAGCACTGCGTGTTGCGGGAGAAAATGACAGGGAAAAGTATAGGGCTAATAACCAAAATCAAAACAAGCCCAAAACAAGCGCTAAAAGAAGCCATAAATCTTTTACCCGCCAAATCCCCGATATATCACTGTATCCGCATTACAACAGGCTTAAATCGTCCGGGAATATCGGAATTCCCGGTGTTCAGATGGTTGTCAATTCAACCGGAACAGAGTATGAGTTTATACAGTTGGCAAACCAAACAGACAATGAAGATTTGAAAGATGATCTGAGAGAGGTGTGTAAGAGATTAGCGACAAAAAATACGGCTGTATACAGTCTTGATACCGAAGCAAAAGAGATGCAGAAATTGTTTCATGTTTCCAAGTCGGCTTTTGATCCGAAACATGACAGGGAATGTGAAATTGAAGAGGGCTTGTTGCACAGGGCATACATGATGAGTGCGCTTCGTTCCTTTGCATGGACGTTATCTGATTATTGCAAAAAGTGCAACTACACCCCGGAAGATGTGGACGTTGATGATTTGACCGAGCTTGTAAAGTTTATTGCTGCCGCAGAATGGCTTAATTATGACGGAACAACATATTGCAAATGCTTGTGCTCCGGGCAGGATCTTCATGTATATTTTGTCCCGGACGGTATAAGTCAGGCGGATAAGAAGCGACTTCTTCCGAGCGATGAGGATTATAACAGAATAAAAGAAATGAAAAATGTTGTTCCGACTTATGAGGAGCTGCTGCCGGAGATTAATTCACTTGAAGATCTCAGAAACGATCTTAAGTATATCCTCCCGGCTGTAAAAAAATTGTGGAATAAGCTTAAAGACGAACGCAATTATGATGAGGCTTTGGTCGGAGACGAAGCGGATGTTGTTTATGCATGGTGTTCTCTTGCTCACGCCGCAAGGGGACCGATTTATTACGAAGACGGTCCGATGACATGCTTTTTCACTCAGATGGATACCCAAATACCGCCGACGTCAAGTGCTGCACCGAAAAAAACAGGTGCTGCCAAGAAAAAGATGTCAACACAATCGAATACAGCCGCAGATAAAACTGCGGCACGAAAAGAAAGTGATGCGAAGCTGCAAGCAATTTTGAATGAGCAAAGAGAAAATGCTACAGTAAATATGTATATTATTCTCACCAACGAAAAAAAGCTCGGAAAACTTCGCAGAAATCAAAATGAATTTTATGACCTGTATAAAAAGCACCTTGCGTTTTTTACAAAGAAGGTACTGTTTCAGACCCGAAAAAGCATAATAGAAGAAATGAAGGATGAATCTCGTTGCAGCTATTATGCAAAAAAGTTTATGCAGAGATCCGTCGAGGAAAGATTTAAGATATCAACGAAAAATCTTTTTGATGTTGACGATGAACCCGACCTTGATAAAATGGCGGATTGGGCTATTAGAAACACAAAAGAGTGGTATCGTGAAGACGAATATTTTAAAGTTCGCAAATTGATGGATTCGGAGCTTTTGAATGCACGGCTTGAACTTGATAAAGCAAACAAAGGCATTGACCTACGCTGGACAAGATTTGCATTGGCAAAAGACAATTGTTTACGAATTGAAATAAATGATGAGTTGCTTATGTCCGGCGAAGCACCGAAGGATCTAAGTAAGACTGATTACAGCTATTTCGAGGTGCGGGTCGGCGAACAGCTTGTTTCCGTAAGACTCCAATCCAATCGGATATATACCGCTCCGGTCCTGAGAAATATATATGTATGGTATTGGAACGTAACGGTTAGAGACATTTGGGAAGCCGCAGCATTGAATGAAATATATAATTTCAGCAGGGCATCGATTAGTCAGCGCAGTGTAGTCAATCAAGCAATGAATATTATAAGATCAAAATATCCTGACATGAAAACCGATGTTCTCAGTTCAGCAGAAAAGTCAAAAGCTCAAGAAGCGAGGCCGCAATACGGTTATACAGAGACAGATAAAACCAATACCGTAAACAGTGCACCTCAATATTCTCAGCCTTTACAACAGCCGGAGCAAAAGGAAGGCTGCTATATTGCAACTGCTGTTTACGGATCATATGATGCTCCCGAAGTAATTGTTCTTCGCCGCTTTAGAGATGAATCACTCAAAAAATCCGCACTCGGAAGGGCGTTTATCAGAGCGTACTATAAATTCAGCCCATCAGTTGCCGAGAGACTTAAAAATGCAAAAAGAACCAATGCTTTTGTTCGGTCAATTCTTGATAAATGGGTCAGAAAAATAAGCAATAAATAATAAAACTGTTTTGTACATTTGATACGGTTCACACATTTGTTATAAATCTTTCTTAATTAAATATATTCCCTTTGCAGCGAAAATAATCAAAGGGCTTAAGCCGTGGCATGACAACCTTGCTGCGGCTATTTTTTAACTTTTTTGTGTTAATAGCGACCGATATTCAAACTTGAAACACGTTTCCGATCTTTCTGCCTTCCTTTTTGTCACCGATATTAAAAAGGCCCAAAGTGCAAATCAATTCATAGTGATACTTATGAGATTGATGCCTTTAAAATATAATTCACTATTAAAATAATTTTATATAATTATGTATTTTTAAACTTAACTTAATAAAATTTGTGCATTATTTATACTAAATTGACTTATATAATAGTAAAATTATAGTTGAATTTTGTACTGAATTGTGATATTATAATAATATCTATGCTGGAAAAATAGGTTATTGGCTTGAAAAGAGCCGCAATCTAATTTTAGCAAAACTTTTTTTGAATAAAAATGCGCTGTGTGCAATGGGGTGTCGGCGCGTTTTAGAACCATGGGAGGTAAATATTATGAAAAGAAAGCTTTCGAAACTCGGAAGGAGTACGGTAAGCGTACTGCTCTGCCTTGTTATGCTTTTGACTACCTTCTGCTTCTTTGATATCGGTTCGATGATATCGGAAGCGTTGGTCAGCAAGAGCAGTCATGCGCTGACGGAGGCAGGCACATCCTCGGATACCTTTGCACAGTATAATATTTCTGCGCCCGAGCTTGTCTATATCAAGGCCGGCGGAAAGGACTCGGAATACTTTCTGAATGCAACGTCGAGCGGTACGGTCAGCGAGCCGACATCGGCGACAGGTATGCTCAGATTTTCCTGTGCAACGTCGAGGAGTGTTACTGTTTCAATAACTGTTCTTGACGCAAACCTCAACGCTTCCGGTGCAAACAGAGTAACAAATGTTGCTTTCTCCGACGGCACATATATGTCATCGGATAAGGCCTTGTCGGCGCCTTCGTCATCTGTTACGAAGACGATTAAGAGCATTTCCATGGCGAATGCCGAGGTTGGCAAAGAATATGTTATTCGTTGGAATATCGTTTATACAACCGCCTCGGGTTCATATACAACCTATGCCTATACGGGCATTAAATTCCCGCTGCTCTCTCAGGCAGGTATGACGACAAGACAGTATTATTACGGAACATACGGCGGAGCGACCGGTAACCCTGCCGAGACATCCACGTATTCATTTATTACGGGTGCAGACTCGGTTAAAGGCGGTAACGTCGCTTCCAAGTGGGTCAGCACAGGCTCGACTCTTACAGCTCCGCTTATTAATTTCAATGCAGGCCTTTATCCGAGAGGACTTGATATGCCGATAAATTCGAACTATTTTGATCCGAACGGTTCGGGCGTATTGCTCTGCTATTCAAAGCGTAATGACAGCAATTATTTCGGACAGGGCTCGAGAATTTATAACACTCAGTGGGACGGTTCAAATAGCTATAATCCCAAGGCAATGATCACCCAGTCGGGTTATTTCGGCGGTTCTCCTTCGACGGACGGTGACGCTACGGATATGCGGCTGCCGATATCACTATCGATACATCAAGGTTTTCAAATTTCAATCAGGTTCCGAACCTTTATGCAGGTTTTGTAGAGTTTGACTCCGACGGCGGCGCAAGCCAGAACTATTTGAACGCAATCAGAAATGTTTCTTATACATCTTCAGATGCTGCGAAATATTTCAGAAAGAACAAAACTATCAATAATAATGCCGGCAGTATGAACACGGCGCCGACAATCTATTGTCCGGATGTTGACCGTTCAGATGAAAAGAACGGCCGTTCATGGGTTCGCGGCCTTTACAAGCTTGACGGCGATATAACCGCGGCAAAGAATAATCTTACAAATTCAACATCGGGCGGAACATCGCTCACTATTGCCTCTTTCAGCAATAATGTTTATTCAACTTATATCCGTTTTGAATATTCGCTTCGTTTCAATCCGCTTATAGGTTATGACGAGTATTGTTCCGGAATCTCGGCTGTAAGACTCAATGCCACACTTGCCGATAAGGCAACGGCTCGTAAATACTACAGTGAATTCCTCAATTCCGGTGTCAATGCATCGGCAAACAACTGGTCGACAATCGAGGGATATGTTAAGTCATACGTCAAGACTCTTTGCGTCTCCTCTGCGGCGGCGGGTTCATATACCGACCCTGCGTCTGCAATCTCGGCGGCACAGACAAACTTAAAAACAGTCATGAAGACAACCACTCCGTTGTCTCCGCCGTTGTACTTCTATACACCGGAAGCAATTTATCTTACTCCAAGTGCATCCTCATGGGGAGCACAGACAAGATCTTCCTTCCAGTGGTATATTCAGAATAATATCTCTGACCCGGCAAATCCGACAACAACGACTTCGAGAGATACCTCCGGTACGGTATATTTCAATTATCCGAATGCTTCGAATTTGAGGATCAGCTATAAATGGATCAACAAGAGCGGAAGCGAAATGGGAAGCACATCTTCCACATCTTCCAGCTATTATAATACCAATTCCTACATGACGCTTGGCGGCTCGAATCTGTATTCAAAAACAGACAAAACAGTTTCGCTTTCTTCGGGCATCGCGAATCTTTCGGTCACGGCAGGATACAGTCCTTATCTTGTAAGCGGCGACACAGGCTGCTTTATAGAATGGACAGCGAAATATATTGATTTAACGGACGGTTACGAGAAAACAGCTATAGCTTATACATATGTATATAAGCCGTGGGTTGCACCGATTGCAGGTGCGGATTACATTGGAAACTATGCAGGTACAAACTTCTATTCCGGTCAGATAACCTGGATCAGCGGTGTTCACGGATTGAATGCTCAGGGCGGATATTACCCCAGATATTCATTCTCCAACAAGGCAAAAGGTCTTTCTGCTTTCCTGAGCAACAGTAGCTCGGCTTACGGCGCAACAAGCACAACACTTGTTACGGGTACAAAAACTCAGCCCGATGTATCAAAGCTCACCTCGAAAAGCTCATATGTTTCGGATTCAACAAACATGTATGCCTCGTTTGCAACAACGAGTAATACTACTGCATTGTTCAGTGCAAATCAGGCAAACAGCGGTGTTAATAACAACACGCCTATTGACTGGATGCGAAGCAGCGGTTCTTTCACGACAAATGCTTCCACAACCGATAACCTTTTTAACGTGAAGAGTGCAGGCAGCGCAGAATATACAAACGATGACTCCGGTTCGTCCAAGTGTGTAAAGGTATCTGTATTTAATAACGAAGCAAAGGGATCTATTTATATTGATACAAGCCGTTACACAAACCTTAAGGATATTCCGAACCTCGGCGTCGGACTTATGGTTACTCATGATAAATCTTCCGATGCCGGTGCATGGTATGTTTCCGATATGTCGCATAACACAACCTACGATTTGGGCCATACCGCAGACGGCGTACGCAATTCAAGAAGCCGTTCAAACTATGACACCTTGAGAGCTGTATTTAACAACCAGGGCACGGTTATTGCCGGACAGGGAACGGCAACCTCCTTTGGCGGTTATGAATCAGAAGGCATTAAATACGCAGGTATTTGGGTATCGGCTCTTAATAATACAGGCAGCGCCACAAGTACGGAAACATACAGAATTAAAGGCGCATATGCAGCTAACCAGGACAGTGACCAGAACCTCGCTGTTGTTATAACAAAGCTTGTTGCAACTCAGACCAACAAGACAGACCTTCGTAAGGCAGTTAAGCGTGCGCAGAACAACTTCCCTAATCTCGGCATACACAACGCTGCCACTATGTCGAGCTACTATTACTCAGGCACGACATATACGAATTTTGTAAATACATATAAAAATGCTTATCGTCAGCTTACAAAACTTGACGGTAACTATACCGATACAACTGCGTCAGCACTTGCAACCAACCTCAATAATTACATTGATCAGCTTACAACAGGAACAGATCTTAAAACGAACTGCACAGCCCGTGAATACAATCTCGGACTTGAAAAGCTTGATAACGGTCAGTATAAGATTGTTGAGATCAGCGGCGGACAGCAGTATGAAATAACATACGACGCCCGTGATAATGTATATTTCACCCCCGATACATATGAGGGATATACATATATCGGTAAGTGTGAATTGACGAATGAGACAATTGCTCCGTCGGATTATTACGGCAAAACGCTTGCTTCTCTTCCGACATTTTTCTCGGCAAGCAATTTGTACAGCAATTCGATGAGCTATTCCGGCTCAACCGTAACTATCGGAACAACAACGGTTAAGACAACGACTGTTCCGCAGTTTGACGGAGATACCACTGCCTATGAGTGGGTCGCCGCAGTCAATGATACTTCGCTGACGATGGTTAATTTCTACTTCATTGATCAAAACAAGATATATTTTGACCCGAATGACGGATCAAGCGGAGTTAACCTTCTCACTCAGCCTACAACATATAAATCGGGAAATAATTTCTATTCTCCGACATTTACTTCAAGCCCCGGCAACGGAGTAACGGCAACGTTCGACCAAACAGACAGCACGTTTACGTTCAACGGAACACCGACGACGGGTGCGGAATATTTCAGATTCCCGATTGCAGGCAAGCTCAAGGCAAATACCAATTATACATACAGAGTTGTTTATGTCAGCGGCTCAAAGACACTTGACGGCGGCACGCTTACATTGACACTTGATATCTGCGACAAGAACGGTAACAGATGTTACAAGGCAAGCGGTGAAAACTACAGCGACAGATTTGTTTTTGACCAAACCGCAAACCAGGAAACAACGTCAAGGACGCTTGCTCCCGATGCGTACCAGGCGGCAAATGCGGAATTTGTTCAGGTGTTTACCTACAGCCCGAGCTACGGCACGGTCAGATACAATAACTATAAGGTTAAGATTGAGCTTGTTGAAAGCGGTTCGGCAAATCAAACCTATTCTCCGAATGCAATTCAACAGTTCTATGGTCACAGCATCGGCACAATGCCTGTGCCTGTTCGTGACAACTACCGTTTCCTCGGCTGGTTCACAGCTCCGGACGGCGGCGACCGTGTAACGGCTTCATCCTTAATGGGCAGCACAGACAGAACTGTTTATGCGCACTGGGCAGTGACGGATAAGGTGCTTCTTCTTGATAACGATTTCAACTTTGACGATTTTGTAAGGAAGGCAAGCAACAACAATGCATTTGATACTTTTATGAATTCGTACAAGGCATGTAAGCTTCCGGGAATGAAGAATCCTCTCAGCTATCAGGAGAATGATTATTTCTCGTATTCAATTGCAAAGGACACTGAGGGAGATACCGCTCTGAATGTAAAGTACGACCGAAAGCATATTGTCGATGCCGGTGTAGATGAGGTCTTTGATACCTTTAAGTCGAACACCTACACCGCTTCGGTGGAAGGCGAATATACACTCACATATGAATACAGAATCAATGATTACTATTCATATATAAAGGATACTACCGGAAAGAGCGAGTATGACTCGATTGTTCTCGGATTCAGCACTAATGACGGCTATTGGTACAACGGCGGTCAGGGCGTTTCCTATACCGAAAACAGAAAAACTACCGACGGTTATGAATCTGTTGAGTTGAAGCGCACGTTCACAGCGGGAACTCAATATTTCTTTAACATGATATTCTATTTCGCATATTATAATAATTATAATGAACTTCGTGCGGATTTGGATATCAAGAATATTGTTCTTAAAGACCCGAACGGGAATATCGTTCTTTCTTCAAACGGCATGAATACGGCTAACGGCACATCATCATTTGACTCCGATGCAAGAACGATTACTCTCAAGCCGACGGGGACAGATTGCTACACAAATACTTATGATAATTTGTCAAGCTACCGTTCAACGCTTGAAGCAGGCAAAAAGTACACTCTTTTGATGGATTATCAGGCAACAACGGCCACAAAAATTTCACCGTTTATCTTCTTCTACCCGAACGCAACTTCAACGAGTTATACTTCATCCGCAGCGGCTTATATCCAGGTCCCGGCAGGCTCAGGTACGGTTGCAATGCAATTCACTGTTCCGGCAAATAACTATTACCAGATAAGGTTCAGCGAAAACAGCGTTGACGGCTCAACCGTTCCGGGTGCATTGACCTTGGGCAATATTTCGCTTCAAAGAACAGAGATATTCTCAGACGGAGCGTATGTAGCCGATTCAAGCACATACCTCGGCTGGGTCAGCAAGGTAACAGGTTCGGCAAGCGCAACGGCGGTTTATGTCAATGACCTTAATTCAAGAAATGAGAAAATCGTTTCTCATTATCAGGATATTGACTACGGTGCACAGTACGACGAGCTTTATGTACCGACCCGTGAGGGTTTCACCTTCCTCGGCTGGTATGACGCAGATGGTACACCGTATACCGACGCAAACGGCAACGCTGTCGGCAATCATGTTTGTACAACGGACGGATTTAAGCTCTATTCACGTTGGACGCCTAAGACATTCAATCTCAAATACAATGCTTTCAGACCGAACGACAGTGCAGGAGCGGTAACCGCAGGCACAGTCGGCAATCTCCCGACACCGAATCCTCAGGTACTTAAGTTCGGTGTGGAATCTTCAATCAGCCTGACAGCACCTACTCTTACGGGTTATACGTTCAGCGGTTGGTCAGAGACCTACGGCGGAGCAAAGGTGTATGATAAGGGTCAGACTCTTTCCGCTTCGACCGTAAGCCGGATGTATAAAGACTGCAATGGCGGAACGTACAATATTTATACAACTTGGACGGCAAACAAGTATAAAATTCATTTTGATAAGAATGCAACTGATGCAAACGGTTCAATGGCTGATATGGACATGGTATATGACGTTGCAAAGAATCTTAGTGAAAACAAATTCAGCAGAGAAGGATATACTTTCCAAGGCTGGAACACGGCGAAAAACGGAAGCGGTACATCATACGACGATAAGGCTTTGGTCAATAATCTGACAGCAGCCCCGAACGGAACAGTAACGCTTTATGCCCAGTGGACGGCGAATGTCTATACAATTACGTTTTTACCGAACGGCGGAAGTGTAAATCCGACATCAAAGACGTTTACGATTGAGTCTACGATCGACCTCCCGACACCGACGAAAGACAGCTAT
>OJJV01000433.1_pt1 | contig 29282 bp, 25 predicted proteins | sample 1596391 | NCBI WGS metagenome assembly OJJV01 (sample SAMEA4350164, study PRJEB24818) | metagenome | biome: human; feature: gut; material: faeces | place: Denmark | collected 2013-09
AAAAATCTTCATTTTCTTCCCGCTTCTTCAGTCAGATAGCACCGCTATCTTCCTTGGAAGAAGCGGTCGAAACTGAAGTTTTTCACTCTCAAACCTTCAAACAAACAATTCAAAACAGCTTCTAAGAATTGCCGAAAAAAGGTTTTTGAAAATGCATTGACTGCAATTCTGTCGGGCAAAACCGCCGAAAGGGCTTGTTTTGACGACGGAATTGCAGAGGAATTATATGTGTGGGGCTTTGCTGGGCCTTCCGGAGTGCAAATCTATAGCAAACAAATCAAAAATAGCCTCTAAACGGCTGGCATAAGAGAATCGTCCGCCGCGAAACAGATTCGCGAAATCCGGGAACAGTAAAGTTTCTTTACGAAATGCGGTTAACAACAGCACCAAGGTTAGGTCCAACAGGCGGCCAAGGATGATACCCGGCAGGCCAGCGTGGGACTCCCGTGAGCGGAAAGGCGCTTCCTGCGCACGAGGGCCAGCGGGGGGGCTCCCGTGAGCGGAGAGGCGCTTCCTGCGCACGAGGCGAGCCAGCGGGGGGCTCCCGTGAGCGGAAATGCGCTTCCTGCGCACGAGGCTATCTCTGAAGGGGGGCTTGGTCTCTCTGCTTTCTAAGCGCAGGTGCGATGAATGACCGAAGATAGTTCTTGATAATATTTTCCTTTGGAAATTTGTTTTATTGGAAATTAATTCCGTACTTTGGGAAAGTTTTCGTTGGAAACTATTGTATAAATGCTTGTTAATTATTTAAAACACTGATTATTATGAATGCAATTACGTTAAAGGCGCTCTTTTGCATCAGCGGGGTGGCTGTCGGTGGGCTTCTTCTGTTCTCTTCTTTTGAGACCAAGGCTACAGAAAGGTGGGGAATAGGAAGTGCTTTGGTTGCCGAGTCTGTCGAAGTGGCTCTGACTCGGGTTGCTGAGCTGGGAGTTGAGAAGATGGATCTGGAAAATTCTGGAGTTAAAACGCTGAAAGGGAATGAATTGACGACTGAGGTGCCGAATGCCGAAAGGTTGGCGGAAGAGCAGAAAGCAGAGCTGTCGGGTGCAGGAAGACCGGCGGAAGAGCAGAGTGTTGAGATGACGGGTGCGGCAAGGCCAGATGAGGAGACGGCGGCGAAGGAAAAGCCGACGACAAAGGTGGTGCACATCACCAAGGCTGATTTCCTTAAGAAGATCTACGACTTCGAAAAGAACCCCGATGAGTGGAAATACCTCGGATCTCAGCCGGCTATTGTCGATTTCTATGCGGACTGGTGCGGGCCGTGCAGGCAGCTGTCGCCTGTGCTGGACGAACTGGCCAAGGAATATTCAGGGAAACTCACCATCTACAAGGTCAATGTGGACAATGAGAGGGGACTGGCTACATTTTTCGGCATAAGATCGATTCCGACGCTTCTGTTCATTCCGATGAAGGGTAAGCCGCAGAGGTCTCTCGGGGCTTTGTCTAAGACGGAGCTCAAGGGAATCATCAAGGATGTTCTTAAAGTTGAGCTGTAGTTGGTAGGTCGTGGAGAATAAGAAGAACACAATCTGCCGCCTTCGCGAGATCCATAGGGCGATCTCCGGGCTGGACGCTGAGTTTCAGAGGAAATTCGGGCTGAACCTGAACGAGGCGATGCTTCTCTGCTTCCTTGCGGGGCAGGGAAGCGCTTCGGCATCGGAACTATCAGATGAGTTGGGGCTTACACATTCGAATATGTCCAAGGTTCTTGCCTCGGCGGAAAAAACATCCCTCATCAGCCGGAAACTTAACCCGGCTGACAAGCGGGGGATGATCTTCTCGCTTACAGACGAGGGCCGCATCCGGCTCGCCTCCATCCACTGTGAGGAATTGGTGATCCCGGACTTACTCAAAGGAATCCTCGGTTAGGCTCAGAGCCTTCCGCACTTCCTTGCGGTCCTTGTGGAACAAGATCTCTAAAGATCCGCTGTGTGCTAATCTGAAGAATTCCCTCACTTCCCTGACCGTCTGAAGTCCTTGTGGAACAAGACCTCTAAGTAACGTGAAAAAAATAACCTGCTTCAGATTAGGAGAAGATTTTCGAGGATAGATCTATTTTCGAAGAAGGAGTGTGCCGGTGGCACATGACTGATGAGAAAAAGAGATCTAGACCGAAAAGATTCCTTAAGATGAGGCAGGTTATTTTTTGAAGGTTACTAAAGATCCACTGTGTGGGTAAGCTTGCCGTCGGTGTCGTAGATCCTGACGGCGATCTTTTTGGCGTTCACGGTGATCTCCATCCTCTGCCACTGGCCGTTGGTGATCACAGGGAAGGATGCGTCGGTTGATCCAACTTCGCGGAAAGAGTACTTGTGCACATGGCCGCTCAGCATCAGATCGACTCCGGCACCATTGAGGATAGGCAGGAACTTCTCCGACATATTCAGATTGCCGTGCCATGCGTCCTTGATCTGAGGGGGAATATGGTTGAAGACGATCCTTCTTTCGGCGTTCTTCCACTCATCACTCTCCACCACGCCCTTGAGCCATTTGGCCTCCTCGTTCAGATAAGGCTCCGAGCAGAGCCGTCCTTGGTTCTCGATGTCGCTGTCCACCTTGTCCTCGCCGCCGTCCAGCACCAGAAACAGGAACTTGCCATATTTGAAGGTGTAGTAGGGGCCGTGCTCCGGGAAGTCGAAATATTCAGAGATCCGCAGCGCGTCCCTGCCTCTGAACTCGTGGTTGCCGCGGACCATGAAGAGAGGAGTCTGGTCGGCGAACAGGTCGCTGGCCGGCTTGAGGTAGTGCCGGACGATCTTCTCGCTGTAGGCCAGGTCGGAGGTCATGTCTCCGTTGAACAGAACGAAGTCGAACTCCTTGTTCTTCTCCTTGTCCGCGAACAGTCTGCGCAGTAGCGAGTCCTGGGCGTGCACGTCGTTGACAACGGCGAACCTGACCTCGCTGTAATCCTCTTTGAGAGTGGTGGCCTTAGGCAGGTCAACCTTGTAGGCCGGCGCTCCGGAGCCTTTCCCGTAGACCGGATTGTAGTTGTTGTAGTAGTCCTGCACCGCCGTCATCATCACCCTGTAGCGGTAGCTGGTGCCGGGCTTAAGCCCGCCAACCGTCACCTTGTGGATCTTGCCGATAGGCTTCAGCCCGTGGCCGCGCATGTCGTAGTACTTCGGCCTGTCCTTGTAGTAGAAATTCTCCTCGTTGTCCGGAGCGATCTCCACCCACCCCACGGCATCTACATCCGTCATCCACATCACCGTGAAGCTGTCCGTGGTAACATTCTGAAGGTAAGGCCCGCACACGATCCTGGCAATGGCCGGCCCGTTCTGCGCCTCCGCCAAAAACGGCAGCACCGCCAGAACCGCAATCAAAAGGTACTTTCTCATATTCTTGAATATCACTGTTTATCGTCTGTTCGTCAGAGGCCCGGCCAAAGAAGCCCGGCAAACCGTCCGTCCGTTTTGTTGAACACAAATTTACTTCGTTTTGCCGAAAAGGCAAAATCATTGGTGCGGTTCTTTCAATCCGCAATGGATGAGTCCACTTGAAAAAGTCGTTTTTGAAAAACATGTGCCTCGCAGATACTTCTGTAAGGGGTAAAAAGTGGCAAATGGCACTTTTTCAAGTGGGCTCATGGATCCAAATGTTCGAAATGACTATAATTCATTATTTTTGTGTTTGATTCCGAGACTCTTCTATGTGGTTAAGGAACGATTATAATAACCAATAATGAGTCCACTTGAAAAAGTCTTTTTTTGAAAAAATATGTGCCACACAGGTACTTCCAACGGGGGTAAAAAGTGGCGAATGGTACTTTTTCAAGTTGACTCAATAATGTATTGAATAGTTATGAACAGCATGCTGATGAGGGGCTTGATGATCGGCCTGACTGCGCTGTCAGGCAGTCTGGCTTTGTCGGCTCAGGTTGTGGTTTCTTCAGGATTTGAACAACTTGACAGATGGGCGTCCGAGTGCCTTGCCGAAAGGAGTATGACCCTTGGTTATCCAGGCAACAATGACATAAGACTGGAGGAGTTTTACCGCTGGTACACAGGAAAACAGGCTTTGATTCCATTAGCGTCAGTGGTCATAAATTCTTCGGCATCGACAGCCCTTGCGGACTCTTCATCACAACCCGCGACGTTTACGACAATCAGTCAACCTACGACATCTCTTATCTGAACGCCAACATGCGCATGATAAACTGCTCACGATCAGGAATCGAGCCACTCAAATTTTGGTGGCTTATGAAAACGGTCGGCGATGAAGGCTGGACAGAGCAGGCCGCGAGGATTTTTGAAAACACGCGATACCTTAAGTCTGAGCTTAAAAGGATAGGTTGGCCTTATTGGAACAATGAATATAGCAACACGGTCATATTCCGCCGTCCTTCCGCCAAAGTCGTAAGGAAATATAATCTCGCTTGCGGCGAGGACGCGGCGTCTGGCGGAAAGCTGTCGCATGTTGTCGTCATGCAGCATGTCACAAAGGATTCGATCGACAGGCTCATCGCCGATCTGCGGAACGAGACAATCTCGGATCTGTGACGTCAATCGCATTCCCGCACATCTGGGTCGTCTCAGCCGACGAAATCCTTTGGCAGGACACCGAACTGCCTGAAGAAGCATTTGGCGAAGTACGACGGGGTGTTGAAGCCTACCATGTAGCAGATCTCATTGACCTTGTACTTTTGCTCGGCCAGCAGGCTGGCGGCCTTGCGCAGACGCATCTCCTTGATGAAATTGTTAGGAGTCATGCCGCAGGCCTCCTTGGTACGCTCGAACAGGACGGAACGGCTCAGGTGCATCTGCTCCGCCAAGTCATCGACGGAGAAATCCATGTCGGTAAATCTCACAGACACTATCTCGCTGATTTGCTGAAGGAATTGCTCGTCGCCTTTACCCTGCACGGTGCTTCTTAACGGGGCGTACGGACGTTTGCTGAAACTGTCCCAGATTATTTTTCTCTTGTCGAGAATGCCGTTCCGCTTGCTCCGGGAGGTGGTGCCTGTTATGTTATGGCTCCTATTCGATGATTTTTGTTATTTTTGGTAAGCGTTATGATCACTTGATGTCTGCATTAAAATTTTGAATGATATGAAAAGGTTTCTTATTGTGATGGCGGCGGTGTTGCTGACTGCTTTGTCCGTGTCTGCGAAAGTCTCTCTTCCATCGCTCGTCGGTGACAACATGGTTCTTCAGCGCAACACTTCCGTGAATGTCTGGGGAAAGGCCAAGGCCGGGGCAAAGGTCTCAGTGTCTGTGTCATGGAGCAAGGAAAGGTATCGTACCAAAGCTGATCCGGACGGGAATTGGCGTGTCAGGGTAGCGACCGCTGACGCCGGCGGCCCTCACACCATGACCATCTCCGACGGCGAGCCGGTCACCGTCCGGGGGATCATGCTTGGCGAGGTTTGGCTTTGCTGTGGGCAGTCCAACATGGAGATGCCGCTCTGCGGTTTCATGATGCAGCCGGTCGAAAATTATCCCGAGTACCTGATGGATGTCCCTACCGAGGCCTCCTTGATCAGGTTTTTCCAGGTTCCACGGGTTCCGGCTGACGAACCGGCGGACACCTGCGGAGGAGAATGGCTTTTACCTACCATGAGGAACGCGAGTCAGTTCAGCGCCTGCGGTTATTTCTTCGGCAGGGCGTTGTCCAAGGCTCTCGTAGGTGTGCCGGTGGGTCTGATCTCCTCGAACTGGGGAGGCACACGCATCGAATGCTGGATGAGCGATGAGGCAATCCTCTCCACCGAGGGGATCAACCATGGGTTCGCCCTCTCTGGAGAAGGGGTCACCAGTGAGCCCCACAGGCTGTTCAACTCGATGATCTGGCCTCTGCGCCATTACACGGCCAAGGGATGGATCTGGTACCAAGGGGAGTCGAACAGGATCAACTGGTTTGACTATAGGAATCTTATGGTTTCCATGGTTGACTTGTGGAGGAATATCTGGGAGGATGAGGGAATGCCGTTCTATTTCGTTCAGCTTGCCCCTTACCCCTACAACGGCGAGGGACTGCGCTCTCTGCCTCTGGTCGTGGAGGCACAGTACCAGGCAATGGCTCAAATCCCTCATAGCGGCATTGCCGCAACGACAGACATCGGCAGCCGTACTTGCATACATCCTCGGAAGAAGATGGAGGTGGGCACCAGGCTTGCATGGCTCGCGCTCCGTAACGACTATGGTGTCGATGGAGTGCCGCTTCCTGCTCCGACCTACAAGTCGATGGAGAAGGAGTACAACGATTACCACAAGTGCAACCAGCTTGTCCTGAGTTTCAACAATCTTTCCGGACAGAATGAGTTCAATGAGTCCGACAGCATTCTCGGTTTCGCCTCGGACGGCTACTACACTCCGGGAGGCTTTGAGATCGCCGGGGCGGACAAGGTCTGGCATAAGGCCAAAGTCAACTTCCGCTGGTGGCAGAATAAGATTGAAGTCTGGTCGGAAGATGTCCCCGAGCCTGTAGCCGCTCGCTATGCTTTCAGAAACTATCCCGAGGACGCAAACGTGATGACAACCTCCGGTCAGCCTTTCGCTCCGTTCAGAACGGATGACTGGGAAGTCAAAGATGTGGGAATAATAAAATAAAAACGTGATGAAAAGGATTCTGTGGGCCATTCTGGCGCTGGTAACGAGCGCCAATGCGGCATATTCGCAGACGTGCTGGACAATCGGAACGGACGGTTCTATAGAGCTGAATCCCGAAAGGATCGTCCTGCCATATTCCGACCACATCGAGATGAGCGGGGAACAGGTTTCCTGCGTCCTTCGATGGATGGTTGACGAAAAAGGCCTGTTCGGCCAGGAAAGATCGTTGGTTTTCCCGATGCTTCGCCGTGTCCCTAATGACACGCACGCCAGCCTGCTTTACAGGATGGGTACGGACGTCATGTCGCTGGTCGGGATCAATTCTCTTGTGCCGAAACAGCTGTCGACAAAAAAAGTGTCCATTGACGGAGGCCTGTCAGTGATCAGTGAATATGGTGTCGGCAAGGCGAATGTCGGAGGAGCCAGAGGAGACAATCCGAAGCCGGTCGCCGAAGTCAGGACAACGGTGTTTCCAAGCAAGGTCCATCCGATGCTCTGCGAGATCTACAGCATAAGGAATATCTCCGCCAGTCCGCTGGTGCTAAATGTCCCGAAGTTCAGCCAGGAAGCGAAGACCCTGGCCGACAAGGGAGTGGACGGCAGCTATGTGATCCGGGCAGACATATTTGGAAGTGGAACCTATGTTCTTGAGCCTTGGCAGGAGATCGGATTTCAAGTGGCTTTCCAAGCCTACCGGGAAAAAGGAGGAAGCATGATTGTTCCGGACTTTGATGCGGAATATTCCGCCAGGATGTCCTTCATCCGCAACGCCATCGATTCGTCCCTGATTCTGGAAACACCTGACACTGTGATCAACACAGAGTTTAGATTCGCCAAGATAAGAGCCTCGGAAAGCATTTACAGGACAAAGGGAGGCCTTATGCACGGTCCCGGCGGAGAGTCCTACTATGCCGCGCTTTGGTGCAATGACGAATGTGAATATGTCAATCCGTTCTATCCTTTCCTTGGCTATGCGGTCGGCAACGAATCTGCGTTCAACTGTTACCGGCTTTATTCAGGATTCATGAATGATGATTTCAAACCGGTTCCAAGCTCGATAATTGCCGAGGGAACGGACATCTGGGACGGAGCAGGTGACAGGGGGGATGCGGCCATGATAGCGCATGGGCTGTCAAGGTATCTTCTGGCGAGAGGAGACAAGAACGAGGCGGAGCAGCTCTGGCCGTTCTTGAAATGGTGTCTGGAGTATTGCCACCGGAAACTCAACGCTGCCGGAGTTCCGGAATCAGACTCGGATGAGCTTGAGGGCCGCTTCCCTGCCGGAGACGCCAATCTTTCGACGGCCTGCCTCTACTACGACGGGCTGGTGTCCGCCGCATACCTTGCCCCTTTGCTGGGGGAGACTTCCTCCGTGACAAGGCTGTACCGAAAGCGGGCGGCGCGATTGCGAGAATCAATAGGTCGCTATTTCTCAGCCAACGTAAGCGGCTATGAGACATACCGTTACTACGAAGGAAACGACTTGCTGAGGTCCTGGATTTGTCTGCCATTGTGTTTCGGGATTGACGACAGGGCTGAAGGCACGCTTGCCGCTTTGTTCTCATCCGAGATGATGACGGAGGATGGCATTCTTACCCAGCAGGGCAGCACAACCTTCTGGGACAGGTCAACGCTCTATGCGCTTAGAGGGGCTTTCGCCGCTGGTCATGCGGATGCGGCTCTCTCGCAACTCCACAATTATTCGGAGCGCCGCCTTCTCGGAACCCACGTCCCGTATCCGGTCGAGGCCTACCCTGAAGGGTCGCAGCGGCATCTGTCGGGTGAGAGCGCACTCTATTGCAGGGTTATCACCGAAGGTCTTTTCGGAATACGTCCGACTGGATTTGATTCATTCAGCCTGAAGGTTCAGATGCCCTCAGGCTGGAACACGATGTCTCTTGACCACATAAAGGCTTTCGGCAAAGACTTCAACATCGCCGCGCGAAGGTTGGACGACCAAAGAATCAAGGTCACGGTCAATTATGATGGAAATACCCGTGAATATTCAGTCAAATCAGGACAGGAAATCAAGAACATAACATTGAAGTGATGATTATTCCATAAATCATCGTGGCAGATAACTCCTTTATAATCAAGGAAAAACGCTATGTCCTGGTGCGATGTCTCCCACCAGGACATAGTTTATTATCTTGATATTCAGTGATTTAGATGCCACGCTTTTTTCCCTATTTCTCGCCGGTGTACATCCGGCAGATGCCAAGGGTGAAGGCTTTGTGGGTGACGGTGCGGAAGCCGGCCTCGCGCATCGTGGCGGAGAATTCCTTCTTGCCGGGGAAGGCGGCCACAGAGGCGGGGAGGTAGGCGTAGGCGGCCTTGTCACCGGAGACCTTGCCGCCGATCTTCGGGAGGATGTGGAGGAAATAGAGGTCGTAGAACCAGCGGATTATCTTGTTCTCAGGGCGGGAGAGCTCAAGGATCACGAGACGGCCGCCGGGTTTGAGGACGCGGAGCATCTCCCTTAGGCCTTTCGGTCTGTCCTCGAAGTTCCTGATGCCGAAGGCTATGGTGACCCGGTCGAAGGTGTTGTCCGGGAACCGTAGGTTCTCGCCGTCTCCTTCCTCGATGCTTATCATCTCAGTCAGGCCGGCTTTTGCGACCTTCTCGCGCATCACCGCCAGCATACCCTCCGACAGATCTACGCCGGTCACGTGTCCCTTGGTCATTAAGTCCGATCTCCCGGAATCTCCGGTCACAAAACCTGTCGATGTGACCTGTGCCTCGACTGGTACTTTGGCTGGAGCCTTAACATGTGCTTCAATAGGAGTCCCGACTCGTTTGTGAGACCTGCTCAAGGCTTTGGCGATGGCGATTGAGAAGTCTCCCGTTCCGCAGGCCAGGTCCAGAACCTGGACCGGGGCCGGAGCGTCCACGATCTGTTTCAGGGCCTTCTTGCGCCAGATCTTGTCCACGTCCAGTGAAAGTATGTGATTCAGAGCGTCATAGTCGCCAGCAATGCTGTCGAACATATTCCTGACTTTTGTCTTTGTCGGCATATTCCTAAAAAATTAAAAATCCCGCTCCGGCGAGGATGGAGAGGAAGAAAGTTGAGATCACGAGCATCGGCAGCATCGGGTCGAGAGCACGCTCGCTCCGGGTCCATACACCTTGCAAGTGCTTGATGTACAATGGAAGAGTGATGATGAATATGTAATGTCCCGGCGCGAAATCATAGATCGCGCAAAACACCAGTATCAAGGCCCAGCCCAATGTGACCAGGATGGTCTGGTATATTCTTGCCCCCTTCATCCCGAGCTTGATGGCCACGGTCACACGATTCACCGCATCCGTCTTCATATCCCTTATGTTGTTGACATTCAGCACTCCCACGCTGAAACACCCGATGGCGGAGGCAGGCAGTAGCATAATCAGTGGCGGCAACTCCCGAGCCGCGACATAATACCCACCGAGCACCGACACAAGGCCGAAGAATATGAACACGGACATATCCCCCAACCCTCTGTACCCGTAAGGATTCTTTCCGAGCGTGTACTTCATCGCACCCACAATCGCCGCCGCGCCAAGCGCTTCCAGACAGATAGACTCTGTCTTGAATATGCTCCTGAAGGAAACACTTATCATCGCCAGACCGGAGACGATGCAAAGGACGATGAATATTCCGATGAGCTTTTTGATGTCTCCTACGGTCATATCTCCGCTGCCGAGGGCGTACTGGGGGCCTTGACGGTCAGCAGAGTCGGTGCCGTTCAAGGTGTCGCCGAGCTCATTGGACAGATTTGAGAGGATCTGCAGACATACCGTTGTCAGGAAGATCAGAGCGGCTGTCCACGGGCTGACATCTGTCTTGTCCGCTGCGAGCGTCACCCCGAGGATCACTCCGGCCAAGGACAGCGGAAGAGTCCTCAGCCTCATCGATTTTATGCTGGCTTTCAGCGTCATATTCAATAATTATTTGATTCTGTATAACAAAGGTACTCATATTCTCGAAAATATTCATAACTTTACATTTGTTGCGGAAAAGCGGCTCGCTTGTGTGGTGTCGCTTCGAGGCGGGAAAGGTTGAACATTAATATTCATGAATATGAGACGTAAATCATTCATTCTGGCAGCCGTGGCTGCTTTTGCCGCTGTCGCGTGCGGTCCTAAGGTTTCTGACAAGACCGCCATCGAAGGCACTTTCGAGGCTGGTGCTCCCGATTCGGTTACTTTTGTGATTCCGGACCTGCTGGTTGAAACGACCGTCCCTGTGACTGACGGAAAGTTTACCGCTGAACTTCCGGCTTCTAAGACGGCAATGGCCAGATTGACGGGCGTTGGTTCCAGAGTGGCGTTCATTCCTGATGGTACTCCTCTGACTTTCTCCGTCAAAGAGGACGGCACTGTTGAGATTTCCTCCAAGGCTCCGTCTGTCTCCATTCAGGAGAAGTACAAAGCCTACGCTGACGCGAAGGCTCAGTTCGAGAAGGATGCCAGAGCCAGACTTGAGGAACTTGGCGACGAGGCCGAGGATTCCGTCAAGGAACAGGTTTATAATGACTATGAGGCTGCCGTAAAGGAATGCAATGACAAGGCTTTCGATGCCAATAAGGACAACATCATTGGAGCTATGGTGCTCAGTACCCTTCAGTACGACCTTACTCCGGCTCAGGTGGACTCGATGCTTAACCTGCTCGATCCATCCCTTTCCGAGATTTCTGTGGTGTCAACGATGAAGAAAGCTATCGATGCAAAAAAGGCAACCGCCGAGGGGGCGATGTTCACCGACTTCGACATCAACGGCGTGAAGCTTTCCGACTTTGTTGGCAAGGGTCAGTACGTCCTCGTTGACTTCTGGGCCTCATGGTGCGGCCCATGCAAGAGGGAGATCCCTAACATCAAGAAGGTCTACGAAAAGTACGCCGGCAAGGATTTCGATGTCCTCAGCGTGGCAGTCTGGGATCAGCCTCAGGCTTCTGTTGACACAGCGAAGGCCTACGGTGTGAACTGGAAGGAGATCATTGACGCTCAGACGGTTCCTACCGAGCTTTACGGCATCCAGGGCATCCCTCACATCATCCTTTTCGGTCCTGACGGAACCATCCTTAAGAGGGATCTCCGTGGCGAGGGCATCGAGGAGGAGGTAGCCAAGTACGTGGCCGCCAAGAAGTAAGAGTGGGCGGAAAGAACCTTACAGTCAGGGAGAAAATCGCCCTGTTTCCACATTCCCCGGGGGTCTATCGTTACTACGATTCCTCGGGGAAGGTGATTTATGTGGGCAAGGCCAAAGACCTGCACAAGAGGGTGGCGCAGTACTTCGTGCCGCCGGAGAGGCTGAATGTGAAGACCAGGCTGCTGGTCTCGAAGATCGCCGACGCACAGTTCTCTGTCGTCGATTCGGAGGCCGACGCGCTGCTGCTGGAGAACAATCTCATCAAGCAGTACAAGCCTCGCTACAACATCCTGCTGAAGGACTCCAAGACCTATCCGTGGATCGTCATCACGAACGACGACTTCCCGAAGGTCTTTCTCACCCGCCGCGTGGACAGGAAAAACGGAACCTATTTCGGGCCGTACAGTTCGGTCTCGCACGCCAACTACCTTCTGGAGTTCTTCCGGAAGAACTACCCGCTGCGCTCCTGCAATCTCAAAATCACCGGCGACGCGATACTTCGGGGCAAGTTCCGCCCGTGCCTTGACTTCCACATAGGACGCTGCAAAGGCTGCTGCGTTGGCGCGATCAGCAAGGAGGAATATTCATCCTACGTCACCGAGATCACCCGTCTGCTGAAAGGCGGCGTGAATGAGATAATCCGTGAATATGAGGCCGAGATGAAGCGTGCGGCCGCGGAGCTCCGTTTCGAGGAGGCGCAGGTATGTAAAAACAGGATAGAGTCCTTGAAGAAGCACTATTCACATTCGATAATATCCTCTGTCGCAGATACTTCCTGTGATGTGTTCTCTCTGGTTTTCGATGGCCAGGAGGCTTTCGGAAACTTCCTGCGTGTTCGTGGCGGATCTGTCATCCAGTCGTTGAACCTGGGCTTCAAGATGAACATCGAGGAGGAGCAGGCATCTGTACTCAGCACGTTCATCGCCGAGATCGAATCCAAGTTCGGTGCATTGGCGAAAGAGGTCATCGTGCCGTTCAAGCCGGATGTGGAGATAGACGGCATCGACTTCCGCATCCCGGCGCGCGGCGACAAACTTTCCCTTCTCGAACTGAGCGTCAAGAATGCTAAGGAATATCTTTTCAACTCCATCAAGCAGAGGGAGCACACCGATCCTGACGAATATCGCAGGATGGTTCTTGAGGACTTGCGCAAGGCCTTGGGAATGAAGGAGCTTCCGACCCACATCGAGTGCTTCGACAACTCCAACATCCAGGGAACCAATCCGGTGGCTTCCTGTGTGGTTTTCCGTGACGGAGTGCCGTCCAAGAAGGATTACCGTAAGTTCAAGATCAAGACGGTCATCGGGGCCAATGACTTCGCTTCGATGAAGGAGGTGGTCAACCGCCGTTATTCCCGGATGCTCGTGGAGGCTCCGGACGACCTGCCGCAGCTGGTGGTGATCGATGGCGGAGAAGGCCAGCTGGAGTTCGCCCGCCAGGCTCTGGCCGAACTCGGACTGATGGACAGGCTGATGGTCATCGGCCTTGCCAAGCGTATGGAACTCGTGATCAGGGTGAACGATCCTTATCCTCTGTTTCTGGACCGTAACTCGCAGGCTCTTAAAGTCTTGATGCAGATCCGTGACGAAGCCCACCGCTTCGGCATCACCTTCCACCGCAGCCTCAGGAGCAAAGCCCAGATTCAGAGCGCTTTGAGGGAGATCAAAGGTGTCGGCGAGCAGACCGAGAAGCGTCTTCTGATGCACTACGGCTCAGTCGCCCGCATCGCCGCCGCCCCCCTCGAAGACCTCTCCAAACTCGTCTCCCCGGCTCTCGCCGCCGAGATTCTCAAGGCACTTGACCAGTCTTGACCCAATACATTGAACCGTCTGCGACACACGCGTGATCTTCGCGCGTGATTCGCCCCCCTTCTTGCGCACCACCTTGCTCCTTGTGAACACCTCGTGAGCCAGATCAGCCTTTTTGCTCACAACAGGGCCTTTATGGGGCCTTCGTGAGCGGAAGAGCCTGATCTGTGCACGGAACACTTTTCTACTTCTCGGCGCGAATTTCCGTATGAATGATTTCAACCTTGAATAAGGCTCGATTTTATTTCGCAACTATGTTTATTTATAATACAAATAACCCGAAGCAACTCAACAAGAATTAAAAAAATGAGCATTTTTCGAGTTTTTTGAGCCACGTGGTTACCAATTTGTGTTAAACACCCGTTTCTTTGAGATTTTTTCTCACGATTTACAATCCATATCAAATGTTAATTGTATCTTTGCACAAAATATTGAGATATGCTAGCTAATTTCACAGTTAAGAATTTTCGTTCTCTTAAACAGGAACGTACCTTTAGCATGGAGGCGAGTTCCATAAAGGAGCACAAAGAGTCTGTAATCAACAAGGGTAAGTACAGTTTGCTTCCGTTGGCAGTCTTCTATGGAGCCAACTCGGGTGGCAAGAGTAATTTGATTCAGGCCATATCTACCATGCGTAGTATGATTAGGCGTTCGGTCAGGCTGAACGAGGGTGATGCGCTGCCATACGATCCTTTTGCTTTGGATGAAAACTCAGATTCGCAACCTACGCTGTTTGAGATTCAGTTTATCAAAGGTGAGGTACTTTACCGCTATGGCTTTGAATACAACAAAACAGATATTATCTCAGAGTGGCTTTACGAGAAGCGGTTTGGCGAGAAAGAGTACGAGCTCTTTGTGCGTTCACGAGATATGATAGAGGTATCGCCCAAAAGATTCCCGGAGGGTCAGGGAAAAGAGGATTTGACAAACTCAAATCGCCTCTTCCTGTCGCTTGTGGCTCAGCTGAAGGGCGAGAAGTCTAATTCCATATTGGGTTGGTTTGGAGAATGCAATGTACTTTCTGGAATCGACAGCGAGGGCTACGAGGCATTTACCCTCAGAATGTTTTTGGAACATCTGAACGGAGCCGACCAGGCCCAGGGGTTCTTCAAGACCCTGCAACTTGGCTTTACCCGCTTCTCTGTCAAAAAGGTCGATATTCCCAAAGAGGCCTTGGACAGTGCCCCAAAGTCGTTAAGGTCGCAGTTGGAGAAAGACTTGGCTACAGGTAATGTAGTCGAGCCGATAACCACTCACAACGTCTATGACGAAAATGGACTAATAATCGGCGAGCGCAACTTTCACAAGAATCAGATGGAGTCAGAGGGAACAAAGAAAGTGATAGAGATTTCCGGTCCAATTTTCGATACACTGAACGAGGGAAAGACGCTGATTGTCGATGAACTCGATGCAAAGCTTCACCCACTTCTGACGCGCAACATCGTGCTTCTGTTCATGGATCCAGAGAAGAACAGACACGGAGCACAGCTGATCTTTGCCACCCACGACACCAATCTGCTTGATTTGGAGATTATCCGTCGTGATCAGATCTGGTTTGCAGAGAAAGACAAGGTGGAGTCAACTGACATCTACTCGCTTGTTGAGTTCAAGGACGAGGACGGAAAGAAGGTGCGCAACGACCGTGACATCAAGCGCGACTATATTCATGGGCGCTATGGCGCTATACCTTTCATCGGAAAATAAAGTGCAGCTATGGGATATTCAAGAAAAGAAGAAATCGCAAAGCTGAGGCGGGAACGCAAAGAAGCCAAAGCTGCCAAGAAGCGCAAGGAGTACGTCCGCGAGAAGTTCGTGCGTTTCCTCATAGTTTGTGAAGGCACGAAGACAGAGCCGCACTATTTCGAGGCTCTTATCAATAATTACATTTCAGCCGTTCGCGAGGTGACGATAGAGGGCGAAGGCCGGGCAACAGTAGCTTTGGTGGACAGAACGCAGGAAATTAAAACGGAACTGGAGCGTAAGAATGCCATGACTTTTGACCGTGTATGGGTAGTGTTCGACAAGGATGACTTTGAAGACTTCAACGAAGCCATTAAGAAAGCCCATAAGTTGGGCTTCCACAGTGCTTGGACGAATGAGGCATTCGAGCTATGGTACTACCTGCACTTTGAATACCTTGATACAGGTATTGGTCGCGCTGCATACATCAAAAAGTTGGAAGAGGCTTTCAGGAAGAATATGGGAGACAATCACTTTGAATACAAGAAAGGCAATCCCGATATATACAGCCTGCTTCAGCAGTATGGCCGCGAGGACTTGGCCAAGCGCTTTGCTCAGCAACTCCGCGCATTATACACTGGCACCAACTATGCAGCCCATAAGCCTTGCACGATGGTTGACAAGTTAGTGGAAGAACTGGAGCACCCGGAATTATTGTTAATAAAGAAATAAAGGAGGTTAGAAGATATGTGGGCAGATAACGAGACAAAAGATGACCTGTTAGGTTATCAGGTACATGCAGATTTGCTACGTGACGTGGTTCTTGACCCTAAGATGCTTCCAATTTCTATTGGTGTGTTTGGCGATTGGGGGTCTGGAAAGAGTTCCCTTATGCTTTTAATGCAGGAATCCATTGAGAAATGGAGAACTGAAACTGAGGAGGCAAACAAGGTAGGGGGTGCAGCGAAGAAGAATGCCAGAGTGCTTCAAATCATGTTCAACAGCTGGCAGTTTGAGGATTATGAAGATACTAAACTCACGTTGATAGAAACCATACTGAGTGACGTAATAAAAGATATTGAAGACCACAGAGATTTTTTTGAAAAAGCAGATGCATGCCTCTCAAAAATCAAATACCTCAAGTTGGGCGTAGTTGTTCTCAAAAATTTAGCTCGGAAGATTATTCCCAAAGAGATACAAGAGCTGCTGCCAAATAAAGAGGAGTGGAAAGAAATAAGCAAGGAAGACCAAGACCTGCTACTGGATGAGGTAAAGGAGGCTAACTCATCGCTCTTCATTAAGCGATTCAGAGAAGATTTTACCCAAATTATTGCAGACGGCGACTACCGTTCAGTTGTTGTGTATGTTGACGACCTGGACAGATGTTCGCCAAAGCGTATTATTCAATGTCTTGAGGCTGTAAAATTGTTTGTGAATGTTGATAAGACGGCATTTGTTATAGGTGCAGACCAAAGAATTATAGAACATGCTATCCACGAGCAATACAAGACACCACTACAACAAACAACAATATCAAGCCCGTATTCTGATTATCTGGAGAAACTGATTCAACTACCCTATAAGCTTCCCAAACTGTCATATTCAGAACAGGAAACCTACGTAACGCTGCTACTTTGCAGTAAGATGGAGAACGAAAACTTGTTCCCAACTATACACAAGAAGTACCTGAAGTTCCGAGAGAAAGACAAACACAGCAAGTATGGTTTGGACAAGATTGAAAAAGATAACCCCGAAGTTAATTTTAGTACGACCAGTGGCTATCTCTCTATTATTCCCGTTATGGCCAGTTTCCTGAACGGCAATCCACGCCAACTTAAACGATTTCTCAACACATTTGATATGAGACGAAGAATGGCTGGTGTTGCAGGATTCAGGGAGATAGCCCCTGAAATGTTGGTCAAGCTCATGGTATTGGAGTATAATAGCCAACTAAGGCAATACATTGATGATCTGTATTCCAAACAGAAGGACACAGGATTCATAAAGGGTATGAAAAAAGTGGAGGAACAAGCCGAGGCTGGCGAAGTGAAAGAAAGCGGATGGAAAGATTTGTGGAACACGCCGGAAGGAAAGCGATGGCTATCCACAAAACCATCATTAGCCCAGAAGAATCTCAGAAACTATTTCTGGATTTCACGAGAAGCATTACAGGTGGCAACACCAATTGAAAGCAAAGTATCAGCTCTGGTACAGGGCGTTTATGATAGGCTCAAAATGAGCCAAACCGATAAAGCATTGAGCGAGAAGATTTGGAACGAGACGAATAGGTTTACCAAAGATGAGTTTTGTATGTTGGTGATGTTGTTAAACCAAGAATTGATGGCAAACCCCGAGAGTGAAGTCGTGCGAAGGTTTGTTGATGTAGATAAAGACAATAAGATATTTCAAACAGTACTAGATGTCAAAGACCTTTTTGAGGGAGTTGATACTGGAAAACTAGGACCAGAGTACAGCGATTTCTTGAAGAGAAAGAGCAATGACGCTGCTTGTAAAGCATATATTGATGGTCTTAATTTGAGTCAGCCACTAAAAAATGCAATGAAGTAATGGGAACATCACAGGGATTGACTTTGAAAAAAACTCCGCAGTGGTCTTCTGCTAAAAGAGCGATGACGGGGTTGTTGAATGACTTGGAGAATGATGCCAAGCTGGAGAACTTTATGCTGAAGTTCCATCAGGCACTTGGTAGTGATGGGATATACATTGGAACCACAACATCAGGCAGCAGTAGCGGAGGAACCAGTACACGAGGTAGTGGCGGAGGTGGAAGCTCATCCCGCGATAGCCGTGGGGGTGGGTCAAAAGGACGTCGTTCATTTGGAAGAGCTGGAGCTTCTGCAGCAACGAATTTGCTGGGCTTCTTTTCTGACGTTCGAGACAATGGCCTGTCGCAAGCCATAGAACTTGCCAACACGGTTGGAGTTGAGGTTCCGCAATCACCAAGAGAACTGATCAATTTCTTGTGTGGATTGTCGTCGGTTGATACGGATGCTGACTTTGATTCTGAAGCTGCCAATGCTGCTCAACGAAAACTGCTATCGGAGATTTTTAAGTCGTGTGAAAACTTGACAGATGCAGAGGAAATCATAAAACAAGCAAATAAGGATACCATTGATGCTTGGATTATTGATTTTGAGGTCAATTACATTATCGAGTTTCAAGGTTCTTTGTTTCAGAGCCACATCTTTGATAAAGCCCAAGACCCAGACAAAGTGGCCGGACAGATAAGAAGGTGGCTTCATAGTAAACTTGACAAACGATTGTCTGACGAAATGAAACACATTAACCTTTTTTCGGAAGAGGGGAAACGATATGTTGAATCACTCACCGCTAAAATATTAGATATATGGAAGCAGTAAACATCACTATTAAATACGAGCCTGCCGCAACGACAAGAGATTTTGGACATTATATTCTTTCGTTCACAGGACTTGAAGGAACACAATACTCTGTAAAACTGAAATTCGGTTTTGATGAGCTAAGGAGTATAGCACAGGATACGAGTTCCATTGCGTTTGATTTCCTAGTTTTCTCACTATCTGTCTATAATGCAGACCGTGTTATAAGCAGGGCGCTATATTCGGAAGAAGGATGGTGCAGAAGGATGAGATTGTCGGTGCCGGTGCTACATCTTTCTGAAATGAATAATTCAAAAGAGACGCTGACTTCGGCTTTGAATTTCCTGACAGGAGATGATTGGGAGTTGAACTTCAAGCAGGCTGAACCCTATTTGATTGATCAAGAACTGCTTTTAGTTGACCGTTCAGTATATGGACGAGTCTCACTATTCTCAGGAGGGCTAGATTCATTGATTGGTTTTGTGGATGGCTGTGCTTTGTTAGAACCAGATAAAAAGATACTTCTGGTGTCACACAAAGAACTTGGCAAGGAGTGGTCAGACCAAGTAAGAATATTGGATGACAGCAAGAAACACCAGATCTATACGGGTAAGTATGAGCAACTATTAGTCAATGCTGGTATTAACAATCAAGGATGGATTAGCCAAAGGGCAGTATGCGAAGGAACTTTTAGGGCACGCTCCATCTTATTCATTGGGGCTGGAATATATTGTGCTCATGCCATTAATCCGCAGATGCCGCTGATTATCCCTGAGAACGGGACAATCTCACTCAATATCCCTCTTGACCAAGGACGACGAAGTGCTTGCAGTACGAGAACAACACATCCTGTGTTTTTGAAGAGACTACAAGAGGCACTTGCTCTTATGGGTATTAACAACAAGTTGGAGAATCCTTATCAGTTGAAGTCTAAAGCAGATATGATGATGGATTGTTGTGAAGACTCTGCAAAGAAGGCGGCTTTGGCGGTGCTGTATAAAGATTCATGTTCTTGTGCGAAAAGGTCACATAAAAAATCGTGGAAGCGAAGGAGGGATAAGAATGGTAAACCTATTCTTCATTGTGGTTTCTGCCTGCCTTGTATCTACAGACGTGTTGCTCTGGATGCTGTGGGCTGGGGAAAGAAGGAACCAGTTGGTGTAAATGTATTTAATGTTAATGAAATCGGGCTTTCAAATCCAGAAATTAGAAAAAGCAGAGACTTTAAAGCCTTGCTCTATTTCTTGAGGAAACGATATAACAGGGATACCATAGAGGGTGAACTCATTGCTAATGGAGTGTATGAGAAACAGGAATTAGAAGAATATACCACATTCTTGTTGAATTCTTACAACCAAGTAAAGGCATGGGTCGGTAAATATGGCAATGCCCAAATAAAACGTCTTGCTGGCATATGATTATTGACACGCATTGTCATTTTGATATGATGTCTCAACCAGAAGCCTACATTAGGCAGAAGGAACTAGCAGGTGACATCGTGATTGGCATGACCAATCTGCCGTCTCACTTTGAAATGGGTTTTCCTTATGTAAAAGAATTTAGACATATCAGATTGGCTTTGGGATTACATCCATTACTGGCGGCTGAAAGCAAGAAAGAGATGCCGCTTTTTAAAAGGCTGGTCAACCAAACTTCATATATTGGTGAGATTGGACTGGATTTTTCAAAAGAGGGAATTACGACAAAGGATGAACAGGTGGCAGTCTTTCGTGAGTTGCTATCTACTATTAGTGGCAAAATAAAAATAGTCAGTGTACACTCACGTAAGGCAGAGAGGGAAATGGTGGATTTACTACGCGAATATGAAATTGAAAATGTCATTTTCCATTGGTATAGCGGTCCTATTGATTTAATCACACCCATATTGGACATGGGCTTCTATTTTTCTGTCAATGAGGCCATGTGTATATCGAAGAATGGGAAAGCAATTATTGAGAGGATACCACGTGACCGAATACTCACTGAAACAGATGCTCCGTATAATGATAGGACAGATATTCAAAATGTTCTACATTATTTGAAGATGGAGAACACTGAAGTTCAACTAAATTTTATGAGATTGTTAAAACGTATTAAGGCATAGTATGGATCGAGTGAGTTTGAACAATCATATCGTTACCCCGAAGTCGGTAATAGACATAAAGATATGGAATTGATAGATCCGACATACGGCATTATTCACTATTTTGTGATGCTGGGTAGGAGAACGGTTCCTAATCCCATCGCTACACTTCCGCCCTTATGTATGAAGCATAGCTTACTTCAATATTTGACGAGCCTGCCTCATAACGTGTATCATTATCTGCAAGGTTGTGACTATTTGCAGAGGGTGATGTTATCTGGTGCAAAAAGCGGATTAGAAGTAGATTTCATATTTAATGACTCTATAGAAGAACCGTCATTGAGCAAGGTGCTTTCTAATGGGTTGAATGTGTTCCTAATCTGCACCAATAACGATGAGGAATTGATTGAGATGAACATCAGCCTGTCGAGGGTGTGTAATAAGAATTGTCTTTTCTGGATAGACGAAGAAAAGAAGGAGAAGTTTATCATGCCGTCGGTTGTGACAACAGCTGAGGAATTTTGGGATTTCTTATTTGAGTATTCACAACCGCTAATGAAAGATATTGAAGCTCCGCTTTGCGTGCCTCTTTGCGGTGGCAGTGTTGAATTCCCATATTTTAAGCCTGCTAACATCACTTTCTTTACCTTGGCATCTGCCTTGGGAAACTGGGGTATAGGTTCTTATATCATTAGCCACAAAGAAATAGAGATACTGAAAGCAAAGACGCAAGAAGCTTTGGCAGACAGGTATGGATGGAAAAGGCAGGAAAAAGCCGTTGACATTTTAAGCCAGCTATACGGATTATGTCAAGATGCTTTTAGTACGGCTTCTGGCAAAACTACAGGGTTCTCAGATCAGAACTATCCCCCAATTGTAATTGCAGCACCATACACTACAAAGGATGTTAGGGATTTGTTCAAAATGATGGCCAAAAGCGAGAAGCAACTTCAGTTAATAGACAAAGTGGTAGAAATGGAACAGACACCCAACTACTGCTATGATGTCAATGCAGAAAATGTAGGGAATGATTTTCGAAAGACAGACATCTTTATCAGACTCTTCCACGCTAGTAGGCTGGACTTTTTAGACATTGTGGCCAATTTGCATTGCTCATTCCGCTTTTCCCCCTATTTACGGTTACCTTTGGTCTGTAAAAGTCTCAATACAGAATTGTCGTTTGTAAGTGCAAAGAACAATGGGCAGTTGGCCTATTCTAAGGATCGCATGGTTTACAATAAAGCCATCCACAAAGTTGGAAAGACGATGGCGAAAAAGCTGTTGGCCTCTAAGACGGCAAAGATGCTGGAAAAGATGCCTGCACAGATAGTGGCCATGACAGACCTCCCGATAGAGTGGATGGAAGTGAATGGAATACCACTTGGCTTTACGCACGATGTTTGCCGTATGCCAGAAACGCCATCTTCCGGAATGTTGACCCATTACGGCATAGCAAGGTTTTCAAATTTTTACAGGATACCAGAGGATATTTTGTCGAGAACTCTTGTGGTGTATGGTTGTAGGGAAGATGCGTTTAAGGAATGGCAAGACAAAGCGGATGTCTGTACCCAGGCATTAGGTGCTAAAACTGTTGTTTGTCAGAGCCTAGATGAGTTTGAAAAGGCTGTTAAGCAGCATAAGCCGGACTTATTGATTATTGATACTCACGGCGGAACTGATTTATCAAATCATCAGAGTTATATTTACATGGGTGACGAAAAGGTGTACCCCAAAGATATATCAATACGAGGGATTTCCGCCAGACTGGTGTTTATCTCTGCGTGTAACACAGCTCCATGCTATAATGATGTTAATACTGTTGCCAATGCACTTTTGGAAGTGGGCGCATCAGCAGTGACTTCTTCATATTTGCCATTGGATGTTGTGGAATCATCTACTCTGTATATACGTATACTTAATCAACTGAACCAAGCTGCTCAGCAGGATATACACCGAAACTGGCTGGCCTTTATTTCACATATGCTAAGGACGTCTTTTATCATGACACCACTTGTGGAAAATGCCCAAAAGGATAATCCAGAACCAATGGATCCGATGCTGACAGGTAAGGTAAACACGTTATCGATGTATTTCGAGAAGAGGGCAGAGATATACAGAAAGCTCAAGGCTGATGAGGACGTGGAAGGGCTGAAATATGATTTTTCGAAGGCAGTTCCTCATTATCTGATGTATACTACTATAGGTAGGGCGGATCTCATTATGTTTGAGTCGTCTATGAAGAAGAGGAAAGAAGAGTACGAGAAGATGATGCAAGGATTATGACGCAAGATCAAAGGTGGCAAATCTGGTTTGATGAGGTGATGAACTTCATGGAGAAAGAGCAAAGAAAGCTTTCTAAGTACTCTCCTAAGGAGAAGTTGATGTTTCACTTCATACACCATAATAAGGAGCAGTATAATGCTGGGACGATGAAGGTTGAACGTATGGAGACGTTTGAAAAGTTGCTGGCACTGTGCGAAGAATACAAAAGAGTGAAAGGATATGTGTAGATGAGGATAAGTCGATGGGCAATAGAGTAACGATAATAGTTGGTGCCTGTGCCGTTCTGGACTTTGACCATAAGGGCATATTTCCATCTGTGAAGAATATTACAGATGAGGTGCTTAAACAGAGCATCCAGGAGATGGATGGAGGTGAGAGGCCACTCCTGTGTGAGCTATATGACCATGTCGTTAGGAAATTGAATAGAGTGTCAGGAACTAACCATATTAAGCTTCCACAATTAAATTTTGAGAACTTGTTACATGTCATCGAGATATGTATTGCATATAGCGGCTGTTGGAGTAAGGAATACATTTCTTGGCTTGCATTTTCTGAGTTCGGAACCTTGATCCAACCAGTCAAGTTCTTAAAAGATATTCATACGTTTGATTACATCAGAGCCGCATATGAGCTGCAAAAGACAGTAATGAGTATTGTTAACCAATACGATACTGCTTTCAATGAGGATAAGTTAGCAGAACAATGGTACCGGGACTTTTGGAAATCCTTGTTAACGTGAGTTCGATGAATTATAACTAAAAGAGCGACAATTGAATAACTCCATTCTCATAAGGTGGGACACGTTTCACATTAATCATCGGCTTCTTCGGGAAGAACGAGTAGGCCGCCAGGCCCGCCATCAGATTGACCGTGAAGCCGACGACGGACCGGTGTCGGGAGTGCTTGATCTGCGCGATGTTCTTAAGCTCATCGTTGATGGTCTCGATCAGAGCCCTCTTGCGCAGGAGGATTTTGTCAGAGACTGTCATAAGCTGGCCCTTCATGTTGCTCTTAAGCTTTGTTATCAGCTGGATGCCGTCCACGAAAAGACTGGAGAAGAGGCCCCTGCAGATGTATCCCTTGTCTCCGACCAACTTTCCGAAGAACCGTCCGATGAAGGATTTGTTCCTGAGAGGATCCCTGTCGTCAACATTGCCCGGTGTGAGCATGAAGTTCAGGAGTTCCTCCTTTTCGCTGCAGATCAGATGCAGTTTGAAGCCGTAGAACCATCCCATCGAACATTGCCCCCGCTGGGCGAGTCCCTTGAATACCTTGTGGAGGCGGATGCGCTGGTTCCGGCACACGCGCAGGGCGGTGCTGTCCACGAAACTGATGCCCGCGCAGGCTCCCATGCAGCATCTATTCACGAACAGGATGAAAGGAACCACCACCTTACGCTCCAGCTCGACGAAGCGGTTGCAGGAAACGAGCCCCGGGAACAGATCCGTCATATTCCTGCATACATCATTCAAGTAGAAGTGTTTAAGGCATCTATATCCGCCCAGATGGAACAGTATCATGATGGTTATCACCTCGGCGTCGGACAGCCTGCCGTCCCGATGATACCTCCTCTTCGACTTGTCCCTCTTGGGGGCAAGTCCGTTGACCTTGACAAATCTGTCATATACTCGGCAGAACTGAAAATAGTTGGTACAAAATTTTTTCTTTTTATGGAATAAATGTGTCGTTGGCTTCCGTATTTTTTGGAATAAATGTATATTTGCCAGTGTGGAATTATGGAATAAATGTGTGTAACATGCTTAAGCGTAAGATTTCCAAACAAATAGAAAACTATCTAAAGTCCGGCGGCGATAAAATGCTTGTTGTCGAAGGTGCGAGACAAATCGGGAAGTCGTTCATTATCCGTGAGATTGGAAGCCGGATGTTCCCGAACTTCATTGAGATTAACATGGAGAAAGACAAGCAGGGTGACAGGCTGTTTGCGGAAGCCAAGACAACAGAGAATTTCTATCTTGCGTTGAGTGCTGTTGCAGGGGATAGGATGTCCGACAAGAAATCAACGCTCGTGTTCATCGATGAGATCCAGGCCTATGACCACCTGCTTACCTTGGTTAAGTTTCTTATGGAAGATGGGCGCTTTACCTACATAGCAAGCGGATCTCTGCTCGGGGTCACATTGAAGAAGACACAATCCATCCCGATAGGAAGCATAACTCCTTTGCATATGTATCCACTTGATTTCGAGGAATTTCTTTGGGCGAACAATGTAGGCCGACTCGTTATAGAAGACTTGCGTCGGTGCTTTGAAGAGAGGGTCTCGCCCAACGAATCCATACACAGGAAAATGTTGGACTTGTTCAGGAAGTATCTTCTTGTGGGCGGTCTTCCTGATGCTGTGAATACTTATGTGAAGGAGCATAACATCGTTAAAGTTCGCAATGTGCACAAGGAAATTCTGGAACTCTATGGTCTTGACGCTTCAAAATATGAAAAGGAGTCATCGCGTAAGCTTAAGATTCTACGTATATATGAAATGATTCCGTCAAACCTTGAAAACAAGAAGAAGCGTGTCAAGGTCAAGGACATCGAAGGAAAAAAAGGTAAACGAACCAGTGACTATCAGGACGAGTTTGACTATCTTGTGTCTTCCGGGGTCGCATTGGAGGTGGATGCCATAAGCCAGCCTACTTATCCTCTCAGACAGAATGCGGGGAAGAATCTTCTCAAATTGTATCTTAATGACTGTGGCTTGTTTACGGGAATATTATATGGCAACGACATCAGGCCGGTTCTTGAAGACATCCGTTCTGTCAATCTTGGTTCGGTTTACGAGACGGTTGTCGCCCAAGAACTGAAGGCGCACGGATTTGACCTGTATTATTATGATAACAAGAAAAACGGTGAGGTGGACTATCTAATCGATGATGTGAGGAATATGTCATCAATACCACTTGAGGTAAAATCGGGAAAAGACTACACGACGCATAGTGCTCTTGACAGATTTGTGGCCAACAGGGATTATGCGATCCGGCAGGCGTGTGTGTTGTCCAATGGATCAAAGGTTTTTGAAAAGGATGGTATCACATATTTCCCGATATATTTTGTGATGTTCTTCAACCATGATCTTGACATGCCTGAGGAAGATTATATATTCTGATTACCATTTTAGTAACATAAAAAAATAAGTTGCCTCAGATTAAGAGAATATTTTCGAGGATAGATCTATTTTCGAAGAAGGAGTGTGCCGGTGGCACATGACTGATGAGAAAAGAGATATAGACCGAAAAGATTCCTTAAGATGATGCAGGTTATTTTTTGAAGGTTACTTAATTCCGCCAACAGGTTTAATTACTTGATTTGTTGTCTTTAATGAGCACCAGTCTTGACAATGTCCGGCTTACTGCTTCCTCAAGGTAGGCAATGCTCCTTTAAGTTCGTAACGCCACTTTGAGCCTGCGTTCTGCAAGGCGGTGTTCATGGCATCAACGGCTTTCTGCCAGGTAACGACAGAGTCGTCCACCTTCGTGGCTTCGGGGGCGGTGCTATGCTGATTGCGGTCGAAGCCTTGTTCCTGATTGTTCTTCCAGTAGCAGGCGGTCACGACGGTGTAGTTATCTCCAAACAAGCCGCCGATATGTACATTGCCAGTGTTGCTACCCTTACTATTTACGTTGCCCGTGGCATAGCAGGCAAGGACGGTGCTCCCTCCGTTTAATCCCACTACACCGCCGCCTGAGAGATCCTGTGGGGAGTTAATTTCTAAGGTCACGTTGCCTGTGGCATAGCAAGCGGTCATGGTGCCCCATTTTTCTCCTGCCACGCCGCCGACATAGCGCGTTCCCTTAACTATGGCAGAGGAGCTGCATCCGATGATGGAACCGGCCTTTTGGCTACCCACCACACCGCCGACACAATTCGTGCCGCTGACGCTGCCCGACACCGAGCAGTTTTCAATGGTGCCCCAGCTATATCCTACCACGCCGCCAGTATTGCCTGACATTAACACGTGATTGCTTGTTATCTGTATGCCTTCCATCACCACGTTCTTCACCGTACCAGCTTTATCGAGATAGCCGAACAGACCCACAAATTGGTCATTTGTCGTAACGGTCAGCCCCTTGATGGTATGGCCGCGGCCGTCGAAGGTACCCTTGTATCGCTTTTCGTAGTTCGTGCCTATCGGCGTCCAGCCTTTGCCCGTCAGGTCAATGTTTTCGCCGAGGGTAATGTTTATGTCGGTCTTACCTCCGTTCACTAATTCGGCTACAGTCATCAGACCATCGGCGGAGGTCACGGTGTAGCTGCCGTCGTCCTCTATGGTATAACCCGGGTCTTTTGCCGCAGCGAGGGAGACGGTGTAGGTATATTCACCGCCCGCCTGCCAGTCGGCAGCATTCTTCATCTTATAAACGAAGGTCTTGGCGTTGGTGAAGGTGCACGTAATGAAAGTCGTGCCAGCTGCCACACTTTGCGGGGCTACGAGGGCGGTGTAGGTATCGCCACCTTTGTTATACAGGGTGATTTCGGCCGGGTTGCCGCCCTCGGTGGAGAGGCCCGTCAGCTGCACGACCATCGACTCCTCGGTGTAGTCCGTCAGGACGATGGTCACCCGCGCCGTGCGGTGGGTGAAGCGGAGCGTGGGGCTGCCGTAGGTCACCGTCTGCCCGTCGGCTACGATGAGGTCGCTGGTCTCAAAGTCTTTTTGGGCACTTTGGTTGGCTTTTACCTTCACCGCAGGCGGAGTTGTCTCGCCAGCGGTGTAGGGCCACCACGCTGTGACGGTGATGTCGTTGTGGTTGGTCGTCCAGTAGTGAGGAGCGGTGGAGGTCAGCGTGGCGCTGGTGGGGTCGGCGGTGGAGGGCGTCACGTTGTACGTCTTCACCGTGCCGCCCATCAGGACTGCCACGCTCTGCACACCATCCCAATTGCCGTCCACCGGGGCACGGGTACCGGCGGTGGCTGTCGCGGCTGGATTCAGCCCCATGGCGGTGAAGACGATGGGTGTGCCTTCCGCCCCTTTCGGCAGGAAGCCCGCTTCGTCCTGTGTGCAGGCGGCAAGGCCGAGCAGTAGGGCGAGGGCTGCGGATATATGGATGGTTGTTCGTTTCATGATGCGTGTTGTTTAGGGGTTGTTATTGTTTCTTTTCAGTACGGGCAGACCGCCGGTGCCGAGTGCCCACTGGTAGTCGTTGTTGGTGAGGGCGGTGTTCATGCCGTCAACGGCTGCCTGCCATTTCACGTTCGCGCCGTCCACCTTCGTGGCATCTACCTTTCCTCCAAGATTTCTGAATACTCCTTGCCCGGCATTGCCTCCCCAATAACAGGAAGTTGTATAAGCGTAGTTATAACACACTATAGCTCCAGATTCATACTCTTTCAATGTGCCGTTGAACCAGCAAGCGGTGATATCGCCATAATTTGAATAGGCTATACCACTAGTTCTACCATATGCAGAAATTTTTCCCGTCACAGAGCAGGCAATGATTTTACCCTCATTTTGCTCCACTATTCCAGCTGCTGGTCCACTACTGCCATACAGATTCACATCTATGAGTTGTAGGTTCTTTATCACACCACGTCCATTTAATAACCCAAAAAGTTTAGTAGTCTCTGCTGAAAAGTTTAATCCCGTAATGCGGTATCCCTGCCCATTAAAGATGCCGGAGTAACCTGGCCCTGTGCCTAAACGTGTCCATTCCCTACCCGTCATGTCGATGTCGGCGGTGAGGGTGCAATTTATCGATTCATCTTTTTGTGCGGCTTTGTTCCATGCCAGCAGGCCGTCAGCGTTATAGACCATGTAGCTGCCGTCGTCCTGTATAGAATAGCCCAAATCCTCAGCCTCGCCGCTCTCGCCGCCGCCGTCTGCCCAGTCACCGATAGTGCAACCCTCTAACGTCAAGCCGGTGGCATTCACCTTTACGGTGTAGGTATAGCGGTTGCCCGCTGCCAGCACGACGTTGTTCTGCGGACGGAAGTAGAAGGTGCCGCCGCCGAGTTCCACCCGGATGAACGGCTTGCCTGCCTCAACGGTCTGCGGGGCGGTCAGTGCCTCGTAGGTGTTACCGCTTGCGTTGTAGGTCTTGATGGCGGTCGGGTTGCCGTTATCGGCAGACAGGCTCACGAGGCTCACCGTGGCACCGTCCACGCTTGTGAATCCCGTGCCGGGCTTCAGTTCGATTGCCACGCGTGCCGTGCGATGGTTGAACTCCAAGGTCGGGTTGTTAAATTCCACTTTCCGGTTCTCAGCAGAGATGAAGTCGCTGTTCTGGAAGTCAGCCAATTTGCTTTGGTCTTCGGCCACCTTCACGGCAGGCATCTGTGTGATGTCGGCATTGTTGAAGGGCCACCATGCCGATACGGTAATCGGGTCGCGGCTGGTCCAGTAGTACGGGTCGTTCTCGCGTGAAAGCGTGGCACTCTTGA
>OJJV01000439.1_pt1 | contig 28891 bp, 26 predicted proteins | sample 1596391 | NCBI WGS metagenome assembly OJJV01 (sample SAMEA4350164, study PRJEB24818) | metagenome | biome: human; feature: gut; material: faeces | place: Denmark | collected 2013-09
TTACTTATACAAATGTATAAATAATAATTTGAATATACAAGGGAAAAAGCGGGGATATTTAATTGTTCCCCAACTTATTACAATAAGAACTATGGATTAATTATACAATTTAATGTTAAACTCACGTTACCTTTGCAAAACACTGTAACCTTGATGCAGAAATCACTGCACTGTTGATGCCAAAAATACTGCACTCGCTGTTACCGAAATCACTGCACTTCTGGTTACTGTTTACATTTTAAACGTATAGTAGTATCATTTACTGAAATATCTATCCTATTTTCTATTGAATGAAGACGTTTGTCCATATCTTCAACTCTTGAAGGTAATGGGTGAACGTCTGCATACGAAAACATATACCAAATTCCGACTATTGTAACAAGTCCAATGATTGTCCATACATACCACTGTACAGGAAGCCGTTTTGAAATTGCGTCATTACATTCTTTTATGGAATCTTTTAATTTGGACTCTAATTCTTTTCTTAAATCCGTATGCGCCTGATCGTTTTTATAGTTAAAATCCGTAATCTTGTCATCCAAACGTGTATAAGAATCCCATGCAACATAATCTCCAGTTCGTTGGCGATTCGATGAAGTATGAGGAGTTTCTATGACACCATTTCCATAAGAACTTATCCCATCTCTTTCTCCACTATCTGTGATGTTGCTATGAAATTTGTCCTTGCTGTTTCTCCGAGTTCTTGAATATGAATTTATTCTCGTAATAATCTTTTCAAGGTCATATTCATTATCAATAGTAGAAGAACCATTTATCCTCCGTTTTTGGAATGGTTTATTCTTATTCTGTCCTTTCGCCATATTAAAAGTTCATCAAATTAGAATAAAGTTCTTTCTCTACGGACAAAGACAGCATATAAACTTCCTTAATCAGAGACTTCTCGTTGATATCCTGTGCTTCATTTGTAAGATAATTATCCGTATCTATTGCAACACCTACATGTTTCGTGTAATCTGGTATATCAAACTCTCGCTTATAAAAATCATCGTATTTACTCACGGGACCTATTTCATACATTCCGTTCTCATATGTAAGGTGAAACAACATGTCTTTAGCTGGATATTTATCCAACAGGAATTTTGCAGGAAACGAATCTTGGAAATTCTTAAGAACATCCTTAAAGTCTGAAGATTTCGTCTTGTATGTGCCAATAATACGGCATCCAATTCTTGTGATAGTAAGTGAAGACAAAACCTTTGTCGCAGCCTCATACACTTTGGAAAAATTGGCAAAAAAAGACTCTACACTATCGACTTTATAACTAATGAAACTGATGCGATTCAATGATACTAATATAACATTGTGGGCATCTTCTTTCTTTTTGTCATCTCTAATGACAACCTCACTTTGACCTATTTCCCAATGGCTACATGGAAACACTTTAGTTTCTTGTATTTTCTCCACCAATACTCCTTTAGAATCAAGCATAGTAACTTTAGGCTCATAGCGAAGTTCTATTATAAATTTTCTATTTCCAATATTTTTAGATTCAATGTTTTCTTTCATAGTTATCAAATTTTATTTTAGGGATTGTCGTTTAATGTTTTCAATCTGAGCGAAGCAGCAGACAATCCCTTCAATTTCTGCGTCCGACTCATCAAATTATAATTTTATATCTGTTTCCGGTCGTTTCTGCCGGATTCTTTGTCTGTTTTACATGGCGAGGATACAGTTTCCCCACAAGAGCTCCGCATTGACCGCAAGTTTCAGTGTCAGGCAGCCGCCAAACGAGCCCTTTGTTCTATCCTGTCCGCCAGCTGAACCACGTTTGCCGTGTGGATGCCGAAGAAGATGTAAAGGATTTCCGTCCGCTTAGTCCTGGCCTTGACTCTCCGGAGATCGTAGTGCTCCTTCTGTGTCCCAAACGAGCCTTCCATCGCAGTCGCCCTCACTCTGGCAAGCTCCTTTCGGACAAGGTCTTTCTCCTTTTTCTTCTCACCGAACGGACGGCCTCTTTTTACGAAAGATGTCTGTATCCCGTTCGCCTTGCAGTAGTCCCTGTTTTCAGTTCCCGCGTAGCCTGTGTCTCCTCCGACCTTTTTCGCTTCGACCCCAAACAGTCTCTTGTGCATCTTCAGGCAGTGCACCAGACGGGACCCTTCATTGAACGCATTGAATGACAGCTTCACAATGAACGATATCCCGTCGAACAATATGTTGTTGACCTTCGCTCCGAACTCGACGCTCTTCACCTCCTTGCCCCTCACTATCGATCTCAAATGTGGCTTGCTGAGCAGGTCAAGCAGCCTGCGTGTAATCTTCCTCGTCTGGCTCCTGCTGTGCTTGCGCTGTTTCCTGTATGTCAGGTTCGCCTTCTGCACGTCAAGGAACTTTGTCCGAGGGCGGTGGATTCCCAGTCTGCTGCTCAACTCGCACATCGTCGCATAGCTCTTCTCAATCCCTTCCCACAGCAGCTTCGCGTCAGTCGGATACCGCATCTCGCTTTCATAGCACGTCGCATCCGTGTACATCGTGTCCAGGTTCTCCATGTACGATCTCCACTTGTCGGCGAGTATGCCCTGAAGCTGTTGTATCTTCAACTTCCCTGCAAGTTCCATCATTATGTCGTCCAATAGCTTGTAGTTTGTCAATGGGCGTGTCGGATCTATTATCACGTCGCAGAATATCTGGTAGTGGATGTTGCCGTTCAGCTGTTCCAGCAGTTTAGGACAGCTCAGTCCCGTGTACATCTTCAGGGACATCAGGGCCACTTTCCCTTCAGGAGTGAAGAACGACCTGCGTCCCTGCTTCGGCCTCATGCTTTTCCTTACCAGACCGAAGTTCTCTGCCATCTCGCGGAGAGGGAGCAATTTCGTATCCTGCCCAATTCGCCCTTTTCGAAAGTTGAATAGTAGAGCTCATAAAAAATTGAACTCCGGAAACGCAATGTTCGGCGCTATTTCAGGAAAATTTCGCACTTTTGACGTGCAGATTAATTTTGCGATTCCCCCAATTTTTCACTTTAGTCGGTGGTTGGGGGAATTCTTTTCCTTTTTTCAAAGTTACGAAATTTCTATCACTTTATCAATCAATTCGTTAGAAAAACCAAAAAACTTTTGGACATTTCACGACAGTCCCCAAATACCATAAGTCGCTCGAATCCTGTATAATCCCACAGATTACTCCAAAATTCGAGCGACTAATTCATCTCTCTCCCCTACAGTCCACGAACAATCTCCACGAAATTCGCTATCACGTACTCGGCGTCCTCCATTGACATTTTGGTGTTCAGAGGGAGCGTGATTTCATTTTCGAACAGATGATAGGCGTTCGGGAAATCGGCGATGTCGAAGCCGTGAGCCTTGTAGGCGGTCATCATCGGGAGAGGCTTGTAGTGGACATTGGTTGCGATGCCGCGCTCGGCCATCTGCTCGATAACTTTGTTGGCCTCTTCGCGGGTGCGGCCCTGGAGACGGACCAGGTAAAGATGGTGCGAAGAACAATGATCTGGAGCCCTGTGATTCAGATACTTGACCTGATGGGCTGCATCAAGGCCAGCGTTCAGAGAATCGATGCCGGCATTGTACAATGAAACCATCTCGTGGCGCTTCTTCAGCATTGACGGATAACGCTCGAACTGGACTAGACCGAGAGCCGCCATGATGTCGGTCATGTTGCATTTGTACCATGGGCCAATGATATCGTACTCCCATGCACCTAGCTTCGTCTTCGCGAGCGCATCCTTGTTCTGGCCATGAAGCGAGAACAGCTGGGAGAGACGGTAGATAAACTCGTTCCAGGTCTCACCCTCAATGAAAGGTACAGGACTTCCACAATACACCTGCTGACGCTCCACCTTCTCGTTTCCGAACGGCAGATTCCATGTCAATGCGCCGCCTTCGGCAGTAGTGAAATTCTTCACCGCATGGAAAGAGAACGAAGAAAAATCAGCAATCTCGCCAGCCATCTTGCCATGACGCGAAGCTCCAAATGAATGAGCGCAGTCATTGGAAATGGCGATACGGCCCAGAAGCTTCTGAATATCATTTGCAGGATGGAATTTTGCCAGAATTTCAGGACGGTTCACTATCTCACGAACCTTATCCACATCAGCGCAGATACCAGCAATATCCACAGGGACAATGACTTTGGTGCGCTCAGTGATAGCATTTGCCAGTTTATCGTAATCCATCTCGACATTGTCCTTCTGAGAATCCACCAGGACAATGGTAGCACCGACATGAGCGACGACAGATGCCGACGCAGTATAAGTATATGCCGGAACAATCACCTCATCACCAGGGCCAATGCCCAAAATATGAAGAGCCATCTCCATAGAAGCAGTCGCCGAATTCAGGCAGACCGTCTTCTCCGTATGGACATATCCGGAAATCTCTTTCTCAAGTTTCTTAGTCCGCGGGCCGGTAGTAATCCAGCCGCTAAGAATAGCATCACGAACTTCATTTGCCTCTGCCTCCGTCATATCTGGCGGGCTGAAAGGTACATTTCTTCTTTTCAAATCTGTACTCATTGTATTGTTATTTTAAAAGTCTCTAATTTAACGCTCTTTGACGATTACCCAAAATGTTTTGAAGATCAATTTGATATCATACCAGAAAGATGCGTTTTGCACATAATCCAGATATAACTTGATCTTCTCCTGCATAATCACATTGATATAGTAATCTTCAGGATTCTCTGCCTTCTCCATCAATTCATTTTCATTGCGGAATTTAATGGATGCCGGGTCAGTGATGCCTGGTCGGACATCCAGCACATGCATTTGTTCCGGTGTCCAATAATCGACATAATGCCTTACTTCCGGGCGCGGACCCACCAGACTCATGTCGCCGATGAAAACATTGATTAGCTGAGGCAGTTCATCGATCTTGAACTTGCGTATGAAGTAGCCGCTGCGAGTAACACGCGGATCATGTCCACCGATAGTTACAAGGCTTCCCTTGTCAGCCCCGACCCTCATTGACCGGAACTTGAAAATGCGGAAATCCTTATTGTGCCGTCCAACGCGTACCTGCCTATAAAAAACGGGTCCCGGCGAGTCTAATTTTATCCATATCGCAATAACCAAAAACAATGGACTCAAGACCAACAAACCAAGACCGCTTGCAAGAATATCAAATATTCGTTTCATTATTAATAAACCGAGTTGCCAATAAACAATATAACTATATATAGTGTAAAACCAGAGTTTGTATTAATCTTGTCGTTTTACTACAGACTTGATAATATCCACATACCTTTGAGTTCCGTACTCACGAGTAAAACGCTCAAGAATCAGGTTACGTGCATTGCGTCCCATTTCTTCGCATTTTTCATGATTGTCAGATATCGTGCGAAGCACTTTAACAAATGCGTTTACATCTCCGGCAGGTGCATATTGACCGCACTTATATCTATCTAAAATATAAGTTAATTCTCCTTTATCAAAGCTTGCTACAACGGCTCTCCCTGCCGACATGATAGAGAGCATCTTAGATGGCATTGCCGCACCTCCTAGACCAGGTTTACAGCTTACTACGCAGACATCTCCTAATCCGTATACTTGTGATACGCGCTCTATAGGTTGTAGAGGGAAGAAACGCACATTGACAATATTGTCATACTTTATTTTTTCTACGTACTTATCTTTCAATCCTCCTGATCCGAAAATAAGAAATTCCACATTCTTATTCTCAATCATAATTTTTGCTGCGTCTATGATTACATCAATATTCTGAGCATTACCAAGATTACCGGCATAAACCACATTGAACTTTTCGCGGTTGATTCCGAACTCGTCATAGAGAGGATTCTCATTCTTTGGTATTGGAACAACAGCATTTTGATCGACCCAGTTATACACTACTTCTATTTTATGCTCGGGAACTCCTTTAGCAAGGAGATTGCGTTTGAAATCCTCTGAAATTACGATTATCTTGTCCGCATAATGATATGTGAATTCTTCTATTTTGCAACCTATTTTCCATAGTAATCCATCCCTTTTCGCCAAGCCGGAACCCACAAGGGAATCTGGAAAAATGTCTTGAATATTATAGATAAACGGTACTTTAAGGCGCTTTTTAAGCAGACCACCCAACACACCTTGAATCGGAGGTGTGCTGACTAAAAAAATACAATCGACATCTTTTTGCCGTATTCCGATAAAAAACTGCTTTGCAAAACCCAGAAAATATCTTATCGCGCGTCCGATTGGATTTTTCCCCTCTCGTATTAATGGATAACGTGTAACTGACATCCTATTATTGTACATCAGTTCATGTTTGCGATTCCGGTATGTCTCTCGTACCTCATTAGAGATGCCTCGAGTCGGCGTTGGAGCAAAAAGAGACATCTCCATACCGGCCTTAGCAAAAGCTTCATATCTTTGATGATCGAGCATAGCACTCGATTGCTTTTCTGGTGTAAAGTATGGAGGCAATAACAGTAGTTTCATTATAATGTTTTTATGAATCTGTACATTTTTCGATTGGGATACGTTACGAACTCATAGAGTGTTTTGTAGCCCATTGATTTATAGAAACCTATAGCGTGTTCATTTTCGTTATAGTCAGTTGTCAACGATACCTTTTCAACGCCTTTATGCTTAAGAGCAACTTCAGTTTTTGTCAACATGAGTTTGCCGATACCTTTTCCTTGCTGACTTTGATCTACTCCAATAGAATACAACTCCGCATACTCTTCATTGTCATCAATTTCAGAACTTTTCTTGGTCAGGTTCTTAACTAGACGAAGTAATGCTTTCGGGTTTGTGAAAATCAATTTCAGAGTGAGCATGCAAAAACCAAACAGATTGCTCTTTATCAGTCGACTATTGAATCCTTTGCAATTTGTAGTCGCGGCAGAAAAACCAACAACCCTGTTGCCGTCCTCAGCCACCAAGGTAACAGTTTCCTTACTTCTTACAAAGTTTAAGTAATAGAACTTCAAGAAGTCGGCACCAAGGCTTGTTAAAAAGAATCCCTTGAATGCACTACAATGTATCCTTACAATACCTTCGATGTCATTTTCATTTGCGTTGCGAATTGTCATAATTTTATATAATATATATTTGAATATATCTGATGCTTTACCTTTCCATGTATGCAAATATTTCCTCTAATTGTTCGCGGGTAAACCTTTCTTTTTCAGGATATAACTTTGATTCGTGTTCTAAAATCTGATCAATTGTCCAATAGAATTTTATAAACTTCGCTGGGACACCACCACATGTGCAATATGGCGGCATTGATTTCGCAACTACAGCACCAGCCGCCACAGTAGTACCACGTCCTATTGTGACACCGGAAAGAAGCGTTACGTTGCAGCCAATCCATACGTCTTCCTCCACTACGACATCTTTGTCATATCCTTTGGGCTTATTGGCTTCAGTGATATCTGTTACATACAAACCAATTATGCGTGCATGATTACCAGTGTGGACTGTCAACCCTTCGGCTATGGCACAATGCCCCTTGCAAATAAACTTGGCATTCGGAGTCGAAATGTTCGCTTTTGGCCCTAGGCATACATTCTGCCCAAAACAAATGTTTTTGGCATTATTAAAAGTACAGGGGGGGGGGTAATTATCACATTATCAGCACATTTCGCAAATTGCTTCTTGCCTCTGAACAAGTTTTTGGCGCGTGTTACAATCATCCAGCAATTGCGCATGAAGAGATTATTTTTAATACGTCGTATCATACTCATTGTCTCCAGATATTTATCAATTGCTCCCAAACTCTAGGCATAGTATACATATTATTTACACGCGATTTTGATCTAATCGCAAATTCTTGCTTTAGTTTTTCATTATCAATAAGTAAACTGACAGCGTTATATACGTCATCAGAATTCTTGGGCTCGAAGCAGATACCACATGGGGCTTCCTCAATATCAAGCATCTCTGGTATGGCACCCACATTTGATGATACAATCGGGCATCCACATGCCATAGCTTCCAATATCACATTAGGAAATCCTTCTGAATAAGAAGGAAATACGAACATATCTGCTTGAAAGAATTCTCGGATTACATCTTCATGAGACACTTCTCCGACAAAGTTCAACCATGAGATATCATCTCTCACTTTCTTGGCTAAGATTTGCATTTCCTCTTTAATTTCGGGAAGGTACTTGCCTACAATTCGCAGTTCAATATCAGGAATGCGGCCACAACCTTCAACCAGCTCCGCCATACCTTTTGTCTTAAGCACATGACCACAATAAAGCAAGCGGCGCGGTATGCGTTCATACTTGTTCTCTGTTTGTTGAATTAAGTTCATTATACTTAATCCCAGTGGATTGGGCAGGTAGGTCACGTTTTTGAATCCGTTTTCGTTGAGCGTCTTTTCCGACGGGCGATTCATTACCACGGGCACGTCGCAAATATGGAGTACTTTAGAGAGAATTCTCCACTCCCAGTTGCGTTGTTGTGCGAGTGTAGGAATACGGCCAAAATGCAAGTGAACAACTGATTTAATACCTCTATGTTTTGCAGCACGCACGAGTAATAAATCTCGTATGGAACCTAATCCTCCACTTGTGCATATATGAACTACTGATGGCTTTTCAGAGTCCATTAACCGGATGGCACGACGAATAGGTTTCATCTGATCATGGCAGCCATTGAAAACTCGCCTAATTAGAGTTTTTGATGTTGCCGCAAAGACAGATCTATCAAGTGAAACCGGTATCAGTTCCACTTGATTTTTCCCAAACTGTTCGTAATAATCCACAATATAACGCCCCCACGTGTTGATTCCGCCTTTTATCGCTTCTGGCGCGTCAGAGTATGGGGAACAAAATAGAACTTTCATTTATTATTAATAATATTGATGTACTTATCTACAAATTCGTTTTCATTGAATAGATGCTCCGCTTTTTTTCGCGAATTCTTGCAGAGAAGCATATACTCGTCACTAGTTACATTCAAAGCTCGTTCAATAGCATCAGCAATAGATGAAGGATTCGTTGGGTCGAATAAGAAACCATTTTCACCTTCAGCAACATAGATTGGGTTATCACAAACGTCACTACAAATTACAGGTCGGCCACAGGACATCGCTTCACAAATTACGTTTGGAGTTCCCTCATAAAAGGACGGTAAACAGAAAAAGTCACAATTCCTATATTGCTCTTGAATCTGTTTCGACTTTGGCAAAAGTTTGATATAGTCTTTCAATTCAGTCTGAGCAATCAAGTCTTTGCATTTAGAGAGATATTCGGGGTACGCTTCTGTAATTCCGTACCATTCAATGTTGAACTTACAATCTCTATCCTTCAATAGTTTGGCGGCTTGTATGAGCCCTAGTGCGTTTTTGGGTGGCCAAATGCTTGCAGCAATGACGATTAATGGGATTTCTCGCTTTTCTTTCATGGTGTAAGCAAATCTATTCAAGTCGACAAAATTGCTGATTGTGGATAGTTTTGCTTTCATCCATGGATAGTGTGAAGTCAAAAAGTTTTCTTGTGCATAACTATTTGGAACAATATAATCAGCCCATCGATAAAAAAAGAATCTAACCCACTCCTTCACACCTACGTTTTGCGTGGTGTTACGTTCGCTAACAATAAGGTGGAATTTACAACCAAATGATTTTGCAATACAAGATATTAACGATGGGGTTTCCTGATAGGAGATTACACAATCAGGGCGCTCTTTTTTGAAGTATGTTATAATGGACAAAATCCTTTTTTTTGCGTTGGCCGCGCCAGGTATCAATTCATTCTCTATTTTATTGTCGTCAAGAAAAGACTTGTAAAAATCAAGATGATGATAGGTGCATACTTTAACATTGTATCCTTTTTGTTGAAGGAGAAGTGACAATCCCACTAACTGCCGTTGTGCTCCGCCTGCACCTAAACTATCGGTAAAAAGAAGTATTCTTTTCATATTCTGCTAGTTCTTCTTTAGCACGTTCTATTTGAGAACGCACTTTCCAATAAGTTAATTAGGGATTGTCGTTTAATGTTTTCAATCTGAGCGAAGCAGCAGACAATCCCTTCAATTTCTGCGTCCGACTCTTCAAAATTTCAATTTTATATCTGTTTCCGGTCGTTTCGGCCGGATTCTTTGTCTGTTTTTCATGGCGAGGATACAGTTCCCCCACAAGAGATTCACATTGGCAAAGTGTCAGTGTCAGGCAGCTGCCAAACGCGCCCTTTGTTCTATCCTGTCCGCCAGCTGAACCACGTTTGCCGTGTGGATGCCGAAGAAGACGTACAGGATTTCCGTCCGTTTCGTCCTGACCTTGACCCTCCGGAGATCGTAGTGCTCTTTCTGTGTCCCGAACGAGCCTTCCATCGCAGTCGCCCTCACTCTGGCAAGATCCATCATTATGTCGTCCAACAGCTTGTAGTTTGTCAATGGGCGTGTCGGATCTATTATCACGTCGCAGAATATCTGGTAGTGGATGTTGCCGTTCGGCTGTTCCATCAGTTTCGGGCAGCCGAGTCCCGTGTACATCTTCAGGAACATCAGGGCCACTTTCCCTTCAGGCGTGAAGAACGACTTGCGCCCAAGCTTCGGCCTCATGCTTTTCCTTACCAGATCGAAGTTCTCTGCCATCTCGCGAAGAGGAAGCAACTTCTTTATCCTGCCCAATTCGCTCTTTTCGAAAGTTGAATAGCAGAGCTCGTAAGAATTGAACTCCGGAAACGCAATGTTTGGCGCTATTTCAGAAAAATTTCGTACTTTTGACATGCAGATTAATTTTGCGATTCCCCCAATTTTTCACTTTTGTAGGTGGTTGGGGGAATTCTTTTCCCTTTTTCAAAGTTACGAAATTTCCACTTTGTCAATCAGCTTGTTGCGTAATTGTTGGGCATTTCACGACAGTCCCTAAATATTCTTTTATCTGTTTCAAAATCAATTTAGTATATGGGATAGCCCCGATTGTATTCATATGAGTCGCGTCGTTAAAATATTCTGGATGTTTAATGAATTCTGGCAATTGAGAGTTGTTCAAGAATAATGCTCCTTGCTTCTTACATATTTTACGCATCTCCACAGCGGATTCATTATTCTCATCACATATCCGATACATTGGAGAATCTACGACTACGACCTTAACTCCTTTTTCTTTTGCACGTGAAAGAGTGGCACTGAAACGATCAATTTTGGTAAGGCTCAGTCCCGTATAGTTGTATGCTGTCGGCTTCAGTTCAAGAGCTTTTCTCAACGTTTTCGGCTGTAGAGGCAGATAACCCTTCTCTGTCTCATCCTTAAACGATTTTTTTCCATAGTAGCGCATCAATATACGGTGGATTACAGAATTGTATTGATATATGCGGCTAGACAGTCTGGCATATTCGGTCCAAGGTAATTCTTCTTGAATGGCAGACGTTACCCACTTGTTACGTTTATAATATGGGTAAAGATTCTCCAAAGGGTCATCGAAGCCATCAAATAAATAATCAGTGCCATTTTCCCAAATAATCATTTTGGGGGAATATCTGTCAAGTATAGAGTTCACCACACAACAGTTATAACTGAAGAAACAACCATCACGAGCGACATTGTATGCCGGCACTCCCAATGTGTCCTCTATTATCTTTGTAACATAATGATGAGAAGCTCGTGAAGATCCTACGACTACAACAGGCGATTCTACGTCATATAGTGAAAAGTATGTCTTTCCCGTATCTCCTTGATTGCTTATTTGTGGAAGCATCCAATCCATTACTTTACCTATAATATTATCTACAACAATTATAGATATCAAGATTGTGAGGCATGCAATGCAAAATCTAGATAAACCTTTCTTCATGATAATACTAGAATTGGAAGTAAATAAAAGAACCGCCATTCAGAACACCGAAGGCAAGTATATAGACGATCAACATAATAGCAGTTAAATAGCGTACTACCATAAATCGAGAACTTAGCAAGTGCATGTTCAGATGCTTCTCTTTGACGAGGTCATAAATGAAAATAATAGCCATGGCAACAAAGCCCATCAGGAGAGTATTTGTGTCAAGGAATGGCTTTCCTGGTTCTGTAAATATTTTTTTGAAGATTTGCATTACATCGCCGAGGTTGTTAATACGGAAGAATATCCAAGCGAAATTGACGATTGTAAATGTTATAATTATTCTAATAATGTTTGACATCGAAAACTTGTCAGAGAGTTGTTTGATCTTTTCACCATATACCAATCGCTCAATTACCATACAAACTCCATGCATCGCTCCCCAAATGATAAATGTATATGCGGCTCCATGCCAAAGACCTGATATCGCAAATACAATCAATGTGTTAAGAGCCCAACGGGCTTTGCTGCAGCGGTTGCCGCCTAATGGAAAATAAATGTAATCACGGAACCAAGTTGTCAGTGAGATATGCCACCTTCTCCAAAAGTCTGTTACAGTCTTTGCAAAATACGGGCGGATAAAGTTAGTTTGCAAATCTATACCTAAAAGCTTTCCAAAACCTATAGCCATTAATGAGTAGCCTGCGAAATCTGCATAAATCTGGATGCTATAAAGAATGCTTGTTATCAATAACGTTGTACCATTATGTTGAGCGATATTTGCGTAAATTGTATCCACGTATATGCCCAATCTGTCTGCTAGGCATAATTTCATTACCCCCCCCCATAATATTAATTTACAGGCACTTATTGATTTGTCAAAATCAAAATTACGTCTGCTGAAATATTGGGGTAATTGTTTTTGGGCACGACTGATAGGTCCACTCAATATGCTCGGAAAGAACATGACATAAGCGAAGTATGCGAGTGCGTCATTGGTCGATTCTACCTTATGCTGATAAACGTCAATGGTATAACTCAAAGCTGTAAATGTGTAGAAACTAATGCCTACTGGCAAAAGTATATGTAGTGTTGTCACATTTACACTCATTCCCATAAGCGATAATGCGTCTATAAATGATTGTACAAAAAAGTTGAAGTATTTGAAGAAGAATAGAATTCCTACATTGATAACGATAGTCCCAACCAACAAGAACTTCCGCTTTTTCGCATCGTTTGTATTATCCATCCATCGACTTGAAAGAAATGTGGATAATGCGGTAATTATGAGTAGTCCAAGAAAACGCCAGTCCCACCACCCATAGAAAACCAAACTCGCAACTACTATTAGTCCATTTTGATGTTCTTTGCGCTTACTAAACAATGTCCAGTGTAGAATGAACAATATCGAAAAGAATATAAGATATTCAAGAGATTGAAATGTCATTTGAATTTATTTCAAGTTATCAATTAGTTTTACATACGACTTCAAGAACGCGTCTTCAGTATTGCGTTCCAGGCAGAGTTTACGATTACGAATGCCCATTTCCTGTCTTTCCGTTCGTGTTAAGTTCATCATCTAATATTATAAAAATCGACTCTTAAAAATGGAATATTTGTGGCGAGTTTCTCTGCAAGAGCAATCATTGCGTTGAGGCTGGCTGGCAACTCTATCGGATAATCTGGAACAGGCTTAAAATCTTTCCATTCTTATAAACTAATTAAATTACCCAATTCCTCATTCCATTTATCCGGGTTAAATAATCCCATACCACTAGCTGGGTAGAAAGTAATTTCTCCGAAATATATTCTGTTGTCAATTACATACATATCTATTCGAACAAATTTCATGTTTTCACTTAGTTTATGACAAATACATATCATGTCATCAAGAAGCAAAGGACGAGGAACAGGATTTATACCATTTGATGCTATAGGATTAAGCCCAACGAATTCCTGATGTCGCCAATTCATATCGTAGAAATCAATAGATTCTTTACTGTGGCGGTCGCGGATCACTTGACAATACTTCGGTTCCCCATTGAAACAAAAGAACTTATAGTCAGACAGATCGTAAATAGGATTATTGACCATATCTTTGGGGGCCATATATTTCTCAGCAAGCACTCGTTTCTTAACATCCTTATATGGCCATTCACGCAGGCTTCGATATATGTCACCATTCATACTATCACGAAGTGTCAATATCGCCTTATTTCTATCAAAAGTCTTTTTATCCTTACATATAACAACGCCTCCACTACCTCCCCCATGAGTCGTCTTTAGCACAAACTCGTTAGGAAGTGCGTCCCAATCAATATCTTCTGGCTTATCCCAAACACCTAGTGTGGGGATAATGTATTTCTCTCCGATAATGTCTGCCACATATTTTTTTACTGCATATTTGTCCACCATGAGAGTGTATTCTGGTCTACGGTTATAGAGCTTTAGCCACTGAATTTTTTCCGTGAACGTTTTTGGGTGATTCAGGTCGAGTCTATGGCCCATTTTAAAACGGTAGAGAAGCTGCAGGTAAGTCTTATCTGGAAGCCATCCAAAGAAGTTCTGAATGATTGCCGCCATGAAAGTGCTTCTGTCGCTTTTCAACATTTGTAGGGCGGATTGTATTTTGCTCATAAATTTCTTATTTTTAATTTGATTCGTTTAGGGTTCCCAGAGCATAACCTAGGATAGAAGTCGATACGTAGGTCATGTCTGCATAAGACATTGAAAATATAGTCTTGGCAAAGAATATCAAGATTATCAGGGCGATGATAGTCTTCGCATCGATATTTTTGGCACGTTTCCATGTTTTAAGGAAACCAAACCAGTAGAATGCATATACGAATATTCCTAACAATCCTTGATTTACCGCTATTTCAAGCCAATCATTGTGCGCATAATTATAGTATATATCCAATGTGCCGTTTGCACCACGCCCTAATAAGTAGTGTATAAAACAGGAATCTTCTGTAAAATACTTCCAAAAGAAAGAATAAAGGCCATCACGGCTACTCGAATTGCCTGCCAAGGTATCTTCAATTCGTTTCATCATGTAATCGCTGGAAGACATTTGATGAATGAAGAATAAAACAGAGCCAATACAAATGCTTACAGATAAAACTATGAACAAGAATCGCGTTTTGCCCTTTGATTTGGTGATAGCCTGCCACATAAAATATACGGATGATGCAAGACCGAGGGCTATTGCTCCACGTTTCATACCCATTACAATAAAAGCCATCACGAAAGCTAGGAATGCGAACTGTATTATCGGCTTTTTTCTGTAAAGAACCAGCAGTGGCAAGCACGAGAGAAACAAATATCCAGAGTTGTTGGTTATTTCGTCGGCCTTAGAACCTCTTTCAATAAGAGCCTCCAAAGCTTCACGCTGCGTACGGAAATATGACAGTGTTACAGACACTAGGAATATCCCCCCCCATATTCGCAGATGTTCAGCCGTAAGGTATCCTTTCTTTGTATAATAGTAGAATGGATAAATAGGCAACAACGACAGATATATAGACTTGATATAATTATACGCCGGCATGCTTATTCCCGATATGGGATAATATAAAGTAGATGGCCCCATCAACACCAATATAAATCCATAAACAGTGAATAAAAGCATCAGCATATTTAAGCCTCTGAAATAGATAGGCTTATTCCTCCATCTCATTACCTTTAGGGCGCAATTTACTGATACTATCAGGTTTATGCCCAACAAAGCACTGGAAATAGCACCACCTGTCGTATATACAATACCCTGAAGATAATAGAGTACCCATCCCAGCAAAAAGAAATCGCAGCGATTAATATTTTTTATACTAAATGATGACATTTATTTTTGATTAATTTTGGACGATAGCCTTATATCTAGGTGTGTTTTTGTGACTCCTTTAAAGCAAGTTTCTTCAGAGCAAAGATAAACCTATCTAGATGAGATTCACAATTAATGTTGTTAAGCAATTTAATTTTTTTGTCGTTTGAAAATAGCGATGGCAAAATTTTCATTGAAAACAGTTTGTTAAAAACTCGATTATTATAAGGTTGAATTAATGAGTTATAGACTCCGATTGTAGATTCATAATAACGTTCAGACGCTTCTCTTATAAGTAATGGATTGCTAATTGTTTCATTGAGCTTCGCAATGTCTTTTAAGAATATAGTTTTATCTTGCACCAAATCAACTGAAGCAGTTTCATTACATTGAGTGTAAGGTATTAATTCAAAATCAATGTTATCATTTGCAAATTCAAGTTTGACCATATATCCCTCATTCCAAAAGCACTCCCTCATTCCATTCTTATCAAAGCAAAAATTTCCTAAACCATAAAAAATAGGTTTGTGATGATATACTTCATACCCGGAATAACAATGTTGGTGATGGTTAATCACAGCATCTGCACCAGCATCTATGAAAAAGCGGTAAGTCTCTTGCATACGAGGAGATGGCAGTTGGTAATGTTCATGTCCTCCATGTACGATGACAAGAACATAATCAGCTTTTCCATTCGCCTCTTGTATAGCATAGAATTGACGAATCGGGTTCAATGGGTTCGCACCAGCCACTGTATCAGTAGCGATTGAAAATTCATGTTCGCAACAATTGATGACCGCAAGACGTTTTCCATCTTTTTCCAGGTATAGAGTTTTATTTGCATCTTCCAAGTTGTTGCCAATTCCTACGATATCAAGCCCTTGGGTCCTACAATACTCCACTGATTTGTGAAGTCCTTCGGCTCCATAGTCTAGGATATGGTTGTTTGCCATTGTTACTCCAGTGAAACCTGCGTATTTCACGGCCGCTACAGCTTCTTTTGAGCAACGAAGATTGGGGCCACATTTTGGGATTGGCTTAGAACCTTCTTCAGCTATAGGGCTCTCAAAATTAACGAACGAGAAGTCGGATGATTTTATAACATTGCATAGATTATCAGGAAAAACTTCTGAAAATCTTTTTTCTTCTATCTGTTTTGCAAGCCTTGCTACTGGCGCAAAATCACCTGCTACTAGGACTTTCATTTTATCTTTTAATAATAGATTTGAGATTTAAACACAACTTTCTTTCTTCTGGAAACATCATTATAATAATGAAATAAATACATACACATACGAAGATATATGCAAATTGTTGAAGGATGCTCTCAGATGAAGGTAATAGTAGGATTAGTAGCATGGCTGAAGCCGCAAGTGTTGATGGCAAGACATTTTGAATCATCTTCCACACATCCATTTTTACAACCACACCCATCAAGATTAATTGCACTAGAACTAATTCTAAACGAACAAGTGCCCTGGCCATACATAGTGAAGAATAGCCTTTTTGAACAAAAATTAACAATATAGGACACAGCACAATAATATGGAGCCATTGAGATAATACAGATAACTTAGGCCTGCCAATTGAACGATATACCTCACTTGCATAATGAGCGAGAACGATAGTAATTGCACTGGTTAATCCCCATATCCCAATGAAAGATGAGGCTTCTAACCATTGCTGTCCTAATAGTATTTCTGTAATTAAGTTGCTAAAAATAAAAATGCCAACACCAATAGGCATAACCAATAGGCTAACTAATTTCTGGAATTTGAAGAACATTGAATTAAATTCCTCTCTATTATTCTGGAGCCTAGACAATGACGAGAATAGGACAGGTGTGGTAGCTGCTGTGATAATTGATGTGATTTGTCCCACCGTGCCCATGGATGTCCGATATAAACCAAGATAGTATTGGCTAAGCATTGTTCCTACAATAAATATATCTATATACGAGGTTAGCCAAATGCTGATAGCTTCTAACATTGACCAAATGGTGAATGAGAGCATTTCTTTGAATCTGCTGATACTGTAATACCAACGTGGTTTCCACTTTGATTTAATGGTAAGGATTAATGCGTTGAAAAAATTCTGAGCGATCATCCCGATGATAAGAGCCCAATAACTTTTCGTCGCGAAGGCAAGAGGGATGGTAACTATCAGAGGCATAAGTATTCCAATAATGCGGATCCAAAAAAGAGTTTTGAAATCAAGATCCCTTCTGAATAGGGCCATTTGTATACTTGAAAAAGCTTCTAGAGGAATGCATATACAAGATACTGCGATTACGATACCGTTGCCATCACAACCGACTAATTTGGCTATTGGAGCTGAAAAGATGCAGATACCTAACCAAATAAGTAGGGAAACTATTAAATTGGACCAGAAGGCAACGGCCGTGGATTTGTACTTCTCATCATCATTTTTAAATTCGTGTTGAACAATATATTTCTGGAATCCTGCATCCGTAAAAATTTCTGCAAATGATATAACCATTTGGGCTGTAACCAATACTCCAAAAGCATCTGGTGCAAGCAATCGTGCAAGGACCATCGTTGTTATTGGAGCAACTAGTTTTGCTGCTATTTCAGTTATGCTGGACCACTTAGTGGCATTTATGACTTTTTTATTTAATTCGTTAGACATTTAATAGATTATAAAAGTGATTTTCCGATAGTTGCTTTTCTAATGCTGATAGTTAGTAATAAAGAAATAACGAGTGCAACAGCAAAAGAAATCCAAGGCAGTAGGACAGGATTTATCACTTGCAGAATATGTGAATTATAGATTAATTTGAGCACAAACTGCTGGAAGAGATAAACCCCAAAACAGTTTTCGCCTAGTGTGATCATTATCCCCCCAGACTTTCCGAAAAGTCCTCGCGAGACTGAAATACTCCGTACACCTATACAAGGCCAGAAGCGGATTCTCGATTCACACTGAGGAATATTTGACTTTTCAGATAGTCTCCCCTTAGTTGACATTTGTGAACTAGATACAATGTAACCGTCCCCACACACCCATATTGATAAAGCAAGACCACGGCTGCGTGGCACAGTCTATCCTTTAAGGCTTTCGCCGTATTTTTCTGATTCGTTTTTCTTTTGTTCAATTAGACAAGTTTCAGAAGACTCTTGTCAAAGTTCTGCGGCAGCAGGTTCGGCAACTGGTCCGCCGGTGTGGTCTTGATGTTGTTCAGCACATGCGTCAACCACTGCTGAGGATTCAGGTGATTCATCGCGCACGTCTCAAAGAAGCTGTACATCTTCGACGCGCGCCATGCGCCCATGAGATTCTGAAAGAACAGGGATGTCTTCCTGCCCTTTACCAACGGCTTGAACCCTCGTTCACACGCGTTGTTGTCTATCGGCATCATCGGGATCTTCAGATACGCCATAAGTTCCTTTCTCCGTTTTAACAGATAGCCCAACGCTCCAGATATCGCGCTTCCCTTCGGATGCTGATCATATTCGGCTGACGCCCACGACACGAAGGCCGTCCATATCGGCTTCTCCAGCCCCATCCGGATGTCCTTCTTGCGCTTTCCGGTAAACCCCTCAGCCTTGATATACCGCTCAACCATGTTCAACAACGTGTAGAACCCCAATCCGACCCTCGACGGCAACGGGTCCTCCGCTTTCGACTCCTCGAACTCCCGACGGGCATGGGCATTGCATGCGCACTCTGTTATCCCGTTCTTCTTCAGCCATTTGCTCCAGCCCGAATAACCGTCCTTCTCGAACGCCTTCGCGTTTGTCATATCCTTGCACAGCAGCTCCAGGTCTTCGGAGGCCCGGCCATGGCTCAATATGTTTCCGTCCATGTCCACACGGCTGCCGACGTTGAACAGTGCGGCATTCTTGTCCAGACACACCACATGCGCCATATGGTGCTTGTCGCACTTGTGAGTCTCCGTGTTCACTATACGCACAGGTGAACCGTCTCCCAGCAGATACTCACCTTTTATCACATCATAATAGTGCAGGTCGAACAATGGCTCCAGAAGGTCGCATGTCCGTGCGTGCAGCTTGTCCATCAGCTGACGGGAGATGCTGAGGCCGTTTCGCTCATGGCGCTTCTCCTGGGTATATATCGGATCGCAATCCATGAAGCGTTCCACCTCCATCTTGCCCACCAGTTCCGGTGACGCGAAGCTCTTCGGATATGGACGGTAGTCCTCCACCTTCGCCTGTATCGGAACCGCATCCGGATTCCCTTTCTCCACAAACACCGGCAACTCATATTTCATCGCCTCGTGCTTCTCCGGAGTCAACACCAGTTCGTAATGGGCATCTCTGCCGGACTGTTTCTTTATCTCCACATAGCGTGACGGGTCCTTCAAGTATTCCTTAGGATAGAGCACTACCGGCGCGCCATGCTGCGGCAGCGAGCGGAGATATGCCGCGTCCACCATCCGGCATTCCGACTCGGGATCGTCTTCTCCGGTATCCTTTGGCCGCTCCGATTCTTTCGCCAGACGCTTGAGTTCCATCAGGCTCTTCACCCGGACAACCACTTCCTTGACCGACTTATACTCCTTCAGAAGCTTGTCGCTGACCTCCAGGCCGTTTTCCTCCAGCACCGAATCTACCAGCGACAGCACCTCGTCATCATGCACTTTCTCACTTGTCGAGCCGAAGAGTTTGCGCAGGCAATAACGAATATGACGGTCTTTGGATCTGCTGCTTTTCTGGAGCTTCTTCGCCGACTCGACAAGGCCTGACACACTTTTCGCGGTCATTTCAGATATGGTCAATTTCAGCTCGGCAATCGCGCGTTCCTGTTCTTCCGCAGGACCTCCGACAGAGGCGACGAGACGCTTGAAGCTCTCCAACACGGACACTTCTGCCTCCACCATCTGCGCGTTGAGCGAATTCCGGACCTCCTCCACCCTGCGCCGGAACATCAGATCGCGCTCTTCCAGGATCTTCGCATACTTGGCTTCCACGCCCTTTATAAGTTCCGACTTCTGCTCGTCAAACCGGGTCTTGTCCGCGGCGAGTCTCTTGACCGCGGCATTCACGGAGTCTGTTTTCAGCTGAAGCCCATGCGCCTCAAGTTTAAGTGAACTTTTCTCATCTGCAACTTCTCTCTTCTCCTCCTCAAGTTCTCGTTTCTCCGCTTCAAGTTTTCGTCTCTCTGCCTCATACTTCTTTTCAGCATTTGCCTCCGCCTCGATTCGAAACGCCTCTCGGAGTCGCGCCTTATACGACTCTATGTCCTCATCGGAATGCTTAGAAGCCCTATCTTCGGCACTTCTTTGAATGATATCATCCTCCGACACTTTCCGCAACATTTCAGCCTGCTCATACGCCGCCACTCTGTCCGACAGCTCCGCAGCCTGACCCTCAAGAGACAGGATCCTCTCCCTGTACTCCTTCAACATTCGTGTTATATTTGGATCTTTCGATATCATTCTGTGCTATATTTGGCCCTGCGGTTCTTTCCGACGAACACATACACGTCTTCCGGACTGAGCTGGCGCCCTATCTCGGAATGGACGATGCCCGCCAGTCCCCTGAACGATTTCCGCATATCCACAGGACGGGAATACACCCTGCACTTCAGGCTGCCGCCCAACTGACACACCATCCTTCCCATCACTCCCCATATGCTTTTACATAACTCATCAGATCCTCCGCGTCGAGCATCCCCTGAGGCAACAAGATTCGCACTCCATTGGGGTACAGCAATTCGATGCTGCCTCTTTTGCCGGCATCGTTTGAATTCGCGTCTGACAACACCACATAGGCGAACGCCGGTTTCCAGCCGCGTCTCTCGACCGGACTTGGTTCCTGTCTCTTTCTCATCTTTTCCGTTTTTGCGCGAAGGTATAACTCTTCTGCAATCACGTCAAGATGGGGTTGCGGGGACGGTTACCGTGAACGGTCTCACATGACGTTCCGCGAGGTTGTAGCCTATCGGGTATCGCTCGTCCATGCGGTAGAGGATAAGGCCGTCCTTGAAGTGCTCGAAGTAGTTGCCTGTTCCATGTAGTAGCTCCGTTTCGGGTTCAACATTTTTAGCTTCTCGGCCAGCAGGGTACCAACTCGCTATGGTATTACACATAGAATCGTTCCAAGTCTTCGCTGCTGTACATCGCTCTCGTTTTTTCCGGCTAAGGTAATGGGATTTTCACCGGATTCAAAATTTGACCAATAACGATTCAAATTATTCATAAAACTCTGGCAAATCTGTATTATTAGATGCCAAATAGACTCTAAGCTTATTCCCTGGCTTATGTATATTTGTCATCTGTAGTTTACCCTCTATCATCATGTCCAAAATGATGAGATAATAAAATCCTTTATGTTGCCCGATAACGACCCCCTCATAACTCTCGCCATCGTATAACAATGTTTTTTTTATACGTTTTAAATTATCAGACAAATACTGACACAAACTAAGTTCAACTTTATTTCGTTCAAAGTCATATCTCTTAATAACGAATAAATCCAGCGGAATAGCTGATACTAAGTCTAGCAAGTTATCTATTCTGCAATGCCTTGAAATATCACCGATAAACAAGGTTGCCTTTATACGCTCTTTACCAGAATCATCATATAGATTATATACTATATGTTTGTCTGAAACGGATACAGGACTGTTTAACTTTATAAGGTCTCCCACTTTATGATATTGGGCATATTTCTGCAAAGGAGTTTCTATATATGGTATCAAAGAACCTATTAAAGACAGGCCATCAGGTGCCACCTCCTTAATTCTCACCGTATAGGAGTTTCCTATTTGATAAGGGTAAAATATGTCGTCCACATGAGTTTCCGATAACGGGACAAACACCCTGAATCCTTCTGCTTTACCTATAATGCCGTAACTATTATTCGACTCAAACAACACTTTCACTTCCTTTCCACGTGCAATAATAATATTGTAGTAATCTTCATAAGGCGAGGTACTGGATCTAAGAGTTAGGATAACAACACGCCTGTCTTTTTCAACTGACTTAACATAACCTTCAACCATTTGGTTTCGCCTGTATTTTCTTCTCTCTTCATCCACTTTGTCAATCATCCACGTGAGATTCGAATACGGAAGTATGGCATCAATTCCATCTTCTAATTCTGATACGAAGCAACTATCTTCCTCCCGAAAAATAGTAAATTGCACTTTTTGACCACTCTGGTAAGTTTGGGTGTCCCAAGGGTCAATCAAATCTTTCAGTCGCACCTCTATTCGATTTCGAACGTAATCAACACCAATAATTACGAATTCGCGTTCACTTCCAACAGGGAATAGTTGATGAAGAAACTGATTCCTGCTATAAGTAAGATTCCTCCTATATGCGACAGCTTTCTGACTACTATCCTTAACCAGCATATTGACAAACATATCATCGGCTTCTTGGACGACGCAAGTTACTATAGTACCAACAACATAGTTGAGATCTATCATCTTTTGCGGGTTGCTGTCTGTATTCAGAAGTGATGCCTTGACTACACCTTGCGATAATAGTTCAAGAGGGTGAGCATTGATGGTCATCCCTTTAACATAATAATTGGAAAGCCGGATGTCTGATTTGTCAGATATCTGCTCCAAAGGAATCACCACAGGAATAAGGTTATAGAGACATTTCAATTCTTTTGGATATACACGCTCTATTACCAACTCAATTTCTTGTCCGCTTACTATGAAATCGTTCATCGCAGTATAGTCTTTAGCCATACTGCCCTGTGGGTTTACTTCTATGCAATAACATATATTATCGCGATTTTTTGAGTCCTTGAATACCTTTGGGCCGTTCTGAAGTACAAAATTACCTGTGGCAACGAGTTCCGAATAGACCTGTTCAAGAATTTCAATCTTATCATTACGAGCCAAAAGATAAAAAGATCTAATACCGCTAGCAAAACCTTCTCTAATTCTGCGCAGATAGGGCAATAAACCATAAGTTGAATAAGTATCATACTTTGCCACAAGCAGGACCCCCACTTTGATGTTATTGCGTATGAACTGAAGGGGACTCAGTTCTTCTGGTTCACGCGAAAGCAAATCGTACAAGAAGTCCAAGAAATCTGTAGATTCCTTGGCATACTCGGGTGATGGCAGATGCGTCACAATCCGATTACCCCATAAAGAATATTCTCGAAGAAGCATTCTGCTCAACATCCCTTCTTCGTCAACTGTAGCGACCTTATGGAATGTATCTTGATAGTTGTGAATATCGTCGAGATTCTCTGACACGAACGTAGTGGACACTATATTATGGGAAAGACTGTTTGATATGAACTGACGAATGACCGTATAATCAATGGCTTTTCTCACTGAGGTGGCCAAGAAGTTGCGAGCAGTTGGTAGCAAGGCCTTTCGTACATAGGCCGTAGTTGTATTAATAATGTTCTTGATGTTATCACGATCGTAAGTCAATAAGACGATGGCCTTGCCTTCTTCCAATAAAACCTTCCCATTGTCATCCTTCTGTACCCACCGAAGAGTCATCTCGGGGAGATTAAGTTCTGGCGTAGTCTGATTCATGTCATTAATGGTGGATTGACAGCTATTTTCTACTACACTTTTAATCTTGTTGCGTTTCAAATAAGGTCGTATCCCAGCAACGAACGAACAAACATCTTTAATGATTGCTTTCACATTGCTGTAATAAGGCACTATAACAATGATGGTGAATAGAGCTATCGCCCCTATCGTTAATATCTTACTCATCGTAATCAGGATTTCAAAAATTCTTCATACATTCCACGTTATCACAACAATACTTCAACTTGATAGAATCGCCATTTTGTACAGGCAATACCAAAGCAACATTATCAGCATTTAGTACAGTTCCGCAGGATGAACAACATAGTTTCCCCTCAAGAAATGTATCATAGTCTCCGACTTGTATCAACAAATTCTCCAAATCAGAGTTCATCATTGCCCTAAGTTCTTCTTTCTTCGTTGCCATACTTGTTAGTGGGTAAACTACCATTCTACCGTCCCGTTCATTTTTAGGGCGTTAGGAGGTTCGTGTTTTTATGGGTTTCTTGATTTTTTTTTTGGGGGGGGTAGGCGTTTTGGGCATCTACCTCCGCTTGTCTGTACGCGTCCACTTTTCCGTAAGCTGACGCTTGCCGCTGATTTTCAGCGGTTTCCTTAAACTTATTTTTTTTCGATTATTATGATTTTTCTGCTATGCGGGCAGATAACAAGGCAGGCAGTTCGTCAGGTCGTCGCCGTCCCTTGCAGAACGAAGACGTTCCAAAAGGGATCTCAGATAATCTTCCACGTTACGCCTCACCATCTTGCAGCTCTCGATCACAGAGTACATGAACGCGTTGTGCCTGGCCGACCTCTCGCTTCCGATGTTCCCGGCGTTCTTCAGGTTCATCTTTATCCGACGCATCATCTGCTCGCTGAGGTTGTTCGACAGTTCCACGTCGCCACACTCAAGCACCCTTTTCATCGCAGGCCATTCGCCTATCGCATATTTCAGGGCCTTCCTCAGCAGTTCGCCGCAGCCCGCGAAATCAGACTTCCGGAACACCTCCAGACGCTCCTCTTTCCTCCTCATTATGTCAGCCGTGTTCACCGGCTTAAGGCGTTCGGCAAGTCTCTCCGCGGCCGGAAGGACCGTCGTCATCCCTGCCTCGGCCAGAGTTGCACTCGGACTTCCGGCCGAAGTTCCGCCCGCGCCAGCTTTTCGCCGAGCGCAGCGCAGCGTCGCGTTCCTCCATAAGCTTCGCGATCTGCTCCTCGAAGGTCTTGGTGATACGGGACACGGCCTCGTCGATGAGTCGCTGCCGGTCAGAGCGGAGCGCCTCCATCTGGTTCTCGTAGAAACTCTTCAGGTCCTCCCTGCCCTCGTCCGGTATGCGCAGACGCTCCTCCAGCGACCAGACAGTCCTGTTCAGGGAGTCTATCTGGTCGCGCAGCTGGGCGATTGTGCGTACGCCGCCTGGAGTTGGATTTCCGCGTTCATATCTTTCTCAAACATTTACTATTACAGTTTTTAACAAGTTCTATATTGACCACTTTCGTATTAATAAGTTCGGTTGTTAGGTACACGTCCGTTAGTGGTCAATTTTTGGACTCGCTCCAAAGTCAAAGACATAGATGTCAGCTCGACCCGTTGCCAGGCCAATCTCAAACCTTCAAACAAACAATTCAAAACAGCTTCTTAATTTTTACCAAGTTATTATTTAATGTTTACTATACAATACCCTATGGCCATACACGGTAAATATTTTCAACTTTTTTCATCCTTCCCAGCCAAGCCCTTCGGCGGGAAATTAATGGACATTGGTGAAGGGCGTGGTTTTTAAAGTGGATTCAGTTATTCGTTTCTTTATCTTTATCCATGATATCATGTAGAAGATAAAGTTACCACACCACAGTGAGATTGTCCTTCCTATAGTCCGCAGTTACAAAAGACTGCAACTCCGTCCTCATTTGGGCATTGTCCGTGAAAATTTGCTTTATCGGACAGACCTTCATGATGAACCAATCTGTCAGGCAGTCCAAAGGAAGGGCTCCGTAATGAACGGTATCACAACTCCATTCGTAGGCATAGACAAGTATCTCTCCCGCATCCAGAAGGACTGAAGGCTGGCCTTGCATACGCTTCTTAATTTCAGACTTCAAGAATCCACGACGGACACCAGTCTTATAGACCTTCTTGCCTGTTGCATTTGTCAAGTGCTTATAAGGCATGAACTGCTTCAACAATTCATCAATATAAAGCCGCAAGCACATGATGCTTCCAGCTATCAAGTCTGAGTTCCACATATCTTCGATATTATCTATCGTCTCTATATAGAACAGACTTTTCATTGTCATCATAGTGTCGAAACTATGGAGGGTATGCCTCCGTCCACTGGTCGCATAGATAGGCGGCAAATGCTTGGAATAAATCTCGTTCTCGGCAGCATAAGCCAAGTACTCGAAATCGATGCCCAAATAATCCACCTTGGACTTGAACCTCTTTGCGTTCTGAACGGTAATGGCCTTCAACAGATAAGCATCGGTAAAACTGGCCATAAGGAAGGCTACAGCCTTTATAAACTTGTCATTTGATGGCTGCGTATTGCCAAACAAGGTTCGTGCAATATCAATGTCCGTTGCACCCGTCGCCCCAACTTTATTACAGTAATCGGACACCACCTTCAAAAAGGCAGTGTACTTCTCATAATACTTGTCTGCAGCATGGAATGCCTCTTGCCGTTCATCCAGATGAAATAAAGCCCTCTCCACGCCATCGATATTTCTGATTTCAAACATATCCATTATATTATTGTATTCTGTATATATCGTTATTCAACACTCTACTCACAAACAATGATGGCTTCCAGCCATTTATAAGTCTATCACCCACAAGTCCGTCTAATAAAGTGTGAGCTCCTCCTAATATGGGATTAAGTACTCCTGTTACCACCTGAGACAAACCTCTGGTTATCTTCACCCAAGCTTTGTTGCTGTTTTGAGATTGTATGCTCTTGTATATTTCCCCCGTTATAGGCTGTCCTTCAGGAATCGAGTGTAGCCACTCCCTAAACTTTTGACTATCACTGCAATTCAAGTCTTTCAACAATTCATCGGAGGAAATCAGGCCATTGGCAAAAGACTGCCCCGGAGAAAGGTAGTCGTTGGCTGTCATTTCGCGGAAATGGTCTATATTGTCATGGCTGCCTTCGGCACGCCTGATACACTCATTCATCCGAAGCTTATATATTTCACTCCAGCGCTGATTTGCTATCAGTTCGGCTTGGAGTTCTGATGCCAAATAGCAATCCACATGTGTTTCACCAAGCGACATCAACACTGTCGAATATGCAAAACTGCCGTTATAGCCATATCTATGATGCAACGAGTTTAATTCGTCAAGCCTGAGGTTACCTTCTATATGATAGAAGCTCATGAAAGAAGATCCAGATGAGCCTGCCTTTACCCTGATATCACCAGCACGATGATAGTCAGGATAATATTGCTTTACAAATACTTGAGTCGCTCGTGACAGCAAATCTTCATCTTCAACATCCCCATATAGAGAATCCTGCACATCGCTCGGATAGCGAAAAATGTCTAATTTCTCTGCAAACCTCTTTGCGAATCGTTCATTTTCACTTTCATTATCAGATACTTCTCGATGGAAATTGGAGAGTAACTCTTCAATGTTGCTGAAATTAGTTCTGAACAGCCCTACCGATTCAAACCCTCCTTGTCTTGCTGCTCCCACATGTTGGTCACAAGGATGTATGTAAAGTCGGTTAGACTCCATCAGTTCATAAAGCACATCCTCCCCAAACACATCCAGCAGTTGTTTCAACTCAAACTGAGAGACAACAACGTGAACTTCGCCATAGTAGAACATCATGTCTACCAAGTCGGCTATCGACAGGAAACGCTCTGCTTGGTTTGAGCCTGACTTTATCAGTATCCTTTCGAACATAGTTATTATGTTATTGTTTTGATATTGTTTCTATTTACGTCTCAACACTATATGTACAAGAACGGCCTTGCCGTTTTCGTCGGCACCAAACATCCGTTGGTTGATAATAATGTTCCCATCACATTCATATTTTGAAACTATTATTCAGGCTCTCCGCAAAATCAACCGACACCTTCTCGCGGTCAATTTGCGGATATGATGCGTCCAGATAGCCAATCAAGGCTCTGTACTTATCATAGCAAGGCTGTATCATAGCCGTCAGTTTCTTGAAAGCCTCCTCATGTTCATGGTCTTTAAACATATCGAACTCGGCTCCGTAGAACACATAGTCTGTACCATTATTCGACGTTGAATAGTATCGCCATCCCAAATCGAAGATGTCACGCCATGCTTGATAAAATTCACCTATTCGCTGCTTCAGCACAGCATCATGTATCTGAAAAACGGAGCTGTTAATAATGTCGCTCCAACTATCAAACGTTATCATCACCCGCATATCGAACCGGCAAGGCATACATTCGAAATACTCATCCATCAAGTAGAAACTGAAGTGTTGCATCAGTTCATACAACCAACGCTCGCCTTTATATGCCGCAGGCATTGCAGCAAAAGCATTTCCAGCTCCTAACGCAGGGATTTTATTGTTCCTACCATATAGTTCATCAGCCAGTTCTTGAAGTTTGGCTTCGTACTCTTCGTCTTTACGGAAGTCATAGCCGTTCAATACACTAACGACATTGATGAATGAATCGTCAAAATAATCGCCGTTCCTCAACAACGGGATGAACTTCACTGTGTCCGTATTCTTATATATTTCGGTTGTGATAATCACGCCCTCATACTTGCCGCCTGTTCCTATTGCGTCCTCCATCCGCCGCTTGTACTCAGGAGTTCCAATCATCAGAACACGGTCGGCCACCCGAGTTCGGGGGCGCGGCAAGGGGGGGAAGGGCCCGC
>OJJV01000444.1_pt1 | contig 28509 bp, 28 predicted proteins | sample 1596391 | NCBI WGS metagenome assembly OJJV01 (sample SAMEA4350164, study PRJEB24818) | metagenome | biome: human; feature: gut; material: faeces | place: Denmark | collected 2013-09
CTGTTATTACATTTACAAGTTTTGCGTCTATTTTTCCATGTTTTTTTAATGTTGCACACATATGCCCCACAAAAAAATGCGTAGAAATTATTACTTCTGGGTTTAGTTCATTTAACAATTTATTAAGCTTATATGCTAATAATTTATTTGAAAGTGAAAGAATTTTTTCAAATATTGGGCTTTGTGTATGATAGTAAACCTTTCCCCAAAACCATGGAACACTTTTAGTTATTGTATTATATGTTGATCCACATATTTTATCTATTGCTTTATTTATATATTTCATGCTATCAAATAAAAATACATCACAATCAGTATAGTTTTGTTCTATGTATTCTTTGATATTTTTTGCTGCTGAAAAATGGCCACCACCATATGAAGCATAGCAAATTATTATTCTTCTCATATAATCAGTTCCTTTCAAATTTTCAATTTATTTTACCATATTTTTAATTAAATTGGAATATTTTTTTTAATATTTGGCAAAATAAAGTATATACCTTATGAAAGGAATGAAATTAATATGAAAAATAAAATTAAAAAAAACATATTTTGGATAATTTTAATAATTAGTATTGCTATTATTATTATACTTGCCTATTTATTATTTAAAAAAAATAAAGAAGTACAATTGGTAAATACAAATTTATATTTTTTTCTTGTTTATCTAGTTCTATAATTGGATTGTTTCTATATTTAACATCTAAATTTAAATTTTTTCCTAATACACTAATTGTTAAGTAAGTTCTATTCATAAAGTTTTTGTGATTTTCTAAGCTACTCATTTAAATTCTCCTCCCGCAACTATTGAACCTTTGTTCGTTTTTGTGTTTATATTCTATAGCCTATTTTTATAAATGTCAATAGTTTTTTATAAAAATAGCAAACATTTTTTCTTGTATTTGCAATTAAATAAAAGCCTCTTTATTTAGAGGCTTTTTCGGTTTTTATATAACAAGTTTATTTATTCATTGCTTCTTCTACAGCTACCGCTACTGCTACTGATGCACCAACCATTGGGTTGTTACCCATTCCAATTAATCCCATCATCTCTACGTGGGCTGGTACTGATGAACTTCCTGCGAATTGCGCATCTGAATGCATTCTTCCCATTGTATCTGTCATTCCATATGAAGCTGGACCTGCTGCCATATTATCTGGGTGTAATGTTCTTCCTGTTCCTCCACCTGAAGCAACAGAGAAATATTTCTTTCCTGCTTCTAATCTTTCTTTCTTATATGTTCCAGCTACTGGATGTTGGAATCTTGTTGGGTTTGTTGAATTTCCTGTAATTGAGATGTCTACATCTTCTAACCACATTATTGCAACGCCTTCTCTTACATCGTTTGCACCGTAACATCTAACTTGGCTTCTCTCACCATCTGAATATGGTATTTCTTCAACTACTTTTACTTTACCAGTGAAGAAATCAAAATCTGTTTTTACATATGTAAAACCATTTATTCTAGAAATTATTTGTGCTGCATCTTTTCCTAATCCATTTAATATAACTCTTAATGGTTCTTTTCTTACTTTATTTGCAGATTTTGCTATTCCTATAGCACCTTCTGCTGCTGCAAAACTTTCATGTCCTGCTAAGAAAGCAAAGCATTTTGTTTCCTCTGATAACAACATTGATGCTAAATTTCCATGTCCTAATCCTACTTTTCTATCATCTGCAACTGAACCAGGTATACAAAATGCTTGTAAGCCTTCTCCTATTGCCTTTGCTGCTTCATGAGCTTTTGTGCATCCCTTTTTTATTGCTATTGCTGCACCTAGTGTATATGCCCAAGCTGCATTCTCAAAGCATATTGGTTGAACACCTTTAACTATTTCATAAGGATTGAATCCTTTATCTGTACATATTTTTAAAGCATCTTCAAAATCTTTTATTCCATATTTTTCCATTACTGGTTTTATTTGGTCTATTCTTCTCTCATAACTTTCAAATGTTACTGCCATCTCTTATTCCCCCTTCTTATTATTGCTTTCTTGGATCTACTTTTTTAACAGCTTCGTCGAATCTTCCATATTTACCAGAAGCCTTTTCTATTGCTTCCATTGGATCCATTCCTGCTTTTATTCCATCCATCATTTTTCCTAGATGAACATATTTATAACCTATTATTTGGTCATCTTTATCTAATCCAAGTTCTACAATATATCCTTCAGCTAAATTTAGGTATCTTGGTCCTTTTAAAGTGCTTGAATATATTGTTCCTACTTGACTTGTATGGCCTTTTCCTAAGTCTTCAAGTCCCGCTCCTACTGGAAGTCCACCTTCAGAGAAAGCTGTTTGTGTTCTTCCATATACAATTTGTAGAAATAATTCTCTCATAGCAGTATTTATAGCATCACAAACTAAGTCTGTGTTTAATGCTTCTAATATTGTTTTTCCTGTTAATATTTCTCCAGCCATTGCTGCTGAATGTGTCATTCCTGAACATCCTACTGTCTCAATTAATGCTTCTTGTATTATTCCATCTTTTACATTTAATGTTAATTTACATGCTCCTTGTTGTGGTGCACACCAGCCTATACCATGTGTTAATCCTGATATATCCTTTATTTCTGTTGCTTTTACCCATTTTCCTTCTTCTGGAATTGGTGCTGGGCCATGGTTAACTCCTTTTGCAATTGGGCACATATTTTCTAATTCTTTTGAATAAATCATCTTTATTGCTCCTTTCAAACCATTATTATAGAAATTGCTTAATGCAATATTTACATTATATTACAATATTCCTTATATTTCAATATTTTTCTTCATTTTTATACCATATATTTAAAATCCTGTTCTTGGTAATTTTTTAGGTTCTGGTTTATTTTCTCTTATTATTGTCGTTACCTCATCTTCATCACAAATTTTATAATCATTATGCTTTCCTTCTAATATAGTAGTATTCCTTACTTCCTGGTTTTCTGTTAAATCTTCTTTTAGTTTCATATAGATTTGAGGCTTTTCTTCTTCAGCAAAATACACATTTACATCTCCGTATTTTATTTTTATTTCAGTAATTTTTTCATCATCTTCTAAATAAATTTTCTCCAAATCTATATAATTATTTACCTTTGTACTTAAGTTTTCTGCTAGCACAAGATATTCTGGTTTTTTGTTAGTCCTATAATAAACATTATAACTAAGTTCCTGATTATATGTACCTGTTGATATTCTAGTTGCTTTCCCATATTCGAATGGCAAAAATTCATACCAGGTGAAATCATTTAATTCTACATTTCCTGTATTCCTTATTTCAAAATCATATCTAATTTCTTGATTAGCATATGCCAAGCTAGGTCCCTTTTTATTAATATCTACTTTAGGGTCCTTAGATTTATTAGTTATATTAAGCTTTACAATTTCGTTATCTGAACTAATGCTAACTTCATAGATTTCTTCATTTTTCATGTACCACTCATTTGCCTTAGTTTCTATTACTTTATATTTTCCTAGAGGTAGCATCTTGCTTACAGCCTTTCCTTCTTCATTTGTAATTATATGGTCTATAATATTGCCTTCGTAATCTAGTACGTCAAACTCTGTTCCTTCTATATAGCTTCCTTGAGGTAAATTTAATATGTTGTTTTCATCTTCACTTGTTTTAATTATTTCTAGTTTTCCTTTCTTTTTCTCGTTTTCTATTGTAAGATTTAATTTTTCATTCCAATTTATTTTTATACTATGTTCTTCTCCTAACTTATATTCTTCATTTGTCTTTGTTTCCTTTAATATATATTCTCCAATATCAATATTATTAATAATGGCTTTTCCTTCTTCGTCTGTTACTACTTTTTCTACTATCTCCCCTTTATCATTTAATAGCTCAAACTCCACACCTTCTATTTTTATACTATTATCATCTTTATCTACCTTTGTAACCTCCAGACTTCCCTTTTTTCTTTTATTGGTTATTTCCAATTCATGTGTAGTATTATATCCAATTTGTATTTCTTTTCCATTCACATCTATTTCATATTTTTCATCTGTTTCTATCTCTGTTACAATTACGGTACCTTGATGTACATCTTTTACTTTTATTTTCCCTGCTTCATCAGTCACAAAATCGCCTATATTTTCTCCTTCTTTATACTTTATATTAAACTTTACTCCACTTATTGGTTCTTTATTTTCCTCATCCAATTTTATTATATTTATAGTGGACTTTCCTGCTCCAATTTTAGTATTTATAGCTCCATTAAATTTTTCATTGTTTTCTCCAACTACAACATAATTTTGTGAATTTTCCTGTTCACTTCTAGCATAATATACGGGATAATTCTTTAAGGTTAATTCATAATTTATCTTAATATCATATTCCTTTTTTATCTGGTCTCTAGGAATCATTATTTTCAATTGTTCTCCGCCATTAAAACTCTCTTTTTGCTGTCCATTTTTATCTGCTACATATGTCCCTTGTGGTGCTCCTTCTATGCTCTTCACTTTCATTGATATATCTCCACTAGTTTTTTCTAATATGTAACTTGATGAATAATTTTTCCCATCTTTTTCTTCTACTAATCCTCCACTCTGCTTTATAGAGACTACAGGCATATTTTGGGAATTATTATATGCTATATTAACCAAGTTATATATTGCATCTACAACTTTTCTGCCTCTTCTATTTATATCTTCCAAATTTTGCTCATTAATAGGATCTTGCCCTCCTCTAAAATAATCATAAACTTTTTCAAGAGGGCATTTTCTAAGCACAAAATATGCAGCCTGCTTTGTAGCCAAATACGCATCATCTTCTGTCTCAACTCCTAATTGCTGATACGAAACATACGGATATCCATTTTTATATACATTCCATAATTCTTTATTGGTTATTTTATTTGATATTGTTGCTTCGTATTGTTCTACTTCTCCTGGTAGCCAGCCAACGCCATCCAATTCTGGATCTACACAATAGGCAACTCTATTGTTTCCATTCTTATCTTGATAATATGTTCTTGAATATGTAATATACATCCATCTTTCTTTTGCCTCATTCCAATATTGAATAGTATAAAAGCCAAGATCACCTCTTTTTATTAAAGATTTCTCGCCTATTTCTATCACATTAGCTAGAGCTACGGTGTTTTGCAAAACCATAGCAATAATAATTACTAATGATATTATCTTTGTTAATTTTCGCATTATTCTGCCCTCCTTATTCAAATTCTACAGCTTGTACGCAAAGCCTTTGATTAGGCCTATTTGCAATACACGTTATTAATGTTATCTTATTCTGGCTTGAATTTTCTAACAAACTCCAATCTGTTTCTAATATTTCTTGACTCGTTTCCACCCTGTATTTTTTTATTCCATATATATTTTCATATACTATCTCATCACCTTTTTCTAATTCGTTTAATCTTGCAAAATATGAATATTCATTTCCTCTATTATGTGCTGCAAGACATACATTTCCAGCATATATTGCAGTATCTTCTATGTGTCCTACATATGATTTTAAAACTTCTTGATCACTTCCTTCTTTTATTGGCGCTTCTAAATTTATTTTGTCTATTCGTATTCTTCCTATTAACTCTTCTTCTGGATATTCTTCTCCACCTTCTTCTAAATTTTCATACACAATGTTTTCCACTTTCTCTATATTTTCTGGTTTCTCATACGTGCAAAAACAAACTACTGCCACAATTATTGACGCAATAATTGGCAATATTATTATCTTTTTATTCACATTTTCTCCTTTCTTGTTTTATTTTTGTTTTTAATTTTGGAAATTTTTTAGAATCAAAATAAATATGAGCTCTAATTTATTAGATATTAAATATGATTAAAATTCTTTTTTATTATATAATTTTTATGAGTATAGTCAATACATGTAACTTCTTTTTTTCTCTTTTCGTATTCCATTTTTCTACATTCTTTTTGTTTTATATGCATAAAAAAGAAAAGATTTTAAAAATCTTTTCTTTTTGTTATTTTATGCTTCTGGTTCTATTAAACCATAATTTTTGTTATCATTTAATTTGTAGATTACATTAACTTTTCCTGTTTCAACATTTATAAATGTTAAAAATCTATTTTGTGGTTTTTCTTCTAATAATAGTTTAGCATCTTCTGCTGTTGTAGGTTTAATTGAATAATACATAGTTTTTACTATTTCATTTTCAATTTCATGTTCTTGACCTCTCATCTCGTCTTTCACTCTGATTGAGTCAGTCATATTTTGCTTATCTTTTTTAGTTTTTATTTTTCTTATTTGACCTTCTACTATGTCTATATCTTTATCTATTGAAGCATACAAATCTTTGCTTGCAGAAACAGCTCTTAATACTTCACCATATACTGTTATTTGCATTTCTGCGATTTGATCTTCTCCTTCTTTTTTTATTGTTACAAATAAATCTATTTCATCTGTATCAAAGTATTTTTGTAATCTTTCAGCTTTTGTTTCGATATAATCTTTTATTGATTCTGTTGCCTTTAGTTCCCTTTCTGTTATTTTTATGTTCATAAAAATCGCTCCTTTCAATCTTATCTATATGTATTGTTTGTGAGCCTATTATATATGTTTTATTTGGCTTTTTCAAGTATTTTTCATGAATTAATTGTAAAGTTTGTTTTTATTAATAAATTCTACAATTCTCTCTTCTGTATACTTTTTAGCAATTTCATTTTTGCCTTCTTTTATTAAATCTCTAATTATTCCTGAACTACAACTAGTATTATTTTCTATTTTCAACAAATTAATATTTGTTAAATGGCTATTTATTAGCTTATTGTTATTTATCAAATCTGATAATTCCTCTCCTTTTCTTGCAAATACTATTAGTTTATAATTAGTAATTAGCTTTTCAGCATCTTGCCAATTAGGTAATTTCAAAAAATTATCTGCTCCCATTATATAATAATTCTGAGTTTTAGAATATTTGCTTTCTATTCTCTTAAATGCTTCTATTGTAGTTATGGATTTAGTTAAGTTTAATTCTATATTCTCTACATCTATTTTTTCATATTTAGCGCAAGCTATTTGCAACATTTCATATCTTAATTTTTCATCTATTAATCCTGGCTTTTTATAAGTATTTCCCATAGGTACGAAATATACTTTATCTAATTCCATTTCTTCTAATGCTGTTTTCGCAATTTCTAAATGCGCATTTGTTGGCGGATTAAAACTGCCTCCAAAGAACCCTACTTTTTCCATATTTGATATTCCTTTTATCTATTTTTTTAAAATTATATACTTATTCACGTTATTTGTAAATAAAAATGTCTCTTGTATCTTGCAAAGTTAGTTATTTCGTGTTACAATAGTATACGTTATAATTACAGAGATGCAAAGGGAGGTGCAAATAATGCCAAATATTAAATCAGCAATTAAACGTGTTAGTGTAATTGAAAAGAAAACTGCTCAAAATAATATGATTAAATCTGGATATAAATCAGCTGTTAAGAAGTTTGAACAAGCTGTTGAAGCTGGAAATGTAGAAGAAGCAAAAGTATTATTCTCTGCTGCAACAAAAAAGATAGATCAAGCTTGTACTAAAGGAGTTTTAGTAAAAAATACAGCTTCTAGAAAAAAATCTTCATTATCTAAGAAGTTAAATTCAATTGCAAAATAAAAAATTGTGCACAGTTTTTTATTTTTAATATCCACTGCTATGGTGGATATTTTTTCGTAAAAAAGTTGATAAAGATTTCTCTTTACCAACTATTTTTTTAATTCTTCTATAAACATTTTGTTAAGCATTTGTGGATTTGCCTTTCCTTTTGTTTGCTTCATTGCTTGTCCTACTAAAAATCCTAAAGCTCTATCTTTTCCAGCTTTGTAATCAGCTATTGATTGAGGATTTTCGTTTAATATTTTCATTACAACTTCTTTTATTGCTGATTCATCTGAAATTTGAATCCATCCATTTTCTTTAATTATCTCTTCTGGCATTTTCATTTCATCTTTAGCACATTTAAATAATTCTTCTAATACCTTTTTTCCAATTGCCGAACTAATTGTGCCCTTATCTATTAATTGAATTAGTTGTGCTAACTCTTTACCAGAGAATGGAATATTTTCTGGCTCTATTTCTTCCTCATTTAAAATACGAGAAATATCTGATAATATCCAGTTTGCAACTGCTTTTGCATTTTTACATATTTCCTCTGCTGCTTCAAATAAATTTGATAAATATTTAGAAGCAGTAAGTAATCGTGCATCTTTTTCAGATAGCTTGTATTCTTCCATGTACCTTGTTTTTCTGCTTTCTGGTAATTCTGGTAGATTTTCTTTAATATTATTTATATACTCATCAGATAATCTAATTGCTACCAAATCTGGCTCTGGGAAATATCTGTAATCCTGCGCATCTTCTTTGTTTCTCATCGAGAAAGTTCTTCCAGATACATCATCCCATCTTAGTGTTTCTTGCTCTATTATTCCACCATTATCTAATACTTCTGCTTGCCTTTGTATTTCGTATTCGATAGCTCTAGATATAGATTTAAATGAGTTCATGTTTTTCATTTCTGTACGCGTTCCAAATGGTTCACCTTTTTTATGTATAGAAACGTTTACATCAGCTCTAAACGAGCCCTCTTGCATTTTACAATCTGATACTTCAATATATTCCAATGTTGATTTTAATTTTCTTAAATATTTATCCGCTTCTTTTGCAGATCTTAAATCTGGCTCTGATACTATTTCTATTAATGGTACTCCTGCTCTGTTTAAATCAACTAAGCTTCCTCCACTAAATTCATTGTGGTTTAACTTTCCTGCATCTTCTTCTATATGTATCCTTAGAATTCTTATTTTCTTGTTATTGCCTTCATCATCTTCTATTTCTATATATCCATTATTGCAAAGAGGTTTATCAAATTGTGATATTTGATAAGACTTTGGTAAATCTGGATAGAAATAATTTTTTCTATCATTCTTGCTATTTCGTTCTATAGAACAATTTGTAGCCAATCCAGCCTTTACAGCATATTCAACTACCTTTTCATTCAGTACTGGCAGTGTTCCCGGCAAAGCCATACAAATTGGGCAAGTATGAACATTAGGCTCTGCACCAAATTCTGTAGAGCAACTGCAAAATATTTTTGTTTTAGTAGAAAGCTCCGCATGGACTTCAAGTCCTATTACTACTTCATAATCTTCTCTTGGCATTATTTTCCCTTCCTTATTAATTATTTAGTTTTTATTTTATAAATTCTGGTTTATAATTTTCTCTAAATTTCTCTTTTTGTTCAAAAGCATATGCAGCATTTAATATTGTTTCTTCATTAAATCTGTTTCCTATAAGCTGCATTCCTATTGGCATTCCGCTTTTATCAACTCCACATGGTATAGATATTGCTGGTACACCTGCTATATTAATTGATACCGTGCAAATATCTGCCAAATACATTTCCAATGGATTGTTTGATTTTTCTCCTATATTGAAAGCTGTTGTTGGTGCAACTGGAGTTAATAATACATCATATTTAGCAAAATTCTTGTCAAATTCTTTCTTTACAAAAGTACGTACTTTTTGGGCCTTTTTATAGTATGCATCATAATATCCTGATGATAATACGTATGTTCCAAGTATTATTCTTCTTTTTACTTCGTCTCCAAAAGCTTCACTTCTAGAATTAACAAACAATTCGTTTAAATCTGTATAATCTTTAGCTCTATACCCATATCTTATTCCATCAAATCTTCCTAGGTTTGAGCTTGCTTCAGCACAAGCAATTATATAATATGTAGCTAAAGCATATTGTGCAACATCTAAAGAACATTCTTCTACAATAGCTCCCATTTCTTTATACTTTTCTATTGCTTCTTCTAATTTTTCTTTTACTTCTTTATTAATTCCTTCTCCAAAAAATTCCTTAGGAACTCCTATTTTCAAACCTTTTATATCTTTTTCTAATGACTTTGTATAGTCTTTCTTTTCTATATCATACGATGTTGAATCTTTTTCATCGTGTCCTGCTATTAAATTTAACAACATCGCACAGTCTCTTACGTCTTTTGTGATAGGTCCAACTTGGTCAAGTGATGATGCAAAAGCAACTAATCCATATCTTGATACTAAGCCATAAGTTGGTTTCAAACCTACAACTCCACAAAATGAAGCAGGTTCACGTATTGAGCCACCTGTATCTGAGCCTAGTGCCCATGGAACCAAATTTGCTGCTACTGCAGCTGCAGAGCCTCCTGAAGATCCTCCTGGAACCTTATTTAAATTCCAAGGATTGTGTGTAATTTTCATTGCAGAATTCTCTGTAGAGCTTCCCATCGCAAATTCATCCATGTTTAATTTGCCTAAACTAATAATTCCACTTTCCTCTAATTTTTCTACAACTGTAGCATCATATGGCGAAACAAAATTTTCTAACATTTTTGACGCGCATGTAGTTTTTACCCCTTTTGTGCAAAGATTATCCTTTATTCCTATTGGTATTCCTGCAAAATGGCCTACACTTTTTTCTTTTCTTTTTGCATCTATTTTTTCTGCTTGTTCTTCTGCTTCATCCAATGTTGTTGTTATAAATGCTTGTACATCTTTTTCCTTTTCTTCTATTCTAGATTTATATGCTTTTACAATTTCTTTTGATGTTAATTCATCATTATTCAACTTTTCTAAAAGTTCGTGTACTGTAAATTCAGTTATATCCATATTTTTCTCCCTCTTATAAAATTAATTTAATACTTTAGGAATCTTAAACATTCCTCTTTCCGCTTCTGGTGCATTTTGTAAAAGCCCTTCATGATTTTCAAATTCTTTAATTTCGTCTTTTCTAAAAACATTATAATTTTCGTTTGTACCAATTGTTTCTTCCATATTTTCTATTGGAGCTTTATTTACAACTTCTGCAAAATTTAGTATATCCTGTAAATTGTTTAAATAATCTTCTATTTCATTATCTTTTATTTTTATATCTGCAAGTTTTGCAATATGCATCAATTCTTCTTTACTTACTTTCATAGAAAACTCCCTTCTTTTTACTTTACATATTATATACTCTATTTTTCCTTTAAACAAGAGATTTTGCAATTTTTTTAGTTTTGTGATACAATATATAGTATCATTTTTAGAAAGGTGGTATGAGTTGATGATTACAATCATTAACGACAACAACCAAAAAACAGAGATAATTCATTCTTTGGAATTTCTTTGCAACGCTGCTTTGCGAAACAAGAACTATTGTTTTGCATGCAGTAAGGTACAAGAAGTCACACGGAAATGTTTCAAAGATGAAACTTCCTATGACATTATGAATGCCATTTATGAACTGGATGGGATAAAACGTCTCTATCCAGTCAAAGAACTGCTTCAAAGGCATAGCGATTGCACAATAGATGATATTGGGCAAATCGAATTCATTTCCCTGTATAAATTCAGGAAAATGATGAAGGTCGCGTTTAAATTATGACGCAAACAGTTAGAGGAACCTTTTTAGGTTCCTCTTATCTTATTAATTATATCTTATTACTCTATATTGTATTTTTAATAATATTTTGAACACAGAATCATTTAGCGGATATGACCTGTGCAAGCCTGCTAAATCTAGTTTTTTGCTTGTATTTATTTCATTATCTGTTAAATTTTGAATAAATCCCGCTTCTTTCAAAGCTGCTCTCTCTTCTTCTGTATACAATCCATACGGATATGTAAATACTTTTAGCAAGTTTTCATCTTGTAGATTTATCTTCAAATTTTCATATGCTTGTTCAGTTTGGTTAACCAAATCTTCCTTTGTTTCTAAATCGTATTTTGCATGTGTTAACCCATGTGAATATATACTCATAAGTCCACTATCTTTCATCTCTTTTGCCTGCTCCCATGTATAATAACCATCTGAGCCAACGCAATCATCTATAGCAAAAGATGTCATTGGTATATTATATTTTTTTGCTATTTCAAACGCATATTTGTATACCCCTGTATAGCCATCATCAAAAGTTATTAAAAAGCTCCACTTTGGTATTTGTTTCTCACCATTTTTGTATTGCACTAAATCTTCATATGTAATTGGCTTATATCCTAATTCCATCAATCCTGTTATTTGCTTTTCAAACTTATCTACTGTTGTTTGCATATAATCATATTCAATTTCAGATTCATTCTCTACCAAATCATGATATACAAAAATTGGTATTTGCAAATTCTTTTGGCTAATATAATATGTATTGTTCACTGTAGCAATTTCATATGATACAAAGCTCACTACAGCTACAACTATAGCAATTAATATTGCTATTAGCACTTTCTTTGTTTTATTATTTTCTTTCATTTTTACATCCCCTAATAATTCGCCCATTCGATTTTGCCAATTGGGCGAGTTTTCATTTCTACTTTATTGTAATTCTTTTCCATAGTAGCTATCTATTAAAATTTGTTTTAATTCTTCTACTAATGGTAAACGTGGATTAGCTGTTGTACATTGGTCTGAAAAAGCCATATCTGCTAATTCATCTACTTTTGCCATAAATTCATTTTCGTCTATCCCTGCCTCTTTGAAAGAGTGTGGAATTCCCACATCATCAGCTAATTTTCTTACTTCTCTTATTAACGATTGTACTCCCTCTTCATTTGTATATGCTGGATAATTCATTCTTCTAGATATATCTGCATATTTTTTATCTGCTATATAGTATTCATATTTAGGGAATGATACAAATTTACTTGGATCTTTTACCCCATTATACTTAATAACATAAGGTAATAAAATTGCATTTATTCTACCATGTGGCAAATGAAATTCTGCACCAATTTTGTGTGCTAATGAATGGCAAACTCCTAAAAATGCGTTTGTAAATGCCATTCCCGCAATTGTACTAGCATTATGCATTTTTTCTCTGGCTAATTTATTATTTCCATCGTTATATGCATCTCTTAAATATTTAAATACTAATTCAGCTGCTTTTTCTGCTAATCCATCTGTATAGTCCGAAGCCATACTTGATACATAAGCTTCTAGCGCATGTGTTAATACATCCATTCCAGTATCTGCTGTAATTGATTTTGGCAAGCTCATTACTAAATCTACATCTACTATAGCAACATTTGGAGTTAACTCATAATCTGCTAATGGGTATTTTCTATTCTTCTCTTTATCCGAGATAACAGCAAAAGATGTAACCTCTGAGCCTGTTCCTGAAGTAGTTGGAATAGCTACTAATTTTGCTTTTTTTCCAAGCTTAGGAAATTTATACGTACGTTTACGTATATCCATGAATTTTAATTTCATACCCTCTATATCTGCATCTGGGTGTTCGTAGAATAACCACATTCCTTTTGCAGCATCTATAGCACTTCCGCCTCCCAACGCAATAATAACATCAGGTTTGAACTCATTCATTTGTTCAACCCCTCTTTTTATTGTTGCAAAAGATGGGTCTGGCTCAACATCTGAAAATATTTGAGAATGAACATATTCTTGTCTATTTCTTAAATGATATAAGATTTTATCTACATATCCTAACTTAACCATTCCTGCATCTGTTACTATAAAAGCTCTTGTTATTTCAGGCATTTTTTCTAAATATCCTATTGCACCTGCTTCAAAATATATTTTATCTGGAATTTTAAACCACTGCATATTAACTCTCCTCTTCGCAACTCTTTTTACATTTATTAAATTTACTGAAGATACATTTGCTGTTGTAGAATTTCCACCAAAAGTTCCACATCCTAGTGTTAACGATGGCATATTAGTATTATAAATATCTCCTATTGCACCATGTGTAGATGGTGAATTTACTATTATTCTTCCTACTTTTACTTTTTCTGCAAATTCTTGGATAGTTTCATTATCCTCCGAATGGATTACTGCTGAATGGCCTAGGCCTCCAAATTCTATTAATTTTTCTGCTAAATCAATTCCCTCTTCTTTATCTTTTACAACATAGTATGCAAGAACTGGACTTAATTTTTCTTTTGAAAATGGATATTCAATTCCTACTCCATTTTCTTTTAAAACTAATACTTTAGTTTGTACTGGTACTTCTATTCCTGCTCCTTTAGCAATATTGTATGGGCTTTTTCCCACAATATCTGCATTAAGGCTACAGCCTTTTTCTTCTATAAACATACTATTTCTTAATCTATTTGTTTCATCTTCACTTAAGAAATAGCAACCTGCTTCCTTCATTAATTCTTCAAATTCATCATGAATTTCATCATCTACTATAACAGATTGTTCTGAGGCGCAAATCATTCCATTATCAAATGATTTTGATAATACTAAATCGTTTACCGCTGTTTTTAATTTTGCAGTTTTATCTATATAGCAAGGTACATTTCCTGGTCCAACTCCTAATGCCGGTTTTCCACATGAATATGCACTTTGCACCATTCCTTTTCCACCTGTTGCAAGTATTAAATTTACGTCAGGATGCTTCATAAGCAAAGTTGTTGCAGTTATTGATGGCTCTGGAATCCATAATATACAATCTTCTGGAGCTCCAGCTGCTATTGCTGCTTCTTTTAAAATTGTTGCAGCTTTTACACTACATTTTTGTGCGCTTGGATGAAATCCGAATATTATTACATTTCTTGTTTTAGCAGATATTATTGATTTAAACATTGTTGTTGAAGTTGGGTTCGTTACAGGAGTAACACCTGCAATTATTCCAACTGGTTCTGCTATTTCTTCGTATCCTTCTTCTTCATTTTCATTTATTATTCCTACAGTTTTATCATATTTTATGCTATGGTATATATATTCTGTAGCAAACATGTTCTTTGTTATTTTATCTTCATATATTCCTCTTCCCGTTTCTTCCACAGCCATTTTTGCTAGTTCCATATGGTGTTCAAGCCCTGCCATTGCCATTGCTTTTACAATTTTATTTACTTGTTCTTGATTTAGCTTCATATATTCTTCTGAAGCCTTTTTTGCTCTGATAACAAGGTTATTTACCATATCCTGTATTTTAGCTTTCTCTTCCTCTGTAATATCCATAAATCTCTCCTTTATAATTTTAATTATAATTTATTATAACCATATTGTTATTATATATTAACAAATTTATTTGTCAACAATTCATCTTTCATTATCTTTTGGTTTATTTCCTTGATTTCTCTTCATCCCAGGAATTTTACATGAATTCATAACTTCCATTCCATTTGCAATCTCAGCCATTAATTGAATTTCATTTATTTTTCTATATCCTTCCTCATCTTGCTTGTATAAAAATCTTGTATATCCATTCTGCGAATTATCAACCGATAAACATACTGCATATTTTGGCTCTTCTTCATCTCTTTTTCTCAAATATATTTCTTTTATTTTTCTTCTTTCCTTATCGCTTAAAAGTTTCTTCATTATCCAATCATAATATGACATTTTTTCTATATACCCCATGTTTTTTATCTCTGCAGGTTTCTTTGCTTCACTCAATATCTTCTCTAATTTTATTCCTAATTCTTTTTCCCCACTCAATTCTCTTCTTAAGCTTTCTATCATTCCTGCTATATCCTGTTCCCCAGCATAATTATAGCCTATTTTTTTATCTATCTCTTCTATTTTCTCTTCATCTATAGATTTTACTTGTTCATTCATACTAATTCCAAAATGCTTTGTTTTTCTCTGTGACTGTATATACTTTAAATCTCTTTGTAAATCTGCCTCATACTCTTTGCCATCAATTTTTATTCTGCTAAAAACATGAGGATCTTCATCACTTACTTTATACACATCACTTTCCATTCCTATTTGTGCTAATAAATCTTGATACGTTCTTGAAATTGATACGCAAATGGCTTTATGCCCTCTTTTTATTTTCCTCATATCTGTTGGACTGTTCATAGATTTTCTATATATTTTCTTCTTTTCTTTCTCATTACCTAGCCAATATTTTTCGTCAAACGAAAACAAACGACCTAATTGAATATATACATATCTTGCCTTTTCAATTTCTGAAAATCCATCTGGAATTTGTTCTACTATTTTATTTGCACTTTTTACTATATCCATAAGTTTAGGCCTCCTTTACAGTTACTATCTAAATTGTTTTTCCTTTCATATATGTGTTATAATAATTTTTCAATAAGTTATATGATGGGTTTATTGTTGGTACAACTTCTTTATTTTCTATCATCTTGTCAAATTCTTCAAAAGTCACATTTTTAATATTTGCTACTTCTTCATCTTGCAATATTATTTTGTCTTTTGAAATTGCTCTTTGTACTAACCATATGTCAACTATATCTTTTACTCTTGTATAGCTTCCAATATATGTTATCTCTTCATCTTGTATATCTAGTCCTAACTCTTCTTTTGTTTCTCTTTTTACAGCTCTTAAACTAGTTTCTCCAGTTAAAACTCCACCACCTGATTGCTCCCATAACTTTGGAAATAGTTTTTTTTCATTTGAACGCTGTTGTATCCACAATTTGTCCTCTTCAAGAAGCCAAACATGAACTGAAATGCTATATTCGTTATTATCTAATTTTCCTCTCTCTCGTATTTTCTCTAATTTTTCTCTTCTTTTATTAAAAATATCAACATTTTCCATTTTCTCTTCACCCTTTTTCAATAACAATTTATTTTAACCATAGTATATCATAGTTTTATTTATAAAGCTATTAAAATTTACCATATAAGTTTTTTATCCTTAGATTTCTGCCCATAAGTCTCATTTTTCCTTGACTTTTAGGCACATAAAATATATAATCTTTGTAAAATATTTTTTTGCAGAGAGGAAGATTTTTTATGTCATATAATTTTAAAGAAATAGAAAAAAAATGGCAGAAATATTGGGACGAAAATAAAACATTCTATACTGACGTATGGGATTTTTCTAAGCCTAAATATTATGCTTTAGATATGTTTCCATATCCATCAGGACAAGGTTTGCATGTAGGTCACCCAGAAGGCTATACAGCTACAGATATAATGTCTAGAATGAAAAGAATGCAAGGCTTTAATGTTTTACACCCTATGGGATGGGATGCATTTGGTCTTCCTGCTGAGCAATATGCAATAAAAACAGGTAATCATCCTGCAACTTTCACAATGGAAAATATTGCCACATTTAAAAGACAATTAAAGATGCTTGGCTTTTCTTTTGATTGGGATAAAGAAATTTCTACTTGTGACCCTAATTTCTATAAATGGACTCAATGGATATTTAAACAATTATATAAAGAAGGATTAGCAAAATTAATAGAAATGCCTGTTAATTGGTGTGAAGGATTAGGTTGCGTTCTTTCTAATGATGAAGTTATTAATGGAAAAAGTGAAAGAGGCGGCTTCCCCGTTATTAGAAAAAATATGAAACAATGGGTTATGGATATTCCTAAGTATGCTGAAATATTATTAGATGGATTAGATGATATAGATTGGCCAGAATCAACAAAGGAAATTCAAAGAAATTGGATTGGGAAATCTGTTGGTGCTGAAGTAATATTTAAAGTTTCTGATTCAGACTATACTTTCACTGTATTTACAACAAGACCTGATACTTTATTCGGTGCTACCTACTGTGTACTAGCACCAGAGCACAAATTAGTATCTAAAATTACCACTCCAGAACATATGGAAGAAGTAAATAATTACATTGCCCTTGCTGCTTCAAAATCAGACTTAGAGAGAACTGATTTAATGAAAGAAAAGAGCGGTATATTTACAGGAAGCTATGCTATAAATCCTGTAAATGGTAAGAAAATACCAATCTGGATTTCTGATTATGTTTTGGCTACTTATGGAACTGGCGCTATTATGGCTGTTCCTGCTCATGACCAAAGAGATTACGAGTTTGCTACAAAATTTGGAATTGATATAATTTCAGTAATTGATGGTGGTGATATTAGCAATTCTGCTTATGCCGGTGACGGTCTTCACATAAATTCAGATTTTCTTGACGGATTAAACAAGACAGATGCAATAGATAAGATAATTGATTGGTTAGAGAGTAAAAATATTGGCAAAAAGAAAATAAATTACAAACTACGTGAATGGATTTTTGCACGTCAACGTTATTGGGGTGAACCAATTCCTATCGTATATTTAGATGATGAAATGAGAGCTTTAGCAGATAGCGATTTACCTTTAAAATTGCCAGAGCTTGAGGATTACGGTCCTTCTAAAACTGGTGCTTCTCCATTAGATAAAGCTACTGATTGGGTTAATACTACTTTTGAAGGGAAACCTGCTAAACGTGAAACTAGCACTATGCCAGGTTCCGCTGGTTCTAGCTGGTACTTCTTAAGATACATAGATCCACACAATGATAAAGAATTAGCAGATAAAAAATTACTAGAGCACTGGCTTCCTGTAGATTTATATCTTGGTGGTCCAGAACATGCTGTAGGACATTTACTATACTCTAGATTCTGGAATAACTTCTTATACAATAAAGGTGTTGTTCCTGTAAAAGAGCCATTTGCAAAATTACGTCATCAAGGTATGATTCTTGGCTCTAATGGTGAAAAAATGAGTAAATCAAAAGGAAATGTAATTAATCCTGATGATATGGTTAAAGAATATGGTGCAGACTCTTTAAGAATCTATGAAATGTTTATGGGACCTTTAGATGCTGCTAAGCCTTGGGACCCTAATGGTATTGCAGGTTCTAAAAACTTTTTAGACAGAGTTTGGAGATTATTTGTAGAATCTGGAAAAATAAAAGATGATGAAAATAAAAATCTAGAAAAAGTTTATCATTTTACTGTAAAAAAAGTTACAAATGATTATGAAAATATGAATTTCAACACTGCAATCGCGCAAATGATGATTTTTATAAACAATGCTTACAAAGAAAATGTTGTTCCTAAAAAATATGCTGAAGGATTTTTACAATTATTAAATCCAGTAGCACCACACATCACAGAAGAATTGTGGAACAAACTAGGTCATTCTGATACAATTACTTATTCTAAATGGCCAACCTATGATGAAGAAAAAACCAAAAATGATACAATAAATTTACCTATACAAATAAACGGAAAATTAAAAGCAACTATTCAAATTGCTACTGATGAGACAGAAGAAAATATTAAAGAAGCAGTTCATAAAGCAATTGAATCTAAATTAGACGGAAAATCTATTGTAAAAGAAATTTATGTAAAAAACAGAATTTATAATGTTGTTGTAAAATAATTTATTATTTTTATGGAGGTTATAATGGTTGAAAATTCCAAAAGAAAACTATATGATGGTTATCAAATCAATGATTTTAGAGAATTGATTAATGTTAGATATACTATGTTTAAAGACAAGAACGCCTTTGAATATAGATTAAAACCTGATTCAGAAATAATTAAGGTTACATACGCAGATTACATTAACGATATAAAAGCTCTGGGCACCGCTTTATTAAATCTAGGCTTAGAGAAAAAGAGAATTGCATTAATTGCTCCTAACAGATACGAATGGTGTGTTAGTTATTTAGCTGTTACAACCTCTAATATTGTTGTAGTTCCTTTAGACAAATCATTGCCAGATAATGAGATTGAAAGCTTAATAATACGTAGTAAAGTAGATGGTGTTATTTTCGATAAAAAGTATTTAGATGTTTTTAATAACATAAAAAACAATAACACTTCTAACTTAACAACATACATTTGTATGGATTATTCTGAGGATAAAGATAATATTTTATCATACCCAAAGCTTATAAATAACGGAGCTAAACAATTAGCCAATGGGGATAAAAAATATGACAATATCACAATTGATAATACAGCTATGTCTATTATGATATTTACCTCTGGAACAACTTCCATTTCAAAAGCTGTAATGCTAAGCCAAAAGAATATTTGCTCAGACATATATTCTTTAAGTTGTATGGCAAAAGTAACAAGCAATGATAAATTCCTTTCTTTTTTACCATTGCATCACACTTTTGAATCAACTTGTACATTCTTATATGGCACTTCCGCTGGAATTACTGTTGTTTTCACAGACGGCTTAAAATTTATAGTAAAAAACTTAAAAGAATATGAGATTACAGGTTTCGTATGTGTTCCCCTTGTTTTAGAAACAATTTATAAGAAAATAAATAAAGAAATTGAAAAGCAAGGCAAAACAAAATTAATTAAATTTGCTAGAAAGTTTTCTAATTTCCTATTGAAATTTCATATAGATATAAGAAAGAAGATTTTTAAGCCAATACTAGACCAACTTGGTGGAAAGTTAAATATTCTTATCGCTGGAGGAGCCCCAATGGATAAAGAAGCCATATCAGCTTTCGTTGATTTTGGAATAAACCTACTTCAAGGATATGGATTAACAGAAACATCTCCTGTTGCAGCTGGCGAAAATGATAAATATAAAAGAGCGGGCTCTGTAGGCTTCCCGCTTCCAAATATTGATATAGAAATTGATAATCCAGATGAAGATGGTGTTGGAGAAATTATTATAAAAGCGCCTACTGTAATGCTTGGCTACTATGAGAATCCTGAAGCAACAGATTCAGTTCTTAGAGATTCATGGTTTCACACTGGTGATTTAGGAAAATTTGATGAAGATGGATTTCTATTTGTTACTGGAAGAAAAAAATTCGTTATCGTATTAAAGAATGGTAAAAAAGTATTCCCTGAAGAAGTAGAAATATTAATCAATAAACTTCCGTTCGTTCAAGAAAGTATGGTTTACGGTTTGCCAGATAGAGATAATGATGTAAAATTATGTGCAAAAATTGTTTATAATCCTGATACTATGAAAGAACTTTACCCTGCTAGTAGAGAATCAGATTATAAAAAATTAATAAAAGATCAAATTAAGAAAATTAACCATACCATGCCAGCATACAAATACATAAGGGATATTATAATTACTACTGAACCATTAATAAAAACAACTACTCAAAAAATAAAAAGAAACGAAGAAATGAAAAAAATTATAGGCAAATAAAACCTATAATTTTTTTCTTGTTATTTCTAATAAATCTAGTTTTGTAAATTCCAAAAGTTGTACTTTGCTTCTATCTTTTTTTATCTGTTCCTTGAATAAGTTATATATTTCTTCCCTATCTTCTTTAGTTTCCATATCTATATAATCTACTATTATAATTCCACTAATATTGCGTAATCTAAGTTGCTTAGCTATTTCAATAGTTGCTTCCTTATTTACTCTTATTATTGTTTCGTCCTTGCAGTTTCCTTTTTTGCCAACAAATTTGCCAGAATTTACATCTATGGCAGTTAGCGCTTCTGTTTTATCTATAGTTATAAAACCTCCGCATTTTAGCCAAATTTTTCTTTTTTTAGTATCTTCTAATTGTCTTTCAAAATCATATATCTGCATAAAATCATCTTTTAATTTTACTTCTACTCTCGTATGAATAAAATCTTTTTCTATCATTTTTATTTTATCATACATTTCTCTATCGTTAGTTATAATTTCCGTATCATCTATGTTGGCTATCCCTGTGATTAACTTTAACAAGCTTGTTCCACCATCATATATTTTTTGTGGTTTCTTATTTTCTTTTATAGTCTCATATTTTTTTATTATTTCATACCATTTATTAATCAAGTTTTTTATATCTTCTTTTATTTCTTCTGGAGTTGCTTTCATAGCTGACGTTCTAACTATTACACCAAACTTCTCATTATCTTTATTTACTTCTTCTAAAATCTCATGTGCAAGATTCTTTAATCTTGTTTTTTCTTCCTTGTCCTCTACCTTTTGTGAAACAGTTATAAAATTCATATTTATAAGAAGTATTGCAAACCTTCCAGTTAAACTTATATGTTTAGATATTCTTGCTCCTTTTCCCAATTCTGCATCTTTTTTTACCTGTACTAAAATTGGCATATTTATACTAAGATACTCACGTATATTATATTTATTAAATTCTTCTGCTTTATTGCCTGTTACGTTACTTTGCTTTGGTATAATATCTTTTATATGTATAAAAGCATTTTTCCTCTCTCCAATATCTACAAAAGCCGATTGCAATCCAGGCAATATATTTCTTATTATCCCGCAATATATGTTATTTTCTAAATCTTGGTCATCTTGTTCATACAATTCAACCATTTGTCCATTTTCAAACAGTCCTATTGTTGCTATTTCTTCAGACTCTTTATTTATCAAGATTTTTTTCAATTTCTGTACATCTCCTTATGTCTTCTTAATTTAATTTGTTCATTGCCGTATCTATTCCAAATTTTAATATTTCTATAACTGCTTCCGCTGCCTTGTCTATTCCCTTTTCCAATCTTGAATATGTTTCATCGTCCACTTTTTTTATTACAAAATCTATCATATTACTTGATTTTTCAGTCTCACCAATTCCAACTCTTATTCGTGGAAAATTTTCTGTTGCTAATTCACTTACAACAGATTTCATTCCATTGTGTGTACCAGGGCCACCTTTTTTTCTTATTTTAATAATTCCTTCTTTAATATCTAAATCATCATATATTACTAATATTTGTTCTGGCTCAACTTTAAAAAAACTTACAAATTTGCCAATAGCATTACCACTTAAATTCATATATGTTTGAGGCTTCACCAAAATTACATCTTCACCTTCAATTTTTCCTTTTCCATATAGTGCCTCAAATTTCTTTTTTTCAACTTTTATATTATATTTTTCTGATACTTTATTTATAACATCAAATCCCATATTGTGTCTGGTTTTTGAATATTCGTTTTCTGGATTTCCTAACCCAACTATTAGATACATATGCATTCTTCTTTCCTTCAAATTCTTAGTAAGTATAGCATAAATTTGCAAACTAGTCAAAATTATTATATAATTATGTTTGTCGAAAATAGACATACAAAAATTAAAATAAGCTACTATTTTTTACAAAAAAATCTATTATAAAATACTATAATAGATTCACAGTAATATATAGCTGATTGGAGATTATATGGAACAACAAAACAACACTTTTAAATCTGGCTTTATAGCAATGCTTGGTCGTACTAATGTAGGAAAATCTAGTATCATAAACGCATTAGTTGGCGAAAAAGTTGCTGCAATTGCTAATAAACCCCAAACTACTAGAAATGCTATAAGAGCTATTGTAAACAGGCCAAATTCTCAAATAATATTTTTAGATACCCCTGGTATTCACAAGCCAAAATCAAAATTGGGAAATACCATGGTGGAAACAGCATTTGGTTGTTCTCAAGATGTAGATATTGTAATATTTGTTGTTGATGCAACTTCTGATAGCATCGGAAAAGGCGACCGTTTAATATTAGATAAAATAATAGAATCTAAAAAGAAAACAATTTTAGTAATTAATAAAATTGATTTAGTAAAAAAAGAACATATTGCTCAATTGATTTCTCTTTACTCTAAAGAATATGATTTTACTGCAATAGTTCCTTTATCTGTTAATAAGAATAAAAATTTAGATATATTATTAGATGAAATAGAAAATAACTTACAGCCTCGGAATTGCATATTATGATATAGATGAGTATACAGATCAAACTCTTAGGCAGTTAGTTGAAGAAACTATACGTGAAAAGGCTTTGCGTTTACTAGATGATGAAGTTCCTCACGGCATTTATGTAGAAACTCAGAAAATGAAATTGCGTAAAACTCAAACTAAAAAGCCTATATATGATGTGGAAGCAACAATTTATTGTTTGCGTAACTCTCATAAGGGTATTATTATAGGTAAAAACGGACAAATGTTAAAACGCATTGGCACTTACGCCAGAGAAGATCTAGAAAAAATGCTTGACACAAAAATAAATTTACAATTATGGGTTAAGGTTAGAGAAGATTGGATTAATGATGATTCTTTAGTTAAAAAATTCAAATTGCAATAATTGGAAGTATAAAAAATTCTTATTCGCAAAAGATAAAATAATAAAGGAGATGATTACTTTATGTTAAAACAATTAGCATGGAATACCTTTAAAAATACTGGAAATATAGATACATTTATGGAATTAGTTGAAGTTCAAAACATAGAAAAAAATATAGAAAGTGATTCGGTAAATTTGAAATATGGGAATAATAAAGACAAAGGGAATAGTAATTTTAGAAAGTAATATGAATGATTACGATAAGATGGTAACACTTTTAACACCAGATATCGGAAAAATTGGTTGTGCCGCCAGAGGTTCAAGACGTCCTAAAAGTGTTCTTATGGCTGGAACACAGTTTTTAAGTTTTAGCAATTTCTTAATATATAATAGTCCAACTTCATATAGTATCAATTCATGCGATACTATTGAAGTTTTTTATAATATCAGAAATGATTTAAATAAATTAAATTATGCTTCTCTTATTTCTAGAATTGTCTATGATGTTACTGATGAAAATCAATACACTTATAATATTCTTCAGCTTCTGCTTAATACTCTATATATGATTTCTGAAACAGATAAAAATCTAGACTTTATCTTATCTGTTTTTGAGCTTAGATTAATGTTATACCTCGGTTTTGCTCCTCAATTAGGAAAGTGTACTAGATGTGGTAGTAATGAAAATATATCTTACTTTAGTATCTACAATAGCGGCTTTGAATGTTCTTCTTGTGGTAGAGTCGATAAATCTGCAATCCAAATAAATAATGATACATTTAATGCTCTTAAATTTATCTTTTCCGCTCCTGCCAAAAAAGTTTTTTCATTTACTGTATCAGAAGAATCCTTAAAACAATTAAAATTAGTTTCTACACTGTACATAAACGATAAACTTGATAAAAATTATCAAATTATGCATTTATAATAACAAAAACTACCTTTGCTTTTATAGTTAGGTAGTTTTATTTTATGTATTATTCCATTGTTACATTTGCGTTTATTGGGCAGATTTGAACAAAAGTGTTTCCATCATTTACATCAATTTCTTTTCCGTTCAAGTCTTTATACACAGTTTTTACACTTCTAGATGATTTTTCACATGTTATTTCTATAGCTTTGCCATTCGTTATATAATATCCTTTTAATGTTCCTACATTGTATAAAGTCTGTCTTCCCTTATTTTCTCCATCATTCAATGTTGTGTTTCTTGCAAATGTTATAATTATATTTTTCGTTGTTGTAAGCTCTTTTGTTGCCCAGTCTTTTTCTTCAACTCCTCTTGAATATCTTTGGTATCTAGCCGTTTCTGCATTATAAATATATTCAACTTCATTTGATTCTGAATATGGAATTGTTACTTTATTTGCTGCCTGACCATCTGCCAATTCTACTTCATCAGTAACATAATGTAATACACTTGTAGCCGCTGAAGTTGTTCTATATTTTTTTCTTTCAGCAATCGATTTTATTGTTTCAATTGTAGTTGCTACATTGTGTGGTGCACTTTTATCCTTTTGTCTTGGAAAAGCTGAGCTTGCCTCTGTTATTCCATTTATATTATTTACTCCTAGTGAAGATATATCAGATTCTGCTTGCGGGCTCCATCCATAATGTACATATATTGCATCATTTTCTAAAGCATAATCTAAGAAATAATGTCTTGAACTTCTTACTGGTCCTATTTTCTGCACATCCACATTTTTAAATAAAGCCATTAATCTGCTTTCTCCGCCTTCTACAATTATTTCGTAGACCATATAAGCATCATTCAAACCACCCTGAGGTAAAGCACTTTTATGGTTATCTATCATAACTGCTATCGGTCTATCACTGCCACTATAAATTTGCACTTTCTTTTCTTCCTCTACTGGTTCATTAATCTCATTATTAGTCTCTACTCCCTCTATCGGCTTTTTATCTATATAACTTCTGTATACTAATATTCCTACACAAGTAAGTATTATGATTAATAATACTACAACTAATATTATACTTATTTTTTTCTTCATATTTTCCCCTTTTAAAATTTAAATATTGTAAGTCCATATACTAGTAAAACTATTAAGACTCCCATAAATGATCCAAATACGACTTCAGCTCTTGTACGTGAATCATTTTGAATTCTATTTCCTGCAACTAATAAAGATAGTACCAAAGCTAATGTAAAAGTAATTACATCTTGGCTATTTATCCATATTGCTGTAAGTGCTGCAAAAGCTATTGCGGATTGTCCACTAGGGACAAATCCCTCTGTTACAAGTTGCCCTTTTCGCTTTGTTTTTGAGCAAGCTGCTTTAATTGCTATTACTGCAATAACTACCAATATAAATGCTACAAAAGCTAAGTGATATGGCGATTTTACCATATTACTAAATATAGTATCGCTAACAAATTTTAAATTTGCTTCATTAAAGAATATAAAGTAAGATACTATAAGTGCATTTATTGCAGATAAAACTACAGCCCCTGCTGCTACATCTTTTGCAATCTTAGCCTTTGGATGATATACATCCACAAATAAATCAACAACTGTTTCTATTGCTGTGTTTATCATTTCTGCAAATATTACAAAAAATACTACAAAAGTTAAGCACAAAAATTCTGGAGTATCTAAACCATAAAACAAACTTAATAACATTACCACAACGGCTATTACCAATTGTTTTCTTATATTTGTTTGTGTTGTTGCAGAATATATTATTCCATTTATTGCATTATTACATGCTTCTATAAAATTATCATTATACATTTTGTGTTCATCTTTTTTATTCATCTGTCTACGTCCTTTTTATGTCTAATTTATTAAGCACATTTTCTTCCTTTTCTCTCATCACTTGTTTTTCTTCTTCATTCATATGGTCATATCCCATTACATGATAAAATCCATGCACTATCATATATGCTAATTCTCTTGTTGTACTATGCCCATATTCTATTGCTTGCTCTTTTACTTTTGGAATAGAAACAATAATATCTCCTAAGACTTCATTTATTTGAATCTTTTCTTCTTTGCTTTTTGAAATAATAGCTTCTATTTCATCCTTTTCAAACATTGGAAAGGAAAGTACATCAGTTTCTTTATCTATATTTCTATATTCCTTGTTGGCCTTCCTTATATTCTCAGGATTAGTAAGAATTACATTTAAATACATATTTGCATTTTCTAGATGTTCTGTTTTAAAACATTCTCTTACTACATTTAATATTAATTCCTTGTATTCTTCATTTTCTTCTATATCTAAAAATTCTATTTCTGTATACTTTTCCAAAAATAAGCTTCCTTTCTTATATTATCCTGCCATTGTTACTTTTTTTAAACTTTTCTTTTTTGTGTAAGAACCTTCTGATACGATATTACAATGTATCCTTCTCATTACACCTAATTTTACAAGTTTGTTTTTATAAAATCCTATTATTCTCCAATATCTATTTTCGTTTTTATATACTTCTTTCAATTCGTTTTTCAAGAATAATATTTCTCTCTGTTTTGAGTATTCTATATAATTTTGCTCTTTTAACTTGTTTATTTCTTTATATTTATTCCAGAATATCTTATATTCTTCTCTAGATGATGGTTTGTCCCAATAAATTTTTGTTGATAAAAGTCTTAAATTATAGTCTTCTATCAAATTCATCAATAAGCAATATGCCTTCTCTTGTTTCCTTGCAACCTTTGTATCCATTATTAATGTACGTGTATCCGTCAATAATTTTTCATAACATTGCTCTGCTACTACAAGAGGTAAGCTATGTGTAAATAATTTTCTGCTGATTCCTAATAAAATCATATTCTTTTCAATATTGTCATTTAAATCAAGCTTGCCAACTGTAAAGCTTTGGAAATTATTATAATCTTCCATTATGTCTTTATATAATTTATTTTCTGGCTCTGCTTTCATTTTCAATGGTAGTATTTCTGTTATATATTCTTCTATTGTAGTAAATATTTTATCAAATACTGTATTCTTTTCCATTTCACTCATGTTTTCAGATAACTTTATTGAATAATTTTTTAGTAATCTTTTATATAAAGTTTCCATTCTGTCACAGTAGAATACTTGATATTTACTAATTAACTTATCTTTCTTTAATTCTTTTACTGTATCATAATCTAATTGTATCAAAAAGATTTGCTTTTTATATTTATATTCCAAATATTCTGTATCTTTTAAATGTGTAACCATATAATATTTTGATAATGCCATTTTTTCGAAATCTGTTGCTGTATCATTTTTTACTTTTTTATAAACATTATCCATCATATGTTTATCTATTGCTTCCAAATATAATGAGAAGCTATCTTCATATTTTTTCTCTATTTCTTCCTTTTTCTTAGGATCTTCTTCATTTTCTGCTTCTAAATAGTTTTCATAAGCTTTTAATAAGCTATTTCTTTTTATAGAAATTAACATTCCATTAATTCCTATTTTTGTAGGTATTAATAATTTTGTTAATGTTGTTGATATTTTATTAAAAAAATTTCTATCTGCTCCTGTTATTCTAAGGCTTCTTTCTTCCATTTGCATCATCCTTCCTAAAATACAATTTTTTCCTTAGTGCCTATATTTTCAAGTACTTCATATGTAACATAAACATCTATACTGTCCTCATTTTGATAGACATTTACATTTTTGTTTAAAATGTTTTGTTTATTTTCAATTTCTTTTTCTATACTTTCTTCCAATTCTTTTATTCCTTGCTCTTTTGCCTCTTCTACTTGATACGTCTTTTCTACATTTTTTTGCTCTTTATACGTTGTTTTTGTAATTGAAATTGGTAAATAAAAATCTGAAAATATTTTAAACTTTTTTTCTGCGTTTATTGTATCATAA
>OJJV01000446.1_pt1 | contig 28406 bp, 26 predicted proteins | sample 1596391 | NCBI WGS metagenome assembly OJJV01 (sample SAMEA4350164, study PRJEB24818) | metagenome | biome: human; feature: gut; material: faeces | place: Denmark | collected 2013-09
ATCTAAATCTTTATTGTCTGGAATACTTATGTTTTTGATGATGTTATTATTAAAGATAGTTACTAGTAAAATATATAAAAAGGAGACTTTAGGAGATGGAGATATAAAATTATCTTTTTTAATAGGTTTAACTCTTCAAGTATTTAATACATTAATTTGTTTATTTATTTCTTCAGTTCTTGCAATCTTTGTTAATTTATTATTTCTAAAGAAAAGTAAAGAAGAGATTATTCCTTTTGGACCTTTCTTACTAATGGGTACTATTATTACTTATTTACTTGAATTTTATAAATTATTAATTATTTTCTAAAATGTACTTGTATTAGAGTACATTTTTTGTTATACTTTTATTAGTTTAAGAGTAGAGGGAGGATAATGAATATGACTAATAATTATGTAAATAAATTAAGTTATATGTCTTCACCTATAGTACAAAATAAAGTACAAATAGAAGCTGCTATCTTCTACTTAACTTTAAAGCAGATAATTTTTTGCATGAAATAAAATGGATAAGTGAGGTCTACCCATTTTTGTTATGTAATAAAAGGAGGAAAAATCTATGCAGAAAAAACAAACAATATTAGTAGTTGCTAGTTTACTAGTAGTAGTACTAAGTGTAACACTAGCATATTTTACTGCTCAAATAATAGGAAAGGGGAAAAATGTTACCATCAACAGTGCTGACTTGAAAATAATATTTACTGATAGTGATGGAAGTATAAGTGGTACTAATATAGAACCAGGTAAGTGGAATGTTATTAAAACATTTACTATAGAAAATAAAAGTAATGAAACATACAAATATAATATAGTAATACAAAACTTAGTAAATACATTTGTAACAGAAGGATACTTACAATATAAGATAACTAGTACTAATGGTGGATACAATATGACTGAGTTTAAAGATGTACCAAAGAGTGAAACAGCAACTGATACAATACTAGCTTATAGTGTTAGCATTCCAGTAGGAGTAACACAAAGTTATACAGTTGAATTCATATATAAGAACGATGAGAGTATTGACCAAAGTGAAGATATGGGTAAAACTTTAAGTGGAAAGTTATTTATTACTGAAGGAACAGAAGAACCAAACAAAACACTATATAATCAATTACTTGTAGACAAATCAACAGTATTAACAAGAACAGACTTTAGTAAAGTTTTAACAGATAATAATACAAAAACATTATATACTTCAACTGAAGACAGTAAAACAGTATATTATTTTGCAGGTACTGCAACAGATAACTGGGTCAAATTTGGAAAGAATGCAAGTAATCAAGACTTATACTGGAGAATAATAAGAACAAACTCAGATGGAAGTGTAAGACTTTTATATCACGGAACAAGTACAACAGCAACAGACGCATATATAGTAACATCAGCATTTAATAGTAGTTATGATAATATAGCATATGTAAGTTATATGTATGGTAGCCTAGGAAGTATATCAAGCGCAAGAGAAAATACAAATAACAGTACAATAAAAACAACAATAGATAACTGGTATATAAGCAACTTAGAAGCAAAAGGTTATACAAAATACTTAAGTACAACAGCAGTATATTGTAACGATAGAAGTATATCATCAGATAGCATAAACTTTGGAACATTTACAAGACTAGGCACAAATAAAACACCAAGTTATGACTGTGCAGCAACAGAAGATAAATTCACAGTAGACACAAGTACAGGAAACGGAAAACTAACATATCCAATAGCATTAATGACAGCAGACGAAGTAAGTTTTGCAGGTGGACTATATGGTGCAAATACACCAACATGGTATTATTATAATAGTGTAAATGGTAGTTCTACAGGCTCAAAATTTTGGTGGTTGTTGTCTCCTCTCGATTCGAGTACCATCGGTTCTAGCATGTTTATCGTGCGCGGTTCGTCCAACCCTGGCCGCTTGAACTACAACTACGTCAACAGCAACAATGGTGTGCGCCCAGCCCTATCATTAAAATCATGTGCGAAATACTCTAGTGGAGATGGTTCAGCAGAAAATCCTTATACAATAAAAGAAACGGAGACAGGTTGCTAAATAGTATAAAATTAAATACTGAAAAGAAAGAGATAATTAAAATATTATCTTTTTTATTTGTAAGGCTTTGCAAAAAGTAAAATCTTGTGATATGATTAAATGGTAAGAAAAGTAAAGACAGTGTATATATTTACACATTATGTTAGGAAGTGAAAGAATGGCTTATGATGATAAAAGCATAAAAATATTAGAAGGCTTGGAAGCAGTTAGAAAGCGTCCTGGTATGTATATAGGCTCTACTGATAAAAGAGGATTACATCATTTAGTTTGGGAAATTGTTGATAATGCAGTAGATGAAGCAATAAACGGGTATGGTAATATAATTAAAGTAACTTTAACTAAAACTGGTAGTGTTATTGTTGAAGATGAAGGCCGTGGTGTACCATGTGGAATGCATGAAAGTGGAAAAAGTACACCTGAAGTAATTTATACAGTTTTACATGCTGGGGGTAAATTTGAAACTGACGGGTATAAAGTAAGTGGTGGCTTACATGGAGTTGGTGCAAGTGTTGTAAATGCATTATCTAAAAAGATGGTAGTTACTATTTGTAGAGATGGTAGTATAAGTGAAATTAGTTTTAAAAATGGTGGACATGTAGATGTGCCATTAAAAAAAATAGGTACAACTAAAAAAACTGGTACAAAGGTAGAATTTTGGCCAGACCCTGAAATATTTGATACAGTTAAATTTAGTTTTAGTACTATTGAAGAAAGAATGCAAGAAAGTGCATTTTTAATAAATAATTTAACTATTGAAATAAATGATGAAAATGAAGATAAACATGTGAACTTTCATTATGAAAATGGACTAGTTAGTTTTGTTGAATATATTAATGAAAATAAAACACCTTTACATAAAGTAATTGATATGGAAGGGACTAAAAATGGAATAGATGTTAAAATTGCAATGTGTTATACTGACTCATATAGTGAAAATATTATATCATTTGTTAACAATGTTAAAACAATTGATGGAGGAACTCATGAAGTTGGTTTTAAAACAGCTGTTACTAAAGTGTTTAACGAGTATATTAAAAATAATAATTTATTAAAAGGAAAGAGTACTACTTTAGAAGGAAGTGATACTAGAGAAGGTTTAACTGCAGTAATAAGTGTTAATATTCCTGAAAATATGTTACAGTTTGAAGGACAAACTAAAGGAAAACTAGGTACACCTCAAGCTAAAGCTGTAGTAGAAAGTATTGTTTATGAAAAATTTAGTTATTATTTAGAAGAAAATAAAAGTGTTGCTTCTTTAATAATGGATAAAGCACTTAAAAGTAAGGTTGCACGTGAAGCTGCTAGAAAAGCTAGAGAAGAAGCTAGAAGTGGGAAAACTAAAAGTGATAAAAATAAAATACTTAATGGTAAACTTACTAAAGCAGCAGGAAAGGATCCAAGTAAGAATGAATTATTCTTAGTAGAAGGAGACTCAGCTGGAGGTAGTGCTAAAACAGGAAGAAATCGTGAAACACAGGCTATTTTACCTTTAAGAGGTAAGGTTTTAAACTGTGAAAAAGCAAGTACTAATGATATAAATGGAAATGAAGAAATTAATCAAATTATTCAAACAATAGGTGCAGGTATTGGAAGTGACTTTAATCCTAAAGATAGTAATTATGGAAAAGTTATAATTATGACAGATGCTGATGATGATGGGGCACACATTCAAATACTATTAATAACTTTCTTCTATAGATTTATGAAAGGGTTAATAGAAAATGGTATGCTATATATTGCGAATCCACCACTTTATAGTATTGAATATAATAAAACAAAAGAGTATATTCAAACAGATGAAGAACTAGCTATAAAGAGAAAAGAAATTAAAGGTGCTTATAAAATAAATAGATTTAAAGGACTAGGAGAAATGGATGCTGAAGAGTTATTTGAGACAACTATGGATCCAAAACATAGGAGTTTAATAAAGGTTAATATAGAAGATGCGATGCTTGCTGAAAAAAGAGTAAGTGTGTTAATGGGAGATAAAGTTGAACCTAGAAAAGACTGGATAAATGAGAATGTTGACTTTACTCTGGAAGATGATTTTAGGAGGTAATTATGGCAAAAAAGAAAATTGAAGAAAACATTGTAGAAAAAATATATGATTACACTCTAGAAGAAATAATGGGAGATAGGTTTGGAAGGTATGCAAAAAGTATTATACAAGATCGTGCTTTACCAGATGTTAGAGATGGTTTAAAACCAGTTCAAAGAAGAATACTTTGGAGTATGTATGAAAGCAAAAACACATATGATAAACCTTTTAGAAAAAGTGCTAAAGCGGTTGGAGATATCATGGGACATTATCACCCACATGGAGATAGTTCTATATATGATGCGTTAGTAAGGCTTAGTCAAAGATGGAAAATGCGTGAACCACTTGTAGAAATACATGGAAATAATGGTTCAATTGATGGAGATGGGCCAGCAGCAAGTCGTTATACTGAGGCAAGACTTTCTAAAATAGCAAATGTAATGTTATCAGATATAAATAAAGATGCTGTTAAAATGACGCTTAACTATAGTGATGAAGACTTAGAACCCACTGTTTTACCAGCACATTTTCCAGCACTGTTAGTTAATGGGTCTACTGGAATAAGTGCAGGTTATGCAACAAATATTCCACCACATAATTTAGCTGAAGTGATAGATGCGACTATAAAAAGAATTGATAGTCCTAACTGCAGACTTGATACTATACTAGAAATAATAAAAGGACCTGACTTTCCAACAGGTGGTGTAGTTGAGGGCAAAGATGGTCTAATTCAATCATATACTACTGGTAAAGGAAAAGTAGTATTAAAAGCTAACTATGAAATTATTGAAGAAAAAGGTAAAAAACAAATTCTTATAAAAGAAATACCTTATGAAGTTTTAAAAGAACAATTAAAGAAAAAGATAGAAGACATTAAGAGTGATAAAAAAATTGATGGAATAGTTGATGTAATTGACGAGTCAGATAGAACTAACATGGCTAGATTAGTAATTGAACTTAAAAAAGATGCTGATGCTAACTTGATAATCAATTATTTACTAAAAAATACTGATTTACAAATAAACTATAACTTTAATGTTGTTGCAATAGATAATAAAAGGCCTAAAACTTTAGGACTTCTTGAAATATTAGATGCATTTATTCTTCATAAAGAAGAAGTTGTAATAAATAGAAGTAAGTTTGATTTAGAGCATTCTAAAAAAAGACTTCATATAGTAGAAGGTTTTATAAAAGCACTAGATATACTAGATGAAGTAATTAAAACTATTAGGAAAAGTAAAAATAAGGCTGATGCAATAGAAAACTTAGTTAAAGAGTATGATTTTACTACTGAACAGGCTACTGCTATTGTTATGATGCAATTATATAAACTTACTAATACTGATGTTACTGACTTGCAAAATGAACATGCTAACTTACTTGAACTTATTAAATATTTAACAAGTGTAATAAATGATGAAAGTGTTTTAAAAGGAGTAATGAAAGAAGAACTTAGAAGTATTAAGAAAGAGTTTGCAACTCCTAGAAGAACTATTATTAAAGATGAAATTACTGAAATTAAGATAGACGAGTTAAGTATGATACCTAAGGAAGACTTTATAGTAAGTGTAAGTAAAAGTGGATATATTAAAAAGTTAAGTATAAAGGTATATAATTCTAATAATGAAACTGATTATGTATTAAAAGAAAAAGACTATTTAATAGGTTTATATAAAATTAATAATATAGATACAATTATACTAATTACTAATTTAGGAAATTATTGTTATTTACCAGTAAGAGATATTACTGAATGTAAATATAAAGATATTGGTAAACATATAAGTAGTTATATCCCTTTATCTGAAGGAGAAACTATTATTGCAAGTTTTGGTATAAAGAATTTTGACTCTAGAACTATAACACTATTTAGTAAAGATGGTTTTGTAAAGCAAACTGAATTATCTAATTTACCAGTTACAAGATACTCTAAACCTATGACTATATTTAAACTTAAAGATAATGATGAAGTAGTAAGTGCAAGTATAAATGATGGAGTAGTATATATAGTTACAGAAAACGGGTTTGCTCTTAAGTTTAACAAAGAAGAAATACCTGTTGTTGGATTAAAAACAAGTGGAGTTAAAGGTATTAAATTAGTGAGTGATAATGTAGTAAGTGCGTTTGTAACTAATGAAAACCATGAATACATTACTATATTCACTGATAAAAATACTGCTAAAAGAATAAAACTAGAAGAAATAGATTATAGTAAGAGAAGTTTAAAAGGCGATAATATCTTACATAGTCCAAAATCAAAGAAATATAAAATAACTGAATGTTATGCAGGAAGTTCTAAAACTAATTATGGTCTTATAAGGGAAGAAACTGAAACAATTAAGTCAAGTGAGATTAATATTATGGATAAATCTAGTACAGGTAGTACGATATCTAAGAAAGATTTAACTGATGTATTTAAAGAAGCAAGACTTAAAGTGATAGACGATGCGCTAGCAAGTACTCCTGAACATGAAGAAAGTAGTAGTGTAGAAACACCTAAAAAAGAAGAAAAAACTCAAGAGTTAAAAGAAGAACCTAAAGAAGATAAAAAACAAGAAGAACAAGTTTATGAAACTTTAACAATGAGTGACTTCTTTGATGAATTTAAAATATAGACTGGTCTGGTCTATATTTTTTTAATATACGCTTGAAAGTTGATTCATAAATTAGTATAATAAATTCTAAACGAAGGGTGATTATATGATAGTCAATATTATAAGTTGTGAATGTTTGGACTACACACCGGAAAGTTCGTTTGAGGTATGCGAAAGTACTGAAGTTTATAATGCTGATGGCAGTTTTAATAGACTTCGGATAGTAGATAAAGATTTTGATAATATGAATTTTAAAACTATAAATAAAGAAACTGTAAAAAATATAAATAGCCAAAGAGGCAAAGTTTATAAGATAACAGAAACTAATAACAATGTTATTATTGATAAGAAAACTAGTAGAGAGTATTCGTTTTCTAAGTACTCACAAAGTTTAAATATAAATACTAAAAAACTAAAAGGCATATTGAGTAAATACTTGAAGGAAATTATTAGTAATTCTTTTGATAGAAAGTTTGTAAATTATAAGAAATTAAAGCATGTTAAAGATGCTAAATATGGATTTTATAGGTACAAAATTGTTTTTAGTATTAAAGATGATGTAAATGAAAATATATATGAAGCGGTTGTATTAATAAGAAATGACGCTAATACTAAAAAATATTTATATGATATTTTAGACATAAAAAAATTAATTAACCCCGCGTCTGAACCCTAGATATAAATATCGGGGCAAGTTTTGCGTGCGTTAATTAATTTATGTACTAATAGTACCATATTTTGCTTCTTTTGTAAATAGCAAAATTGGATTTTCTTAAAATAAAAAAAATCAATTAACCCTGCGCCAACGCTAGATAATAAATATCGGCGTAAACTTGCGTGCGTTAATTAATTTATGTACATATAATACCATATTTTGCTTATAAAGTAAACTCATTTTTTGAATTTTTAATTTAAAAACGGCCTAATCATTGCTTTTTACTTGCATTTCTTAGTTATCTATGGTACAATAAATTCGTTTGTAAGAAGTCTTTCCTTGTAAACCGCACAGAATAGGTTAACAAAAGTGTGATACTTACCTAAATGGCGCGTCTTAAAAATGAAGGAGGTATGTAAAGTGAAAGCAATTATCGTAACTGGTGGTAAACAATATTTAGTTACTGAAGGAGATACTTTATATGTAGAAAAACTTGATAATGAAGTTAATTCTGATGTTACATTTAATGAAGTATTATATGTTGATGGAAAAGTTGGAACACCTACTGTTAAAGGTGCAAGTGTTACTGCAACAGTTTTAAAACATGGAAAACAAAAGAAGATAAGAGTATTTAAATATAAAAATAAAACTAAATCTTCTAGAGTAACTAAAGGTCATAGACAACCATACACTAAAATAGAAATTAAGAAAATAGTTGGTTAGTATGATTAAAGTTAATGTTAAAAGAAAAAATAATTTTATAAAAGAAATAATATTATCTGGACATGCAAAGTATGATGAATACGGCAAAGACATTGTGTGTGCGGGAGTAAGTACGTCGCTTACTGTAACTATCAATGCTTGTTTATCTTTTGATAAGAAAAGCATAACTTATAACGAGAGTGATCCATTTATATTAACTAATATAAATGAAAGTGAAATAACTAATAAATTACTAGAAAACTTAGTTAGAACTCTTAAAGATATAGAAAGTGACTACAAGAAAAACATTACAATTAAGGAGGAATAAATAGTGAAATTTTTAAAATTAGATTTACAACTATTCGCATCCCATAAAGGTGTTGGTTCAACAAAAAATGGACGTGACTCTGCTGGTAGAAGACTTGGTGCTAAATTAGCTGATGGACAAAAGGCTACTGCTGGTTCTATTATTTATAGACAAAGAGGAACTAGAATATATCCAGGTACTAACTGCGGAATGGGTAAAGATCATACATTATTTGCATTAGTTGATGGAATAGTTAAATATGAAAGATTAGGAAAAGATAAGAAAAAAGTAAGTGTTTATGTTGTTGAATAAACACTTTTCTTATGCTATAATTTATCTAGGAAGTGGTTTTGGTGGAAAAATTATTTATATATAAATGTGAAAATATAACAATGAAAAATGGCTTAGTAAATAATTTTGTGTATGCATATAATTTAACTAAAGATAAGTATATGTATTTATTAAATAGTGATTTAAAAGAATATGATGTAACATATTTAGATTGGTTAGTAAATGATTTCTATTATATATATGGACCAATTATGCTTGAAGAAACAGTTAAAAAGAATTATGTGGGAGAAGAACTTTTTAAAGAAGTTGCTACTCATATTAATAAAATTGATAAAGAATACTTTCATATTATAAAAGAAAAACTCGGTGTACAACAAAGGTTTGAATGTGGTATAACTCATGAATATTTATTAGAAATGATAGATGAGACTAATAGTCAAATTTTAAGATACATTAAAAAGTAATGTTTCTTTTTTTATTTTGCAAATTATTTAAAAATACGTTAAAAAACTTATGAAAATTAACTCTTTTTTCTTTTATGAAAATGTAGTATAATATTATCATTAAAGGAAGTGACTAGTATGCCAGACGATAATAATGATAATAATAACAATTTTAATGACTTAGAATGGATTGTTAGTGAAGAAATAAATAAATGTGATGGATGTTCTGGAAGTTGTTTTTTAAGGGAACTTATAGAAGAACAAAGAAAAGGATTAATTACAGAAGAAGAAATTGTTGAAAAATTAAAGGAGTACTATGGAGAAGAGTGATCCGTATATTGACAGTAATACAGGAGTGCTTAAAAATTTATTAAATATTAAAGATAATAATAAATTAAAGCAAGCAGAGAGTGATATAGTTATTACTAGAATACATGAAATATTTAAAACTATGTATTTTGAAAGTAGTAAAGATTATTTTTTAGAATTACATAAATATTTATTTAGCGATATATATTCTTTTGCAGGTAAATATAGGACTATAGAAATATATAAACAAGGAAGAGTACTTTCTTATGAATCTGTAGAATATGCTAAACCAAGTGAAATTGATTACCAATTAAATGAGATATTTGAAATACTTAGAAATACTGATTTACTTAGTTTAGATATTGAAATGCAGAAAGATTTTGTAACTTCCTTAATAAGCGATTTATGGAAAGTACATCCTTTTAGAGAAGGTAATACTAGAACTTGTTTAGTATTTTTAAGAACTTATTTAAATAGTTATGATATTAAGTTTGATGTTAATTTCTTTAAACATGAAAACACTTATAAATATATGAGAGATGCACTTGTTGCTTCGGCTTTTGAGTCAGATATTTATGAGAAATAAAGAGAGTATAAGTATTTAAGAAGAATTATAGGAGATATAATTGAGTTAGATCAAGAAAGGAAGAGAAAATTGTGAAAATTGATGTAAAAGAGTTAAATTTAAAATATAAAGAATTATTAGATACTGAAGTTATAATTGATGGTTGGGTTAGAAGTAATAGAGATCAGTCAACACTAGGTTTTATTGATTTAAATGATGGAACTAGTTTTAAAGGAGTACAAGTTGTTTATACTAGTGGTGATGATATTTATCAAGTTGCTTCTAAAGTACAAGTAGGAAGTAGTATAGAAGTAAAAGGAACTGTTATACTTAGTGAAGGTGCTGGTCAAGAGTATGAAATTAAGTTAATTGAAATAACTGTTTTAGGAGATGTAGATATAGACTATCCATTACAAAGTAAGGGTAGACCTACTAGAGAGTTTTTAAGAGAAATTGCTTATTTAAGACCTAGAACAAACCTATTTAATGCAGTTTTTAGGGTAAGAAGTATAGCTGCTTTTGCCATACATAAATATTTTCAAGAAAAAGGGTTTGTTTACTTTCATGCACCACTTATAACAGCTAGTGACTGTGAAGGAGCTGGAGAAATGTTTCAAGTAACTACACTTGACTTAAATAAAGTAGCGAGTACTGGTAAAGTAGACTACTCTAAAGATTTCTTTGGTAAGCAAGCTAACCTTACAGTATCAGGACAACTTGAAGCTGAGACTTTTGCACTTGCATATAAGAAAGTTTATACTTTTGGACCAACTTTCAGAGCTGAAAACTCGAACACTAAAACTCATGCTAATGAATTTTGGATGATAGAACCTGAAATGGCATTTATGGATTTAAATGATGATATGGATGTAATGGAGAGTATGCTAAAATATGTTGTTAAATATGTATTAGATAATGCTAAAGATGAAATGGCTTTCTTTGATAAATTTGTTGAAAAAGGATTACTTGAAAAATTAAATAAATTAGTAAATAGTCATTTTACTAGAATTACACATGAAGAAGTAATAACTATTTTAAAACAGGCTAATGTTAAATGGGAGTTTATTCCCGAATATGGAGAAGATATTGCAAAAGAACATGAAAAATATATAACAGAATACTTTAATGGACCAGTATTTATTACTAATTGGCCAAAAGATATAAAAGCATTCTATATGAAACAAAATGATGACGGGAAAACTGTTGCAGCAGTTGATCTTGAAGTACCTGGAGCAGGAGAATTAATGGGTGGAAGTCAAAGAGAAGAAGACTATACTAAACTAGTTAGAAGAATGACTGAATTAGGTATGAAAGAAGAAGATATGAAGTGGTATTTAAATCTTAGAAGATTTGGAGGATGTGTTCATTCAGGTTTTGGAATGGGATTTGAAAGATTACTTATATATATCACTGGTGTAGAAAATATTAGGGATGTTATACCATACCCTAGAACACCAGGAAATTGTGAATATTAATATTGAAGGGAGGGGAGTTTATGGAACTTATTGAAACTAAGATACAAAAAATATATCCATCAAATAATTGTATAACTTATGCATTTATGGTAGACTGCACTAAAGGCTATGCTTTCAGTGTAGTAAACTATTCAAGAGAATGTGACTTCATGTCAAATGCTTTTGGTGCATCAAAGAAATTAAAACTAGGTAAAACAGCATATATTACACTAACTAAAGATAACAAAATACTTAGTATATCAAACGAATTTGGTGATACAATTATCACAACTTTAACTTACGATTATGCTTATGGTACAGTAGATACTAAGAATAAAGATTATATAATAAATGAACTTGGTACAACTATAGAAGAATACACTTTAGATGTAGCAAAAGCTATTAAAGGGAAAAGTTTAACAAAAACTATGTAAAGATACTTGAAAAGAGTATCTTTTTTCTATATAGAATTTCACTCAAGTTTTGTAAAAAAATGAACTCAAATATTATATAATGTTAATAAGATACTATTTAATTTGTTAAAATTTTTGCGTACTCAATCGTTTGCTTTTTGGTATCTAAAATTTCACGTAAATTTCATAAAATAATTAGCACTTTGGTATTGACTTTGCTAATTCTGCATAGTATAATAGTGTTAGCACTTGTAAGAAAAGAGTGCTAAGGAGGTAAATATGTTAAGTGAACGTCTTAGTGAATTATTAAAAACAATATGTAATGAATATATTAAAACTGCTCATCCTATTGGAAGTAAAGCACTTACTAAGAAGTTTAAGTGTTCTAGTGCAACTTTAAGAAACGATATGCTTCTTTTAGAAAATATGGGATACTTAGAAAAACAACATATTTCTTCTGGACGTATACCTAGTGAAAAGGGATATAGGTATTATGTAGATCATTTAATGGAACCTAAGAAAATAAGTGGAAGTGATATGTTAAAACTTCAAACTATATTTTCTAATAGGGAATTAGATTTAAATGATGCAATTACTAAGAGCTTAGAGATAATTAGTGATATTACTAATTATACTTCAGTAGTTTTAGGTAGTGCTTCTAAAGAGAATAATCTTGAGAAAGTAGAGGTAATACCAATTAATGAAAACAAACTTGTGGCTATAGTAGTAACTGATAAGGGTCATGTTGAAAACAAGACTATTAATTTGGAAAAGTCTGTCGAGGCTAGAGAAGTTAGTAAAACTAGTGAACTTCTTAATAAGATGCTTAAAGGGACTCCAATAAATGATGTTAGTGCTAAACTAGAGTTTGAGATTAAACCAATAATAGGTAATTATGTTAAAAACTATGAGGTTCTCTATAATGCTTTCTATGAGGCATTAAGTAACTTTCAAAGTGAAAAAGATGTTCATTGGGAAGGAAAAAGCAATATATTAAAACAACCAGAATTCAGTACAGTTGATGATATTAAAAATATTATAGGTAAATTTGAAAACAAAGATTTAGTTAGTAAAATTGAAGAGAGTACAGATGAGGTTAAGGTATATATTGGAAAAGAGACTTCACTTGATGATAATGTAACTGTTATTAAAACTAAATATAAAGCACTTGGTAAAGAAGGAACTCTTGCAATAATAGGGCCTAAGAGAATGGACTATGAAAGAGTTTTGAACTTACTTGAATATATTAAAAGTGAGATAGAAAAGAAAGGTGATAGTGGTGAGTGACGAAAATAAGAAGAATAAACCTAAAAAAGAAAATAAAAGTGAAAAACTGTATAATGAAATAAATGAGCTTAAAGAAAAGGTTAGTTTATTAGAAGATAAAAATAAAAGAACTCAAGCAGAATTCATTAATTATATGGCAAGAACTGATAAAGAAAAAGCTAGTCTTTTAAAATATGATGGAGAAAAGCTAATCAAAAAGATCTTAGATGTAACTGATGACTTTGAACGAGCAATAATGATGGATGATAATGATTTATCTGATGAAGTAAGTAATTTCTTAAAAGGTTTTAAAATGATTTATACAAGACTTATTGGTTTACTAGATGAAATGGAAGTAAAACCAATTGATGTTGAAGGTAAAGAATTTGACCCTAGTATTTCTGAAGCAGTACTAACTGAACATGATGAAACTAAACCTGAAAATGTAGTTTTAGAAGTATTAAAGAAAGGATATACTTATAAGGATAAACTTGTAAGGCCAGCAATGGTAAAGGTAAATAAGTAATGAGCAAAAAAGATGTTATGAGAACTCTGTTGTTTCCTGAGTTTGTTAAAAATTCTTATTTAATTGAAGAAGCTAAAAAAGAAGTAGTTGATTTTGATAAGTTATATAGTAATGCAAAGTTAGATTTAATGTTGTATGTTGTAAGCTTAGAAAATGATGGTAAAACATATGAAGAAATAATAGAAGAAGTAACTAGTTATAATAAGAGTAAACATTTTAATTGCTTAGATGAATTAACTAGAACTAACTTAATACAAAGTACATTAAAAACACTTAAGAGGTAGTTTATGGATAATATTTATAAGTTTTTATTGTTTGGTGGTATGATTGGTCCTTATACAATGAGTATAGAAGAGTTATACTACTTAAATAAAGAAGAAGTAAGAGACATGAGTATAGGATTACTTCTTGAAATGAGAGAACTTAAAAGTAACGGATATACTATGGATGAAATACTTAAACTTATTGAAGAATGTTTTCCATTAAAAGACTTTAAGAGTGATGAAAGCGACTTTTTAAAGAAAGACGCGATAAAAAATTTAAAAATAATATATAGAAAAGAGAGGAATGATTAATTATGAGTAAAATTATAGGAATAGACCTTGGTACTACAAACTCATGTGTTGCAGTATTAGAAGGTGGTAAAGCAAGCGTTATTACAAACGCTGAAGGAGAGAGAACTACACCAAGTGTAGTAAGTTATAAGAATGGAGAAATTAAAGTAGGTACTGTTGCTAAAAACGAAGCTATTACTAGTAGTGACGTTGTAAGAAGTAACAAGAGATATATAGGAACTGACCATAAATTCCATGTTAATGGAAAAGACGTAACATCAGTAGAAGTAAGTGCCCAAATTCTTATGAAGTTAAAGAAAGATGCTGAAGCTTATTTAAATGATAAAGTTACAAAAGCAGTTATTACTGTTCCAGCATACTTTAATGATGCACAAAGACAAGCTACAAAAGATGCTGGTAAAGTAGCAGGCTTAGAAGTAGAAAGAATAATAAACGAACCTACTGCTGCAGCAATTGCTTATGGTATTGATAAACAAGACAAGAATCAAAAAATATTAGTATATGATTTAGGTGGAGGAACATTCGATGTATCTGTTCTAGAAATAGGTGATGGAGTGTATGAAGTACTTGCTACAGCTGGTAATAATAAACTAGGTGGAGATGATTTTGACCAAAAAGTAATTGATTACTTAGTAGAAGAATTTAAAAAGCAAAATGGTATAGATTTAAGTACTGATAAGTTAGCACTTCAAAGACTTAAAGATGCTGCAGAAAAAGCTAAGAAAGATTTAAGTAGTGCTGTTACAACTAATATTAGTTTACCATTTATTACACAAGGTGCTAATGGTCCATTACACTTAGATATTACATTAACTAGGGCTAAATTTGAAGATTTAATTAGAGATTTAGTAGAAAGCACAACTAAACAAGTAAAAGATGCTTTAAAAGAAGCTAACCTTAGTTCAAGTGACTTAGATAAAGTATTGCTTGTAGGTGGATCAACACGTATTCCATGTGTACAAGAACTTGTTAAACATGAAACTGGTAAAGAACCAAGTAAAGAAGTTAACCCAGACGAAGTAGTTGCAATGGGTGCTGCTATTCAAGGTGGAGTATTAACTGGAGAAGTTGAAGATTTAGTACTACTTGATGTTACACCACTAAGTTTAGGTATTGAAACACTTGGTAACGTAATGACTGTATTAATTCCAAGAAATACAACAATTCCAACAACAAAGAGTCAGGTATTTAGTACAGCCGTAGATAATCAACCTGCAGTTGATATTCATATATTACAAGGTGAAAGACCAATGGCAGCTGATAATAAGACTCTTGGAAGATTCCAACTTTCAGATATTCCACCAGCACCAAGAGGAGTACCACAAATTGAAGTATCTTTTGATATAGATGCTAACGGAATAGTTAATGTTAAAGCAAAAGATTTAGGTACAAATAAAGAACAAAAGATAACTATTACTTCAAGTACTAACCTTACTGAAGAAGAAATAGATAAGATGATGAAAGAAGCTGAAGCAAATAAAGAAGCAGATGCTAAGAGAAAAGAAGAAGCTGAAGTTAAAAATGAAACTGAGCAAATGATATTTACTGCTGAAAAAGCTATCAAAGATTTAGGTGACAAAGTAACTGAAAGTGAAAAAACTGAAATTAATGAGTTAATTGATAAAGCTAAGAAAGCAATGGAAGAAAATAACATTGAAGAGATTAAATCTGCAAAAGATAAGCTTGCTGAAAAGGCTATGGCATTAAGTTCTAGAGTATATGAAGAAGCAGCAAAAGCACAACAAGCACAAAATAGTTCTAAAGAGGAACAAACATCTAATGAAAATACAAGTAGTGATGATAATGTAAAAGAAGCAAACTTTGAAGAAAAATAATTATTAAAAAGTAGGCTAGTAAAGTAACTAGTCTACTTGTTCTTAGATAAAGGAGTAACTATGAATAAGAGAGATTACTATGAAGTATTAGGTGTTAGTAAGAGTGCTAGTGCTGATGAAATTAAAAGCGCTTTTAGACGTCTTGCAAAAAAGTACCATCCAGATGTATGTAAAGAAGAAGGTGGTGCTGAAAAGTTTAAAGAAGCACAAGAGGCTTATGCAGTATTAAGTAATCCTACAGAAAGAGCTAAATACGATAAATATGGATTTGATGCATTTAATAATCCAGGTGCTAATGGAGGTCGTGGAGGATACGACTTTAGTGGATTTGATTTTTCAGATATGTTTGAAGATATGTTTGGAGGAAATGATTTTTCTTCATTTAGTTGGGGAGACTTATTTGGTGGTAGACAATCAAAAGGTACTTCTTCTAGACGTGGTTCAGACTTGTTATATGAAATGAAAATTGACTTTATGGAAGCAGCACTTGGTACTAAGAAGGATATTACTTTAGATGTTGTAGAAACATGCCCAGACTGTAATGGACTTGGTGGATTTGATAAAGAAACTTGTCCTTATTGTAATGGTAGAGGTGTTACAGAGAAAACTCAAAATACAATATTTGGTGCAATAAGATCAAGAGTAACTTGCTCAAATTGTGGAGGAAGTGGATATAGTTTTAAAACTAAGTGTAGAACTTGTTCTGGACGTGGTAAAATTAAACAAAGAAAAACTTATACTGTAGAGGTTCCAAGAGGAGTTGATACAGGAGACAGAGTGCGTATGAGTGGTAAAGGTGAAGCTGGAATAAATGGTGCAAGTAATGGTGACTTATATATTGAGTTTACAGTTAGTCCTAGTTCATTTTATAAACGTGAAAAAGATGATTTGTATGTGGATTTACCTGTTACTGTTACTGAACTAGTATTAGGTGGAAAGAGAACTATTAAAACTATTGATGGAGAGATAGAACTTAAAATACCTTCTGGAAGTCAAACAGGTGATGTGTTAAGGGCTAAGGGTAAAGGTATAAAGAATGCTAGAACTGGAAAAATAGGAGACCTTTATATTGTACTTAATTTAGTTTTACCTAATAAATTAACTAGAGAACAAAAAGATTTGTTTGAAGCACTTAGTAAAACTGATTTAACTAATAATGATGCTTTTAAGAAATTTGATAAAATGAATAGATAAGTGATGATTACTTATCTATTTTTATATACTCACAAATATGTTATCTAAATAATATTTCAGAATGGCTACCGGTTTCTATAAAATATATTATCAATTTGTCTTTATTTATTTGATAAACGAGTAGCCAGTCTGGTTCAACATGACATTCTCTGCAATTATGAAAAAAATTATTGTCTATAAGTTTGTGATCTTTATAGGAATAATTTAATTTTTCTCCTTTAGCAAGTTTTTCTATAATATTTTTTACTTTTTTCAAATCCTTACCTTGTTTTTTTAGTTTTTTTAATTGTGATTTAAATTTAGATGTGTATGTTATTTTATATTTTAATTCTGTCATATTTTCAAGTCCTTCCATAATTCGTCTAAATTGTCATACAATTTTGATTTACCATCCTCAATATTTTTTATTTCTTTTAATAACTTTTTCATTTCTCTTGATGGTTTTTCTTCTTTGACAACTACATCAAATGGCAAAGCTTTTTCTCTAACTGACTGTTTTAGAAATAATGTAATTGCTGATGAGATATTAATTCCTAACTCTTTGAATAAATTGTCTGCTTCTTTTTTTAAGTTACTGTCAATTCGAATAGTTAAATTCGTGTTATTCATTTTCTTTTCCTCCTTACACTTACATTATACATAATATGTCAGTGCAAGTCAACAGCTGATAAATAATTTTATCAAAAAGTAAAAGTCAATACTTTAAATTAAGAAATATAACTGATATAATAATTATAGAAAAGGAGTATTATCATGGATAGTAAATTAGTAAGATATTTTAATAAAATAAATTTAAGTAATGAACTTATGAATAGTTTTGAAGGGGCTAAGTTAGAAAATGTAGTAGTAGATAATTCTGACTTAAGTTGGACTCTTTATATTACTTTACCTAAGATGATAGATGTTAAATTATTTGATACTATATGTACTCTTAGTGAAAGTATTAAAGAAGCTAGAAGAGTTTATTATGTATTTAAACATGATAGTAATTTATATCTAAATGATTATGTTAGTTATATATTTAAAAAATATCAAGAAAAGTGTCCTATGTTAACTAGTATTAAAGAAGAAGATATTAAAATAAATGATAATATTATAAATATAGAAGTATCTAATAATGTAGAGTTAGATAAAATTAATGATATTAAACCTAAATTAACTGCATTTTTAAGAAGAATGGGTTATCTTGGATTAGAAGTAAAAGGAGTGCTTGATGAAGAGAAAAAGAATGAAGCATCTTTACTTATTAAACAAAGTGATTATAAAGCAAGTGATGTTAATTTAGAAAAGAAAGAGAGTACTTTGATATTTGGTAATGAAATTAAAGGTAAAACTTTTGAACTTAAAAATATAATTGCTGAAATGAATGATGTTACTATAGAAGTATTTGTTTTTGGTGTGGAACTTAAAGAAACTGCTAAAGGTTTTAATATAATTACATATAAGATAAGTGATTACACTGATAGTTTGTTTGCAAAAGTATTTACTAAAGATAAAGAGATTACTAAAACTTTAATGAAAAGAGTTACTGAAGGATCTTGGTATAAAATGAGAGGTTATGTAAAAAATGATACTTTTGCTGGAGAGTTAGTATTTAATATTAGGGATATTGAAACATTTGATAGAAATACTGTTAAAAGGGTAGATGATGCTGAAGTTAAAAGAGTAGAATTACATTGTCATACTACAATGAGTCAAATGGATGGGTTAATTGAGCCTAAGAAATTACTTAAAAAAGTAAGAAGTTTAGGTATGAGGGGTATTGGTATAACTGATAAAAATGGTATACAATGTTTTCCTAAAGTATATAAAGCTAAAGAAGACTTGGAAGTATATTTTGGAGTAGAACTCTTTGTAGTGGATGATGAAGTATTAATAATAAATAAAGATAGTGATTATCCATTACTAGAAAGCACATACGTTGTATTTGATACAGAGACAACTGGTTTTAATGCTACAGCAGGAGACCAAATGATAGAAATAGGTGCTGTTAAAATTAAAAATGGGGAAATTATTGATAGATTTGATGAATTAATTAATCCTGGAATGAACTTGAGAAGTGAAATAGTTAATTTAACTAATATAACTGATGAGATGTTAAAGGATAAAGATAATGAAGAAAATGTAACCAAGAGATTTAAAGAATGGATTAGTGACTTACCAATGGTAGCGCAAAATGCTAGATTTGATATATCATTTATGGAAAGTGCTTATAAAAAATATAATTTAGGAGAGTTTTCTAATGTTGTAATTGATACTATGGAAATAAGTAAAGCACAAAACCCAGATGCTACAAAACATAATTTAACTGCTTTGTCTAAAAGATATGGAGTGCACTTTGATGAGTCAGGTCACCATCGTGCTGACTATGATGCTGAAGGGACTGCTTTAGTATTTTGGAAAATGATAGCAAATTTAGGAAGTAATTATAAAACAATAAGTGATTTAAGAAATATGGTTGATCCAACTTTAGCTTTTAAAAATAATAGACCTTACCATTTAACTTGTTATGCAATTAATAATATAGGACTTAGAAATATGTTTCAAATAATAAGTTATGCAACAACTGAGTATTTCTATAAAACTCCTAGAACACCAAAAAGCTTGCTTAACAAATTTAGAGAAGGTTTGATTTTGGGTTCAGGATGTGTGTTCGGTGAAGTTTTTGAAGCGGCTAAGAGAAATACTGAAGAAGAGTTAATGGAAATAATGAAGTATTATGACTTTATAGAAATAAATCCACCTAGTATAATGGAGTTTTTAGTTGAAAGTGGTGAAGTATCTAGTAAGAGTGACTTGTATGCTTTAATTAATAAGATTATAAGATGTGCTGATAAGATAGGAAAAATGGTTGTTGCAACAGGGGACGTGCATACACTTGATCCAGAAGACAATATATATAGAGAAATACTTGTTAGAACTAAACAATCTGGAGGAGGCTTACATCCCTTAAATAAGCCAAGTATTAAAACTGTACCTAATGCATACTTAATGACTACTAATGAAATGTTAAAAGAGTTTGACTTTTTGCCTGAAGAAAAGGCTTATGAAATTGTAGTAACTAACTCTAATAAAGTTGCTGATATGTTTGGTACAGTAGAAATTGTCAAACCTGGACTTAACCCACCTAGAATGGAAAACTCAGTTCAAATAATAAAAGATACTGTTTATGGAAATGCTCATAGGTTGTATGGTGAAGAGCTTCCAGAGATAATCGCAACAAGACTCGATAAAGAACTTACTGGTATTATAAATGGTGGATACGATGTTATTTATTTGATTGCTCAAAGACTAGTTGAAAACTCAAATGCACATGGTTATATAGTAGGATCTCGTGGTAGTGTAGGATCATCTTTAGTTGCAACATTCTGTGGTATTACTGAAGTTAATCCACTTCCTCCACATTATGTGTGCCCTAATTGTAAAAAAAGTTTATTTGAAATAGATGGAGTTCCATTAGTAAACGATTATGACTCTGGATTTGACTTACCAGAAAGAACGTGTGAATGTGGTACTCTTATGAAAAGACAAGGACAAAATATTCCGTTTGAAACATTCCTAGGATTTAATGCAGATAAAACACCTGATATAGACCTTAACTTTAGTGGAGAATATCAAGCTGAGGCTCATAACTATACAAAAGTATTGTTTGGTGAAAAGAATGTATATCGTGCTGGAACAGTTTCAACTATTGCAGAAAAAACTGCTTATGGTTTTGTTAAAGGGTATGCTGAAGACAAAGGTATTACTATGAGAAGATGTGAAATTGAACGTCTTGCAAAAGGTATTACAGGTATTAAAAGAACTAGTGGACAACATCCTGGAGGAATTATTGTTATACCTGACTATAAAGATGTATTTGATTTTACACCATACCAATATCCTGCAGAAAACACAGAGGCTGCTTGGTTTACAACACACTTTGAGTTCCATGATATTGAAGAAAATGTACTTAAATTAGATATACTTGGACACGATGACCCAACTGTATTAAAATATTTAAGTGATGATGTTAAAATAGATATAAATGATATTCCTTTAGATGACAGAGGAGTAATAAGCTTGTTTAATAGTCCTGAAGCCTTAGGAGTTACTAGAGAACAAATTAAATGTTACTCGGGTACTCTTGGTGTACCAGAATTTGGTACAAACTTCGTAATAAATATGCTTCAAGAAATTAAACCACAGAAGTTTGCAGATTTAATTAAAATATCAGGATTATCTCATGGTACTGACGTTTGGAATGGAAATGCTAGAGACTTAATACTTGATGGAACTTGTGAATTTTCTAAGGTAATTGGTTGTCGTGACGATATAATGAACTACTTTATATCTTGTGGAATTGATAAAGGTAAATCATTTAAAATGAGTGAGTTTATTCGTAAAGGTAAAGTAGGAAAAGAACCTGAAAAATGGGTTGAATATAAGGCACTTCTTAATGAACATAAAGTACCAGAGTGGTATATAAAGAGTTGTGAAAAAATCAAGTACATGTTTCCTAAAGCCCATGCTGCTGCTTATGTTATCAATGGTATAAGAGTTGCTTGGTTTAAACTATATCATCCAATATATTACTATAGAGTTTACTTAAGTATTCGTGAGCACTCATTTGATATAAATGCAATGAAAAATGGTTTAAATTCAGTAAAAGCACAAATAGAACTTTTGGAGAGTAAAGGATTTGATAGGTCTAACAAAGAAGATGATACATTATCTAGTTTATATATGTGTAACGAAATGATTGAAAGAGGCTTCTATTTTACAAATATTAGTATTACTGAAAGTGATGCTTTGATGTTTAAAGTTACACCTGATAAAAAAGGACTTATTCCACCATTTATAGCACTTGATGGAATGGGAGATGTTGCTGCAAAGAAAATTGTTGAAGAAAGAAATAAAGGTGCATTTATAAGTATTGAAGACTTACAAATGAGGGGAAAAGTCAGTCAAACATTGATTGATAAACTAAGAGGACTTGGTGCACTTGATAATATGCCAGAAAGCAGTCAATTATCGCTTGACTTATTTATGTGATAATGCTAAAATTAGTTTAGTTTAAGGTAGAAGGAGGACACACAATATGACTAATAATTATGTAAATAAATTAAGTTATATTTCTCTATTGGTACAAAATAAAGTACTAAACGGAAGTGTGTATTATCTTCTAACTAACTTAAAAGTAAATAATTTTTTGCATGAAATAAAATGGATAGAATAAGTCTACCCATTTTTTGTTATGTAATAAAAGGAGGAATAATTTATGCAGAAAAAACAAACAATATTAGTGGTTGCTAGTTTATTAGTAGTAGTACTTAGTGTAACACTAGCATACTTTACAGCACAAATAATAGGAAAGAAAAAAGATGTTACCATCAATAGTGCTGACTTAAAAATAGTATTTACTGATAGTGATGGAAGTATAAGTGGTACTAATATAGAACCAGGTAAGTGGAATGTAACTAAAAAATTTACTATAGAAAATAAAAGTAATGAAACTTACAAATATAATATAGTTATACAAGACCTCATTAACACATTTGTAACTACAGGATACTTACAATATAAGATAACTAGTACTAATGGTGGATACAATATGGCTGAGTTTAAAGATGTACCAAAGTCTAGTGTAGCAGCAGATACAATAATAGCTTACAGTGCAAGTATAGATGTAGGAGTAACACAAAGTTATACAGTTGAATTCATATATAAGAATGATGAAACTGTTGATCAAAGTATTGATATGGGTAAAACATTAAGTGGAAAGTTATTTATTACTGAGGGTACAGTAATACCTACAACTTTATATGAACAAATATTAGCTGATAATCCTACAAGAAGTACAAGAAGTAACGATAATAATGGAACAAATGACTTTGCAACACCTTTAACTACAACTACAACAGGAACATTATTTACTTCAACAGAAAGTATTACAGGAATAACAGCCTCACCAAAAGAAGTTTATTATTATGCTGGAAATACTACAAACAACTGGGTAAAGTTTGCAAACCTATATTGGCGAATAATAAGAACAAATCATGATGGAAGTATAAGATTACTTTATGTAGGAACTAGTCCAGATACAACAAGTGGTCATATAGGATTGAGTGTGAGTGCATTTAATCCTTCAAAGGATAGTCCAAAATATGTAGGATACAAATATGGAGAAGATACATCACTTGATACAATAAGAAATAATACAACAGATAGTACAATAAAAGAGTTTATTGATTCATGGTATCAAAATAATTTAATAAACTATACAAAATACTTAAGTACAAGTGCAGTATATTGTAATGATAGAAGTCTAGGAACAGGACAAACATATAGTGCAAGTTCAAAATTCAACTTTGCACCATACTATAGAATGGACTGGGATACAGCTGGAGCAAAAGCAAATCCATCATATAATTGCACAGACATAAGAGACGCATTCAGTGTAGATAATACAAGTGCAAAACTGGACTTTCCTGTGTCTTTAATGACAGCAGACGAAATAGCGTTTGCTGGTGGAGTATCACGTGCAAAAATGAACACTCCATATGCATGGTTTATGAGTAATAGTGCAGGAGTCAAAGTACCATCACATTCTTGGTGGTCCCTTTCCCCTGGCATCTGGAATGGCTCTTACTCGTGTGTTTGGGACTGGAATTCCTCCAATGCGGACTTGCGCAACAATATTGCGGGCGGCAGCCCGCTTGCCGTGCGTCCCGCCATTTCTCTCAAATCTTGTACTTTATATAATACAGGAGATGGATCTGCAACTAACCCATACACAATAAAAGAAACTGAAAGTGGATGCTAATAGAATAAATTGGAATAATTTTTAAGAAATAAGTAATTTAATCTTTTTAAGTTACTTATTTTTTGGTACAATAGTAAAAGAGGATGTGAAATATGAAACGTGCAATATTAATTGATGGGAATAATTTGTTATTTAGAAGTTATTATGCTACTGCTTATAGTGGAAATTTAATGAAGAATAGTAAAGATTTTCCTACAAATGCTTTATTTGGTTTTGTTAATATGATTAATAAAATTATGAATGAAGAGAAGCCTGAATATGTAGTAGTGGCTTTTGATAAAGGAAAAAACTTTAGACATGAAGAGTATGCTGAATATAAATCTGGAAGAATTGAAACACCAAAAGACTTATTAAAACAATTTCCAATTGCTTATGATATACTTGATGCAATGGGAATAGTTAGTTTAGGAGTAGATAATTATGAAGCAGATGATATAATTGGTACATTTGCTAGAATGGCTGATGAAGATGATATGTATGATGCAACTATAGTTAGTAGTGATAAGGATTTACTTCAGTTAATTAGTCATGATGTAAATGTAAAACTTCTTAAACAAAAAGATTATATATTAATGAATGAACAAGTATTTTTTGATACATATGGATTAAAGCCTATTAGAATGATAGATTTAAAGGCACTTATGGGGGATGCATCAGATAATATTCCTGGGGTTAAGGGAATAGGTGAAAAGACTGCACTTAATTTATTACATGAATATGATACTATTGAGAACTTATATGATAATATAGATAGTGTTAAAGGTAAAACTAAAGATAAGTTAATTGAAGGAAAAGAAAGTGCTTATTTTAGTAAAAAAATTGCTACTATATATAAAGAAGTTCCTGTTAACATGAGTTTTAATGATATTAAATTAAGGGATAGAAATTTAACTAAGTTAAAGAATATCTATAAAGATTTAGAGTTTTTTAGTATGCTTAAAAAATTAGATAGTGAAGTGATTAATAATCCTAGAAAAGAAGTAAGTTATATATTAGTTAATAACAAATTGAATATAAGTAAACCATTTTCTTTCTATTTAGAAGTTAGTAATGAAAACTATCATACTGCTAAGTTTGTAGGGTTATCTATATATGATGGAGAGAATACTTATATACTTAGTGAAGATGCTGTTATTATGAATAAAGATATATTTAGTTATGCAGATAGTACTTATGATTTAAAGAAGAGTATATGCTTTTTAAGAAGATATGGTATAGTACTTAATAATTGTAAGTTTGATAATATGATAGCAACATATTTACTTAATTATAATGTTAAAGATGATATTTCTTATATTGCTAATACTTGTGGATATGATATTCCTTTTTATGATAGTATAGTTAAGAATGATAGTGTTATAGTAAGTAATGAACAACTTTATAGTATTTTATCTAGTAAGAGTAAGTATATTTATGAAACTAAAAGTAAATATATTAATGAACTTGTTAATGAAGAAATGATTAATTTGTTTAATGATATAGAAATGCCTTTAGTAAGTGTTTTAGCGAGTATGGAGATAAATGGTATAAGGGCTAGTAGTGAAGTAATAGATGAGTTACATGATTCTTTAGAAAGAAGGCTTAGTGATTTAACTAAGGAAATTTATGGATATGCTGGATGTGAATTTAATATACAAAGTGCTAAACAAATGGGTGAAGTTTTATTTGAAAAGTTAGATTTACCTCATGGAAAGAAAAAAGGAAAAAATGGTTATTCAACTGATCATGATACTCTTATAAAATATTATGATATGCATCCAATTATTAAGTGTATTTTAGAATATAGAAATTTATATAAGTTAATGAGTGGATATACTGATAAATTAAAGAGTTATATTTTAGAAGATGGAAAAATACATACAATATATAAGCAAGCTATTACTAGAACTGGAAGACTTTCTAGTGTACTTCCTAATTTACAAAATATTCCTATAAGAAGTGAAGAGGGTAGAATTATTAGAAAGGCTTTTGTACCAGAAGAAGGGTGTGTTTTATTAGATGCAGATTATTCTCAAATAGAACTACGTTTAATGGCACATATTTCTAAAGATGAGAATATGATTAATGCTTTTAATACTGGAGAAGATATACATACTAAAGTAGCAAGTGATGTGTTTGATGTACCAATTAATGAAGTGACTAAGGAACAAAGAAGAACTGCAAAGGCTGTTATTTTTGGTATAGTTTATGGTATTAGTGGTTTTGGACTTGGAGAAAATTTACATCTAACTCCTAAAGAGGCTAAAATATATATAGATAAGTATTTAATGATGTATCCTAAAGTAAAAGAGTATATGGATAATATTGTTAGTTTTGCTAAAGAACATGGATATGTTAGAACTTTGTTTGGAAGAAAAAGAGTAATAGATGAGTTAAAGAATACTAATTATATTATTAGAAAAAGTGGAGAGAGAATAGCATTAAATACGCCTTTACAAGGGACTGGGGCTGATATTATAAAGAAGGCTATGATAGAAATTGATAAAGAACTAACAAGAAGAAACTTAAATAGTAAGATGTTAGTACAGGTTCATGATGAACTAGTGTTTAGTGTACCTAAGAATGAACTTGAAGTAACTAAAGAATTAGTAACAAATATTATGGAAAATACATACACTTTATTAGTACCACTTAAGGTTGAAAGTGATATTGGTGATAATTGGTATGATGCTAAATAAATTCATATAAAATGAATGGAGAGAAATATGAGTTCTAAAGTATTATTAAAAAGTTTAATTGTTAATTTATTTCTTACAATAGTTAAGTTTATTGGAAGTGTACTAGGTAATTCTAAAACACTTATATCAGATGCTGTACATTCTTTTAGTGATATGTCAACTGATATTATAGGTCTTATAGGAGATAAACTTTCTAGTAAGAAACCAGATAAAGAACATCCTTATGGACATGGTAGAATAGAATATTTAACTAGTATTATAATGAGTTTCTTTATTATTTGGCTTGGACTTAGTATTATGGTTACTTCATTTAATGGGAAAGTAAAAGTACCTAATAAAAGTGCTTTAGTGGTTATTGGAATAACTATTGTTATTAAATTTATTTTAAGTACTTATTTACTAAAAAAAGGAAAAGAAATGGGTAGTAATATTATACTCGCAAATGGAGTAGAGAGTAGATATGATATGTATAATTCTATTTTGGGGTTTGTATTTATTCTTATTTCTTTCTTAGGAAGTGATAATAAGTATTTTAAATATGCTGATATTATTGGAAGTGTAGTTATTGCTTTTATGAGTATTAAAGTAGGAATAGAAATACTTCTTAAAAATGTTAGTAGTATTTTAGGAGAAGTGGAAACTGATAATAATAAAATAAATTCTGTTAAAGAAATTATTAAAAGTAATTTATATAAAATAAGAAGAGTTACTTTAATTAAGTATGGACACTACTATGATGCTATAATAGATTTGATTTTAAAAAATAATATTAATATTAATGAAGTCTATAAGTTAGAACAAAGTATTAAGAAAGAATTAAAAAGAAGTGATATGAGTATTAGGTATGTTACTGTTAACTTTAAACCTAAAATAAAATAAGATATAAATAAATCGGTTATGCTTTATATATTATAATTGTAATGTTAATTGATAATTGACTTTTACTTTCATTTATGCTATAGTCATCCTAGAAAGATGGTATACATATATGAAAAAAAGTCTCTACTTGGTGCTGGAAGAGCAGTTAAAACAGTTCAATTAGTTGATCATAATACATTAAATAGTTTATATTAAGGGAGATGAAAGAATGAAAAAGTTTTTATGTATTTTGCTACTTGCGTGTGTAATGATTACTGGATGTGAAAACAAGGAAAATGCAAGTTCTGATGTAAAAGAAAATACTAGTAATGAAGTTAAAGATAATGTTTTAGTAATTAATAGTGAAGCTGATACTTTATATAATTATGCGGATAGTAGTGTTATTTATAGTTTAGCTGATTATATTGCCATTGTTAAGATTGATGAGATTACAGGAGTAGATAATTATAGCTATGTTTCTAATGAGTATGTTTTACCTTATACATATGGTAATATGACTGTTATTAAGAGCTATAAAGGTAATTTAGAGGAAAATAAAAGTGCTAAGTTTTATCGTTTAGGAGGGTCTATTTCTTATGAAAAGTATTATAATGGTTTAACAACTGGAGAAAAAGAAAAGATTGACTCTGTAAATAAAAACAATTTAAATAAGTATAAGTATGTTGATATATCAGTAGGTAAAAAGGTTGATATTAAGGAAAATAATTATTATTTAGTTTATTTAAAAGGTGGTAACGTTTATAAAAATGAAGATAATGCTTATGGTATATTTGGTTTAGAGTATGGTATAAGACAAGTTAAAGATAATAATTTAAATAATATAGAAG
>OJJV01000450.1_pt1 | contig 28146 bp, 29 predicted proteins | sample 1596391 | NCBI WGS metagenome assembly OJJV01 (sample SAMEA4350164, study PRJEB24818) | metagenome | biome: human; feature: gut; material: faeces | place: Denmark | collected 2013-09
GTTCGTACAGAGCTGTGATTTTCTCATTTTTTCTCATAACTTGCGCTCCTTTCTTCGGTTTTAGGTTGTGTGTTCTAAGAGACTTCCCAACCGCTTGATTAAGAAGTCTTTTAGAGCATACAACACCGCTGCTTAGCTTGAATTTGCGGTATTGCTTCACGGCGAAGCAATCCGGTTTGCGTTTGGCAAGGCCGTCAAACATATAATCCACGGCGTTTTTATAGTTTTCATCATCCTCCTTGACCTCCATGCCGGAGATCATGTCCACCAGCGTATTCATATTCCGATCCTCGGCAGGCCCCTCGAAAATGATGTAGGCGATTAGGGCGCAGTACAAAAGCGTTTCCGCTTTCGTCCAGAACGGATCGCCCTCTTTACCCTCGCCCTTGGTGTTGGTGATCAGGGCGTTCACGAATTTCAGGATGTCGGCCTCGTTGCGGATATACGACAAAGGGTTGTAGTGCATGGACTTGGAAAAATCTATGCTGTTGAACACCTTGATCTGATAGTCTCGGCGCTGAAGAAAGGCCCCGACCTGCCCCAGCACACCGCCCTTGGGGTCCACCACCACATAGGAAGAATGGGCCTGCAAAAGCTGCGGCGTGAGCCAAAAGCGGGTCTTGCCCGAGCCTGACGAGCCGATGCCGCAGAAATTGAGATTGCGGGCGTTGGCGGGATTTTTCGGGCGGGTGTTCATGGTGAGCCGTTCCGTGGCGGTCAGCAGCATATTGTTTTCAAACTTGGGATCGACAAAAGGCTTGATGTCTTTTTCGTTGCCCCAGCGGGCTGTGCCATACTCGGCATCGCGGCGAAATTTCTTTGCTTTTTTCGCCTTGCAGTAGATCAGCAACCGGAAGCCGACTGCGCCCACAATGCCGACAAACCAATCCAGCGGGGCAAGGCCGGGGGCAAAGCTGGCAAAGGCCGCGCCGATGGTCTGGCCCAGCCCCAGCAGCTTTTCCCCGAAGCCCGCACCAGCGGCCAGACGGTACGCCGTGCCGATTTTCAGGCAAAACCAGCCGATGAACAGGTACGGGATATTCGGAAGAACATACTTCCTGATTTTATCTGTCACCATGCGCCGCCTCCTTTGTCAGCTCCCGCTGGGGCTGCTTTTTCACCTGTTCCTCCGCCTGCCGGAGTTGCTCCCGGATCGGTGTCTGCCGGGACTTGGCCCGTTTCAGCTCCAAACGGGAATACTCGGCAAAGCAGCCTGTGATGGCGTCGGCCTGCCGTGCCTTGAACAGAAGCAGATATTTTTCATCCCCCACACGGCGGATGGCATAGTCCACGCCCCATTTCCGGGCCACCTTGTCAAACAGCTTAGGCGTGTCCACTTCAATGGCGTTGGTGTCCCCACCGTGGCCCATGAGCTTTCGCACACTCTGTTTGCCGTGGGGTGTCTGCGCCTTGCGGTGCTCCTTGGCGATCTTCCAGCCCACGGCTGCCACCACATAGGCCAGCGCACGGGCGGTCAGCTTGGACGCCTTGACGCTGACGGCAATGGTCTGCCGGGACACTTCATCTCCGACGATAGCTTACACCTCCTTTACCCTCTGGCCACCGTGACCAGAAGCGGCCTATCTGTCCTCGCGGCTGGCGGGGAGCCGCTGCTTTTCCTCGTTCAGCGCCGAACGGTCTATGACCTCCTGATACGCTGCCATCTGCTCCCGGATATTCAGCTTGGGATAGGCGAAGATGCGGTGCTCCGGGGGAATATCTTCCATCCCGTGATACCGCTCCACAAAGTTACCGCCATTATTGAACACATAGCCGCCGGGGGCAAAATGGCCGCCGTCGTTGATCCTTGCGTCCCGCCCGTAGGCTTCAAAGTCGAAGTAGGGCAGCACATTATCCGGCACATCCAGCATTTCCATTTCCTCGATATAGACCCGGCCCAGCGCCTCCTCGCTGTCAATACCGGGGTAGAAGTCATAGCAATCCAGATTTTGCGTGAGGTTGATCAGGTCATGGACGCTGCCCGTGTATTCGCCGCTGTCAATGACGGCCTCAAACTTTTCAATGTCACTCTGGTCGAGGTCAGACAGCACATGGGCCAGATGGTTCAGCTCGTCAATGCTTTCATACTCGCCCAAATGGTCATACAGGCCCAGCACGTCACCGTCGAATGAGGTAATAAAGATTTCCTCATACCGTACCCCATCCACGCCGATGCGCTTCAAGAGGGCCTGTACCTCCTCCGTGGTGGCCGGGAATTTCAGCGTTTCGCCTACAAGCCGCCCCTCGTTGTATTTGCCGAGGTTGGTTATGTAGGCTTCAAACAGGGATGACATATCAGCGGCGGCCCTGACGCTTTACGGTCAGGATGCCGTCCAGCGTGGTTGCCGTGATCCCCAGCCGCTGGGCCACGGCCACATCGTTTTTCATGCTTTCCGTGGAGATACTGCCGCACACCACCAGCACATGAGAGCGGCGGAGCAGGTCACGGCCCATGTCGATGCCGCTCTTATGCTCCTCGGGAACGGCGTCGTTCAGGAAAAGGGGCTGATAGAGCATGGGGCAGATGGGCGAAAAGCCCGCCTCATAGACAGCGCGGCAATACTTGGCGGCCTGCTCCGTCGCCTCGCAGGGATCGCCGCTCCACGCGGCGGTGATATACGCAAGGGGTCGTTTCATTGTGAAAACCTCCGTTTTTATATAATGTGGTGGGTCAACCTTTTCCCCCCGCCCTTTTCCAATCTTGGAAAAGGGGGCGGCTCTGGAGGATATACCCCCGCCGCTTGCCGGAGAAAAAGCACAGCCGGGGCAGGCGGTCAAGGGCAAGGCCGCCGCACACGGCGGGGCGAAGCCCCCTTGACAGCCCACTCCCGCCTGTGCTCGATTACGGGCGGCGACGGGGGATATAACCCAAAGAGCCTGTCCTATCGGGGCAGCAAAAAGCCTCTGGTCATGGTGGCCAGAGGTCGTTACTTTTCCATATCCATTTTCTTGTCGGGCTTGGCAAGCTCGGGCGGCTGCCGCTCTTTCCAGTCCTCCAGCAGCGTCATGATCTGGTCTTTCATCTGCCGGGGCGTGGCCTCCTTACCAAAAAACTTTTCCAGTTCAGCGCCAGTAATAATCACGTCACGATCCTCCTTTTTCTTTTCTTCACACAAAATACCGTCGATCACGTCCGGGGAGAGCTTGTTTTCCTTGTCCAGCTCACGGAGCCGCTTTGCCTGACCCTTGGAGGGCGAAGCCTGCTGGCCCTCAATGGACACGGCAATATACTTCTGGTGCTTGGGGCGCACACGGGAAATTTCCACAGCCGGGGTGAAAGACAGCTTTCCGTCATCCATCGTCTGCTTCAATTCCGGCACAAGATCATTGAGCCAGATATACCGCTGCACGGTTTTCACGCTCATGCCGTTGCGCTGGCCCACGCTTTCAAGAGAGAGCTTTCCGGCCTCGGCGCTGTCGCCGCGCGCCCCCTGATGCTTGATGGCCTCATACTGCATTTTCAGGGACATAGCCTTTTCGCTGGGCAAAATCGTTTCGCGCTGACGGAGGTTGTCATCCGTCATAGCGAGAATGGCCTCGTCATCCGTCATATTGCGGACGATACAGGGCATATTGCGATACCCGGCAAGCTGGCTGGCCATCTGGCGGCGGTGGCCCGCGATGATCTCATAGCCGCCGCCCTCACGGGGACGCACCAGTGCAGGCTGGTTGACGCCGCCGTTACGGACGCTTTCCACCAGAGATTTCATTTCCGCATCGTCACGGACACCGAAAGGATGATCCTTGAACGGGTGCAGGTCGGAAAGGTCAAGATAGACGATTTCCTCTTTCTCGGCGCGGGTAGCGTCACGGGGCGTAGGCGGTACTTCCGGGGCCGGGGGCGCTGCCTTTTCCTCGGGGGCCGCATGGGTCTTGCCAGCCTTGGGCGGCTTGGCCTGCTCCGGGGACGCTTTTTCCGTCTTGGGCGGGCGGCCTCGGCGGGGCTTTTCCGCTTTTACCTCTTTCTTGGCCCCCGGCTCGGTGGGCGTAGCTTTTTCGGCTTTTGCAGGGCGGCCCCGTTTTGGCTTGGGCTTCTCTGGCTCCGGCATGGGCTTTTTCCATTCCTGTTTGCTGTACTCGGTGACGGAAACAGGCTGGGCTTCCGGCTCCTTGGGGATGTCCGTCGGAGCATCCTTTTCCGGCGTGGAACGCACAGCGGAAAGGTCAATCACCTTTGCGGACGGAGCAGGGCCGCCGCCCACATCAGGGATTTCGGCCTGCTCCATTTTTGGGGCCTTTCCCGGCATTTCAGGCGGGGTCTGTTCCTCCGTGGTAGGGGGATGCTTGTTTTCTTCTGCCATGACACGAATAACCTCCTTGACAAGAATTTAGGCCATGCCACACGGCTGGCCCATATCGGCACACAGAGAAAATGCTGTCCGCATACAAAAACACCGCCTATGTCCTGTTAGGCGGTGCATTGTGTAAGGCTTGGCAGCTCATTTTCAGTTGTTTTTCTCTGTGTGCCCTTGTCAAGCGATGTTTCTAGTGACGCAGAATATCCTAAACATTCGTGAAATAGCTTTCTTCCGTCATAGTCATAAAAGTTGAATTCACGGTAGTATTCATTCCAGTAGCTTATCATTCTCCTGTGCTCTCTGACAAATTGTCTTTGATTGCGGCGGCAGAATTCCTTAAGACTATAGGTATCGGTTTGAGATAGCTTTTCATATAATAGCTCTGTTATCTCAAATACATATTCGCCGGACAGCCCAAGAATATATGGATATACCCACTCTGGAATATCTTGGTCAAGTAAAGCTCTCAAGTGGCTTTCCCTTATATATCCGTTACAGCTTCGTGTGAAAATCGCGTGATATAAGCTTTGCTGAGTTTGAGTCATTTGCGGAAGTTTATTCCATGAGGTGTCAAGGAAATATATCCTGTAGGGAACGGATATGCTTTGCCCGTCTGATAGAGAATACTCGTTGTAATCCTCGGAAAATGCAGCGTGATTATAATAAGTCGCTGATGAGATATATCTCTCGACCGTTATAACATCCGCTCGTAGTTGCCTTGGGAAGCCTGCTTCAAGCATTTTGCCCACCTCACTTATAAATCAAATATTCGCATACATACTGCCGAGGCGTGTTGTAAAGCCGAGCGCACGGTACATAGCCTCGTCGCAGGGAGCGCAGCATACGCTCAGATCCGAAAAGCCCTGCTCACGGCAAAATTCCTGCGCCGCCTGTGCTAACAGCCTTGCTCCGCCGCGCCTTCGGAACGCCGGCTCGATGTAGAAATCCTCAAAAATGCCGACGTTTTCGCATTGGAAGCTTGAAAACGCCGCCGCGACGCTGCACATTCCGATGCAGCGATATCCGCGCTTCAGGACGAAAAACGTGATGCGGTCGTCACGAACAGCCGACTTGAGCCTTTCCTGACCGGCATCGTCCAGCGGCTCCTCGCCGATTTCGGAGCGAAAGCCGTTCTCCAGCTTCAGCAGCTGCCAGTCCGCGGCGGAGACCGCTTCGACCGTGAACGGGATGTCCTCCTCCGGCGGGAGCAGCATCAGCGGCTCACCCCATTCGTCGACGCCGTTCGGAACAAAGCCGAGACTTTTCCAGAACCTCACACGCCGCTCTTCGGCGCAGTTCAGCTCCGCGTATTTCATGCCCCGCGCCATTGCCCAGCCGAGCAGCTCCGCGGCGCAGTCGTGCCCCGTGCCGCTGCCGTGGTACTCCGGCAGGACGCAGAATTCCAGAATAAAAAGCTTGCCGTCCTCGCTCGTGAAGAGCGACGCGAGCGCAAATCCGATATCAATGCCGCCACGCCCAAAGAAAAGATAGTAGCAGCGGTCGGCGGCGCGGTCATGTGCGGTCTGTACCGCCTCGCGGTATTCGCTGCCATGAAAATATTCGCGCTCTTCGCTCTCTGCGTTCGCGAATATGTCTCGGTCGTGGTATGCGCCCAGCTCGCGCCAGAAGCGCGCGGTTTCCTCAGCGGTGATCGCTTCGCGGACAGAAATTTGATTTTTCACTGATGATCCTCCAAAAAATTATTGGAGGGTTAGAAAGCGTGAACCCTCCGTACACGTTTTATTTTCATAAAAGATCACCCTTTCCGTATTATTTGCGGCTCTGACCCGCAGATCGATTATATCATCGGCGCAGAAATTTTACAAGTGTACGAGATATTATCCGGGTTTACACAAAGCGAAAATTATGATATGATTTAATATCATGATTTTGTCCGGAGATTTCAATGCTCGATAAACTCAGAATACTGAAAAATCAATATGAGCAGCTTCAGCGCCGCATGGAGGAGCCGGAGACTTACTCCGACCCCGCGCTGTACGCGCGCTGTGAACGCGAGGCGCGGGAGCTTGCGCCGATCGTCGGGGCGTACTGCGAGTATGAGCGCGCCGAGGAGGACATGCGCGCCGCGCTTGAGCTGATGGACGATGCGGAACTGCGCGAGCTTGCGCAGGAGGAGTACGCTGAGGCTAAGGCCAGAATGGCAGAGCTGTCGGAGAAGATGAAGCTCCTGCTTCTGCCCAAGGATCCGAACGACGCGAAGAACGTTATCATGGAGATACGCGGCGGTGTCGGCGGGGAAGAGGGGATGCTCTTCGCGGCCGACCTGTTCAGAATGTACTCGATGTACGCCGAGTCGAGAGGCTGGCGGATAGAGATAGCGAACATCAATGAGACGGAGCTTGGCGGCATAAAGGAGATCAGCTTTGTCGTAGAGGGCGAGGGCGCGTACTCTCGGCTCAAGTTTGAAGCCGGCGGGCACCGCGTACAGCGCGTTCCGGTCACGGAGTCTGGCGGCAGGATACACACCTCTGCAGCGACTGTTGCCGTCCTGCCGGAGATAGAGGACGTGGACTTCAAGCTCGACATGAACGATCTGAAGATCGACACCTACCGTTCGTCAGGCGCGGGCGGGCAGCATGTCAACAAGACCGAGAGCGCGATAAGAATAACGCATCTCCCGACGGGGACGGTCGTAGAATGTCAGGACGAGCGCAGTCAGTATAAGAATAAAGACCGCGCGATGCAGATACTCCGCTCCAAGCTGTACGAGGCGGAGCAGGCGAAGCAGGCCGCGGCTGTCGCCGCCGAGCGCAAGAGCCAGATCGGCTCCGGCGACCGGAGCGAGCGCGTGCGGACGTATAATTTCCCGCAGAACCGCGTGACGGATCACCGGCTCACAGGCGACAACAAGAATTTCAATATTGCTGCCATCATGAACGGCAACCTTGACCCGCTGATAGACGCTCTGGTCACAGCGGATCAGGCGGAGAAGCTGCGGGCACAGTCGGAGGCGTGACATGAACACAAAGAGATATATAAGCTGCACCGACGAGCTTGTCGGAATAATGCGCGGCGGCGGACTCATAGCCGTCCCGACGGAGACTGTGTACGGCCTCGCGGGGAACGGTCTTGACGAGAAAGCCGTGGCGGAAATATACGAGGTCAAGGGGCGGCCGGAGGTCAAGCCCCTGTCGCTCATGGTGCATGACGCGGCGTCGATGGAGCGCTACTGCGAAAATGTCCCGCCGCAGGCGTATACACTCGCGAAAAAGTTCTGGCCTGGGCCGCTGACGATAGTGATGAAAGCCAAGCCTTGTGTGCCGGAGATAGTCCGCGCGGGAGGGGAGACGGTCGGCCTGCGCTGCCCGGATCACCCGCTGACGCTGGAGCTGCTCGAAAAAAGCGGCGTACCCTTTGCAGCCCCTTCGGCGAACCCGTCCGGCGAGCCAAGCCCCAAAAACGCCGACAGCGTTTTGAAATATTTCGACGGCAAGATCGACGCCGTGCTTGACGGCGGAGAATGCGGCATCGGGTGTGAATCGACGCTGATAGACCTCAGCCGCACACCGTACAGGATCCTGCGTCAGGGTGCGCTTCCGGCGGATGAGATAGCCGACGCGTTTGTCGATAGTATGAAGATAATCGGCATCACGGGCGGCACAGGCTGCGGCAAGACCACTGCGCTCAACGAGCTTGAGCGCCGCGGCGCACTGCTGATAGACTGCGATGCCGTGTATCACCGGATGCTTGAGACCGACAGGCCGATGCTCGACGAGATAGAGAAGTATTTCCCAGGCGCGGTCATTGACGGGAAGCTCGACCGCAAGGCGCTCGGCGCGGTGGTGTTCACCGACGAGGAAGCCCTGCGCGACCTGAACATAATCACGCACAGGCACATAAATCTTGAGATACGCCGTATCCTGCGCGAGCACGCGATGAACGGCGGTACGCTTGCCGCGATAGACGCGATAGAGCTGTTTTCCAGCGGTCTTGCCAAGCGCTGCACCGCAACCATCGGCGTCATCGCCGACCGCGAGGTCAGAATCGACCGTATCATGCGCCGTGACGGTATAAGCCGCGAGTATGCGATGATGCGCGTCAACGCCCAGCGGCCAAATGAGTATTTCATCCAAAAATGCAGCCATGTTCTTGAAAACAACGGTTCGCAGGAAGAATTTATAGAAAAATGCAGAAAGACATTTGAGGAGGTTTTGTGAAATGGATGAACTGAGAAGCAAGCTCTTTTACGAGCAGAAGAACGGATATGACCTTATCGACACAGATGAGCGCATCGCCGTTGAGGATTACTGCGGGCAGTATATGAGCTACCTGAACGACTCCCGTACCGAGCGCGAGGCGGTCAAGAACGCAATTGCGTTGGCCGAGGAGCAGGGCTTTGTCGAGTATGAGCTCGGCATGGAGCTGAAGCCCGGCATGAGAATATACAGAAATAACCGCGGCAAGGCGCTCATGCTTGCCGTCATCGGCAAGAAGAGCCTCGCCGAGGGCGCAGTGATTGCGGGCGCGCACGTCGATTCCCCGCGCCTCGACCTCAAGCAGATAACCATGTATGAGACCGACGAACTGTGCTACTTCAAGACGCACTACTACGGCGGCATCAAAAAGTACCAGTGGGTCACCATTCCTCTGGAGCTGCACGGCGTTGTCGCGCTCAAGAGCGGTGAGACCGTTGAAGTCACCATCGGCCGTGAGCCGGGCGAGCCACGCTTCGTTATAACCGATCTGCTGCCGCACCTCGCCGCCGACCAGATGAAGAAGACAATGGCCGAGGGCATTTCCGGCGAGGGGCTGAATATTCTCATCGGCAGCACTCCCTATGCCGACGAGGGCAAGGATCGCGTAAAGCTCGCGGTTATGAGCCTGCTTAACGATATGTACGGCATCACTGAGGAGGATTTCCTCTCCGCAGAGCTGGTTGCTGTCCCCGCCTATGATGTGACCGAGATCGGCCTTGACCGCTCTATGATCGGCGCTTACGGCCATGACGACAGAGTCTGCGCCTATGCCGAGCTGAAGGCGATATTCGATGTTGAGGATCCTGAAAAGACCAGCGTCTGCATCCTCGCCGATAAGGAAGAGATCGGCTCCGAGGGCGTCAGCGGTATGCAGAGCGCCGCGTTTGACTGCTTCATGGAGGATCTGTGCGAGTCTCAGGGCGTATCCCTGCGCCGCTGCTTCGAGAACAGCTTCTGCCTGTCCGCCGACGTCTGCAACGCCTTTGACCCGAATTATGCCGAGGTCTCTGAGAAGCGCAGCGCTGCAAAGCTGAACTACGGCATGGGTATCTGCAAGTTCACCGGCGCGCGCGGCAAGTCCGGCACGAGCGACGCTTCCGCCGAGATCGTCGCGTATCTGCGCCGCCTGTACGCCGACAAGGGTGTCGTATGGCAGATGGCGGAGCTTGGCAAGGTCGATCAGGGCGGCGGCGGAACCATCGCAAAGTTCATGGCCAACCGCAATATTGACACCATCGACGCCGGCGTTCCCGTGCTGAGCATGCATGCGCCGTTTGAGGTCGTCTCCAAGTTTGACTGCTACATGACCTATAAGGGCGTGCTCGCAGCGTACATGGATAAATAAAAATTTAAAGCGCCGGAGCAAAAGCTCCGGCGTCTATTTATAATTATAGAAATTATAAAAGAAAAACACTCCCGCATATGCGGGAGTGTCAGTTTATCAAACGAAATCAGACGAAATGCAGAACAAGAGTCAGCAGAACGAAAGCGAGGGCAAACCACTTGGTCCACCTTGCGAGCTTTGCGTCAAGAGTCTTTGCCTTGCCTTTGGACAGGAAAGTGTCGGCACCGCCGGAGATGGAGCCGGAAAGACCCGCGCTCTTGCCGCTCTGCATCAGGACGATGACAGTAAGGGCGAGGCCGGACAGAACCTGAAGAATGGTAAGGACAATGTTGAGTGCGCTCATTTATTTCAATCCTTTCGATTATGTTCAAAATAACAGCTTGATAAGTATAACACAGTGACTTGTACAATTCAAGTATTTTTTTAGCTTATCAACACATTATTTTGGAAAAAGCCGGCGCGCCCTGTCGAAGCCGACGCTGGGTGGGCTGCCGGCCCCTTATCTCAGGTCGATGACCGGCATCGTGCTGCTTGAGCCGCCGTAATACGTCGGGTACTTGCCGTCCCAGGCCTGCGCGTAGGTGTATTTTATCAGTGCCTCGGTCAGGGACGCCGCGACCTTCGCGTTCGCTTCGGCCTCGGCTTCTGCGCGGATGCGCGTGGCTTCGGCTTCTGCCTGCGCCTTGGCAAGCATCGCGTCGGCGTCAGCCTGAGCCTGAATGACCTGCACCCTCGCGGCGGCCTCAGCTTCAATGACCTCCTGCTCCGCACGGGTCTGCGCGGTGAGCTTGTTCTGCGCCGCGACCTGCTTCGCTTCGACCGCCTCAGTGAACACGTCGGTGAAATCCATATTCTCGACCGAGGTGGAGACAAGCTCTATGTTGTACTTTATAAGCTTCGCCGAGAGGTCTGCCTCAATCGCCGACGCAAGCTCACTGCGCATCCCGACCAGCTCCTCGGCGGTGTAGCGCGCTGTGACGGTCTTGACGGACTCCGTGATGCAGGGGATGACGACAGTCTCATAGTAGTTGATGCCGATGGTGGAGTAGATGGTCATCGCATCGGCCTTGCTTATCTGATAGTTGATGGTGTAGGTCATGGAGACCTCCTGAATATCAGAGGAGAAGCACATGAGGTCAATGCTCTGCTTCTGGACGCGGTTGTCCATCTTGACTATCTTCTGCCATGGCAGCTTGAAATGCATGCCGGCGTCAAGCGTGTAGTTCTCGACCTTGCCGAAGGTCGTGACGATACCGGTGTTGCCGGTGGGGACGCGCGTGAAGCAGGACATCACAAGGATGGCGATGAGGGCTACGCCGAGGATGATGCCGAGAGTGCGCCCAAAGCCGCCGGACTTTGCCGTTCCGGCTTCGCCCAAGGGACGTCTTTTGGTGAACATTGCCATACGATCTCTCCTTTATGCATTTAGTTTATTTTGCTTTTATCAGCAGACACACGGATTCGATATGTGCATCGTTGTCCAAACTCAAGCTCATATCTTCCGCAATGATTGGGAGCTTGAATTTGATGGACTTGAGCCACTGACCGTTGGGCTGCCGTTCCTCATAAATCTGGACTTCGGAAAGCAGCGATTCCATAAGCTGCCGCTTTTCCTGATCGTCCATGACGGAATAGAGCTTATCAAAGTAAATCAGCACCTTGTAGATGTTGTCGCCTGTCAGCTTTTCCGACTCAATCGCCATCTTCTTAGCTCTGGCGGCAACGAGCTGGTTTTCTGTATCCTCGATCTTATCATACATCTTGTAAAGTCGGTCGTCAAGGTCTGCTTTGCGTTTGATGTAATGCTTATCGTCCGGGTCGAGGGAATCAATCTCATCCATCAGCCGAGCCTTTACGGAGCAGCTCTGGCGAAGCTGCTTTTCATGCGCCGCAATCTCCTGCTCAATGGAAGAGGTATTTGCAGGAAAAGGGGAATTATGTATGGGAAGATGGAAAAGAAAAAGGGGACACAAGGAGGAGTAGCCGCCATGGATTCAAATAATCATTGCCGTTTTCGCATAATTATGCCAATACATTACCTGTTGCCGTGAAGAAACTATCCAAACAAGGAAACCATTGTAAGAGGAAAACAATGGAGTATAAAATTTGTAGCGGCCACCTTTGCCTGTTCACTGATAGGTAATGCCGCAGCAATGCCGGGGATAAGCCTCTGCCGGGTATAGGCAAGCAAAATGCGTGAGCCTGTCCAAGTTAACACTGCTTGCGGCTACTATTATAAAGATCAAAACAGCCATCTTCAGCACAAAAGCAACGAAGACAGCTGTTTTCGGAGTGTCATCAGTTTCCGTAGAACTCCAGGAATCTCTTCAATTCCACACGTGTGGGGGAATACAGCAGACTTTCTGCAGGACCATACTCCAGTACTTCCCCTTTTTGAAAAAACATCGCTTCATCAGCGATTCGCCTTGCCTGCTGCAGGGAGTGGGTGACCAAAATCAAAATACAATTGGTCTGGCGCACATAGGACTGAATCAAAGTTTCCGCGGCAGCGGTGGTTTCCATATCCATGGCAGCCGTTGGTTCATCGAGAATCACCACATCGTATGTTCCCATCATCAATCTTGCCATCGCCATGCGTGCCGTCTCACCGCCGGAGAGACGATCCGCCCGTTTATGTTCCAGCTCTGTCAGAGACAGTGCTTTCGCGAGGGACTCCGCTTTCTGGATATCCCTGCCGCCCAGCAGGATGTTTTTTCTGACAGACATACGAAAGGCATAGGGCTTCTGGGGAAGATAGCCAATGCTTGGTTCCAAGCGGATTTTCCGGTCTGCCGGAAGGACATCTGCCAGAATCTTTGAAAATGTGGATTTTCCGCTTCCGTTTGCTCCGAGAATCGCATATATGTTTCCAGGCTGCAATTCCATTCCCGGAAAATCCAGCACTTTTTTCTGCCCATAGGTTTTGGAAAAGGCGGGAATTATCATTGGCTGAGCCTCCTTTGCAGCAGAGATATCACAACATTCACCAGCAGGGAAACCGCCAGCAGAATCATGCCCAGGGCAATGCCCAGAGAGAAATTTCCCTGATTGGTGTACTGCATAATGGCTGTGGTCATCACATTCGTTTTCCAGGCAATGGCACCGCCCACCATGGACACTGCCCCGACCTCTGCAATAGATCTGGAAAACGCCAGCAGATAGGAAGAGATGATACAGTACTGGCACTCATTGCACAGCAGCAAAAACGTCCTTCCTCTTCCCAGCCTCAAACCCCTGGCTGTTTCCCGAATCGCCGGAGACACTCCCGCCACATAAGTCTCCATAGCCCCCACAACAATGGGGGTGATCAGCGCCACCTGGGCAAGAATCATGATTTTAACCGTGAACAGCAGCTTCATGTGTCGCAGAGGGCCGACCCCGGAGAAAAGGATGTAAAACAGTAGGCCGCATACCACAGGGGGCATCCCCATAAGCGTTCGGTTCAGGATAATCAGAAGCCCTCTCCCGGGAAATTTGCTATTGCCCAGACAGATTCCCAGCGGAACACCCAGCAGCAGTGCAAGCAAAGAGCTTTTGAGGCTCATTTGCGCTGTGACTTTCAAAATGTTCAGAAGTTCTGCATCGGAAGACAGGATAAGAGAAATCGCCTTTTGAAGGGCCGTTCCCACGGTGCAGCCTCCTTTCTTTTTGTAAAATCCCGTGGGGAAATTCCCCACGGGATACAGTTTACACAGATTTTTTCAAAAAAGCAAGTTTCGGAAACTGTACATATAGCGTCAGCCGCAGAAAATGAACCAAGAGTTTCCTCAGCTTATGATGCCATCGTTGGCAACGAAAGTCAGGAAGGTTGCCTTATCGGTCAGGATGTAAGCATGCATCTGCTCTGCCATCACCAGACATGCGCCCATACCGGCGTTTGCAGAGGTGTACCACTGCGCGTAGGGAGCGAAGGACTCTGCCTCCTTCGTGATACCCAGAGTCTCAGGCCACAGGGACAGCTCCTTGGTGTGGGTGCCGGAACCGTCGCCACGGGAGATGAAGGGATACTCGCCCTCCGCAATGGCTGCAAACGCATCCAGAACGGAAGCTGCCTCCTTAACACCGGCAGGGTCCGCAGAAGGTCCGCACAGGACGAAATAGTTATACAGGAAGGAAATGCGCTCTACTTCGAAGCCATCTACAGTGCGAGCGAAGCCCTCTTCAACAAAGGCTTCTTCCTGGCTCTTGGCATGGACCAGAATCAGGTCGGCATTGCCGAACTTGGCGGCAGAGATTGCCTTGCCGGTACCGGCAGACTGGACTTCTACAGTGTAGCCATAGGTGCTCTCGAAGATGGGCAGCAGATAGCCCAGCAAACCAGAGTCTTTCACAGAAGTGGTGGTGGAAAGGCGGATGACCTTTGTCTCTTCGGTAGCGGGCGCAATCTCACCTGTATAAACAGGGGCACCGTCCTTGACGTAGAACAGATACTCACCGTACTCTTTAAAGCCATAGTTTGCGGCCAGGTCCAACGTTTCCTGGGTCAGGAACCACTGGATGAGGGCATCCGCACCGGCGGTATTCACCGTAACGTCAGCGACAGAGTTGCCGTCAGCATCCACAAAAGGCGCCTCGGGATTTACGGCGATAACGGTGTAGGTGTTGAGCATCTTGTCGTCGGCTTCCTTCAGAATGCAGGTATCCACCACAAGACCGGCCTGGGTGGGAACCTCAGTGGCGGCTTCCGTCGGGGCAGCCGTTGCGGCGGGAGCAGGAGCCTCAGTGGGAGCCTGCGTCTCAGCAGGCTTGCTTGCGCCGCAGGCAATAAGACCAAACATCATGGCAAAAACCAGCAGCATGGACAGAATCTTTTTCATTATCTTACCTCCTAAATATAAAGAAGACCAGCCAGTTTCCGCAACACCAAAAGCACAGCCGAAAGCTGCGCCCGATCATGGCGTCTGGAAAGAGGCTCGTCCACCGCTTTACAAACTTTGGAAATCGGTCAATTTCACGAAAACCGACCAATCAATTTATAATACTATATCACATTTGAACAAATAATACAAGCCGCCCTTTTCAGATACCGTGCGAAATGATACGAAATTATATGAAATGATTCAAAGCAGCTCTTTCACTATTCTCCATAGTATGATAAGATGAAACAGGAGGGGATCGCATGTTCAAAGAAGAAGTGTGGGCTTTGGAACCAGAGCGTATAGAAACCTTTTTCCTTCATCATAGGGAGGTTCATGCCACTGCGGATGGTTACCGGTTCCGTGATTGCCGGATTACCGTGACCGTCCTCCCACCCCGCAGGATCGCCGGTTTGGCACTGCCTCAGATCAGAGTCATCTTTGAAGGTTCAGATGATTCCGCGCTTCTGATTTACAGGCAGTTTCAATTACGATTTCTATCCGCAGGCGGATAAGAATTGGAGGTTTATAATATGAGCAAGAAAACATGTCCTTCCATGGATTCCTGGCTGAAAGAGGCCAAGGTCCACGAAAGCGCCCCTAAGATTGGCATGTATCTGACCCATAACGGCATTGTCCGGGAAAGTGCCAAGGCAAAAGTACGCCAGGGTGCCGCCGATACCAGGCCCGTTGTGGGGATGCAGTTTTCCTACAATCAGGAAGCCGTGGATGCCATCATCGCAGAAACCTATAAGTTGGACGGTATTTTCTACATCAAGGTCTGGCTGAACGAAGGGGAACTGAGCGTTGGTGACGACATCATGTATGTGCTCATCGGCGGCGATATCCGCCCCCATGTGGTGGATGCTCTGCAATATCTGGTGGGTCGCATCAAAAACGAGTGTGTCACGGAAATAGAGCTTTACTGATACGAGAAATCCGGAAAAATGTGCGGAATTTCATGTAACCGTTTCGATGTATAAAAAATCCCATTTCCTGCTCGGAAATGGGATTTACTTTCATTTTGCACAGTCCGCACTGCCCTCGCTGTAGAGCATATCCAGGCCATGGGCCACCGGGTCGATGACCGCCAGAATATTCTCTGCCGATGCCTTTTGGCTGCCTGGCAGGGTAATGATCAGGGTGCGTGCCCGAATGCCCGCAACACTGCGGCTCAGGCAGCCTTTGAGTGTGATCTTCATGGATTCTGCCCGCATAGCCTCCGGGATACCGGGAGTCGGACGCTGGATTACCTCCATAGCGGCTTCCGGGGTAATATCCCGGGGTGAGAAGCCGGTGCCGCCGGTGGTGAGCACCAGGGCAATCTTCTTTTCATCTGCACACTTCAAAAGCTCCGATTGGATCATCTCCGCCTCATCGGGAACGATGGCGGTATAGGTCACGTCGAACCCCTTCTCCGTCAGAATCTTTACCAGGTTGGGGCCGCTGGTGTCCTCCCGCTCGCCCCGATATCCCTTATCGCTGATGGTAATCACTGCTGCTGTATACGCCATGATTTGTCCTCCCGTTTGTAATCGCCGTGGATTCCGCCGGTTTTGGAAAGCAGGCGGATGTCCGTGATCGTCATATCCTTTTGCACCGCTTTGCACATATCGTACACTGTCAGAGCGGCGGTGCTGACAGCGGTAAGTGCCTCCATTTCCACGCCGGTTCTTCCGTCACAGGAAACGGTGGCCTTGATTTCTACGCTGGATCTGTGCTCATCCAGAGAAAGCTCCAGGTTGATGCCATCCATCAAAATGGGGTGACACATGGGAATGATATCCGGTGTGCGCTTGGCACCCATGACCCCCGCAATCTGGGCAACGGTCAGCACATCTCCTTTTTTCATGCCGCCGCTTTGAATGAGCGCGAATGTGTGTTCATTCACCAACACCCGGCCTGCCGCAACGGCCACGCGCTGAGAAATTGGCTTTTCCCCCACATCTACCATTTTGGCCCGTCCCTGGTCATTAAAATGGGTAAAGTCTGCCATACTCAACCTCCGATTTGATTCATATTCCGACCGGCGCCCGATTTGTGCGCAGCGTCCAGATCCCCATGCCATTGGGGTTTTCCCAAAATCGCTGCTTCCAGCTGTGCTTTCATGCCATCGAAATCCAGCCCTTTCAGGGGATACTCCGCATTGGAATGCAGACAGGGCTTCACTTTTCCGTCTGCAGTCAGTCGGATGCGGTTGCACTCCCCGCAAAAATGGGCGCTCACCGGGCTGATAAGGCCAATATTGCCCAGTGCACCAGGCAGGTGGAAGAGTTTGGCAACACCGCCATCTTTGGCAGCCGGTAACGCTTCCGGCAGAGCCTCCAAAACCCTTGTAAATGGAATATACGCTTCCGGGCCAAAGCCGGAGCTGTCGCACATGGGCATCATTTCAATAAAACGCATATCCACAGGATACTTCCGGGTAAGCTCCGCCAGCGGAAGGATCTCATCATCGTTAAATCCGCCAATGAGCACGGCATTGAGTTTGATCTTCTGAAAGTCAGCATCCAAGGCCGCATGAAACCCCTTCCAGAAGTCATCCAGACTGCCGTTGCGGGTAATGTGGGCATACTTCTGAGGATCCAGGGTATCCAGGCTCAGGTTTAACCGGCTGACCCCCGCCTCCTTGAGGGGCCTTGCCAACTCCGGGAGCAGGATGCCATTTGTTGTCAGGCAGACCTCCCGAATTTCAGGAACTCTGGATGCTCTGCGGCAGATAGACACGATATTCTTTTTAACAAGTGGTTCTCCACCTGTAATGCGCAACTTGGTAATGCCCAGAGCCGCGGCTGCTTCCACGGCCTGAATAAGCTCATCTTCCGTGAGCATGTCGGCATGCTCTTTCTTGCAGACACCATCCTCCGGCATACAGTACCGGCAGCGAAGATTGCACAATTCCGTCACAGAAACGCGCAAATAGGTGATGCTGCGTCCAAATGTATCAATCATAGTTTACCTCGTATCTTTTGAAATGCGGCAATGCCCGCTTTTCTTCCGTCGGCTGTCACGCCCTCTGCCATGGGGTACACCGTGTTGCAGTTACCGCACATCTGAAGCCAGGACGGCATTCCCAATTCCGCCAGCAGCCCACGCTCCGGGACAAGTCCCGCGGCAATCAGAAGCGTTCTGCAGGCTATCTTCTCTCCGCCGGACAGGCAGCAGCCTGTGAGTGCGGGAGAGCCCTCAACGGCGTCAATGGTCTGGCTGCAAATAAGGCGGATGGAATTATCTTTCAGGCAGCGCCGGTTTCTCACCAAGCCGCCGCAGTTTTCCTTCTGCTCCACCAGAGTAACAGAAATCCCCATTGCCGCAATCTGGGATGCCATGATAAGGCCAATGTCACCACTGCCCAAAATGACCACCGGACCTTGGGGAACAAAGCCATGGAGGTTCATCATCTCCTGCATCTGACCGGCTGTATATACACCCTTTGGACGGGTTCCCGCAATCGGCAGCGCCCCCAGTGGAATCTCCCGGCTGCCCGTTGCCAGAATCAGCTGAGAAAACGAGATCTGCCGGTCACCGGACAGTTGCGCCGTTTTATTGGGTTCTACCGAAAGCACCGTTGTCCCAAAAAACAGAGTAACCGTTTCCGGGAAATCCTGCACAAGCGCAGCGGCGTATTCCCCTCCGGTAAGTCCGGCGCCAAAACCGGGATGGCTGCATTGCAGGAGAATGCCGCCCAGTTTTTGTTTTCTCTCCACCAGCGCAATGCTTTTGCATCCGGCATCCGCTGCGGCTCTGGCTGCAGCAATTCCCGCTGCACCACCGCCGATAATCAGGATATCAAAGTGCCCCATGCCTGACCTCACGGAGTATCTGCTCGATGGCAAAGCTGCATCGGCTGCCCTGGCAGACACCCATACCGCTTCCCACTCTCCGCTTGACCCCATCCACCGTGGAAGCTCCCCTTCGGATTGCTTCCAGAATCTCTCCGCGGCTGATGCCTTCGCACAGGCAAATGATTTCGGGGTCATTTGTTTTGGCAATGGCCTGCCTGTGGGGCGTGAAGCGTGGATTCGGGTGTGCATCCAGAAACGCCGCCGCTTTCTCCGCAAGGTACCTGCCCAGTTCGTTGGCACAGGTCAGCCCCGGGGTTTTGATTCCGATCAGACTGAAAAATCCAGGAGCCGGGTACGCAATGGAGAAATCGTGAATGCTCTCGCCGTCATCCCGCTGAGGATTTGGCCGTGCGGCGGCGAATGAGCGGATTACCTGCTGCATATTCAGATTCGGAAACAGCGATACCGCACTTGTCTTCAACTCCGATATTCCCTCTTTTGTTGTGGCAAAAGGTTCTCCAACGGGCTTGCGTACCCCGCTGAGCAGCAGATTCCCTTCCACACACGGGATAGCGGTGATGCCTTTTCCGCAGGACTGTGCCTGCTGAAAGATGACCCGCTTCGGCTTCCGCGCCTGTTTGTCCAGGACCAGGTATTCTGCTCCATCTATCAGAAGATGCGTGTCGGATGGAAAGCACAGCTCCTGTATCCGATCCGCGGAAAGTCCTGCACAGTTGATGACAGCCCTGCAGCGCAGTTCGCTGCGATCTGTTTCCACCAGATAGCCAAACTTGGTTTTCCGGATTCCCACCACAGTGGTTCCCAGCATGGGTTCCATCCCATTGGCAGCAGCGTTTTCAAAGGCGGCAATGCCCAATTGCCAGGGGTTCACCGTTCCGGTGGTCGGGGCATAGAGCGCGCCTGCCACACCCGGTGCCAGCATAGGCTCCATTGCCTCTGCCTCCCCCCCGGTCAGAAGCTCCAGACCCGGCACGCCATTGCGGATACCCTGCTCCCATTTTCTCCGGAGCTGGGCCAGACTCTCCTTATCATAGGTCACCAGCAAGGAGCCGCAGCGGGAAAAGGGAACTTCCAGTTCACGGCACAAATCATCAAAAGAGGCATTTCCACGAACCGTCAATTCCGCCTTCCGGGAACCGGTTTTGTTGTCATATCCCGCATAGACGATGGCAGAGTTTGCCCGGGTAATGCCTGTACAGATATCCAATTCCTTTTCAATCAGCACGACAGACAAATTCCAGCGCATCAGATTCCGGGCCGCAAAGCAGCCCAGAATCCCTCCCCCAATAACCGCAACATCTGCGCTTTTCATAGGGGGATAATCTGTCCGGGGTTATCCACGGTATAGCCGCCGAGGGACAGAATTTTTCCCCGGAACGCATCGCTCTTCAGAATGTGCAAAAGCGCCTGAACCATAGGGGTATCCCAAGCATGGTCAGGGACAATGAGGTCATACTCCTCAATACAGATGGGGATAAAGTCCAGATCATAGAGCTTTGCCGCGGAGTAGATGCCCATACCGACATCAGCACTGCCGCTGGCGATCTGGGCAGCAACAGAAGTGTGGGTCAGTTCTTCCCGATCGTAGCCGTAGACAGAAGCAGTATCCACATTCTCCCGCATACACAAATAGTCCGCAAGGATCCGGGTGCCGGATCCCTTCTGGCGATTTACATAACGCACGCCATCCTTTGCAATATCCGCGAATTTCCGGATCTGGAGGGGATTGCCCTTTGCCACCATCAATCCCTGCTGACGACCGACACAGGAAACCAGCTTCACACCGCCTTTGGGGAAATACTTGCGAATAAATGCCTTGTTATAGCTGCCGTCAGCCGTATCCAGCAGGTGGCAGCCAGCCATGTGCGCCTCACCACGGCGGATTGCCATTATACCGCCCATGGAACCCACATGGGAGGAGCTGATGTACAAGGCAGAGTCCTCCAAATGGAGCATATCTGCCAGCTCGTCCAGCAGCGGATCATGGCTGCCGATAACCACCAGCGTATTGTGCAGCTTTTCTAAGGGGCTCAGCAGGCGGACACTCACTTCCTCTCCCGCCTCGTAGCCCTCCAGTCCCTGGGGTACTTCCAGAATGCCATCGGCCTTCATAAAAGAAGAAACCACGCCGCTGCCCCGGCTCAGGGGGCTGGCCATCAGCCTGCCGCCTACGCAGCCCATGCGAACACGGACAAACTCCTGATATTTCAGACCGCTGACAACAGGCCGGGTAAGGGTTGCGTTCACATATGTGTCAGTGGCTGCCGGTGCTTTCAGCCAGTGGTCAATCAGGGGCTTCAGCAGCTGCTCAATGACGATGATGCCGGACACCGGATAACCGGGCACTCCAAGAATGACCTTCTCTCCCCAGCAGCCCAGAATGGCAGGCTTGCCGGGCTTGATGGCGATGCCATGGTACAGCACCTCACCCAGTTCCCGGATGACCCGAGCCGAGAAATCCTCCCGTCCGGCAGAAGAACCGGCATTGAGAATTACCATATCGCACTCGTCTGCCGCTTTGGCAACCATTTCTTTGATCTGGTCAAATTTATCCGGAACAATGGGATAGACCACCGCCTCTGCGCCCCAGGAACGCACCATTGCGGAAAAAATGGAGCCATTGAATTCCAGAATATCCCCGGGCTTCGGGTCTGTACAGGGCGGGATAATCTCGTCCCCTGTGGGGATGATGCCCACCACAGGCTTGCGAATCACTTCAATTTCCAGCACACCGCCGGCAATCATCGCACCAATGGCAGCCGGGGAAACGGTCATATGGCTGGGCAAAATCATTTCCCCGGCGCATATATCCTCGCCGATCTGGCGGATATGCTGCCACGGGGCTGCGGCTGCGTGAATGGTGATGGAACCATCTCCATTCTTCACAATGTCCTCCACCATGATGACTGCATCTTTGTCCTCCGGAATCGGGTCGCCGGTGTCCAGCACAAGAAACTGGTCCGGCTTTAGAGTAACAGGGGTCGTTTCCGTCGCGCCGAAGGTTTCTTTTGCGGAAACCGCCACACCATCCATGGCACTGGCGGCATAGTGCGGGGCGCAGATGTGGGCATAGACTGCCTTTGCCGTCACCCTACCGCAGCTTTCAAAGACAGGAATGGTTTCTGTCTTTGACCCAAAACCGCCGCTTACCAGCCGCTCCAGATATTCCTTCCGTGCCTGCGCAAGCGGCACATTGGTCAAATATTCAAATCCCATAAAATTACACTCCTGAAGTAATCGTTACCTGAATTTCCGCTCCCTGGGGTAAGCCTTCACAATCCCGACTGATGCAGAAATAGCCGTCGGTCCCTGCCAGAGTGGTGATAAGGCCGGATTTTCCCCGAATGGGTTGGGCATAAAGCTCGCCGCCTGTTCCTGTCAGCCGGCAGCAGTGATACTGGGCTCTGCCATGGTTGGCACTGATGCTCTCTGTAACCCTGGCAGTAACGGTATAGGCAGTCATGTCCCGATCCATCAGCCGTCCCAGCAGGGGCTGCACAAAAAGTTTTGTGATAAAGTAGGCAGCCACCGGATGCCCGGGCAGACCCACAATGGGCTTTTTCCCGGCTTTTCCCAGAATGGTTGGTTTTCCGGGCTTAATGGCAATGCCGTGAAGCAGAAGCTGGCCTGCGGATTCAATGATGCGGCAGGCGGCATCCTTCACTCCGACACTGCTGCCTCCGGACAGCAGCACGGCATCACATTCCGCAATGGCCTGATTGACCTTTTGAGAAAGCAGTGCCTCATCATCCACCACAATCCCATAGTTGACAACATGGCACCCAAATGTGGAGAGCATTGCCTCCAGCATGGGACTGTTCACGTCCCGCACCTGTCCGGGGCCGGGCTGCGCCTCCGGAGGAACCAGCTCGTCACCGGTAGAAATGACGCCCACGGTCACTTTTTTCACCACCGTCACCTGCACCCGGCCAATGGCAGCCAGCGCACCAATGTCGGCAGAAGACAGGGAGCGGCCTTTGTGCAGAATCACCTTTCCGGGATACACATCATCCCCCCGGAAAATCAGATTCATGCCCGGCGCTGCAGGTTTGGCAACACCGATGGTGCCGTCGCCGTAGTCCTCCGTGTATTCCACCATCACCACACCGTCAGTACCCCTGGGCACTGCGCCGCCGGTGGGAACGGCTACACATTCCCCCTCATTCAGCAGATAGTCGGCGCCTTCGCCCATCAGCACCGTGGCCTGCAGGGGCAGAATCGCCGGGATGGCATCGCTGCAGCCGAAGGTGTCACTGGCGCGAACCGCAAAGCCATCCACTGTGGAGCGGTCAAAATCCGGCACATATTCCCGCGCCGCAATATCCTCCGCCAGAACTCTGCCCACAGCCTCAGACAGAGCTACAAATTCTGCCTGTTCAAGCGGGGAAAACTCCGATTCTATCAGCGCAAGAACTTCTTCCGGCGTTTTTACATACAGCATACTAGACCTCCATAATGATCTTACCCAGGTCCCGGTAGTCATTGCCGGAGAAGTGGGTCACCTCCCTGCGGAACACAGGTGAGGACAGGATTGCAAGCATTTTGACTACAGCCGGATTTTCCAGCGATTCCTTCTGCAAAACAAGATCAAACCGTTCCTCCAGAAGTGGGATGAAGTCAAGCCCCTCCAGCTGATGCGTTATCCGCTCCGTGCCAATGGCAAGATCCGCATCCCCTGCGGCAATGGCAGATGCCATCGTAAGGTGAGAACTCATAATCTTGTCGTAGCCCTTTAGCTGTCCGGAGGGGATTTCCAGTTTTTTTAGCTGGGTATCCAGCAGGATCCTGGATGAGGAACCAACCCGGCGGTTGAGGATGGAGATGTCAGCCCGGCGCAGATCCTCCCACCCAGTTATGTGCTTGGGATTGCTTTTGCGAACATAAAAGCCCTGGGTGCGGTAGGACAGGTTCACCAGCACTGCGGACACCCCGGGCATCAGGCTTCGCACAAAGGAGGCATTGCACTCTTTTCCATCATACAGATGGCAGGCCGCAGCGTCCACCTTTCCCTGATACAGTGCCAGCAGACCTTCAAAGCTAGACAGATATGTACGACCGGCGTTGATATTCTCCTGATGAAGATAATTTGCCAAAATGTCCAGCATAACATCCTGCCCGGAGATGATCATCTCCGGCGCCTTTTCCTCAGCAGGTGTCAGCAACGTGGAGTGGGTATCGATGCGCTGCACCGGGGGAGTGGAATGCTCGTGCCGGGAGCGGGCAATATAGGCATCCACATCCTCCTGCGTAAAACGAACCTTTCGCCCGATTTTATAGGAATAGATTTCTCCCTTGCGAATCAGGTCGTAAATGGTGGACTTGCTGACATGGAGAATGTCTGCAACCTCCTGAGTAGACAGGGACTGATTCTGCGCCATACTGCCGCCTCCTTGCAATCGTTTTCTATTGATTATACTTCACCTTTCCAAATTGCACAAGTGCTTGGTGCAATATTTCAAGTATTTTATGCGATTTCACGCCATTTTGTACGTCATCTCGTCGAAGTACTAAAATCTCTTCGCATAAAATGATACAGTTTCATGCGGTTTCACACAAAAATGCACATCCGCTCTTGATACCCCTGTTATTTCCACTATAATAAAAATATACAAAACATATACAAATTGTAAGCCCAATTTCAAATTTTTATGGAGGTATTGCATATGGCTGGCGCATACTACGAAAAAATTGCCCGCATCAATCTGACCACCGGCGAGATCAAAGTGGAACCTCTGGATCTGGAACTTGCCCACAAGTTCATTGGCGGCCGTGGTCTTGGCACCAAGATGCTCTATGACGAGGGCATTGCCACCGTCGATCCCCTGTCCCCGGAAAACAAGCTGATCTACATAACCGGTCCTATGACCGGCGCTGCCGCCCCTTCCACAGGCCGCTACATGGTCTGCACAAAGTCCCCCCTTACCGGCATGATTGCCTGCTCCAACTCCGGTGGTATCTGGGGTGCCAAGCTGAAGTACGCCGGTTGGGATGCCATCATTGTGGAAGGTGAAGCTCCCGACTGGACCTACATCAACATTGACGACGATAAGATTGAGCTGCTGGATGCCCGGGAATATGTAGGTGTCATGAGCGAAGCCATTGACGAGCAGCTCAAGGCAAAGCACGGTGCTGACGTTTCCGTTCTGAACATCGGCCCCGCCGGTGAGAAGAAGGTGCTGCTTGCCGCCATTATGAACGATAAGGACCGTGCCGCCGGTCGTTCCGGTGTCGGTGCTGTCATGGGCAGCAAGAAGCTGAAAGCCATCGTGGTCAAGGCAACCCGCAAAAGACTGGACAACATTGCAGACCTGGATGCCCTGAGGGTGGCAGCCAAAAACGCTATGGATGTTCTGAAGGCCAACCCCGTTACCGGTTCCGGCCTGCGGCAACTGGGTACCGCTGTTCTCGTGAACATTGTCAACAACATCGGTGCTTTCCCCACCAATAACTGGCAGAGAAGCTATTACGACAAGGCTGACGATATCTCCGGCGAAACTCTGGCTGAGAAATACCTGGTCAAGCCCGGTGCCTGCCATCTCTGCCCCATCGGCTGCGGCCGCGTGATCAATGTCAATGGCAAGGTCGTCGGCGGTCCTGAATACGAGCCCCTGTGGGCCTATGGCGGCAACTGCGGCAACAATGATCTGAACGTCATCGATGAGTGCAATATGCTCTGCAACGAGTATGGTCTGGATGCTATTTCCGTCCCCTGCACCATCGCCGCTGCCATGGAGCTGTACCAGAGAGGCTACATCAAGGAGGAAGAGTGCGCCGGTGTACCTCTGGAATGGGGTTCCACCAGGGCATTGGTGGAGTGGACCAAGCGTATGGGCAATCCTGAAACCGAGCTTGACTGGCTGATGAGCTCCGGCTCCGCCCGCCTGTGCGAGGCATACGGCCATCCCGAGTATTCCATGAGCGTCAAAAAACAGGAGATCCCCGCCTACGACGCCCGCGCCATTCAGGGTATCGGCATCACCTATGCCACCGCTAACTGCGGCGCGGCTCATGTCCGCGGCTACATGATCAGCCCCGAGGTTCTGGGTCTGCCCCAGCAGCTGGATCGTACCGTTACCAACGAAAAGGCAGCTTGGGCCAAGACCTTCCAGGATTTGACGGCTGTCATCGACTCCATGGGTCACTGTCTGTTTACCTCCTTCGCCATGGGCGCCAAGGAGTACACCGACCTGCTGAACGCCGCCACCGGCACCAACTGGACCATCGAACAGGTTCTGGAGATTGGCGACCGTATCTACAACATCGAGAGAATGTTCAACAAGGCTGCCGGTATGAAGCCTGAGGACGATCGTCTGCCCAAGCGGCTGCTGGAAGAGCCCATTGTAAACGGCCCCTCCACCGGTATGACCTCCAAGCTGCCTCTGACTCTGCCCGAATACTACGAAGCTCGTGGCTGGGTCAACGCATTCCCCACCGATGAAACCCTGAAGAAACTGGGTCTGGACGAGTGTGTTGGCAAGTGATACAATATAATTAATGGGGAGGGGGCAAGCCCCTCCCCGATTTCTTTTGCAAAGGAGAATTTTCATGATTGAAGTTCGCGTTTTTGCAACCTTGCGCCAAGGCAGGGATAAAGTCACGCTGCTATCGCCGGAGGGTATCGCCTGTGCTGGGGATATCCTTGACCGGATGAACATTCCCCAAGAAGAAGTGTCTATTCTGCTCATCAACGGTTTTCATCACAAGCCGGAATCGGAAGTGAAGGACGGGGACATCGTGGCTCTGTTTCCCCCCGTGGGAGGCGGCTGAACGATGGATCCCAGATATGCGCGCAATGTCCCCGCCCTGAGCGAAGCGGAATGCGAGCTGCTTCGGCGCAAACGTGTTCTGGTGGTTGGCTGCGGCGGTCTGGGCGGGCATCTCATCGATATGCTTGCCCGCATTGGCATAGGCTCTCTGCGGGTGGTGGACGGTGATGCATTTGAGCCCTCCAATCTGAACCGTCAGCTGTTGTCCGAAGTTTCCTTGCTGGGCGTTGGGAAAGCACAGACCGCCGCGGAAAGAGTCCGGCGTGTGAATCCCGATGTTGCGGTTCATGCCGTGGGGGAATTTCTTACGGAAGAAAACGCAGCCGCCCTTCTTACAGACTGTGATGCGGTTCTGGACGGTCTGGACAATATCCAGTCACGGCAAATCCTCGCGAATGCCTGTGAACGTGCTGGAATTCCCCTGATCTACGGTGCCGTCAACGGCTGGGTTGCCCAGGCCGCAATCTCCTGCCCCGGCGATCATTTGATAGACTTACTGTACCCCGACGGGGCTGCACTCAAAAATAAGAGCGTTCTGAGCTTCACTCCCGCCCTGTGCGCCTCTATGCAAGTTTCCCTGTGCGTAAAGTTTCTCACCGACCGCCCCGTCAGAACCGGAACACTGTATTTTTTTGACTTACTGAATCAGGAATTCGAGGTCATCCCCATGACATAAGCGCCAGACGGAACACTGCTTCCAGGATTCTATGGTTGGTTGCAGCGTTCATCTAACACTTCTGCATACGGATTTCATTCCCGGATTCGTGTGTTCTGCAGATCTCCTTTGGAATCACGATCCTCCCCAGATTGTCCCTTTATGTCAAGCAGGTGCAAAAAATTTTACAAACTATCCGAAAAGCCTTTAATATCAATGGCTCTGGGCTTTCCGGACGGTGCTACAATGCACCTGCGAGGTTTCGATAGATTATGTTATTTTAGGAGCAAATTCGACAGTTTTGCCACGAAATAAAACATCGGAGTCACTTTGCAACTCCGATGTTTTCATCGGTGTCGATTTTTGCTTCGTTGAACTTCCAGACAATTTCGATTGTTTCGGTGTCATAAACAAGTACACGTTCAACTGCATCATAAAGATGCTCTCTGAGTTTGTCATCGGGCAAGCCGGTCATCCGGCTTGCTGTCTCATGTCGTTCTTCTGCATCAGGACCTTGCTGACGAAATGTTTCAAACTGAGTCTCACAGGTCACAAACTGCTCTTTCAGGGCAGCTTGTTTTTGCGTAAGGGAGTCTTTGGAGAAAAGATACTCTTCCGGAGCCAGCTTCCCTTCGCGGTAGTTTTCATAGATCGTGAACTTTTCACGACCACAGGCGTCATACTGTGCTTTGATCAAGATGAGCTGTCTTTCCAGACTTTCACCTTCGAGAGTTTTACCCGAAGGGCAGAAACCTCTCCCGTGTTGCTCCAGCCATGCTAAAACGAAACCTGGCGCTTATTAACGTCAGGCCTCGTAAGGTTCTTAATTTCCGTTCTGCTCAGGATTTGTGGGTCTTTGAACTCTCTTCCTGTTGCACTTAGTTTGACAATTCGCTCTCTGGCTTTCTCCCTATACGAAGAAAAGTGTCCATTTCTATCCCGAAAACGTACAGTTGTCGTGATGAACCGAGGGCAGCGTGTCAATATGGCAAAGAAAAGCAAACGGCACACAGGCGGTTTTATCCTCAAAAAAAGCCCCGAAGCATGACAAAAAAGAAGCCCTGCACCACTTTAATGTGAACTGCACCCCATTTGTTAGACAGTATGATATACTATCTAACAAGTGGGGTGTTTTGCTATGCCAAAAGGAGTACCAAACAAACGATATACGCCGGAGTTCAAGAGAATGGTTGTAGAAACCAT